>FTCZ01006968.1_pt1 | contig 10151 bp, 10 predicted proteins | sample 1658871 | NCBI WGS metagenome assembly FTCZ01 (sample SAMEA3914864, study PRJEB12502) | metagenome | biome: forest; material: soil | place: USA | collected 2012-03-12 | depth 0.3 m
CGACGGGACGCTCATGCACGACTTCCTCCGGCGTCTTGTCCTCGCGCAGGCCGAGGAAGCTCGCATGGCGGACCACATTCTCGGCGGTGAACTCCGCGAAGGCGACCTCCGCGACCAGCTTCGGCTCTACCCATGTCACGCCCCGCGCGGCGGCGCGCGGGATTTCCGCAGCCGGGATCTTGCGGGCGAGGGGTTTCAGCCTCGCCATCAGCATATCGCGCGTCGCGGCATCGAAGCCCGTGCCGACGCGGCCCGCGTAGCGGAGCGTGCTGCCCTCGTTCAACCCGAGCGCGAGCGAGCGCAGATCACGCCCGGCCTTGTCGCTCTCGACATAGCCGATGATCACGAACTCCTGCCGGCGGGTGCACTTCACCTTGAGCCAGTTGCGCGTGCGGGTGCCCCGATAGGGCGCGTCCGCCCGCTTGGAAACAATGCCCTCATAGCCCTCATGGCAGAGCCGGCGCAGCATCTCCTCGCCGCCCGAGGCGATGTGATCGGCATAGTGGATCGGCGGCCGCGCGTCGGCCAGCAGCGCCGCCAGCCGCTCCTTGCGGTTGGCGTTGCCGAGGTCGGCGAGATCCTCGCCATCCTGCTCGATCAGGTCGAAGGCGAAATAGTGCAGCGCCCCTCCATTCTTCAGCGTCGCCTGAAGCGCCGAGAAGCTTGGCCGCCCCTTGTCGTCGAGAGCGATCACCTCGCCGTCGATCAGCGCCGTGCCGATGCCGAGCGCCGTCATCGCCTCGACGACCGGCCCGAACCGATCGGACCAGTCGAGCCCGTGACGCGTGAAGGCCCGCGCCTTGTTGCCGGCCACCGCGATCAGCGCGCGATATCCGTCATATTTCATCTCGTGCAGCCAACCCGATCCCGGCGGCACATGATCGACCAACGTGGCGAGCTGCGCATCCCGAAAGGCGGGAAGCTTGCCTGCGGCCGTCTTCGCCGTCCGGGCCTTGGGCGGGGACTTGCCTGGTGCATTGGCGGCCTTGGGATCGGCCTTGGCCTTGCCGGCATCCGAATGCCAGACTGGATCGTCTCCCTCCGCGATCTGCGACATGGTGCGCCCAGAGGACACGCTGGTGAGCGCGGTATCGACCAAACCGCCCGATGCGCCGGCATAGCGGTCCTCCACCTTGCGCAACAGCCAGTTCTCCCGCTTCTCGCCGGGCCGCGGCTTCATGCGCACCAGCAGCCATTCGCCTTTCATGCGCTCTCCATGGAGGATGACATGGACATGCCCCTCCTCAATCGTCTTGGCCGGATCCTTGCCGCCCACCGGCTCCCACGTCCCCTTGTCCCACAGCATCACCGTGCCGCCGCCATATTCGCCTTTGGGGATGGTCCCCTCGAACTCGGCGTAGGACATCGGATGGTCCTCGGTGCGGACCGCCAACCGCTTGTCGTCGGGATCGAGGCTGGGACCCCGCGTCACCGCCCAGCTCTTCAGCACACCGTTCATCTCCAACCGGAAATCCCAGTGGAGGCGGGTCGCGTCATGCTTCTGGACGATGAAGAGATGGCCGGCATCCTTCGCTCGCACGCCCTTGGGCTCTGCTGTCTTCGAGAAATCGCGCTTCCGGTTGTAGGTGGCGAGCGGATCGGCTCCTCTCGTGTTTCGGCTGGCAGCCATGTCAGGCGCTCTTGCGGGCGCGCGCCGCGGGCTTTCGTGCAGGTGCCTTGCGGCCGGCGGGCTTCCTCGAGGGCGCGGCGCCCGACCCCGGCTTGTCGAGCGACTTCTTGAGCGCCGCCATCAGGTCGATCACATTGGAGCCACGCGAGGGCAGCCGCTCCTCGGTGTCGAGTGAGACCTTACCGGTCTTCGACTTGCGCTTGCGCGCGATCAGTTCGCGCAGCGCGTCGACGTAACGGTCGTGGAACTCGCTGGCGTCGAACTGGCCGGACTTCTTCTCGATTAGCGTGGTGGCGAGATCGAGCAGATCCTCGTCCGGCCTGCTATCGCCGATGTCGCGGAAATAGTTCGCTGCCTTGTTGACCTCGTCGGCGTAGCGCAGCGTCTCCAGCACCATGCCGCGCCCGCACGGCTTGAGGCTCACCACATATTCGCGGCCGCGCAGCGCGAGCTGACCGAGGCCCACCTTCTTCGCCTTGCGTAGCGCCTCGCGCAACACGACGAACGCTTCCTCGGCGAGATCGTCAGCGGGCACGACATAATAGGGCTTATCGTAATAGATCGCGTCGATTTCGCCGATGTCGACGAACTGGGTCAGCTCGAGCGTCTTCTTGCTTTCGAGCTTGACGCCCTCGATCTCCTTCTCGTCGAGCAGAACATATTCGCCCTTCTCATATTCGAAGCCCTTCATGATCTCGTCGGGGTCGACCGGGCCGATCCCCTCCACCACCTTCTCGTAATGGATGCGTTTGCCCGACGGCTCGTGGATCTGGCGGAAGGAGACGGTCGCGCCGCTCTTGGTCGCCGAATAGATCTCGACCGGGATCGAGACGAGCGCCAGCCGGATCTGCCCCTGCCAATATGGACGAGCCGCCATCTTCCGTCTCCCATTCGCGCGACAGCGGACTCAATTCCTTAGTCGGGCCGACGTTCCGGCAGCCTGGCTCACCGAAATCCACGCCCGCCAGTGTCCTGGCCCAATCAAGTCGGCTGGCGAGTATGCCGCGGACGTGGGCCACCAACTCTCCCCTGGCTACTTCGGAGTAGATGGCACCCCGGGGCGGATGCCACCGGGGTCCCGCATCGATCCCGATGGGACGAGTAATCATCCTCGCCAGTCGGACCCCCGGGGAAAGCTATGGGCCGCGGCCGTACTTTCGTAGGATCGCGCGCGGCGCGAGGCATCACGGAACCGTCATCGAGCGCCTGCCTCGAAAAGCGCGGACATCGAATCGCCCCGTCATCAGCCCGTCGACCTCTATTGCTGGCGACGAACGTCGCTCGTCGAACTCTTGAGTTTCGGGTCAATCGGACCGTCTCCAGCCGCCAGACAGCTTTCGAACGCCTCGCGGGCAACATCGCGCAATGTCCGTTTGTCGCCCTGGGCACGGCGCGATGGCCCGAGCTTGTGCTCGTCGCTCATGTGCCTCTCCTTCAAGGAAAATAACGAACGAGCGAACAATTTGCGCCGCTCGCAACGTGAAAAATGACGATGGCAGAACTGGAAACGTGTCCGAAACGACACTTAACCCTATCGAAAGCTCCATTCGCTACCGCAACAGCCTGACCGAGAGCGGTGCCTGACAATGCTGCACACCCCCCTTCCCCCGCCGAAGAAGCGCAGCCTCGTTGCGACGGGTGCGAGGGCGGCCGTCATCGACGAGAGCAAGGACATGCAGCCCCGGCTTCGCGCCATCCGCCTCAAGACGCTTTCCGAGTTCGCACCGCTGCTGGCCGTCGCGGCCACGCTCAGTGCCTTCATCCTGGCCTCGATCCTGTTCCGCGGCATCCAGCCGGCCCATCTGGCGGCGTGGCTCCTGCTCGTCATCGCCGGACACTGGCTGATGGTGCGCAAACTCAAAAACAGCGCGCTTCTCTACCTTCGTCGCGACCCGCCCCGGCATGTACTGGTGGAGGCCAGCCTGCTCGTGGGACTCGCCGCGGCGTTGTGGGCGGCGATCCCCGTGGCCATCTTCCGCTCCCAGCCGGTTGATGTGCAAACCGTCCTGACGGGTGCCTTGTGCGCGATGATGTGCGGAGCGCTGGCGATCGCGTCTGTACCAGCCGCCGCCGCAACCTGGGCAGCAACGCTGGCCGCCGGGCTGGGATTGGCGCTCCATCTCGGCGGCGACCGCCTCTCGATCCCGCTCACCGTGCTGGTGTTGTTCCATTTGGGGTTCATCCTGGCCGTCGTCCGGCGCAACGCGACGCTGCTCGCCGCCCGCACCGGACTGGAGATGCGCAGCCAGATCGAAGCGGAGGCGACCGCGCAGCTGATGCGCGAATATGAGGAACGCGGCACGAGCTGCCTGTGGCAAACCGATGCGGGCCACGTCCTCACCTACGCCACCCCCGGTATCACCACGTTGCTCGGCCGGCCGACCGCCCGCCTGATTGGGACTGCGCTCCCAGCGCTGGTCGGTGGCAGCGGCGCGCTGGGCTCCGCGCTCCTGGCCCGTTCGCCCTTCAACGGCATCGAGGTGGAGCTCAGCGACAGCGGCGAGCGGCGCTCGATCTCTTTTTCCGGCACGCCGATTATCGACCATATCGGGGCGTTTCGCGGATTTCGCGGCAATTGCTCGGACGTTACCGAGACGCGCAGCTCGGAACGCCGTCTGCGTCAGCTGGTCAGCCTCGACGTGCTGACCGAGCTGCCGAACCGGATGCGCATGCGAGAGCTGCTGGGGGAAGCGCTGTTGGCCGCCCGTTCTTCGGGCCGCCCGTGCGCCATCCTCCTCCTCGACCTGGACGGTTTCAAGCCAGTCAACGACACGTTCGGCCATCCCAAGGGCGACGCCCTGCTCAAGACGGTCGCAGAACGACTGGTCTCGGAGGTCGGCTGTCATGGCATTGTCGGCCGGCTGGGCGGCGACGAGTTCGCCGTCGTGCTACACGATGCTCAAAACCGTAGATCCGTGGTCGATCTGGCGGAGCTGCTGATCCGTCGCGTATCCAATCCCTATATGCTCGACGGCGTCTCGGTGCGCGTCGGGGTGAGCGCCGGCGGCGCGTTCGGCCCCATGGACGGCGATACCGTCGACGACCTCATCAAACGGGCCGACATGGCGCTCTACGAGGCCAAGGCGGCGGGGCGCGGCATCTACAGGCAGTTCGACCGCGCCATGCAGACCGAGGCCGAGAATCGGTTGAAGCTGGAGCACGACCTCCGCCAGGCGCTGCAGCTTGACCAGTTCCGCCTCTATTATCAGCCGCTCATCAACTCCCGGACGCAGGAGATGATGGGCTTCGAGGCGCTGATCCGGTGGCAACATCCTGTGCGCGGCTTTGTGTCGCCAGCCGAGTTCGTGCCGCTGGCCGAGGAGACCGGCCTAATCCATGAGCTCGGCGAATGGGTAGTGAAGACGGCCATTCGCGATTGCGCGCAGTGGCCGGCGTCGATCAGCGTGGCGGTAAACCTGTCGCCGATTCAGCTCCTTTCATCGAGCTTGCCGGCGATGATTTCGGATGCGCTCGCCAAGGCGCGCCTCTCCGCCAATCGGCTGGAGCTCGAGGTGACCGAGAGCGTGTTCCTGCGTGACACCGATGGCTCGCTCGACGTGTTGCGACGACTGCGCGCGCTGGGCGTGCGTATTGCGCTCGACGATTTCGGTACGGGCTATTCCTCGCTCGGCTATCTGAACCGCACCATTTTCAACAAGCTGAAGATCGACGGCAGCTTCGTGCGCGGCGCCGCGACGCGTCCCGAAACCATCGCAATTATCCAGGCGATCGTGACGCTCGCCAACAGCTTCCAGATGACGATCACCGCCGAGGGCGTGGAATCGCAGGACGATTATCGTCGCATGGCCGATCTCGGCTGCCACCAGATGCAGGGCTATCTCTTCGGCCGCCCGGTTCCCTTCGATCGCGCCACCGAGCTCGTGGGCAAGCGCTGGAATGAAGCACGGAACCTCGCCAGCGCCTGAAAGGCCCCAATCACCGCATCTCCCGGTTGCCGCCGGCGCCCCTCAAGGGCAGAAGGACGGCAACGCACAGCCGAAAACGGATTGGGAGAGGGCATGAAGCTCGCATCATTGAAGGGTGGCCGCGATGGCCGCCTCGTCGTCGTGTCGGACGATCTCGCCTGGTATGCCGATGCCGCGCACATCGCCCCGACGCTCCAGGCCGCGCTGGACGACTGGGAGCATGCCGGCCCGGCGCTCGCGAATCTTGCGACCGATCTCGCTCACGAGGCGATCCCGATGGAGCGCTTCCACGAGCGCGAGGCGGCATCGCCCCTGCCCCGCGCCTATCAATGGGCTGACGGATCGGCCTATGTGAACCATGTCGAGCTGGTCCGCCGCGCGCGTGGCGCCGAGATGCCCGAAAGTTTCTGGACCGATCCACTGATGTATCAGGGCGGCTCGGACGGGTTCCTGGCCCCCCGCGATCCGATCCCGCTCGCCGATCCCGCCTGGGGCTGCGACATGGAGGGCGAGGTCGCGGTGATAGTCGGTGACGTGCCCCAGGGCGCGAGCCGCGAGGAGGCACTGGCGGCGATCCGCCTGGTGTGCCTCGTCAACGACGTGTCGCTGCGCAACCTGATCCCGGCGGAGCTCGCCAAGGGCTTCGGCTTCTTCCAGTCCAAGCCGGCGTCCGCACTGTCACCGGTCGCCGTGTCGCCCGGCGCCCTCGGCGACGCCTGGCGCGACGGCAAGCTCCATCGCCCGCTGCTGGTGACGCTCAACGGCCAGGCCTTCGGGTGCGCGGATGCCGGCGTCGACATGACGTTCGACTTCGGCACGCTGATCGCCCATGCCGCAAAGACGCGCGCGCTGTCGGCCGGCACCGTAATCGGATCGGGCACTGTCTCCAACCGCGACGCCAACGGCGGTCCGGGCAAGCCGGTCGCGCAGGGCGGCCTCGGATACAGCTGCATCGCTGAGGTCCGCACCGTGGAGACGATCCACGACGGCCAGCCTAGCACCCCCTTCCTCCAGCCGGGCGACATCGTGCGGATCGAGATGAAGGACGCCCAGGGCCACAGCATCTTCGGCGCGATCGAGCAAACGGTCGGGACGGTCGACTGACCCACCTTTGGGTGCTAGAGTTGACGTAAACGTCAAGGAGTCGACGAAATGGTGAATAAGCTGGGAGAGGCCGAGCGGGCGGAGTTGCTGCCCTCGCTCACCGGATGGACGCATGAACCGACGCGCGATGGCATCACCAAACGCTTCGTCTTCAAGGATTTCGTGGCCGCCTTCGGTTTCATGACGCGGGTCGCGCTGCTCGCCGAGAAGGCCGATCATCATCCCGAATGGTCGAACGTCTGGAACCGCGTCGACATCCTGCTCACCACGCACGACGCCAGCGGCCTCTCGATGCGCGACATCGAACTGGCCCGCGCCATCGACGCCGTCGCCGAGGGAGCGCGCGCATGAGTCTTCCCGCCATCTTCGACCGCCTGCGCCTGCCGGTGATCGGCTCGCCGCTGTTCATCGTCTCCAGCCCCGAGCTCGTCATCGCCCAGTGCAAGGCCGGCATCGTCGGCTCCTTCCCGGCGCTGAATGCGCGGCCGCAGAGCCTGCTCGACGAGTGGCTGCACCAGATCGAGGAAGAGCTCGCCGCATGGGATCGGGATCACCCCGATCAGCCGGCGGCACCCTATGCGGTCAATCAGATTGTCCACCGCAGCAATCCGCGATTGGAGGAGGATCTCGCTACCTGCGCCAAGCGAAAGGTGCCGATCATCATCACCTCACTGGGCGCGCGGGAAGAGCTCAACGCTGCGGTGCATGGCTGGGGCGGCATCACGCTCCACGACATCATCGACGATCGCTTCGCCCGCAAGGCGATCGAGAAGGGCGCGGACGGCTTGATCGCTGTCGCGGCCGGTGCCGGTGGCCATGCCGGACGCCTCTCCCCCTTCGCACTGGTGCAGGAGATTCGCGACTGGTTCGACGGGCCGCTGATCCTGTCGGGCGCGATCGCCAGCGGCCGCGCGATTCTCGCCACACAGGCGATGGGCGCAGACCTCGCCTATATCGGCTCGCCCTTCATAGCGACTACTGAAGCGAACGCGGCGGAGAGCTACAAGCAGGGCATCGTCGAGGGCCGCGCGTCGGACATCGTCTACACCAACCTCTTCACCGGCGTGCACGGCAACTACCTGCGCGAGTCGATCACCTCGGCCGGGCTCGATCCTGACAATCTGCCCGCAAGCGATCCGAGCAAGATGAATTTCGGCGGCGGCGCAAAGGCCTGGAAGGACATCTGGGGATCAGGCCAGGGCATCGGCGCAATCCACGCAGTCGAGCCGGCCGGCGAGCGCATCGCGCGGCTGATCGAAGAATATCGTGCGGCGCGCGAGGAACTAGAGGCAAAGATCCGCTAAGGAGGGATGTCCGCGTCCACCGGCAACGTGGCGCGGGCTACCCCATAGCAGCTTTGCCGCCTCGTTCAGAAGGCGAGTTCGAGCCGCTGCATGAGCCCTCGTGCCGGGCTCGGCGGGGGAAGGACGCGGTCTATATCCCTGTCGAGCCGCACCACGCGCTCGTAGAGCTCGTCGGTTGCGGCGATGATGTCCCGCGCCGGCTCGGGCAGGCTGGCGACGATGTCGGGGTCGCCGGATTGCGCCCGGCCTAGCCGCCGCTCAGGTGCCGCAGCCTGCTCCTCGTTGATCTCGCCCGCGGCAACGCCGCGCCGGACCAGCAGCCATGCGATGATGTGCATCAGCCGTGCCGTTACTCTGAGCGATTCGCAGGAGAAGCCGACGCGCAGCAGCGGCGGCAGCTTGTCCCGATCCTCGCGCCCGCTGGCATCGAAATAGCCGCGCGCTTCGTCGGCGAGCAGCATCGCGTCGATATAGAGCGAGTCGACCAGCCGATGGCTGAGCCTGTCATGGACTCCAATGATCATGAGCATGGTCTGCCATGGCAGATGGCAGCGCCAAAAGAGGCGTGACTGCGAGCGCCAGCCGAACCGTCCCAGGTCTGCACACCTGTCTTGAAACCGGGGCATCAGGTCCCATCTTTCCGCTGTCGAGGCGTCGCCAAACGGGACGCCGAGGCAGGCCTGGCGGATTGTCCGCGGGCTTCCCATCGTTCATTCGCCCAAGGAGGGTCTGAACCTATGCGTACCCTGGATTTCGCGCCCCTGCTGCGCTCGTCCATCGGCTTTGAGAATCTCAACCGCCTCGTCGACTTCGCCACGCGCGGTGATGGCGACAGCTACCCCCCCTACAATATCGAGAAGATCGCAGAGGACAGCTACCGCATCTCGATGGCGGTCGCCGGCTTCTCGCGCGAGGAGCTCGAGCTCACCGTGCAGGACAACGTGCTGATCGTGATCGGCAAAGCCGAGCCTAAGGCCGAGGAGGCGGAGCGCCAGTTCCTCCACCGCGGCATCGCCAAGCGCGCATTCGAGCGCCGCTTCCAGCTCGCCGACACCATCAAGGTGACGGGCGCGGGCTATGTCGATGGCATGCTTAATATCGAGCTGAAGCGCGAGGTGCCCGAGCACAAGAAGCCACGTCGCATCGCGATCGATGGGCAGGCCATTGAAGGCGACGCGAGCATCCTCGCCGCCTAAGCCGCCAACAGGTGCCACTGTGGGGTCGGTTCGGTCCGCCGGGCCGGCCCTTATGCTGTGCCGTTCTCAGGCGATGATATCTGGAATCAGCGAGTCGCCCAGCTGCATGATCTCGTCCTTGATCCGCAGCTTGCGCTTCTTCAGCCGCGCGATCTGGAGCTGATCGGGCTGAGGCAAGGCCTCAAGCGCCGCGATGGCCGCGTCGAGATCACGGTGTTCGGTACGCAACAGAGCAAGCCTGCGGCCGACATCCTCGGCATCCATCCCTGTATCCCCGTGCCACCCGGATCCCGTCGAGCCCGGCGGCATGATTGCATGCGATGCCCCGCTCGCCCCCATCAGGCAAGCCCGGATTGTCGTCGACACCAATGCCGGTCACGGATCGTCGCATTCGACGGCGCGACCCGCCGCTTTCGCCCTTTGTTCACGCGACAGCTGGTCGAATTGGTGATTTACTGGGTGATGCTGACCAAGCCAGCGAGGAGGTATCGAATGAACAATTCGCATTCCAGCGCATTGCTTGCCCGTCATGCGGGGCTAGACGCCAGGATCGCCGATGAGGAGAGACGGCCGGCCCCGGATCAGGGTGTCATCGCGAGCCTCAAGAAACAGAAGCTCAAAATCAAGGAAGCCCTAATCGGGCTTTAAAGTTGCCAAGGCCCGCCGGCGTCAAGGGGGACGCGGCGGGCCGCCAACGCCTTTTCCATAGACATCGTCGGAATGCCGTCGCGCAAGCGACGACGATACCCTTCGTCTAGCGCGGTCGAAGGCCAGGGCGGCGAAAATCGAGGGCCGTCGGCCGGAATAGCTCGGCATCAGCCTGGGCCGAGCGCGGCTTGCGTGCCAGCGCCTTGTCGACGGGATGATCAAAGGCGACGCCGATGCGGCCGGACTCGGCCCAGGCAACGGAGCCACTGACGGCACCGATCCCCTCGAGCATCACCTCGACGCGCATTCCCGGACGGAAGTCCGCGGGCGCCTGCGCCATCAA
>FTCZ01007136.1_pt1 | contig 10141 bp, 6 predicted proteins | sample 1658871 | NCBI WGS metagenome assembly FTCZ01 (sample SAMEA3914864, study PRJEB12502) | metagenome | biome: forest; material: soil | place: USA | collected 2012-03-12 | depth 0.3 m
ATCTCCGCGAGGTAGACGCTGTCGAACGCGGCCAGCGCCATCAGCATCGTGCTGAACTGCTCCGTCTTGTGGCCGGTGACGCCGGGCAGGAAGAAGTAGGCCCAGAAGATCACCATCAGCAGCGGGATGCCGCGCACGACGTGCACGAGCGCGGTGACCGGCCAGCGCAGCGCGCGCAACGGGCTCACGCGTGCGAGGCCCAGCAGCAGGCCGAAGGGCGTCGCGAGCGCCAGTGCCAGCGCCGCGAGCGAGACCGTCAACGCCAGGCCGCCCAGCGGGCCGTTCGGGTACTGGCCGACGAGGAAGTAGAGCCAGTAGGTCTGGACGAGGTCGATCATGGTGCCGCGGCCCTACAGCGTGCGCACCGGCCAGCGCCGGTGGTACCAGGCGGCCAGCGCGGTGATGGCGAGCGACACCGCGAGATAGGCCGCTGTCGCGAACGCGAAGGCCTCCGCGCTGCGGAAGCTGGCCGACTCCACGCGCGCGGCCTGGTACATCATCTCGGCGACGCCGATGACGGTGGCGATGCTGGTGTCCTTCCACAGGTTGAGCGTCTGCGAGATCAGCGGCGGCACGGTGATGCGCATGGCCTGCGGCAGGATGACGCGGCGCATCGTCGCGAGGAAGCCCAGCCCCAGCGCACGTCCGGCCTCGACCTGCACGGCGGGGATCGCGCGGATGCCGCTGCGGATGTCCTCGGACATGTAGGCCGCGGTGTAGAGCGTCAACGCGATCGCGCCGGCGACGAACTCGAAGTTGCCCGCGTACAGCCGCTCCTTGAGCGCATCGGGCAGCAGCTCCGGCGCACCGAAGTACCAGAACAGCAGGTGGGCCAGCAGCGGCACGTTGCGGATACCCTCGACGTAGACCACGCCCACCGCGCGCAGCGCGCGCACGGGCGCCAGCCGCAGCAGCGCGACGACGATCGCCAGCGGCAGCGCGAACACGAAGACCACGCCGGCCAGCTTCAACGACACGAGCAGGCCCATGACGAGCCAGTCGTGGTATTGGCCGTGCAGCAGCAGCGCGAGGTCGAAGTGGGGCATCGGGGGTGTCGACGGTCCGCCGCCTCGCGCCCGCGGCCGGACGGGATGCGGCCGAAGGGGCCGGGATGCTCAGATCTTGTCGCTGTCGATCTTGAACGAGCGCTTCTCGAACTGCAGCTTGGTGGCCGGGCCGTACCACTTGACGAACAGCTTGTCCGCGTTGCCCGAGCTCTCCAGGTCGCGCAGCGTGTCGTCGATCGCCGCCTTGAGCCGGGGCTCGTTCTTGCGGATGCCCAGCGCCAGCGGCTCGGTGCTGATGTTGGTGGGCAGGATCGCGTAGTCCTTCCGGGCCGGGCCCAGCTTGGCGTAGTCGTCGACCAGCGTGGCCTCGTCGTTGACGTAGCCCACGCCCTTGCCCTGCTGCAGCGCGAGGAAGGCCTGCTGCGTGGTCTCGAAGGTGACGACGTCGACGTTGGGCACCGCCTTGCGGATGTTGGGCTCCTGCGTGCCGCCCTTGACCGTCAGCACCTTCTTGCCGGCGAGCTGCGGCACGTCGGTGATGCCGCTGCTGGTCTTGACCATCACCTTCTGGCCGGTGACGAAGGTGGTCAGCGAGAAGTCGATCTGCGACTCGCGCTCCTTGTTGTGCGTGAGCGAGGCGGCGAGCACGTCGACGCGGCCCTGCTGCAGCTCGGGAATGCGCGCGGCGACGGCGAGCTGCTTGAACACCGCCTTGACGCCGATCTTCTGCGCGATGGCCCTGGCGATGTCCACCTCGTAGCCGACGAGCTCGCGGCTCTTCGGATCGACGAAGCTGTTCGGCTCGTCGGTGCCGAGCACGCCGACCACCAGCTCGCCCTTCTTCTTGATGTCATCGAGTTGATCGGCGCGGGCGGCGAGCGTGACGAAGGCCGTCGTGGCAAGCAGGGTGGCCAGCAGGGTGCGAAGGCGGATGCGCATGGGGGATGGGCCTGTGGTTGAGTGGGCTGCAGGTTACGGTCCGCAGGTGCCGGCGCGAAGCGCCGAAACAGCATAACGTTTTGCAGCCCGGAAACAAATGGCCAGCCGCGCCGCGGACTCAGAACGAGTAGCTCACCCCTGCCGACCCCGTCCAGCGTGGCGCCAGCTGGAAGCCCACCAGGTGGCTGGCCACCGGCAGCTGCACGAAGCCGAAGGCCTGCACGTGGTCGGACAGCGTGCCCGTCACGCCCGGGCTCACGTAGACGACGGTGCCGGCGCTGTCCGGGTTGTCGGCGAGCGCGCCCTGGTCGGCGCCCTTGTGCGAGATGTTGACCTGCAGCTGCGGCATCAGCGCCGGGTCGGCCTCGTAGCGTGCGCCGAAGCTGACGAAGGTGGTGTTGCCGACACGGAAGTCCTGGCCGGCGCCGTGCAGCCGGTGGGCGAACGCCGCCTGGTACTGGCCGTTGACGAAGGCGTCGACGTTGGTGCTGACCGCCTGGTGGTAGTAGGCGCCGACGATGACGTCGGTCGTGCCGGTGCCGGCCTGCAGGCTGGTGTCGACGAGGTTGCCGGGCGAGTCGTTGGCCGCCAGCGGGCCGCCCTTGAAGGTGGCCGGATGGCGGCCGACGATGCCGCTGCCGTCGGCGTCGGGACCGCCGTAGTGGCCGGTCGGCAGCTTGATGCCCAGCTGCAGGCCGAGGTTGCGCGCCTCGAGCGTGCCCTGGTAGGTCGCGATGACGCGGACGTCGCCGAGGCCCTTGATCTTCGTGGTGCTCAGTTGATCCTGCGTGACGGGATTGGTCGCCGACGCGTAGGTGGAGTGCCCGCGATCGACCCAGGGCAGCAGCACGCGCACGCCCCAGTCGTCGTTAGGCGCATAGCCGATGGCCAGCGTCGTGTAGCGGTTGACGGTGTCGTGCTCGACTTCCTGGTCGCCGCCGGCGTCGTTGATGGCGGCGACATCGGAGGTACTGACCGCCTTGCTGCCGTGGCGCAGCTGGCTCTGGTCGATGTCGTCGAATTGAAGGCCGAGCGTCCAGCCGGGCCGGGTGGGATAGCCGGTGGCGGCGTCGGTGGACAGCGAGCAGCCGCAGGTCGCGCAGGCGGACGCCGTTCCGGCGGCGGCCGCGAGCAGGGCCGCGGCGACGGTGCGATGGTGAGGGAGGGTCATCGAATGCTTTCGGGAAGAGGGATCGCGCGCGCGTCTCGCGCGGCGCGCGAGGAGCTCAGTGCAGGTGGTCGTGCGCGCCCGCGGGCGCGGAGGCCGCGGCCTGCGCGACGGGCACCTGCAGCGACAGCGCGCCCTTGCGCCCGTCGCGGTCGACGAAGTGCAGCGTGACGGGAATCGCCGTGCCGAGCGCCAGCGGCTGCTTCAGCCCGGTCAGCATGACGTGGTAGCCGCCGGCGCCGAGTTCGACCGTCTGGCCCGGTGGCAGGTCCAGGCCCTCGGGCAGGTCGCGCATGCGCATCACGTTGCCGTCCATCTTCATCTCGTGGATCGCGGCGTCGCCCACCGGCGTGGTGACGGCGACGAGGCGCGCGCCCGACGGCGCCGTCATGCGCCCGAAGATGCCCGACGAGGTCTGGCCCGTCACCGTGGGCCGCGCCCAGGTGTCGCGCACGTCGACCGCGGCGACGCCGGGCGCCAGCACGTCCAGGTGCGGCGCCGGGAACTGCGGCTGGACGTCGCCCGCGTTCGGCATCGCCGCCCAGTCCGCGGTGCCGACGTCGCAGGTCTGCAGCGCGTGGAACCACAGCGTGCCCGGCTTGCTCGTGAGCTTGCCGGTGACGACGAAGCCCTCCGCCGACGTGCCGCGCAGCGCGGCCTGCGCGCTGGCGGCGGTCCAGGTCACCGACTTCGGGCCGGCGGCGAGCGTCCAGCCGGCGCGCGGCTGCGCGCTGACGAAGGTGAAACCCTTGGGCAGGTCGACCTTCAGCGCGGTGGTGGACTGCGCGCCGGAGCAGGGGTGACCGACCTGGAAGGCCGCGGCGTAGGTGCCGCCCGCCGTGGCTCCGCCCGGCGGAAGGACGACGTGCGCCGAGGCGGCGCCGCACGCGGCCAGGAGCAGCGGCGCGATGTTGCGCCGCATGGCGGCGCTTCGTGCGGCCACGGGCTGCTCTGGAGCCGGGTGCGTGGAGGAACGGGCGAACGCGCGCGTCGCCGCAAGGGAGATCTTGGTCATGGGGAGGAGGTCGTGGCGTGCAGGGGCTCGCAGACGCGCCGGCACGGAATCGCAGGGACGGCCGCACGCGGCGGCCGATCGAACGGCAGCGGGCGGCGGCAAGGCCGATGCCCGCGGCGCGGATCAGGCGAGGAAGGGCGGTGCGCGCGGCTGGCTGGCCGACCAGGTCGCGTTGCCGCGCGGCGCGCGCGCGAAGGCGAGCGGCAACGCGCGGAACGCGAGCGCGGTGCCGGCGTCGGCCACGCGCGGGTCGGGCGGCGGCGCCAGGTCGGCGTGCAGCGCGCAGTACGGGCAGTGGTCGAACGCGTGCGGCGCCGCGGGCGTATCCGGCGCGCCGTGCTGCGCCGTCGCGACGTTCGCGGCCGAGCAGATCCTGTCCCAGGGCAGGCCGGACGTGGCCTGCAACGCGCCCGTGACGGACGGCGCGAACGTGATCAGCAGGATCGCGACGAGGGCGATCCAGCTGAGGACGATGCGACGAGCGCGGCGCGTGGGCATGGCGTCGATTCTATGATGCGTCGCGGAGGCCGGACTCGAGCGCGGCTTTCGCGCCGCGCCACGCCGACCGGTCGTTCACGCCCTGGATTCATCTGTCCGTCGGCCGCGCTTTGCGAGGCCGGGCCGTCATCGACTAGCCTCTCCGCCACTCTCGTCCTGAAGGATCCCGAATGACTCGTCGTCGCCTGTTCCCGTTGTCGATCCTCGTGGCCACGCTGCTCGCGGCCGGGTCATCCGCCTTCGGCGCGTTGCCACGCTTTCCCCAACCTTTCGGCGACCGCATCGTCTTCGTCGCGGACGGCAATGTCTGGAGCGTGCCCAAGACGGGCGGCACCGCGCTGCGCCTGACCAGCGCGCCCGGCCAGGACCTGTTCCCGCGCGTGTCGCCGGACGGCCGCTGGATCGCGTACACCGAGGCGAGCAAGTCCGGCACGGACATCTGGGTCATCCCGTCGGCGGGCGGCGCGGCGCGCCGGCTCACGTTCCACCCGCCCACCGAGCCGGGCACCGGCGGCCGCCACGGTCCGGACGACATGGTCGTCACCTGGACGCCCGACTCCAAGGCCGTCGTCTTCCTGTCGAAGCGCGACCAGTGGAACTCGACGATCTGGAACATGTACAAGGTGCCGGTGGACGGTGGCGCGGCCACGCCCATGCCCATCGACAGCGCGGTCGGCCTCGCGAGCTACGCGCCCGACGGCCACACCATCGCCTACAACCGCATCTTCCGCAACTTCCGCACCTGGAAGCGCTACAACGGCGGCATGGCGCAGGAGTTGTTCACCTACGACTTCGACACGCGCAAGAGCGAGCAGATCACGCACTGGTCGGGCACCAACACGTCGCCGATGTGGGTCGGCGACAAGATCTACTACCTGAGCGACCAGGACGCGCACCGCCGCGCCAACCTCTGGGTCTACGACCGCGCGACGAAGAAGGCGCGCGAGGTCACGCACTTCACCGACTACGACATCGACTTCCCCGCCTACGGCAGCGACGCGATCGCCTTCCAGCAAGGCGGCAAGCTGTACCGGATGGACATCGCGAGCGAGCAGGTGCAGGAGGTGCCCGTGAGCCTGCCCGACGACAACCCGCGCTTGCGCCCGCGCGTCGTCGACGTCAAGCCCGAGATCCGCGAAGCCGATCCCGCGCAGCAGGTGGACTTCGCGCTGGCGCCGAACGGCCGCCGCACGCTGTTCTCGGCGCGCGGCGACATCTTCAGCGTGCCCACCGAGAACGGCGCCACGCGCGATCTCACGAGCACGCAGGGCATCGACGAGGATCACCCGGCGTGGTCGCCGGACGGCAAGTGGGTGGCGTACACCACCGACGTCGGCGGCAACGCGCAGGTCGCGGTCCGGCCGGCCGAAGGCGGCGTGGAGAAGGTGCTCACCGCGTTCACCGAGGGCTACCTGTACGGCCCCGTGTTCTCGGCGGACGGCCGCACGCTCGCGTTCTCCGACAGCGCGCATCGCCTGTGGACGGTGCGCGTCGACGGCGGCGCGCCGCGGCAGGTCGCGCAGGACAAGCTGGGCGAGATCCACGACCAGGCGTTCTCGCCGGACGGCCGCTGGCTGGCGTTCAGCATGTCGGCGGTGGGACGCCGGCGCGACCTCTACCTGCAGGAACTCGCGAGCGGCCACGTCACGCGGCTCGGCGAAGGCCACGAGATCGACGCCAACCCGGCGTGGTCGCCCGATGGCAAGTACCTCTACTTCACGTCGAGCCGCCACGAGAACCCGGTCGGCTCCGACCTCGACTTCGACTTCGCGTTCCTGAAGTCCGGCGGCGTCTACGCGATCGCGCTGGCCCGCGACACTGCCTCGCCGGTGGCGCCCAGGTCCGACGAGGCCGACACGCCGCCCGAGAAGGACGAGGCCAAGGCCGACGACGACGCGGCGCGCAAGAAGGCCGCCAAGGCGGTCAAGGACACCGCCAACGCCAAGGGCAGCGCCGCCGACGAGAAGCAGCCGCCCGATCGCACGACGCCGCTCGCGCCGATCCGCATCGATCTCGACGGCCTGATGGCGCGCGCCGTCGCACTGCCCATCGACGCCGGCAACATCGCGCAGATGGACGTGCGCGGCAGCCGCATCTTCTACCTCACGCAACCCACCGGCCTGATCGACGGCAAGCTCAAGGGCGAGAAGTCGGCGCTGCGGTTCTACGACCTGAAGAAGCGCAAGGATTCGGTCGTCACCGAGGACGTCGATGCCTACTCGCTGTCGCTCGACGGCGAACGCGTGCTGATCCGCCACGAGAAGGACTACACGGTGCTCGACACCAAGGCGGATGCGGTCAAGGACGAGGAAACGAAGAAGGCGCTGAAGCTCGATCACCTGCGCGCGCTGGTCGATCCGGCGCAGGAATGGCAGGAGATGTTCGACAACGCGTGGCGCCTGGAGCGCGACCTGTTCTTCTCCACGGCCATGAACGGCGTCGACTGGAAGGGCGTGCACGCCAGCTACCGCAGGCTGCTGCCGCTGGCCGGCTCGCGCGAGGACCTGAACTACCTGATCGGCCAGATGATCGGCGAGATGAGCAACTCCCACACCTACGTGGGCGGCGGCGACGACGGCGAGACCGCGCCGCAGGCGCACGCGGGGCTGCTGGGCGTCGACCTGGCGCTCGACCCGGCGTCGGGCCGCTATCGCTTCGCGACGATCTATCCGGGCGACAACACGCGCGACGACTACCGCAGCCCGATCGCGCAGCCGGGACTCAACGTCAAGACGGGCGACTACCTGCTGGCCGTCAACGGCAGCGAGCTGCGCGCGCCCACCGATCCCGACAGCCTGCTGCAGCTGACGGATGCGGGCACGACGGTGGACCTCACCGTGGCGTCGTCGCCCGAGGGGGCGCGGCGCCACATCGTCGTCACGCCGGTCGACAAGGAACTGCCTCTGCGCGAGGCGGCGTGGATCGAGCACAACCGCGCGGTCGTCGACAAGCTGTCCGGCGGGCGCGTCGGCTACGTCTACATGAGCGACATGGAGCAGCTGGGCATCCAGCAGTTCGTGCGCCAGTTCTACGCGCAGCTGGGCAAGCAGGCCATGGTCATCGACGACCGCTGGAACGGCGGCGGCTTCGTCGCGCCGTTCGCGATCGAGAAGCTGCGCCGCATGCTGGTGACGCTGGACGTCAACCGCGAGGGCGGCATCACGACCGAGCCGGAGTCGGTGCTGCACGGACCGAAGGTGATGCTGGCCAACCACTGGTCGTCGTCCGACGGCGACATCTTCCCGGACCTGTTCAAGCGCTACGGCCTGGGCCAGGTGGTGGGCACGCGTTCGTGGGGCGGCGTGCGCGGCATCCGCGGCTACTGGCCGATGATGGACGGCGGCTACGTGACGATCCCCGAGGAGGCCATCTACGGGCTCGACGGCCAGTGGGCCGTCGAGAACCACGGCGTCGATCCGGACGTCGAGATCGAGAACCAGCCGGCCGACCTGCTCGCCGGCCACGACGCCCAGCTCGAGGCAGCGGTGGGGTTGATGGTCAAGGCGCTGCAAGGCAAGCCGGCATCGCTGCCGGCGCCGCCGGCACTGGTGCCGGCCTATCCGGCCAACGGGATCGTCAAGCCGCAGGAGTGAGGGCGGCGGGGGGGCTGGGTGTCCTGCCTGTGCCTCGCCGACACCGTGAGATCGTGTCTGGCATCGTGTCTGGCGCCGCCTCTCATCATGCAAGACCTGACACCGTGCCTGGCACCGTGTCTGGCACCGTGCCTTGTCTGGCACCGTGCCTGGCACCTTGTCTGACACTGCAACATTCAAGACCTGACACCGTGTCTGGCACCGTGCCTGACACGGCACCTTGTCTGACCCGCAACATTCAAGACCTGACACCGTGCCTGGCACCGTGCCTGGCACCGCGCCTGGCACCCCACGCGCGGCGGCTCGCGGCAACGCCCGGCCTGCCGGTTGCCTGGGTCGAACGGCCATCTGACGACCACGGATCACCATGCCCAATCGCATCGAAGACTACGCCCTGATCGGCAACCAGGAGACCGTCGCGCTCGTCGGGCGCGACGGCTCGATCGACTGGATGGGCATGCCGCGTTTCGACAGCCCCGCGTGCTTCTCCGCGCTGCTGGGCGCGTCCGAGCACGGCCGCTGGCTGATCTCGCCGGCCGACGCGCCCACCGAGGTCAGGCGCTGCTACGTCGACGGCTCGACCGTGCTCGAGACGCGCTTCGCGACCGCCGACGGCGAGGTCGCCGTCATCGACTTCATGGCGCGTCGCGACGGCGGGTCGGCGCTGATGCGCATCGTGCGCGGCGTGCGCGGGCGCGTGTCGATGCGCACCGAACTGATCGTGCGCTTCGACTACGGCGTGGTCGTCCCCTGGGTCTCGCGCCAGGACGATGGCCGGCTGCACTTCACCGCGGGCCCGGATCGCCTCACGCTCGCGACGGCCGTGGCGCTGCGCGGCGAGGGCATGCGCACGCTCGGCGACTTCACGCTGGCCGAGGGCGAGGAGGTGACGTTCTCGCTCACGTGGCAACCGTCCTGGCGCGTCGACCTGCCGGCGCCGGACGTGGCGCAGGCCCTGAAGGAGGTCTTGGCGCAATGGGAGGCGTGGTCGGCCAAGCTGCCCGAGGGCGACCACGTGTCCGAGGCGGTGCGGCGCTCGCTGGTGACGCTGAAGGCGCTGGCGCATTGGGAGACCGGCGGCATCATCGCCGCGGCGACGACGTCGCTGCCCGAGAAGATCGGCGGCCCGCGCAACTGGGACTACCGTTTCTGCTGGCTGCGCGACGCCACGTTCACGCTTTACGCGTTGCTGGAGCTGGGCTTCGTCGACGAGGCCGAGGCCTGGCGCGCGTGGCTGGTGCGCGCGGTGGCAGGCAGTCCGGACGACTTGCAGATCATGTACGGCGTGGCCGGCGAACGCCGCCTCGACGAGTACGAGGTGCCGTGGCTGCCCGGCTACGAGAACTCGGCGCCGGTGCGCGTGGGCAACGCCGCCGCGGGCCAGGTTCAGCTCGATGTCTACGGCGAGGTGCTGGACGCGCTGTACGTCGCGCGCAAGGCCGGCCTGGCGTACGACGCGCGCAGCTGGTCGGTCGAGTGCGCGATGGTGGGGCACCTCGAGAAGATCTGGAACGAGCCCGACGACGGCATCTGGGAGGTGCGCGGCGGCCGCCGCCACTTCACGCACTCGAAGGTGATGGCCTGGGTGGCGTTCGACCGCGCGGTACGGTCGGCGGAGGAGTTCGGCCTCGAGGGCCCGGTCGACCACTGGCGCGAGGTGCGCGACGCGATCCACGCCCAGGTCTGCGAGCGCGGCTTCGACGCGGCGCAGAACTCGTTCGTGCAGTCCTACGGATCGGCGGCGCTCGACGCCAGCCTGCTGATGATCGCGGTGGTCGGCTTCCTGCCGGCCGACGACCCGCGCATCCGCGGCACGGTGGCCGCCATCGAGAAAGGCCTGCTGCGCGACGGCCTGGTGCTGCGCTACGACACCGGCGATTCGAAGGACGGTTTGCCGCCCGGCGAGGGCGCGTTCCTCGCG
>FTCZ01001174.1_pt1 | contig 10130 bp, 9 predicted proteins | sample 1658871 | NCBI WGS metagenome assembly FTCZ01 (sample SAMEA3914864, study PRJEB12502) | metagenome | biome: forest; material: soil | place: USA | collected 2012-03-12 | depth 0.3 m
GCGTGGATCGGCAAGCAGCGCGCCGGTGTGCGCGGACAGCATCGAGATCAGGATCAGCGGCGCGCCGTCGATGTCGGTGGCAACGCCGACCCTGCTTGCGAGCGGCGCGCCGGTTCCGGGCTCGATCACCGCGAGCGCGCCGAAGCGCGCCGAACGGATCAAAGTTTTCGCCAGCCTGATCGCCTCGGCATCGGTCTCGCGGATGACATCCTTCTTTGTCTCGCTCACAGGCTCACCCGGGATAAGTTGATCTTCACGCTCCGGTTATTGGCCAAGGATGCCCGACCTGGCAAGGGACTCTATTTCTTCTTCGCTCATGCCGAAACGCGCCAGGATGCTTGCCGGCCGGGGATCGGCAGCGGTGGGCGCCGCGGCAGGTGATAGAGCGCCTTGCGAGAAGCGCGGCGCGGGCGCCGGACGTTCGAGCCGGCCGGAGGTCACGAAGCTCTGCCGCGAGCGATTGTGCGGATGGTCCCTCGCCTCGGTCAGCGAAAGCACGGGCGCGACGCAGGCGTCCGTCGCGGCGAAGAGTCCGGCCCACTCCTCGCGCGTTTTCTCGCCGACTCTGGCCACAATCGCCGCCCGCATCTGAGGCCACAACGTTCTGTCGTACTGGCCGATGACGAACCTTTGATCGAGGGGCAGCAGCCTGGCGAATTCGGCGAAGAAGCGCGGTTCGAGGCAGCCGACGGCGATGTGCCTGCCATCCGCCGTCTCATAGGTGTCGTAGAAAGGCGCGCCGGAATCGAGCAGGTTCTGGCCGCGCCTGTCGCTCCACAGACCCGCCGCCATGAAGGCGTGGATCGGAGCGGCGAGCATCGAGGCGCCTTCGATCATCGAGGCGTCGATCACCTGACCCTTGCCGGTTAGCGAACGCTGGAAAAGGGCGGCGAGCACGCCGGCGATCAGCATCATGGCGCCGCCGCCCTGATCGGCGACCAGATTGAGCGGCGGCACAGGCGGCGCGCCTTCTCTACCGATGGCATGCAGCAGGCCGGCATAGGCGAGATAGGTGATGTCATGGCCGGCGCGACCAGACAGTGGGCCGTCCTGGCCGAAGCCGGTCAGACGGCCATAGATCAGTGCCGGATTGCGCTGAAGGGCGATGTCCGGCCCGATGCCGAGACGCTCCATGACGCCGGGGCGGAAACCTTCGACGAGCATGTCGGCCGTTGCGGCAAGGCGCAGCAGCAGTTCCATGCCGGCTGGGTGCTTCAAGTCGAGTTTCAAGATGGAGCGGCCGTGCTGGTCGAGATCGTATGCTTCGGGGAGGGCGAGCAGCGGCTGGCCGGCATCGGCCCGTTCGATACGCAGCACGTCGGCGCCCATTTCAGACAGCATCAGCGCCGCCAGCGGCACCGGGCCGAGCCCGGCCATCTCGATCACCTTCAAGCCGGCGAGCGGGCCGGTCTTTTCGGCGGAAACACCGGCGCCTGTCGGCAACTCGACCATGCGGCTTATTTCGGCGCCATGCGGATGGCGCCGTCGAGGCGGATGGTCTCGCCGTTCAGCATCTGGTTCTCGATGATGTGGAGGGCGAGTGCCGCATATTCCGAAGGCTCGCCAAGGCGCGACGGGAAGGGCACCGCGGCGCCCAGCGAATCCTGCACCTCCTGCGGCATGCCGGCCATCATCGGCGTCTTGAAAATGCCAGGCGCGATGGTGCAGACGCGAATGCCGGAGCGGGCGAGGTCGCGCGCCACCGGCAGCGTCATGCCGACGACGCCGCCCTTGGACGCCGAATAGGCGGCCTGGCCGATCTGGCCATCATAGGCGGCGACAGAGGCGGTGTTGACGATGACGCCACGCTCGCCGCCATCCAGCGGATCGAGCTTCGCCGCGCGATCGGCGACAAGCCGGATCATGTTGAAGGTGCCGATCAGGTTGATCTCGATCACCCTGCGATACTGGTCGAGCGGGTGCGGGCCATCCTTGCCGATGGTCTTCACCCCGATGGCGATGCCGGCGCAATTGACGAGAATGCGCGGCTCGCCAAGCTTTTCAGCCACTTGCGAGACCGCGGCCGCGCCGCTGTCGCCGCTGCTGACATCGCATTGAACGGCAACGCCGCCGATATCCGCCGCCACTTTCGCGGCGCGCTCCATGCCGACGTCGAGAATTGCGACGCGGGCGCCCCTGGCGGCAAGAGCCCGCGCGGTCGCCTCGCCGAGACCCGATCCGCCGCCGGTGACGATCGCGACCTGGCCGTTGGGGTTCATGCAAGCCTCCCAGGATTTCGGATTATGCTACGAAGCCCGCAACGGAGGCACAACCGCAATGCCGGGATCGATCGATGGCTGCGGATTGGCGAGCGACCGCGCCAAAGCCGGAGCCGGTTCCGCAACTTTCGCGGCATTGGCATGGCAGACGTCGCCGACAAAGCGGGCGACGGCGCCCGGCTTGATCTCATGATGCAGCAGCCTGTCGAGATCGACCGGGCGCGGCATCGCGATCTGCCCGCGCGGGAAACGTTTGAAGCCCAGCGGTCCGTAATAGGGCTCGTCGCCGACCAGGATGACGGCCGGCGCGCCGGCCTTCCTGGCGGCGTCCAGCGCGATCGTGACGAGCTTGCGGCCAATGCCGAGATTCTTGAAATCGGGGCGCACCGCCAGCGGGCCAAGCATCATGGCGCGCCCAGCGCCGGCCGCCACGCGCGTCATGCGCACGGAAGCGATCACCGCGTCGTCCTTGACGGCGACAAAGGACATCGCGCGGTCGTGCCCGCCCGACTCGCGGATCTTGTAGGCGGCTAAAACGAAACGGCCGGGGCCGAAGGCCTCTTCGTTGATGGCTTCGATTTGGGCATCATGCGCCGGGGTTTCCGGCAGGTATTTCACGTCGGCAAGGCTCATTGTCTTTGCGTTCCGGTATGCGAGGAAGGTTTGCTGCAAGGCGGCAGCGTTCGCCAGTCAGCGCTTTAAGCGCGGGCGCCCTTTCGTCGTCGGTCGAACCGGATCGAGGCAAAGTCGAACATGGGCGCCTCCGCTATCACCAATTCTGTGCCGCTGCAATCGGCGCATTTCGCCTTTCTTTTCTTTGTCGTTTGAGAAACTGGTTCGCCGTTTGACGAACTGTTCAGCGTCTCGGGGGCTTCGCCTGCCCGGTCCTGCGACTAGATAGTGTCGAACCGCAGGGAGATTTTTCGCATGGGATTGCTCGTCGAAGGCAAGTGGCAGGATCGCGCCCCAAATACCGACAGCGGCGGCCGGTTTGTGCGGACGGAGTCACAATGGCGCGACTGGATCACGCGCGATGGTAAGCCGACGCAGGGCCGCACGCGCGGCTTCAAGGCGGAACCGGGCCGTTATCATCTCTATGTCTCGCTCGCCTGCCCGTGGGCGCACCGGACGCTGATCTTTCGTGCCTTGAAGAAGCTGGAGAACGTCATCTCCGTGTCCGTGGTGCACCACTTCATGGGCGAGAACGGCTGGACCTTCAAAGCCGAGGATGGCGCCAGCGGCGACACGCTCTACGGCCTCGATTTCCTGCATCAGATCTATACCAAGGCGGATCCCGCCTATTCAGGCAGGGTGACCGTCCCGGTGCTGTGGGACAAACAGGAAAGGACGATCGTCAACAACGAGTCCTCCGAGATTATCCGGATGCTCAATTCCGCCTTCGACGAATGGGGCGATGCGAGCCTCGATTTCTACCCGGCGGCACTGCGCGGAGAGATCGACAGGGTCAACGCGCTGGTCTATCCGGCGATCAACAACGGTGTTTATCGCGCCGGCTTCGCCACCACGCAGGCGGCTTACGAGGAGGCATTCGGAGAGTTGTTCTCGGCGCTCGATAGGCTCGATGAGCGGCTGTCGAGACAGCGCTATCTCGTCGGCGAGCGCATCACCGAGGCGGACTGGCGGCTGTTCACCACGCTGGTGCGCTTCGATCCGGTCTATGTCGGCCACTTCAAATGCAATCTGCGCCGCATCGCCGACTACCCGAACCTGTCCAACTATCTGCGCGATCTCTACCAGGTGCCCGGCGTGTCGGGCACGGTCAACCTGCACCACATCAAGGCGCATTATTACGGCAGCCACAGGTCGATCAATCCGACCGGGATCGTTCCGGTGGGGCCGGATCTCGACTATGCCGCGCCGCATGATCGGGGCAGATTCAGGAAAGCCGCCTGATTACCAGTAAGCCGAAGGCCGCTCGCCACCAAAAATCTCGGCCAACCGTCGCCGTGTCGCCGGCGTCGTGGTTTCCGGCAAACGGCCGATCGGGAAGAAGCCAGCCTCGGCTATCTCATGATCCGGCCGTTTCGGCTCCGTCTGGCTGAAAGCCTCGATCAGATAAAAGCCGACATGGTCGCGGTTGCTGGAGCGGCGGTTGAAGTGCACCGACTTCAGCACGGGCGCCGCGGTGAGCACGATGTTGGCCTCCTCGGCAAGCTCGCGCGTCAAGGCCTCCTCGAGCGTCTCGCCCGCCTCGACACCGCCGCCCGGCAGTTGCCAACCCGGAACATAGGTGTGGCGGATCAGGAAGACGGAATTGGAGGCACGGTCATGGACCAGGCCGCGCACGCCGAGCGTCATCGGCCGGCGCAGCAGGAAATAGAGATGGAACAGCCTCGCCCGCAGGCCCGGCCAGCCGGTCTGGCGGAAGGCCTCTTCCGGATCGGCGGCGCCAGTCATCCAATCATCGCCAGGCGAACAGCAAACGGTGAGTGGAAAGCCCCGTCCGCGTCGCTTAAGAAGGAGGCATGTTCAGGCTTGCGCATATTTCCGACGCTCATCTGGGACCATTGCCCGATGTAACCTATCGCGACCTCGCGTCCAAGCGCGTGCTGGGCTACGTCAACTGGCAGCGCAACCGCCGCCGCCATATGCATGACGCAGTCATCGACACGATCGTCGCCGACATTAAGGCTAACGCGCCGGACCATCTGGCCGTCACCGGCGACCTCGTCAATCTGGCGCTCGACGGTGAAATCGAGATGGCCAAGCACTGGCTGGAGACGCTTGGATCGCCGCACGACGTGTCGGTGGTGCCGGGCAATCACGATGCCTATGTGCCGGGCGCCTTCGACAAGATCTGCCGTTCATGGGCGCCATGGATGACCGGCGACGGCGTCAACAGCCCGGTCGACCGCAATTCGTTTCCGTATCTGCGGGTGCGCGGCAACGTCGCGCTGATCGGTGTCACCACTGCGCGCGCCACCGCGCCCTTCATGGCCAACGGGTTCTTCATGGAAGGGCAGGGGGACCGGCTCGGCAAGGTTCTTGACGATGCCGCCGGACAGGGGCTGTTCCGGGCGATCATGATCCACCATCCGCCCGTGCGCGGGGCCGTCCCGCAGCACAAGCGGCTGTTCGGCATTTCCCGTTTCCACAAGGTCATCCGCCGGCATGGCGCCGACCTTGTCCTGCACGGACACTCGCATCTGCCGTCGCTGTTCACGATCGGCGCGCGCGGCGGCAAGGTGCCCGTGGTCGGCGTTGCCGCCGCCGGCCAGGCGCCCGGCGGCAAGCATCCGGCGGCGCAGTACAATCTGTTTGAGATCGATGGCGAGAAGGGCAATTGGCGCGTCCGCCTGACGAGGCGCGGCCTGACCGGGCCGGCTCTGCCGCCGTCGGATCTGCAGACGGTGGACCTCGACGAGCCGGCGGGAACATCCCGCCAAGTGGGGCAGTTCGCCGTTTAAACGGCGACCTCCTTGTTTTTACGCAATTCCGGACGGAAAACCGCTTACACTTTTCCTGGAATTGCTCTACGGCGAAGCCGCCGAGCCCGGCCGTTCACACTTTTCCTGGAATTGCTTTGGTCAGAAGCTGATCTTCATCTGGGCGATGCGATCCCAAAACAGCGCCAGCGATACCGCCAGACCGACAAGGGCGCCGGCGGCGATGAGGCCGAGGCCGGCAAAGAAGGTGGTCCAGCCGTTGCGGCGGGTTTCGGATTGGATCGGCGGCTCGGCCTCCGCCACCGCGGCGCGATGCAGGCCAGGCATGGCGCTTTCCATGCCGCCCTCCATCATTCGTTGCCGCTCGACGACACGCTCGGCCACATAGCGCGTCACCGCATCGGCGACGGGCTTCATATCGCTCGATTCAGCCAGCACGACGCGACCGATGCGGGTATCCTTGAGGAACCGGTAGGTGCGGCGGTCGCGCCCCATGGCGACATGGCTGACGGCGTCGATCCATAGCCGGGGCTGCAGGCCCGACGAGACTGCGAAGTCGAAACTGTCCATATCCGCGGGCACGTCGGCGAAGACCGGCGCGAGCTCAGCGGCGAGGAGATCGAGACGCATGCGGTGCGCGTCGCGCATCTCCACGATCACGTCGTCGCGGTCGGCGAAGGCGTTCTTCACGTCGCGGATCGCGTCAGAGAGCTTCCGCGACGGCTCGATCGCGGTGATTTTGTCGCCTGTGTCCTTCATGGCGGCTGCCTCGCTGTTGGTTAACAGCGAGTTAACACAGCCGCCGGCAAAATGCACTTGGATGATGCGGCTCGTCAGCTTGCGGCCGCGTCGAACACCGGACGCTGTCGCCTGCCGCGGCGGCGCGTGTTGCGTCGCACGATCTCGGCAATCAGGTCGGGCGCCTCCTCGACCAGCATGTGGCCGGCGCCCAGCACATGATGCAGGTGGAAATGCGCCGGCAGGCTTTCGGCCTGGTCGACCGGCAGGAGCGGATCTTCCGTTCCCCAGACCACCATCACCGGCATATCCAAGGCCTCCAGCCGTTCTCCCGGGATGACCCCCTGACGGTCGTCCTTGGTCATCGCGGCCGCCATATCGATCAGGATCTGCAACTGGGCCGGCTGCTTGCGCATCCGGGAGAGCGCGTCGACCACGTGGTCAGGCGGCACGGCCCGCGGACCCGACATGGCGGCAAGGCAGGCGCGAACCTCTCTCTTTCCGGCCGCGGCCGCATAACGGCGAAGCAATGCCGCGTTGATTTCGGGACCGAAGCCGCCGGGCGCCAGCAAGGTCAGCGAGGCGACCCTGCCCGGATCGGCAAGCGCCATCAAGGTTGCGACAGCGCCACCCATGGAGTGGCCGACGAGGTGGATCTTGTCCAGGCCTCGGGCGGCGAGGTCGCTGAGGATTGCCCGTGCAGCCGGCTTGGCGCCGCCCGTGCCTTCGCATTCCAAGGACTGCCCATGGCCCGGCAGGTCATAGGCCAAGGCTCTCATGCCGGGCGCAAGCAATGCAGCCACGTCACGCCAGATGGCCCGGCAGGAACCGAAGCCATGCAACAGCACGATCGTTTTCGAGCCAGCGCCGCATTGGAGGGCGTGAGGGGGTGAAAGCATGAAACTAAGGTAGCGAGGCAAGAGGGGCAGCAATTGCGAATTGTGGCTGAATTGCTCCCAGGCCAGATCGATAGCCAGTAAAATTTTCGCGATTGTCGCGTGCGTACCTCTATAGAATGAAGCGTACTTCAAAAACCTCCGGCGTATATTGGCAGTTGGCGCGACTAGAGCAGCGCGTCTGGTCGGTCCCAGACGATGTAATTTGTTCGTGATGGCTAGCTGGGGTTTCCTATACCAGCCGCTCGCAAAGACTGGACCAGCCGTTCCGTAAGGTCTGCGGGGTATTTGCGGTCGATGAAAGTAGCGCGCGGATCGGCGGCGAATTTCGGAAATTCCACGGTGAGTTCATTGGCAAGTTCGCCCGCCAGCTTGTCACGGCCCGAGATCCTGGCGCCGATCAGGCGCGCCGCCAGATAGTGCGACTTGGACGCCGTGGTGCGCAGCGACTCGCTGGCAATCGCGGCCTTTTTCATGTCGCCCTGCATGAAGGCGCCGACGAACAGGCCATAGTCCCACCAGGTCGGGTGGCTGCTGAAGGCCTCGACGGCATGGCCCAGGATCGGCGTTCCCTCATCATATTTGCCGGCGAAGATCAGGCCGTAGCCATAGGCGGCGGCCATGCCGAGATCGTAGGGGTTGAGTTCATAAGCCTTGCGCATCCAGCGGATCGCCTCGTCGGTGTTGCCCAGGCGGCTGTTGAGATAACCGTAGGTGCGATGCGCGTGCGGACTCATCGGCCCCATCTGAACGGCGCGGTGGGCAAGCGACATGGCTTTTTCGAGCGTCGCATCGGGCGGGTAGGCATAGTGGCCGGTGACGGCTTCCAGATGAAGCGAAGCCAGTTCCGCATAGACAAGCGCTGATTTGGTGCCGCCGTTGGCCAGCTTCTCGAGGCAGCGATATGCAGCCTCGTGCGACTTGGCGCCCATGTCGAGATAATAGCGGTCGTCGAGCACCAGGCATCCGATCTGGCTGGTCCGGATGTCGCTCTGGTCAATATAGCTATAGATCGCGCCGGAAGCGGGAACGGTTGAGGTCAGGAGGCTGGCGATGTTGCTTTCGATCACACCAGGGGCGCTTTCAGCCGATGTCAGGTTGCGCGACAAGAGAACCCGTCCGGTCGCAACGCTCTGCAATTCAACCGTGACGTCGCCGGCGGCAGGCCCCGGACCAACATCGAAGACGAAACTGATCGGGTCGGCGGACTGATCGCGTGTTGAATCCGCATCGCGCCCGATGAAGTCGATGGTGTCGAAACCGGCAAGGCCGGCGCGCAGTGACGTGGCGACGCGAACCGCCTCCGCGCTATCGGCTTTCACGGCAATGTAGATCAGCGGCAGGGAGTCGAATATCGGCTGGTCCGCGGTGCCGGCCGCGCCTGCCGTTGCGACCGTCGCGCCCGTGTCGCTGCCGCCGAGGAAAGCATTGCTTTGACGCACGATGAGGACGCCGAGCATGATGATGACCAGGACCATGGCGGCCCAGAAGAAGCGCAACTGCCGTGTCAGTGACGGGGCGGGCGCTGTCGAAGCCATCAATGACGCGGGTTCGGCCGGCGCGAGGTTGCCGGGATATTCGGTCGGAGTTGGGAAAGCTTCCGCGGTCGTGTCCGCATGCCCCGCGATCTTGCCGGAGGCGGACCTGGCGTCGCCGCTCAGCCGGATTGCGTTCGGCTCGTAGGAAGGGACATAGCCGCCGCGCGGGATGGCGATGCGCACCGGTTCGGCGACGCCCTCATTGGCGAAGTACTGTTCCAGAAGTTCGCGCAGCCGCCCGGCCTGAACCCTGACCACGGCATCGGTGGAGGCGTCGAAATCGCCGTCCTTGCCGAAGACGTCCATGGCGATGGAAACGCCCTTCAGCCTGTCCGCCTCGCCAGCCTGCTCGCGTTCGACCAGATAGCGTAAAAGCCTGCGGGCACGTTCGGATCGTCCGAACGTTTCGCTGGCAAGCAGTCGCTCCAATGTCTCGCGCACTGCGGGGGCGGCAGGCGGGGCATGCTCCAAGTGTCGATCCTTCCGAAGTCGGCACAGGTTAGGACGCGATCATATAGCGCCCGCGCCAGCGCACAAGGATGCTTGTGGTAAGCGATCGCGTAAGCCACCGGAAATTCCCCCGCCGGTTAACGAATGGCAGGCTTGCGCGTTGGCTTCGAAGCGTGGCGCGCGTTGGAACGCGCCGCGCTTCGATCGTTGGCCGGTCAACCGGCGTTGCGACCGAGGATGCGGTTGGCGGCCGAGACCACGGCCTCCAGCGATGCCGCGACGATGTTGGTGTTGATGCCGGCGCCGAACAGCTTGCCGCCCGGATACTCCATTTCGACATAGGAGATCGCCGAGGCGTTCGAGCCGCGCTGCAAGGAATGCTCGGAATAGTCGAGCACCGACATGTCTACCCCGACGTGCCGCGAAAGCGCATCGACGAAGCCGTCGATCGGCCCCGTTCCTGAACCGGTGATGGTGACTTCCTTGCCATTGTCGATGATCTCCGCCTCCACCACGCGCCGGCCCTTCACCTCGGTGTCGGGGTAGGTGCGGTGGTCGAGGAATTTCAGCCGCGCGCCGGGCTGGTCGACATAGGTTTCGAGGAAGCGGTCGTGGATGCGCTTGGCCGGCACCTCCTTGCCTTCGGCGTCGGTGATCGCCTGGATCGCCTGGCTGAACTCGATCTGCAGATTGCGCGGCAGATTGAGGCCGTAGTCGGCCTGCAGGACATAGGCGATGCCGCCTTTGCCGGATTGCGAGTTGATGCGGATGATCGCCTCATAACTGCGGCCGACATCGGCTGGATCGATCGGCAGATAAGGCACTTCCCACACCGGCGTGTTGGCCTTCTTCAGCGCCTTCATGCCCTTGTTGATGGCGTCC
>FTCZ01002564.1_pt1 | contig 10130 bp, 8 predicted proteins | sample 1658871 | NCBI WGS metagenome assembly FTCZ01 (sample SAMEA3914864, study PRJEB12502) | metagenome | biome: forest; material: soil | place: USA | collected 2012-03-12 | depth 0.3 m
AACCAGATCCACCAGGTGCTCTTGAACCTGTGCACGAATGCCTGGCATGCGCTGCGCGGAAGCACCGGCGTCATCAAGGTCGGTCTCGAGCGAACGCAGGTCGACGCCGCGCTGGCGGGGCGGCTCGGGGCGCTGGCGCCGGGGCCCTATGTGCGCCTGTCGGTGGAAGACAACGGCTGCGGCATGGACGCGGCGACGCGGGCGCGGGTCTTCGACCCGTTCTTCACCACCAAGTCGCGCGGCGAGGGCACCGGGCTGGGGCTGTCGGTTGCGCACGGCATCGTGGTGGCCCACGGCGGCGCGATCGTGCTGACCAGCGAGCCCGACGTCGGGACGCTCTTCAGCATCTTCCTGCCCGAGCCTGCGTCGGGTGCGCCGCGCCAGGCCGACATGCAACCCGAGGCGCCCGTTGACGGCCAAGGCCGGCGCGTGGCCTACGTCGACGACGACGATGTCATGTTGTTGATGGTCGAACGCCTCCTCGCGCGCCGCGGCTTCGAAGTCCATTGCTACGGCGGACCCGATGAACTTCTCGGCCGCCTGGAGGCCGCGCCCCTGGCAGTCGATATCGTGCTGAGCGACTTCAACATGCCCGGCATGACGGGCATCGATCTCGCGCGCCGTCTGGCAGCCCTGAACGTGCGGATCCCGGTCATCGTGAGTTCCGGCCACGTCTCGGACGAGATGCGCAAAGGCGCGCGCCAGGCGGGCATCGCCGCGGTGCTCGAGAAGGAGGACATTCCGGAGCGCCTCGCACCGCTGGTTGCGCGCCTGCTGGGGCTCGGTCCGGCGGGCGTCGAGCCCGCGAGCCCTGCCTGAGGCCGCGTCCGGCCGACGGTGTCGTTCATCCCGCCCCGGCGTCGCGATCCATGGTGCAAGGACCACGTGCACGAGAAGGAGCCGCGCCGTGGACCGCCGCACGGCGGGACGCATGGCCTCGCGAAGGCCCGGCCGGGTTGCCTCGCCGCGCCTGATCGGCACCGTGAGTCGGCTGACCATCCTTCAGCCCGCCACGGGAAGGTGCAGCTCGGACGGCGTGGGCGTGATCTGCATCAGGAAGCCGATGGTGACCCCGTCGCGCGTGTCCGGCAGGTACTGCACCACGGCGCTGCGGCGTCGGTGGCGATGGTCGAACGTCTCCAGCAGGCTGTGGCGGTCGCCGCGCAGTGCCGCGTCCGCATGGGTGGTGTGCGATGCCAGGCCGATGGCCTGCGCCAGGTCCCGGAACGCGGTTCCGACCAGGATGTCGCTCTGGATGCCCAGCCACTCCATGTTCGCGCGGTTGGCGTACAGGCATCTGCCGTCGCCGTCCCAATAGGACAGTCCGCAGGTCGCCAGCAGCGCCACGGCCTGCATCGCCGGCGGCTCCGTTGCAAGCGACGGCACGTCGAAGGTCGGGAGGCTGCACAGGTGAGTCATGCTCGTCTCCACGATGTCAGAGCCGGGCCGGCTGCGGCAGACGGAAGCGGGCGACTCGTCCGGCCAGGGCATTGGCCTGGTCGTGCAGGCTGGAGGCGGCGGCGGCCGTCTGTTCGACCAGGGCAGCGTTCTGCTGCGTCTGCCGGTCGAGCGTCTGGATGGAGTCGCCCACCTGGCGCACGCCGGCGGTCTGCTGCTGCGAGGACACCAGAATCTCGGCCATCATCGCGCGCATGCGTTCGGCCCTGGACACCAGGTCGCCCATCTGCGCCCCCGCGCTTCCGACCACCGCGCTCCCCGCCTCGACCCGTTCCGCACTGTCCGTGATGAGCGTCTTGATCTCGCGGGCCGCGCTGGCGGAACGCCGGGCGAGCGCGCGCACTTCCGAAGCCACGACGGCGAATCCTCGTCCCTGCTCGCCAGCCCGGGCGGCCTCGACGGCGGCGTTCAACGCCAGGATGTTCGTCTGGAAGGCGATGCCGTCGATCACCCCGATGATGTCGGATATGCGGGCCGAGGATTCCTGCACCTCACGCATCGTGGTGATGACATCGGTGATCGTCCGGCCACCCGTCTCCGCGACGCGCGCGTTGTCGCCGGCCAGCGAGGAGACGGCCTGCGTCGTGGCGGCCGACTGGTGGACCGTCGCCGAGATCTGTTCCATCGCGGAGGCCGATTCCTCCAGGTTGGCGGCGGCCTGTTCGCTGCGCAGGCTCAGGTCCTGGGACGCGCTCGCGATCTCGTCGCTGGCGTGCACCAGGCCGTCCGAGGCACTGCGCACCTCGCTGACGATGCCGCGCAGTGCGTCCTGCATCGTCGCCAGCGTGTGCATGAGCGAGGCCGCTTCGTCCTTGCCCCAGGGGCGGGGATTGCCGGTCAGGTCGCCATCGGTCATGGCGCGCAGGTGCCGGCCGACTTCCGCGAGGCCGCCGCGCATCACCAGGAAGAAGCTGTAGAAGAGGTAGAACACGGTCGTCAGCGACGCGCCCACCACGGCCAGCGTCACGTCGCGCTGCCGCTCGGCGTTGGAGATCCGCTCCTGGATCAGCGCGTCCAGTGCGTCGACGCCGGCCTTCGCGAACGCGCGCAATGCATCGACCGCTACCTGCCCGGGGCCGTTCAAGGCCTCGACATCCGCCGAGAAGCGCTCGCCGAACCACGACCTTGCGCTGGCCTGGTGGAAGGCCTGCGAACTGGTGAGGACCGCGGGCAGCGGCAGTTTGTCGAGCGCTGGCGTGGCCTTGGCGGCCTTGCCGAGGGCGTCGGCGAGGATGGCGACGGCAGGCTCCTCGTCGTGCCAGACGTCGTGCAGCTGGTGCAGGTCCATCGGCGCCGCGCCGTGCGCCTGGACGACGTTGGACAGCGCGCGGCTGCGCGAGATCGATTCCACGACGTCCGAGTCCGCGAGGATCGCAGCCACCATCAGGTAGTAGGTCGACTGTTCGGGGTCGAGCGAGAGCTGCGACTGGTCGCAGATGGTCGTGCGCAGTGCCCTTGCCGCCTCGACGTAGGCCTGCAGGGGCGCCGCCAGTTCGATGCCATGCCTGGTGGCGGCAGCGGCCTGCAGCTCGTCCCGCGCGCGATGGACGCTCACCAGTCCTTCGGTCGCATCGACGCCGGCCGGCCGGCTTGCAGCCAGTTCCTCGACCGGCTGCTGGAGGGCGTCGATCGCCGCCAGGTCCGGATCGCGCGACATGCCTGACAAGACGAGGCGGCGTTGCTTCTGGACCTCGATCAGCCAGGGCTCGACCCTGCGCAGGATCTCGACGCCGGCGCGCTCCTGGCGTGAGGTCCCGATCGTCGCCTGGACGTTCTGCAGATACGCCTGGAGCAGCAACGCCAGCGGCACCAGGAAGCCCGCCGAGACGAGCGCGGCCTTCTGGGCGAACCGCAGGCGGCGGAACAGGCGCACCCCGGGCGCCCACGGCCCGTGGAAGGCAAAGAATGAAGTTCGGAGTTCGTTCGGCTTGGGAAGCGCGGTCGTCATGGCCTGGGGTCTCGCAGTCGATCTGTGCATGCCAAGTATTGTCGGCATTACTAGTGACGACAACAGTCATTTATGACTTTAAATGATTACGGCGTGATTTGTTGCCCTTTCGGACGAGGCGCATGACGACTTGTGATTGAATGAGGGCCCGCCGACTTGCCGTGCCCCTCCGTGCTTCCGCGCAGCCTTGCCCTGATCGACGACGATCGCGAATACACCGAGTTCCTCGCCCGCTATCTGCGTGAACGGGGCATCGCCGTGGACGTGTTCGACGACAGCAACCGCTTCCTCGCGCACACCGACCCCTACGGCTACGAGTTCTACGTGGTCGACCTGATGCTGCCGGGCATCGACGGACTCGACCTGATCCGCATCCTGCGGCTTCGCACCCAGGCGGGCGTGTTGGTCGTTTCCGGCCGCCTGGATGCCGACGTCTTCACCAAGGTGGTGGACGCCGGCGCGGACATGTACCTGGCCAAGCCGGTCAAGTTCGAGCAGGTCGAGGTTGCCATCAAGGCGGTTCGCAGGCGCGCGACCGGCGTGGTGTCCGGCAGCCAGCCCTGGCGCCTGGATCGGCGTGCACGCCAGCTCGCCGCGCCCGACGGCGCCGTGGTGGACCTGAGCGACATCGACGTGACGGTCATGGAATGCTTCGTCGCCGCACGGGGCGCGAGCGTCACCCGCGAGGAACTGTGCCAGCGCCTGGGCCTGGGCGACGACGGCGACAACCTCAACGCGACGATCTATCGCCTGCGCCGGCGCATCGAGAAGGCCACGCCGCTGGCGGTGCCGCTGCAGTCGCGGTTGCGCGTGGGCTACGTCTTCAAGGGCGAACTCGCGCTCGTTTGACGGACTCCTCGGCGTACCCCTTCGGCACCGCGCCTGCGGCCCACAGCTGCGCCACCTCCCGAGCGTTCCAATGCGCCGCGTCCTCGATGCCGACGACGCGCTCGGTACTCCCACGCTGCGCGAGATCGATGCGCTGCGGCTCGATCGGCAGGCCCGACTTCGACGAGAAGAACGCCTTGACCACGGGAAGGACGGGCGAGGTCGCGTTCTGTTCCACGACCACCGCGACGCGTCCCGAAGCCAGGCGCACGACGGAGCCGAGCGGGTAGATGCCGACGGTGGCGATGAAGGCGCGCAACAGCGCGGGATCGAAGTGCCCCTTCCATTCGACCATGCGCGCGAGTGCCTCCGGCGGGCTCCAGGCGTGCTTGTAGGGGCGCGACGACGTGACGGCGTCGTAGACGTCGCAGATGGCGCCCATCCGCGCGAGCAGGCTGATCCGGTCGCCGGCGAGCCCGTGCGGGTAGCCGCTGCCGTCCATCTTCTCGTGGTGGTGCAGGCAGACGTCGAGCGCGGATTCGGGCAGTCCCGTGCCCGCCGACAGCAGCTCGTGCCCGCGGGCCGGGTGCTGCCGGATGACCGCGAATTCCGCGTCGTCCAGGCGACCCGGCTTGTCCAGGATGTCCACGGGCATGAGCGACTTGCCGATGTCGTGCAGGAGACCGGCGACGCCGGCGTCGCGGCAGTCCGCTTCGGGCAGGCCCAGCCGGCGTGCGAGGCCGATCATGAGGGCGCAGACGGCCACCGAGTGCATGTAGCTGTAGTCGTCCTGGCGCTTCAGGCGCGTCAGGCCGATCAGGGCGTCGGCATGTCGTTTCAGGGAGTCCGCCACGCCGTCGACCAGGGGCAGGCAGCGTTGCGCGTCGATCATCCTCCCCAGCCTGGCGTCGTCGAACATGCGCCGCACTTCGGCAGCGGCCGACCCGCAGAGCCGTGCGGCGCGCGCCAATTCGTCCTCCAGGCTCACACGGCCCTCCAGGGGGCGGCTCGCGGCCGCCGCTGGCTTGCCTGGGTCGTTGGCGTCGACGCGCGGAGCGATGGCGCGCGCGGGCGCCTCGTCCGCTCCGCGGGACGGGTCGATCCAGCAGTGCTCGACCCCGCTTTCCAGGGCGCGAGCCAGGTCCGACGGCTCGTGCAGCAGGAACGAACAGCGCCAGAACGGGTGATCGAGCCAGGGGCCGTCGAAGGCGTGCAGGTACATCCCGAGCTGGAGCTGGGCAGTGGCGATTCGCTTGAGCATGTCGATGGGCGTGCGGACTCCCAGGGCGGGAGCAGTCACCCTGTCTTCGGCAGCTCTCGAGCGATGATTAGTGAAAAGTGCGCAGATGAATCAGAAATGACTGGCGATGTCATGCCGTCGCCAGGTGCAGGCGAAAGGCCACGCGCCCGGCGTCGTTGGCGAGCAGCTCGACGGAACCGCCGTGCATCTCCATGACACGACGCACGATGTACAGGCCCAGTCCCAGTCCTTGCGCCGGGCTCATGTCGCCCGGCTTGCGTGCATTGTTCCGCTCGAACAGCCGCGCGAGGCGATCCGGCGCGATCGGTCCACCCTCGCTGACGACATCGATCACCAGGCCGAGCGGATCGTCCAGTTCGTCGACCCGCACGATCACGGGCGAGCCCGCCGCGCTGTAGCCCAGCGCGTTGGCCAGGAGGTTGCGCAGCGCCAGGCGCATGAGACCCAGGTCCATCGGAGCGCTGCGCGCGTCCGTCCCCCGCTCGATCCGGATGCGGCTGCGCTCGGCAGGCAGCAGTTCCGCCACCTGGACCTGCAGCAAGGTGTCGATCTCGGTGTCGGATGGCAGCAAGGGACCGGGCCGCGAGAGCAGCGATGCGACCGCCAGCGTGTTGTCGATGCTGGAAATGACCTGGCCGAGCACCACCTGGGCCCGCAGCAGGGGGCTGGCCGCGAGCTGTTCGTGCATCTCCTCGACCACGGCGGCGGCGCCCTCCAGCGCGGCCGATGCATTGTTCAGCGGCTGGCGCACCTCGTGGGCCAGGACGTCCAGCATCTCGCTGCGCTCGGCCAGCAGACGATCGAGCTGGGCGGCGTGGCGCTCGCTGGCGCGCCGCAAGGCCTGTTCCTCGAGGGCGATCTCGCGCTGCCGGCGCTGCTCGGTCACGTCCTGCAGCACGCCGGTGAGGCGGACGGCCTCGCTGCCCTCGAACTCGGCTTCGCCGAAGACGCGCACCCAGAGCTCGCGCCCCTTGGCCGTCACGAAGGGCAGCTCCAGGTCCCAGCCGCGACCGTCCTGCATCGCGTCGTCGATGGCCGCCGACAGCCGTGCCCACGCCGCTTCCGGATAGAAGCGGTTGCCGCCCAGGAAAGGCGGCTCGAAATCGTCGGCCACTTCGCAGATGCGCCGCACCTGATCCGACCAGCGGGCGCGACGCGTGCGCAGGTCGACTTCCCAGCCCCCGATGCGGGCCACCCGCCCGGTGCGATCGAGCAGTTCCTCGCTCGCTCGCAACCGCTCCTCCGCGGCACGTCGGTCGGTGATGTCCTCGAGGATCCCGACGAAGCCGATGACGTCGCCGTCGTCGCCATGCACCGGCCGCGCCCGCGTGCGCAGGACGCGTTCCTCGCGCGCGGAGCCGCGCCGGATGCGGAACGAGAGCTCGAGCTCGCGCCGGTTCGCGGCCATGCCGAGCCAGGCGCGCACGACCTGCTCGCGATCGTCCTCGTGCAAGGCGTCGATCCAGCCTTCGCCGAGGCCCAGGTCGCCCGGCAGTCCGTAGATCTCGCGCCAGCGCGAGTTCGTGTAAGTGCGGCGACCCGCCGCGTCGGCGAAGTACACACCCAGCGGCGACGACTCCGACAAGGTGCGAAAGCGCGCTTCGCTGCGTCTCAGGGCCGCCTCGGCCAGGCGTTGCGCGGTGATGTCGGTGGCCTCGACGAGGACGCCGCGCACCTGGCCGTGCACGACATCCGGAACGTAGTTGATCAACAGGTGCCGCGGCGCGTTCCCCTCGTCGACGACCTGCTCGAAGGACTGGGCTTCCCCCGCCAGCGCCCGCTCGACGTAGGGACGGCGGCGGGCATAGAGCGCGGGCCCGAGAATCTCGGGCAGCGAGCGGCCCATCACCTCGGAGACGTCGCGGCCGGACTGCGCCGCGTAGGCCTCGTTGGCAAACTGGCACTCCAGCTCCGGCCCGAAATAGGCCAGGCGCGACGGCATGCGAGCCAGCAAGATGCGGCTGATCTCGAGAAGGCGATCGTTGGCCAGGAGGGTCATCGCGGGACGGGAGGTGGTCGATGGCTCCCACGGTAATCGAAAGTGGGACGGTCGAGGTCGGCCTGCGTCGCCGCTACCCTTGGTTGATCACCCGCTTCATCGACTTCTCGATCTCGCCGCCGCAATAGGTGTCGCCGAACTGCTCGTCCGACACCGCGGCCAGGTTGGCCAGCGCGGGCTCGGCCATCAGGCGCCTCGTCAGCCCCGCGACCGCGGGCGCGTGTTCGGCGAGCAGCTCGCCGATGACGGGGAAGTGCTGCGCGGCGGTGGCCCACAGCGTGGCCGTGACGATGTCGGCCACGCCGGCCTTGCCACCCAGCAGGTGGCCGGCCTCGGCCGTCAGCCCGTGGCGGCGGCCGGTCTCCTCCCAGATCGCCATCCAGCGCTTCAGGCGCGTCTGGTACGCCTTCCAGCGCTGCGGCGTCCACATCTGCTTGCCGCCGTCCTGGCTCAGCTCGTCGATCACGTCGTTGGCGTCGTTGACGACCTTCAGCGACAGCGCCTTGCCGGCGACGGCCTCGGGCAGCAGCTCCAGCGTCTCGCCGAGCCAGTAGGCGATCGCCGGCATCTGCGCCAGCGCGAAGCCGCTGCGCTTGTCGACGATCATCGGTGGCCCCTTGAAGGCAACGGCCTGCTTGCCGACGTCGTCGTCCATCGCCTTGCCGACGGCGCCGTCGTCGAACTCGTCCCACCGCTTGCCGGCCCACGCGAGGATGGCGCGGATGAACTGGCCGCGGAAGGGCATCTGCCAGTAGTAGAGCTCGTAGTCGGACATGGTGGCCTGCGGACGGAGGGCGGAGGCGACCCGGCGGCAATCGACGCGCCTTCGCGCGCGGCTACTCCTGCGGCGGCTTCAGCCAGTCGTGCTGCACGTCGGCCAGCGGCTCGTCGCCGAAGGTCGCGATGTAGACGAGCGACATGCCGCCGCGCGCCTCGTCCGGCGCGGGCGCGGTCTCGGCGGGCTCGTCGTCGCCCTTGATCGACGCGGCCCAGGTGGCGGCCTGGCGGCCGATGCTGTCGACGCCGGCGATCAGGTCCTCGACATGGCTGTCGAAGCTCAGCTCGCGGTCGGCCGGCGACAGCATCAGCTTGGCGTTGATCTCCAGCGACAGGAAGGACTGGATGAACGACAGCGCCGAACGCTTGCGGGGCAGGTCGACGCCGCCGATGCGCTGGCCCTGGACCTCCCATGCGATCGAGCGGCGCAGCGCCCGCTCGACGAAGGTCGACCAGTGGTCGTCGGCGCCGGCGCCCACGTGCCACGGCCGGCCGTGCCGGCCCGCGACGAAACCCTCGAGCGCGGCGGCCAGGCTCATCGAGGCCTTGGCGTCGCGCGGCAGGCCCTTGTCGGGCGGCACGGCCGGAGCGACGGCCCACGGGCAGTTGTCCGGGAACTTCTGGCCGCGGCAGGAGCGCTGGCTCGACACGATGCCGTACAGGCCGCTGGACTGGTGCGGCGCCGGCCCGAGGGCGAAGTCCCATTTGCCGCCGCCGGGCGGTGCGCCCAATTCGCCATTGGGCAGCGCGAAGGGCGTCGACCAGTCCGCGTAGAGGTCGAACTGGCGCCCGGCCTTGCCGGTGAGCGCGCCGGTGCGCGGCGTCGTCGAGGCTTTGGCCTGCAGGAGGAAGGCGCGGCCCTGCGGACGCGGCTGGCCGGTCTGGAAATGGTGGCGCACGAACAGCAGGTCGGCCAGGTCGACCTGCGTCGGCGAACTGCCGAAGCGGGCCTTGGGCCTGTCGTGCAGGAACACGCCCGACACCAGCGGCGTGCCCGCCGACAGGCCGGGCGCGGCGTGGGCCTGGACGATCTTGGCCAGCCGCCGGCGCAGGAACGGATACTCGGCCAGCAGCGACACGAACGCGGCCTCGCCCGGCGTCGACCACTTGTCGACGCTGCGTTTCGTGAGTCCGTAGAGCGACGCGTTCGCCTTGACCCAGTCGAATTGCGACCAGGTCGTCTTGCAGGCATGTTCGAGGAGTTGCTGGAGATCGGTGGCGAAGGACATGGCGGAACGGGCGCGAGGGGCCGCCAGTCTATTCGTGGCGCGGCGGCGCCCCCGCGACGAATGCACGAAAATGGGCCCGCAGACGGCGCGACCGGCAGGCCCCGCGCTTCCCGCCGCAAGCCGCAAGGACTTTGACGCTGGGCTAACCTTCGCCCCATCCACCGATTCCCGAGCCAGGACTTCAATCCCCATGACCGACACGACCTCCTCCTATCCCGATACCCGCCTGCTGATCGCGGGCGAATGGCGCGACGCCACCGGCGGCAAGAAGATCGCCGTCGCCAATCCCGCCACCGGCCAGACGATCGGCCAGGTCGCGCACGCCACGGTCGCCGACCTCGACGCCGCGCTCGCCGCCGCACAGAAGGGCTTCGAGGCCTGGCGCAACGTACCGGCCGCCGAACGCGCCACCACGATGCGCAAGGCAGCCGGCCTGCTGCGCGAGCGCGCCGACGCGATCGCGCGCCTGCTCACGCAGGAGCAGGGCAAGCCGCTGGCGGAGGCGCGCGTCGAGGTGCTGGCCGGCGCCGGCATCATCGAGTGGTTCGCCGACGAAGGCATGCGCGTCTACGGCCGCATCGTGCCGTCGCGCAACCTGGCCGCGCAGCAGCTCGTGCTGAAGGAGCCGGT
>FTCZ01006226.1_pt1 | contig 10129 bp, 7 predicted proteins | sample 1658871 | NCBI WGS metagenome assembly FTCZ01 (sample SAMEA3914864, study PRJEB12502) | metagenome | biome: forest; material: soil | place: USA | collected 2012-03-12 | depth 0.3 m
CCGGGCGTGCGGCCGGTCACGTTGTCGAGGTGCTTTTTCCCACCCATGCGCGAACTTCACTAAGTTACGGCCGGGCGGCCAATCCCGGCGCCGCCTCGAACGCCGCCGAACGGCCGGGAAGGGGGCTCTCGATGATCGTCGTACACCATCTCGAGAATAGTCGGTCGCAGCGCATCCTCTGGCTGATGGAAGAGCTGGGGCTGGCCTACGAGGTGAAGCGCTACGAGCGTAATCCGAAGACCATGCTCGCTCCGCCCGAATTGCGGCGCGTCCATCCGCTCGGCAAATCGCCGATTGTCGAGGCGGATGGCCAGGTTCTCATCGAGACCGGCGCGATCGCCGAATATCTCGTGGCGCGCGAGGGTGGCCGCCTAGGTCCGTCGGCAGAGCCGGTAGAAGGGCAGCGCTGGCGCCAGTTCATGCACTATGCGGAAGGGTCGATGATGCCGCCCCTGTTCGGCCTGCTGGTCGTGAACCGCCTCGGCCTGCTCGGCCGTCCCGCGCGAGGGCCACTGCTGAAGATGTTCGGCGCCCATCTCGCCTGGCTCGAGTCGGAGCTTGCGGCGCGCGACTGGTTCGCCGGAGCCGATTTCACTGCGGCAGACATCATGATGAGCTTCCCCCTCGAAGTCGCCGCCGAGCGGGCGGGGTTGGACTATCGCTATCCCAGGCTCCGGGCCTGGCTCGAGCGAATCCATGCCCGGCCGGCTTACGGAGCGGCGCTGGAGCGCGGAGGAGCCTACGCATATGCGTGATGCCCTTGCTCGCCGCACGTTGCTGGGCGGGATGTTGACTGCCGGTTCCGCGCTGCTGCTCCCCTCGGTCGCGGTGCGCGCGGAGACTGGACCGCCGGCCCTGCCCGGTCAGGCTGTCCCCATATCTCAGGATGAGCGCGAAGCGCGGATCGAGCACGCGCGACGACTGATGCGCGCGCAGGGCATCGCCGCGCTGCTGATCGAGCCCGGCGCCTCGCTTATCTATTTCACTGGCGTGGAGTGGCATAGAAGCGAGCGCCTGACTGCGGCCGTCATCCCCGCCGACGGCGAGATCGCGATCGTCACACCCTTCTTCGAGGCACCTTCGATCCGGGAGACGCTGGCCGTGCCCGCCGACGTCCGGGTGTGGGAGGAGGACGAGAACCCGCTCGCGCTGGTCGCGGCTGTGTTGAAGGATCGCAAGCTCGCCACCGGCTCGATCGCGATCGAGGAGACGGTGCGCTATTTTGCCGTCGACGGGCTGACGAAGACGCTTCCTCATGCGCGCATCGTCTCTGGCGCATCGGTGGTGCGGGGGTGCCGCATGATCAAGTCGTCGGCCGAGATCGCCCTGATGCAGCGCGCGACCGACATTACGATCGCGGCTTATCGCTACGTGATCCCGCGTGTCCGCCCCGGCATGACGCCCAAGCAAGTGGGCACCATGATGGACGACGCGACGGTTGCGCTGGGTGGAGCGCCCGAATTCTCGCTTGTCCTGATGGGCGAGGCGGCGGCTTATCCGCACGGCTCTCACCAACCGCAGGTCGCCCGGGAAGGCGGCGTCGTCTTGATGGACTGTGGCTGCACCGTGCAGGGCTATCAATCCGACCTTTCGCGCACCTTCGTGCTCGGCAGACCCAGCAACCGCCAGCGGCAGGTGTGGGAACAGGTCCATCGCGGTCAGCAGGTTGCCTTGGCCGCGGCCCGGGTCGGGGCGCCTGCCGGTGCTGTCGATGACGCCGTTCGACGCTATTACGAAAGCCTAGGCTACGGACCCGGCTACAAGCTTCCCGGCCTTTCGCATCGCACTGGTCACGGCATTGGCCTCGACGGACACGAACCGGTGAACCTCGTGCATGGCGAGGCCACGCGCCTCGCCGCCGGCATGTGCTTCTCGGACGAGCCCGGCCTGTACATTCCGGGCGAATTCGGGATCCGGCTCGAGGATTGCTTCCATATGACTGAAGCCGGCCCCCAGTGGTTCTCGACGCCGCCTTCCTCGATCGACGAGCCTGTATGATCGGCGCGTCTGTTTGCTTGTGCGGCCGCATCGCCTCGCCTAAATCGCGCGCATGACTTCGACGAACGACATCCGCCGCTCCTTCCTCGACTATTTCGGGCGTGAGGGGCACCAGATCGCGCCTTCGGCACCGCTGGTGCCGCACAACGATCCGACACTGATGTTCGTCAACGCGGGCATGGTGCCGTTCAAGAATGTCTTCACCGGGCTTGAGACGCGCCCCTATTCGACCGCGACCTCCTCGCAGAAATGCGTGCGCGCTGGCGGCAAGCACAACGATCTCGACAATGTCGGCTACACCGCGCGCCACCACACCTTCTTCGAGATGCTCGGCAACTTTTCGTTCGGCGACTATTTCAAGGAGCAGGCGATCCACCACGCCTGGAGCCTCGTCCACAAGGAATGGGGGCTCGACAAGGATCGACTGACGGTCACCGTCTATCACACTGACGACGAAGCCTTTGATCTCTGGAAGAAGATCGCCGGCCTGCCCGAAAGCCGCATCATCCGCATCCCGACCAGCGACAATTTCTGGGCGATGGGCGACACCGGGCCCTGTGGGCCCTGTTCGGAAATCTTCTGGGATCATGGCGATCATATCTTTGGCGGCCCTCCGGGATCGGCGGACGCGGACGGTGATCGCTTCGTCGAGATCTGGAACCTGGTTTTCATGCAGTATGAGCAGGTCGATGCCGACACCCGGCTCAACCTGCCACGTCCGTCGATCGACACCGGCATGGGCCTGGAGCGCATTGCCGCCGTGCTTCAGGGTGTACACAACAACTACGACACCGACATCTTCAAGGCGCTGATCGCGGCCTCGGGCGAGTTTACCCGGAGCAATACGTCCGGTCCGATGCAGGCCTCGCATCGCGTGATCGCTGACCATCTGCGTGCATCCGGCTTCCTCGTGGCCGACGGTGTGCTGCCGGCCAACGAGGGCCGTGGCTATGTCCTGCGCCGGATCATGCGGCGCGCGATGCGTCATGCGCATCTGCTGGGCGCGTCCGAGCCGCTGATGCACCGCCTCGTGCCGTCGCTGGTGGCCGAGATGGGAGCCGCCTATCCGGAGCTAGTTCGCGCCCAGCCGCTGATCGAGGAGACGCTGAAGCTGGAGGAAACCCGTTTCCGCCAGACGCTCGACAAGGGGCTCAAGCTGCTCGACGAAGCCACCGCCGGAATGGCCGAGGGAGCGACGCTGTCGGGCGAAGTCGCGTTCAAGCTCTACGATACCTACGGTTTCCCCTACGACCTTACCGAGGATGCGCTGCGCGGGCAGGGTATGCTCGTCGACCGCACCGGGTTCGACGCTGCGATGGCCGAGCAGAGGGCGGCGGCGCGCGCGGCCTGGAAGGGCTCGGGCGAAAAGGCGTCCGACGAAGTGTGGTTCGACATCGCCGAGGAACTCGGCAGCACCGAGTTCACCGGCTACGCGGCGACCGATGGCGAGGGCCGCGTCGTCGCGATCGTCCGGGACGGCGAACGGGTTAAGGCCGCGCAGACCGGCGATGAGGTGTTCATCCTCACCAACCAGACGCCCTTCTATGCGGAGAGCGGTGGCCAGGTCGGTGATGTCGGCGTGATCACGGGCGACGCGGGCTTCGAAGCCGATGTCGAGGACACCCTCAAGCCACTCGGTCGTCTCCACGCGCATCGCGCGGTGATCGAAGGCGGCGAGGTGAAGGTGGGCGACGCCGTCGTGCTCAAGGTGGACGTCGAGCATCGCAACGAGGTGCGCGCCAATCACTCGGCCACCCACCTGCTGCACGCGGCGCTGCGCAATCATCTTGGCAAGCATGTCTCGCAGAAGGGCAGCCTCGTAGCAGCCGATCGGTTCCGCTTCGACTTCTCGCACCCCAAGGCGCTGACGACAGCCGAGATCAGCGCGATTGAAACCGAAGTGAACCGGCAGATCCGGGAGAATGCGCAGGTCGGAACGCGTCTGATGACGCCGGACGATGCGATCGCGGCCGGCGCGATGGCGCTTTTCGGCGAAAAATATGGCGACGAGGTGCGCGTGCTCTCGATGGGGCGTGCGGGTGAAGGCACTTATTCGGTCGAGTTGTGCGGGGGCACCCACGTCTCGGCAACGGGCGATATCGCGCTGTTCAAGATCGTTTCGGAAAGCGCCGTTTCCTCCGGCGTGCGCCGCATCGAGGCGCTGACCGGCGAGGCCGCGCGCCAATGGCTCACCGGCCGCGAGGACCGGCTGAAGGAGGCCGCAGCGACGCTCAAGACCGCACCCGAGGAGGTTCCGGCCCGTATCGCGAGCCTTGTCGAGGACCGGCGTCGGCTGGAACGCGAACTTGCCGACGCCAAGAAGGCGCTGGCGCTGGGTGGCGGTGGCTCGACGAACGAGAGCCAGGCAATTGAGCAGGTCGGCGGTCACGGTTTTATTGGGCAGGTGATCGAGGGTCTCGATCCCAAGAGCCTGCGCGGGCTGGTCGACGAAGCCAAGAGGAAGCTCGGCTCGGGCGTGGCCGTGCTGGTTGCGGTGAACGATGGGCGCGGATCGGTCGCGGTTGGTGTCACCGACGATCTTATGGGGCGTCGAAGCGCGGTCGACCTCGTCAAGGCCGCGGTTGCGGCGTTGGGCGGGCAAGGCGGCGGCGGCCGGCCGGACATGGCACAGGGTGGTGGCCCCGACGGCGCCAAGGCGGCGGAGGCGGTCGCAGCGGTGCGCAGCGCGCTTGGGGAGGTAGCCGAGGCGGCGTGAGTTCGAGCGTACAGGGATCAGTGCCAGGCCCGGAAATTTAGAAAAAATATTCTGTGCAAGTGGCTTAGGCGCGATCTCTCAGGCGTCGTCCCCGTTCCTTCGGGGCTTCGCTCAGGCCGCCCATCTCCATGATCTCGGCACGCTGTTCGGCGCGCTTCTCGTGGATCGAGGCGATCACGGGGCCGACGGGCACACCGATCTCGGTCAGCACGGCTTCGGAGAGCTGGAACGAGGATTCGAGCTGTTCGGGCACGGCATCGGTCGCGCCGGCGCGATAAAGTTGCGCCGCATGGCGCGCGTCGCGGGCGCGGACAATGATGGGCAGATCGGGATAGGCTCCGCGGATGCGACGCGTAAGGCGGAGTTGCTGCACTGGGTCGTCCATGGTCAGCACCACCGCGGCGGCGTTGCGTAGGCCGAGGCGGTCGAGCATCTCGGGCCTGCTCGCCTCCCCGAACAGCACCGAAAAGCCATCGCGCCTAGCTTTCGATACGGCGTCGACGTCGGCATCGACGGCTCGATAGGGTCGACCATGGGCGGCCAGCATCGAGGCCACCAATCGCCCGACCCGGCCGAAGCCGATCACCAGCACACTCGGCGTGTCGTGAAGTTCAGGCTCACTTTCCGCGATGCGAGCCTGTCGCCGCTCCACCCTGCGCGAAACGTCGCGACCAAGGCGGGCGAGCAATGGCGTGATGGTCAGCCCGATAGCTGTGACGGTCTGCCAGAAGGCCGCGGTCGCGGGGAGCACGAGGCCAGCTACCTGTGCGCTGCCGAGCACGATCAGCGTGGTCTCGGAAGGCGATGCCATCAGCAGACCCGTCTCCGCAGAGACGCCGGAGCGTGCACCGGACAGGCGGAGTAACCCCGCTGTCACTAGCGCCTTGGCGAGTACAACGCCCCCGACGGCAAGCAGCAATGGTGCCCACTGCTCGCCGAGCGTGGCGAGATCGATGCTCGTACCGACGGTGATAAGAAAGACGCCAAGTGCGAGCCCGCGGAATGGGGCGGTGATCACCTCGACCTCGGTGTGATACTCGGTCTCGGCAATCAGCAGGCCGGCCAGCAGGGCCCCGACAATCGGCGAAAGGCCCGCGGTGCTGGTCGCGATGGAAGCCAGGATCACGACGAGCAGGCTGATCGCCAGGAAGAGCTCCGGGCTCTTGGTTCGCGCCGCCTGCGCAAAGAGAGGCGGCAGGGCGTAACGGCCGGCGATCAACAGAATCGCAATGGCGAACGTGGCGGAAAGCAGCGTTGCGCCCAAGCCGCTCCATCCGCCACCCGTATTCGGGCCGAGCGCCGATAGCGCGAAGATGATCGGCACTAGGGCAAGGTCTTCGAAAAGCAGCATGGCGAAGGCTCCGCCCCCGACCGCTCCGCTTGTGCCCGTCATTGGCAGCACGAGTGCCGTGGATGAAAGGGCAAGCGCAAGACCGAGGCCGAAGCTGGCGGCCGGCGCTTCGCCGAACAGCTTCAATGTTCCACCGATCACGGCCGCGGACAGCAGGAGTTCCGCCGCGCCGACGCCGAACACCTGGGTGCGCATCGACCAGAGTCTCTGGAAGGAGAGTTCCAGCCCGATCGCGAATAGCAGGAGGATGATGCCGAACTCGGCAAAGGGCTCAATCGCGTGCGGATCGGTTATTGTGAAGTGATAGAGCCAAGGCCATCGCGGCTGGAGCGCACCGAGGCCATGCGGACCAATAGCGAGGCCGACGAGGATGAAGCCGATCACCGGGTTCACGCGGAAGCGCGCGAAGGTGGGAATCACGACGCCCGCCGCCCCCAGGATCACGAGGGCGTCGGAAAAGCCGGTCGATTGGGTCGGAAATACCATGCCCTGGTTATGACAAGGGCGCGGGCAGGCTGGCTAGCCCGCCCGCGCCCTCCTCGCGAATCATTCGAAAGGATCAGGCCCAGCTGGCCATCGCCTTCTCAAGATTGGTGACGATCGCGTCGAAGAACTGCTCGGTCGTCATCCAGTTCTGATCGGGACCGACGAGGATCGCGAGATCCTTGGTCATCTGGCCGCCCTCAACGGTGTCGATGCAGACCTTCTCGAGCGTCTCGGCGAAGCGGACGACGTCGGGCGTGTTGTCGAACTTGCCGCGGAACTTCAGGCCGCCCGTCCACGCGAAGATCGACGCGATCGGATTGGTCGAGGTCTGCTTGCCCTGCTGGTGCATGCGATAGTGGCGGGTGACGGTGCCGTGCGCGGCCTCGGCCTCGATCGTCTTGCCGTCCGGTGTCATCAGCACCGAGGTCATAAGGCCCAGCGAGCCGAAGCCCTGCGCCACCTGGTCCGACTGCACGTCGCCGTCGTAATTCTTGCAGGCCCAAACGAACTTGCCGCTCCACTTGAGCGCCGAGGCGACCATGTCGTCGATCAGGCGGTGCTCGTAGATGATGCCTGCGGCGGCATATTTGTCCTTGAACTCGGCTGCGAACACCTCGGCGAAGATATCCTTGAAGCGGCCGTCATAGGCCTTGAGGATCGTATTCTTGGTCGAGAGATAGAGCGGCCACTTGCGGTCCAGCGCGTAGTTCATGCTGGCGCGGGCGAAGTCGCGAATCGATTCGTCGAGGTTGTACATGCCCATCGCGACGCCGGCGGCGGGATAGTTGAACACCTCTTCCTCGATCGTCTGGCCGTCCTCGCCGGTCCACACCATCTTGAGCTTGCCAGGGCCCGGCACCTTGAAGTCGGTCGCGCGATACTGGTCGCCGAACGCGTGGCGCCCGACGACGATCGGATCGGTCCAGCCTGGCACGAGGCGGGGCACGTTGCGCATCACGATCGGTTCACGGAAGACGACGCCGCCCAGGATGTTGCGGATCGTGCCGTTGGGCGACTTCCACATCTTCTTGAGGCCGAACTCTTCGACCCGCGCCTCGTCCGGCGTGATCGTGGCGCACTTCACGCCGACGCCGTACTTCTTGATGGCGTTGGCGCTGTCGATCGTGATCTGATCGTTGGTTTCGTCGCGCTTCTGTACGCTGAGGTCGTAATATTCCAGGTCGATGTCGAGATACGGCTTGATCAGCCGCTCGCGGATCCATTCCCAGATGATCCTCGTCATCTCGTCGCCGTCGATTTCGACGAGCGGCGTCTTCACCTTGATCTTGGCCATGGGAGCTCCACAGATGGGCCGGCGGCGAGCCGGCGAGGGGGTCGCTGCCGCTTAGGCCCACCTGCGCCACGGATCAACCGTGACACGGCATTGGCAAGGCCGTAGGAAGGCGCCATGACATCCCTTGAAAAGTCCGACATCGGCACCAGCACCGTGCGCTGGCGTTTCCCCGCCGTTCATCCTGAAGGCTACAAGTTCGCTGCCATCGCCGCTGCGATCACGCTCGCCTTGTTCCTGTTCCTGCCGCAGGGCTTCGGCTGGCTGGGCGTTGGCATCACGATCTGGGTGCTGGCCTTCTTCCGTGATCCGGTCCGCACCACGCCCAAGAACGCGGGAATGATCGTCGCTCCGGCGGACGGCCTCGTCACGATGATTGCCACTGTGCCGCCACCGCGCGAACTGGTTGGCGAGGGTGCACTTGGCCCGGAGCCGCTCACACGTGTGTCGATCTTCATGTCTGTGTTCGACGTGCACATCAATCGCTCGCCGATCGGCGGGACCATCAGCCGCGTGGTCTATATCTCGGGCAAATTCCTCAATGCAGACCTCGACAAGGCCAGCGAAGAGAATGAGCGCCAGCACATCCTCGTCGAGGGTAGGGACGGGATGAAGATCGGCTTCACGCAGATCGCAGGCCTTGTCGCTCGGCGCATTGTCCCGTTCGTGAAGCCGGGGGACATCATTGCGGGCGGACAGCGCGTTGGGCTGATCCGCTTCGGTAGCCGCGTCGACGTCTATCTGCCGGTCGGCACCAGCCCGCAGGTACTCCTCGGTCAGCGCACGATCGCGGGCGAAACCGTTCTTGCGGTCGCCGGCCGCGACGAGCGGATCGATGGCATCGCCCAGTGAGCGATCGGCAGGCCGTGACCTCTCTGCGCGGAAAGCCCATGACATGCCTCCGCTAAACGCTCGTTTTCGAGATCGCCCACGCAGCGGAATTCCCTTGCGCGCTGTTCCGCCCAATGCGGTGACGGCGCTGGCGCTTTGCTTCGGTCTTTCGGCCGTCCGCTTCGCCATCGCCGGACAATGGGAGCTTGCCGTCGGCTCGGTGATCGTGGCTGGCGTGCTCGACGGGCTCGACGGACGGATTGCTCGCCTGCTGAAAGGAGAAAGCCGTTTCGGAGCCGAGCTCGATTCGCTGTCCGACGTCATCGCGTTCGGTGTGTCGCCTGCCGTGGTGATCTATCTGTGGTCGCTCCAATATATGCCGCAGTTCGGCTGGACGATCGCACTGGCCCACGCGGTCTGCTGCGCGCTGCGCTTGGCGCGGTTCAACGCGCAGATCGACGCTACGGAACAGCCCCGGAAGGCGGCCGGATTTTTCACGGGCATTCCCGCTCCGGCGGGTGCTGGCCTCGCCTTCGTGCCACTCTACCTGTGGCTCGCCAGCGGATTGTCGATCTTCCGTTCCGCCTATGTCGTGGCGCCATGGACGGCGCTGGTCGCCGTGCTCATGGCGTCGAGCGTTGCGACTTATAGCTGGAGCTCATTGAGGCTCCGTCGCGGAATCCGCTTTAGCGCGCTTGCAGTGATAGCTCTGACAGGTGGCGCGCTCGTGAGTGCGCCCTGGCCGACCCTGTCGATCATCGCCCTGGGTTATCTGGCAGCCATTCCCTTCAGCGTGCGTGCCTATGCCCGTATCAGGCGGCAGCGCGCCGCCGAGACGCGTCCGTCGGCGCCGCAAGCCAGCGCCCCGCTGGCCTGAGCCGCGCCGGGCGGGAGGCTATCGTTACGGGTGCTGTTCCTACAAGCCCGAGTGCGCGAAAGATCTTGGTCCGCTCCTCCGTCAGCATCTGGAAGATAAGGGCCGAAGCGCCAAGCGCGATCAGCGAGAAAGCGAGCGAAGCGACAATGTGGACCATGACCTGACTCCTCATCGCGCCGTGCCCCCGGCGCGCAACGGCTTGTTCATGACATGTTCCGTATGTTCGTAATTTGTTCTCTCGTCAATAGGGGGCGATCTGCTAAAATTCGGGCGCCGATCCTCGTAAGAATGCCTCCGCACCATTATGTTGATTTCTCGCGGGAGGCCCGCTAAAGGCGCCCGCATTCCACATGTCAGGCGCACATACCGGTGCCGACCACCATCTTTGAGATGGCTCGGTTTCCTGCCTGGCAGAGGTTCAACCGGAAGGAGACTATCCTATGGCGGCACCGTCCGTCTCGATGCATCAGCTGCTCGACGTTGGCGCGCACTTCGGCCACCAGACCCATCGCTGGAACCCGAAGATGAAGCCTTACATCTTCGGCGATCGCAACGGCGTCCACATCATCGACCTGTCGC
>FTCZ01001002.1_pt1 | contig 10111 bp, 13 predicted proteins | sample 1658871 | NCBI WGS metagenome assembly FTCZ01 (sample SAMEA3914864, study PRJEB12502) | metagenome | biome: forest; material: soil | place: USA | collected 2012-03-12 | depth 0.3 m
CCGCACGGAGCACACACGCGAGGAGGGACCGGTGGTCACCGGCTTCTGGCGCGGCGTCGGGCCGTCGCGCAACGACGTCGTCATCGAGAGCTTCCTCGATGAACTGGCGGCGCGCGCCAAGCGCGACCCGATCGAATACCGGCTCGCGATGCTCTCGAAGAACGAGCGCGCGCGCAACGTCGTCGCGCGCGTCGCCAAGCTGTCCAACTGGGACGAGAAGCTTCCGGCGCGCCGCGGCAAGGGCGTGGCGCTGCTCTACGCATTCGACACCTACGTCGCGCAAGTGGTCGACCTCAGCGTCGACCCGTCCGGGCAGGTCAAGGTCAACCGCGTGGCCTGCGTGGTCGATTGTGGCCAGGTCGTCAACCCCGACACCGTGATCGCGCAGATGCAGGGGGGCATCAACTTCGGCCTGACCGCCGGCATGTACGGCGAGATCACCCTGAAGAACGGCCGCGTGCAGCAAAGCAACTTCCACGACTACCGGCCGATGCGCATCAACGAGGCACCCGTCATCGACGTGGAGATCGTCAAGAGCACCGAGGCGCCGGGAGGCATCGGCGAACCCGGCACCTCCGCCGCGATCGCGGCGTTCTCGAACGCCATCTTCTCAGCAACGGGCAAGCGCCTCTATATCCTGCCCGCGAAGCCCGAGCAACTGGCCGCGGCGTGAATCCGCCGTGCGGACTTGCTTGCTGCACGTGACCGAAGCGGGCGGCCCGGCCTCCCGAACGCGAGTGTCACGGGAAAGACAAAGGCGCCGCGCCAGACGGCCGAAGTCCGGCGCGCGATTCACTGGATGTAGAACTCGCCGGCTATGAAGGTTTGGCTCGAGCCTCGGCTGGAGACAAACTGGACTGATGGCGAGCCTCAACGGTCGAGGTAGCGGTTCCAGACGAGACCTGTCGTCGCTTGGACTCGCATCAAGCCGCGAATTGAGCGTCGATCGCAAGGATGTTGTTGCGATCAGCGAAGCATGCCAACGACAACAGCGGCCAGTGGCGTTCCGACTTCACGTTCGTCGTCGACGAGTCGCTCGGCTCCGACAGCATCGGGGCCGAGATCACGCGCGCGCTGCAGCCCGGGGACGCGGACTACTTCATCCTCAAGCCGAAGCATTCCGCATTCTTTGCGACGCCGCTGGAAATACTGCTGGACCATTTGCGTGCGAAGCGCCTCGTGATCGCCGGCGTGAGCGGCGACCAATGCGTGTTGAACACGGCGGCGGACGCGCGCATGCGCGACTTCGACGTGGTGGTCCCCTCGGACTGCATTGCCTCGCTGACACCCGCGCGCAACAGTCGCGCCTTGGAGCAGCTGCGCGACGCGCTCGAGTTCAAGACGACGCCGGCGCGTGCGCTTCGCCTGCGGGCCGCCGCAAGACACCGAGGATGACGGCGATGCGCGACCTCGTCCATAACCTGCTCGGCGAAGGAGTCGCTCGATGTGCTGCAGATGTCGATGCGGTCGGCCGACCGCATCGTGGCGATGGCCAGCCTGCGCTGGCCGCGCTTCGTGCCGCGCCGAGTGGGCCGCGCGCGGCACGCCGTCTATCAGGCCGACTGCACCTGGATGCGCCGCGCCTGCGCCTGCGCGAGCTTGGGCACCCGCAGGTTCAGCACGCCGTCCTTGAGGTTGGCCTCGATGCGCGAGGCGTCGAGCTCGCGGCTGAGGGTGAAGACGCGGCGGAACCGGGGCACCTGCACCTCGGCCCAGAGGGCGCGCAGGTCGCCGGGCAGGCCCAGTTCGACCCGGCCTTCGACGGTGAGGCTGTCGCCGTCCAGCTGGATGTCCAGGCTGTCCCGAGTGACGCCGGGCATGTCGGCCAGCAGGGTGATGCCGTGGGCGTCCTCGAAGATGTCGACGGCGGGGGCCACGGGACGGGCGTCGCTGGCGGACGCGTTGGGGGTGGTGACTTGGGTGCGATCGGACATGGCAGTGCTCCTTGGATGCGTGTTGCGAGCGGGTGTCATTGGACGGCGATGCGCTGCGGTTGCGCCGCCTCGCTGACCGCAATGCTGATGCGCAGGATGCCGTCGCGATAGCGAGCCTCGATGCGCGAGGTGTCGACATCGTCCGGCAGGGAAACGCCGCGCGCGAAGCGACCGTGCGGGCGCTCCTGCGCGTAGACCTGGACGGCGGAACGATCCTTCGGCAGCGACGGTTCACGCTGGCCGGAGATCTTCAGCAGGCCGCGTTCGACCGTGACGTCGATCGAGGCGGCATCGAGGCCGGGCGCGAAGACGAACACCTCGACGCTCTTGGGCGTGCGGCCGACGTTGATCTCGGGGAAGCTGCCCTGGGCGACCGAACGGATGGTGCCGCCGCTGCCTTCGACGCCCAGCGACCGCGAGAGCAGGCGGTGCATGGCGTCCAGCTGGTCGAACAGGCCCTGCGGGCGGGCGAACATGGTGTCAGGCATGGTGAGCTCCTTTCATGAGGTGGGAGTGGCGGGCCGTGGGCGGCCTCGGGGAACAGGGCGGCACGCGCGCGGTCACGCCCGCCGGGGCGGGACGCGCCAGCGCGCGGCGCGCGCGCGCGCGCAGCTAGGAATGACTCGGGGCGTTGCCGGGCGACGTCGACCTCTCCGACCGGCTTGCGTCCCGCAGGCGTCGAAGGGTCTCGCGGCACGACAAGTAGGCGTCGAGCTGTCGCTCGGTCAGCGAAGGCAGGCCGCGCGGACGGCGGCGTGCAGAAGAGGGCGTGGCGTGGTTGGCGGCCATGATTCAGTCCTCATCCGAATCGGTGACAGGCGGTTCTTCCGGGACCGAAACTAGGTGCGGCTCGCGCCTCTTCAAGGGCCCCAAGAATCGGTATAAACCCTGAATTCCGGCGAGGGGGTCTTCGGCGCGCCATCGACCGTCGGATCCCCGATTGCCAGGGCTTCCGGCGTGAAGATCGCCACGTTCAACGTCAACGGGATACGAGGGCGCATGCCACGCCTGCTCGAGTGGCTCGCGGAGGCGCAGCCGGACGTCGCCTGCCTGCAGGAGATCAAGACGGGCGACGCGACCTTCCCCCACGAGCCGCTCGAGGCCGCCGGCTACCAGGTGCTCTGGCACGGCATGCCGCGCCACCATGGCGTCGCCATCCTGTCGCGCGGCAGGTCGCTCGTCGAGATGCGGCGCGGTCTGCCCGGCGACGACGCCGACGGCCAGGCGCGCTATCTCGAAGCCCGGGTCGGCTCGCTTCGGGTGGCGTCGGTCTACCTGCCGAACGGCAATCCGGTGGGCAGCGACAACTTCCGCTACAAGTTGCGCTGGTTCAGCCGCTTCAACGACCATGCGCAAGGACTGCTGGCCAGCGGCCAGGACGTCGTGCTGTGCGGCGACTTCAACGTCGTCCCCACGAACCAGGACATCTACAACGCCGGCAGCTGGCGCTTCGACGCCGTCCTGCAGCCCGAGACCCGGGCTTCATGGAACAGGCTGTTGTCCCAGGGCTGGGCCGATGTCGCCCGCCGCTTGCATCCCGAGGGACGCGAGCGCCTGTACACGGTCTGGGTCAATCGATTCGCCTACGAACAGAACGCCGGCTTCCGCATGGATTTCCTGCTCTTGAGTCCCAGCCTCCTCGATCGCCTGCGGGCGTGCGAAGTCGACGCGCCCCATCGCGGGCGCGACAAGCCAAGCGACCATGCGCCGGTCTGGGTGGAGCTCGCGGACTAGGGCCTGTCTCAGGCGACCGCTTCGTTCAGGCGTGTCCGGATCCGCACGAGCGCCATCTGACCGAGCGGCGTGATCCGCAGCGACCCGCCGTGCCACGCCATCCAGCCAAGCGCGCGGAAGTCGTCGATCGCTCGCTCCGGAATCTGGCCGGCGCGTCGCAACAGCAGCGAATCGGCGGCCGAGGCGAATGCCTCGCAGAGTTCTTCGGTGATCGTCGGTACGGCAGTCGTCAGGGGCATGGAAGCTCTCCGGTCGTGATGGGGAGCCAGGTGGGGTGGCCAGTCGATTGGCAAAGTCGGACGCAGCCGCCCGGCGGCGTAGGACCTTTCCCATGCGATGGCGACGTCGATCACGGCACGGTGCTTGCCAAACCGGCGCATGCTGAGTGAATCCAACGCCTGCGCGCTGCGGCGCATCCTGCGCGACGCCGCCGCCACCCTGGGCGATGGCGGGGGCGCTGCGCGTGGTCGTCTCCTCGCGGGGCTGGCGCGCCAAGGCCTGGATGCGCTGCCCCGGCCAGGGTCCGGACGCACGCTGGAGCGATGGAGATCCTTGGCCGAGGTGGCGCGGCAGGACCTGGCGCTCGTCAAGCTGTATGAAGGCCATACCGATGCACGAGCGATCCTCGCCGAGGCCGGAGTCGCCATCGAGGCGGGCGCGACGTGGGGGATGTGGGCCGCCGAGGCGCCCGGCGCCCGCGTGACGTTCACCGACCGGGGCGACGGCCACTGCACGCTGGAGGGAGCCAAGGCCTGGTGCTCCGGCGCGCCGCACCTCGATCGCGCGCTGCTGACGGTATGGCAGCCGGACGGCGCAGGCCCCTTCCTCGCCGATGTGGCGTTGCACCAGGCAGGCGTCCGCTTCGATGGGACCTCCTGGCGGGCCGTCGGCATGGCCGCAAGCGACAGCCACGACGTGCGCTTCGAAGCGGTACGGGCACGCATCGTCGGCACGGAGGGCTTCTACTTGGCGCGCGCCGGCTTCTGGCAGGGTGGGGCGGGCATCGCCGCATGCTGGCACGGCGCTGCGTGCGCGCTCGCCGATGCATTGCGCTCGCGCAGCGCGGAAGCGGCGGACGCCGGATGGCACCGGCTTCTCGCGCTGGGTGCGATCGATCGAACGCTGGCGGCGAACGCGACCCTGCTGCGCGAAGCCGCGGCCTGGATCGACGCGCATCCCGGCGCCGACGCGCAGGCGGTGGCGCTGCGGACGCGCGCGGCCGCCGAAGCCGGCGCCGAGCTGGTGCTGCACCACGCGACGCGGGCCCTGGGCGCCACGCCGCTGTGCCGCGACGAGGCCTTTGCGCGCATGGCGGCGGACCTGCCGGTCTTCATCCGCCAGTCGCACGGCGATCGCGATCTCGTCGCGCTGGGCCAGGCCTCGATCGATGAGGAGCCGTCGTGGACGCTGTGAACGAACCGCTTGCCCGCCATGCCGTCGACGTCGCCGATCGCCACATCCGCGGCGAAGGGACGCCGGAACGCGTCTGGCAGGCGTGGGGCGGCCTCGCGGCGCTCGCGCCGCTGGCGCTGGACGCCCTCGCGCCAACGTCCTCGCGCGTCGTGATCGTGGCGCCGCATCCCGACGACGAGGTGCTGGGCTGCGGCGGCGCGCTGGCACTGATGGCGCGCCATGCCAGGGACCTGCTCGTGATCGGCGTGACCGACGGCGAGGCGGGCTATCCCGGTTCGCTGCGCTGGACGCCGGGCCTGCTCGCGCGGCGTCGGCGTGACGAATGCCGCATGGGACTCGAGCGGCTGGGCCTCGCGGGCGGCCTGGTGTCGCTGGGCATTCCCGACGGAGCCATCGGCGCCGCGCAAGACGACCTGGCGGCAGCGGTCGCGGATCGCCTGCGGCCAGGCGACGTGGTCCTCACGACCTGGCGCCACGATGGCCATCCCGACCACGAGGCGGCCGGGCGCGCCGCGGTGCTTGCGGCGCGCACGCGCGGCTGCGCCTGCTGGGAGATGCCGATCTGGATGTGGCACTGGGCCCGCCCGGACGATGCGCGCGTCCCCTGGTCGCGCCTGCGCCGGCTCAACCTCGACGAGGAGGCGGCCGAGCGCAAGTGCCGGGCCATCGCGGCCCATGCGAGCCAGATCGAGCCCATCCCGTCCGAGCAGCGCGACCCGGTGCTGCCCCACTGGGCGCTTGCCCGCCTGCTGCGGACGTTCGAGACGTTCATCGACAGCGGATCGGCCGAATGAGCGCGGCCGAGACCCTGACCGCGCATTTCGATGCGATCTTCGGCGCCGACGCCGATCCGTGGCGCACGCGAACGAGCTGGTACGAGCGCCGCAAGCGCGCGCTGACGCTGGCGATGCTGCCCCGCGAGCGCTTCCGCCGGGCGTTCGAGCCGGGCTGCGGCGGCGGCGTGACCACGATCGCACTGGCCGCGCGCTGCGACGAACTCGTCGCGACCGATGCCAGCTCGATGGCGGTCGCCCGCGCGCGGCAACGGATCGCCTCGATGCCTGGCGTGCGGCTGCAACAAGGAAGGCTGCCCGACGACTGGCCCGAGGGCCGCTTCGACCTGATCGTCATCGGCGAGCTGGGCTACTACCTCGACGCTGCGGCGCTCGCCCGCGTGGCCGCCCGCTGCCGCGCTGCGCTGGCGGCGGACGGCTGCCTCGTCGCCTGCCATTGGCGGCGCGGGGCCGACGACATGCCGCTGTCCGCCGACACCGTGCACGCCGCCCTCGGCGCCGCCTGCGTCGGGGCGCGCCTGGGCCACTACGAGGACGACGACCTGCTGCTCGATGCATGGTGCGTCGACGGCCGTTCGGTCGCCCAGCGCGAGGGCCTCGCATGATCGCGGTGGTCGTCCCCGCGCACGACGAGGAGGCCTTGATCGGACGCTGTCTCGATGCGTTGCTGGTGGCGGCGCGGCACCCCGACCTGGCGGGCGAGGCCGTGGAGATCCTCGTCGTGCTGGACGCCTGCCGCGACCGCACGGCCGAGATCGCCCGCGAGCGCGGCGTCGCTTGCATCGCGGTGCAGGCGCGCAACGTGGGCGCCGCGCGGGCGGCCGGCGCCCAGGCGATGCTCGCCGCCGGCGCGCGCTGGCTGGCCTCCAGCGATGCCGACTCGGCGGTCGACTCCGACTGGCTCGCGCGGCAACTGGCGACGGAGGCCGACGCCGTCTGCGGCATCGTGGTGGTGGACGACTGGAGCGGCTTCAGTCCTCACGTCCGGGCGTCGTACGAAGCCGCGTATGTCGACGCGGAACACCACCGTCACGTGCACGGTGCGAGCATGGGCGTCTCGGCGGCGGCCTACGTCGGCGCGGGCGGATTTCCCGCGCTGCGCTGCAGCGAGGACGTCGCGCTGGTGCAGCGACTGAGCGAGCTGGGCGCGACGGTGCGCTGGACCAACCAGGTCCGCGTCCGCACGAGCAGCCGCCGCCTGGCGCGGGCGCCTGGGGGCTTCGGCCATCTGCTGGGCAAGCTGCAACGTCAGGCCGACCCGTCCTCGGCCTGAACGGCGCGGTCGCGGGCGCCGTCTCAGGAAACGCGGTCTTCTCGCAACGCTGTGGCGCGCCTGTACTGCGCCGGTCCCACCCCGAACCTTGCCGAGAACGCATGCCCGAATGCCGCCGCGCTGCCCCAGCCGCAGTCCTGGGCGACGTGGACGAGGGCGGTGTCGGTGCTGCGCAGCATGAACTCGCTGCGGGCGAGGCGCAGTTCGGCGACGTAGCGGCGCAGGGGCAGGCCGGTGGCGGCGAGGAGGCGGCGGGACAGCGTGCGTTCGGACAGGCCGACGCGGGCGGCCAGGCTGGCCATGGCGGGGACGTCGTGGAGCTCGCGCTCGAGGATGTCCTGGGCGGCCATCACGACGGCGTCGCGGTGGCGCTTGTAGCGGGCGCTCCACAGCGCCGTCTGCTCGTTGACCGGCAGCGCCTCGGTGCTGGTGTGGCGCAGGAAGCGCCGCGCGAGGGCGGCGCCGTGGAAGCGTTCGATGATGTGCGCGCAGGCGTCCGGGGTCGGGCCGATGCCGTTGGCGGTGACGATGTCCCCGCTGGCCACGATGCGGCGCGAGGGCAGGTAGCGCACCTGCGGGAAGCGCGTGCGGAAGAGGGCGCGTTCGCTCACCAGGCCGGTGGCGTCGCGGCGATCCAGCAGGCCAGCCTTGGCCAGCAGCAGGCAGCCCGCGAGGCTGACCAGCAAGGCGCCGCCGGCGTGCTGGTCGCGCAGCCAGGCGGCGAAGCGTTCGTCCTCGCGCGTGATGGCTGCCTCGGGTGAGAACTGGGCCGGGACGATGACGACGTGGGCCGCGCCGAAGTCCGCGATCGTGGCCTCGGGACGCAGCGCGAGGCCGCCGAAGCTCGGCACCGCGCGGCGGGTGAGGCCCACAAGTGAGATGTCGAACAGGGCGTTGGCCGCGACGTCCGTGGCGCGGCCATGCAAGGTGCCGGCGACCTGCAGCAGTTCGCGCACGAGCATGACCGAGCCGGCCCAGTGACGCGTCAGCAGCGGGATCGCGACGCGTGGTCGGCGAAGGGAGTCCTGGCGGTTCATCACAAGAAATCGGCGTGTCGGATCAACCCATTGTGCGCGCGCGCTGCTCCAATGCGTCATGCGCCAACTGAACCACCTCCTCACTGCGGATCAATGGACCCATCTGCGCCGCCGCTCCTCCTGGCGAGGGGCGTGGACGCTGGCGTTCAACTGGATCGTGATCGCGCTCGCGTTCGCGCTGGCGATCGCCTGGCCGACGGTGCCGGGCGTCGTCCTGGCGATGATCCTGCTGGGCGGGCGCCAGCTGGGGCTGGGCATCCTGATGCACGACTGCGCGCATCGCAGCCTGATGGCGTCCGCCGCGGCCAACGAGCGGCTCGGGCAATGGCTCTGCGCCGCGCCCGTCTTCGCCGACCTGCGGGTCTATCGGCTGTACCACATGACCCACCATCGGGAGGTCGGGACCGACGCCGATCCCGACCTGCCGAACTACAGCAACTATCCCGTCGCGGCGCTGTCCCTGGCGCGAAAGTTCGCGCGTGACGTGCTCGGTGCGACCGGACTCAAGGCGGCGCTGGGGCTGGGCATGCTTTACCGATGGAGCGATCCGACCCAGGTCGGGGCGGGCTACAGCTACCGCTTCGACGCGGCGGCCGACGGCGACGTCGCCGGACGCACATCGATCGGCAACCTGCTGTGGAACATGCGCCGCATCGTCGTCGCCCAGGCGGCGCTGGCCGGGGCGCTCTGGGCCCTGGGCCATCCGCTGGCGTACCTGCTGTGGCCGGCCGCGTGGCTCACGACGAACATGCTGTTCGGCCGGATTCGAAATGCCGCCGAGCATGGCGGGCTACCGGGGACGGCGAGCACCGACCCCTGGCTCAATACCCGCAGCGTGCGCGCTCGCTGGTGGGAGCGGCTGACCGTCGCGCCGAACCATGTCCACTGGCACTTCGAGCACCACCTGGCGCCGACCGTGCCGGCCTACCGACTGGCGCAGATGCATCGCCTGCTGGCGGGACAGGCGCTGCCGCGTCCCTTGCCCGTCGTGCGCGGCTACGGCGCGGTGATCCGCAGCCTCGTGCGGCGCGCGTGAGCGGCGTGCGACGCCAGCGAGGAACCTCGCCCGCGTCGCGAAGAGCCCGCAATCACCCGCGGTCGCGTGTCTGGCGATCGACGCGATCCCACGCATCCCGCGCGGCGTGGCTTGCCTCACCCCAGCCGAGGGATGACGTCCCGCGCGCGCCCATCCAGCCTTCGGCAAGTTCGGGCTCCAGGTCCTCGAACGAGCGGTCGCGCTGGTACTGGCTCACGCCGTAGCCGTACGCCGGACCATAGTCGGTGTACGAGCGTCCCGTGTCCACGTAGTCGCGCGACGCGTAGTTGTCGCGCCAGTAGGCGTCTTCGACCGTGGGATCGATCCCTTCGGCAACACCCTTGCCGGCCAGGCCGCCGACGATGGCGCCGACGGCCGCGCCGACCGCCGTGCCGATCGGGCCGGCCACCGTGCCGACCGCGGCGCCCGCGGCCATGCCGCCGGCGGCAGCGCCGATGCCGACGCCGACCGGGTGCGCGCCCGGCTCCTTCGAGATCGGGTCGAGGTTGGCGTCGGCTTGCTTGGTGACAGTCTTGTCGATCATGTCGGGTCTCCTGGTTTGATGATGAGCATGGGACGAATTGATGGGCGAGCCCTTCGGGCTCGTGCCATCGATCGGCAACCGCGGGGCCCGCCGCCGCACGGATCAAAATGCGCCCATGGACCATTCCGATTCCACCCCTCTTGCCTTCGACGCCCTCGTCGCGTTGGCGCGGGCCGGCGGCGGCGCGGGCTGCCCGGCCTGCGCGGCGCTGGTGTGCCCCGGCTGGGAGGCGGTTCCCGGCAGCTTCGCGCGTGACGCGCTCGAGCGCGTGGGCACGCTGCGCGATCCGGCGATCGACGACCCGACGGTCGCCGAATACCACCCCGCCGGCACGCATGCGTGGTCG
>FTCZ01002584.1_pt1 | contig 10107 bp, 13 predicted proteins | sample 1658871 | NCBI WGS metagenome assembly FTCZ01 (sample SAMEA3914864, study PRJEB12502) | metagenome | biome: forest; material: soil | place: USA | collected 2012-03-12 | depth 0.3 m
GAGGTGTACATCCTGATCCTGCCCGCGTTCGGCGCATTTTCGGAGATCATCGCAACGTTCTCCGGAAAGCCGCTGTTCGGCTACAAGTCGATGGTCTACGCAACCTCGTCGATCGGCGTGCTGAGCTTCTTCGTGTGGCTGCACCACTTCTTCACCATGGGATCGGGCGCCAACGTCAACGCCTTTTTCGGCATCATGACGAGCATCATCTCGATCCCGACGGGCGTGAAGCTGTTCAACTGGCTGTTCACGATGTTCCGCGGCCGCATCCGCTACCATTCATCGGTGCTGTGGACGGTCGGCTTCATGGTGACCTTCGCGGTGGGCGGCATGACGGGCGTGCTACTCGCCGTGCCGGGCGCGGACTTCGTGCTGCATAACTCGCTGTTCCTCGTCGCCCACTTCCACAACGTCATCATCGGCGGCGTGATCTTCGGCTGCCTCGCCGGCATGAGCTTCTGGTTCCCCAAGGTGTTCGGCTTCACCCTCAATGAGTTCTGGGGGAAGGTGGCGTTCTGGTGCTGGCTGGTTGGCTACTGGCTGGCTTTCACGCCGCTCTACATCCTGGGCTTCAAGGGCATGACCCGGCGGATGAATCATTATGATCATGCCGATTGGCATCCCTATCTGATCGTCGCGCTCGTCGGCGCCGTGATCATCGGCATGGGCATTCTGGCGATCGGCATCCAACTCTACGTCAGCATCCGCGACCGCGAGCAGAACCGGGATCTGACCGGCGATCCGTGGGAGGCACGCAGCCTGGAGTGGGCGACCGCCTCCCCGGCGCCTTTCTACAACTTCGCGATTGTCCCCGAGATCACCTCGCTGGAGCAGCATTGGGACGACAAGGAGACGGGCCGCAACCTCGTCCAGCCGACCCACTATGAGGATATCCACATGCCCAGGAACACGGGCACGGGCTTCATCATCTCGGCCCTCGGCTTCGTGATGTGCTTCGCGCTGGTCTGGCACATTTGGGCGGTGGCTGCTGCCGGGCTGCTCGGCGTGATCGGAACCTTCCTGTTCCGCGTCTATGACCGCGACGTCGATTATTGGGTGCCCGCCGCCGAGGTCGAGGCGATCGAGCGCCGCCGCTATGACATGATCCGAAAGGCCGCCTGACATGAACAGTCCGGTTTCCACTCTGCACGGGGGCCATGGCGGCAACGACCATGGCCATGACGTCGGGGGCAACACCGTCCTCGGCTTCTGGATCTACCTGATGAGCGATTGCCTCATCTTCGCGATCCTGTTCGCGACCTTCGGCGTGTTGTCGACAAGCTATGCGGGTGGCCCGAGTGGCCGCGAGCTGTTCGATCTGCCTTATGTGGCGGGCGAGACGTTGCTGTTGCTGGTGAGCAGCTTCACCTTCGGTGTGGCGATGCTCAACATGGCCGCGCGGCGGACGGACAATGTCATCATCTGGCTGCTCGTCACCTTTCTGCTTGGCACCGGCTTTATCTGGATGGAGGTGCATGAGTTCACGCACCTGATCGCCGAAGGTGCCGGCCCGGATCGTAGTGCCTTCCTCTCCGCCTATTTCGTGCTGGTCGGCACGCACGGGCTGCACGTCACCGTGGGCCTACTCTGGCTGGCCGTGATGATGCATCAGATCGCGCGCTACGGGCTCGACGGCATCGTTCGCCGCCGGCTCTCCTGCCTCAGCCTGTTCTGGCACTTCCTCGATCTGATCTGGATCTGCGTGTTCACCTTTGTCTATCTGCGCGGGGTGCTGTGATGAGCGACCATATAATGCACGATGGCGCCCATGACGCCGCACATGGCAGCCTGACCTCCTACGCGGTCGGTTTCCTTCTCTCGCTGGTACTGACCGCAGGTTCGTTCGGCGCGGTGATGAGCGGTGCGGTGCCGCACGGCATGATCCTGCCGGCGATCATAGTGCTGGCGGTGACGCAGCTGCTCGTGCAACTCATCCTCTTCCTGCATCTCGGCAGCGCGCACGACCAGCGTAGCAATACGGTGATCTTTCTGCTCACCGGCATGCTGATCGCGATCATCGTCGCAGGGTCGCTCTGGGTGATGCACAACGCCAATGTGAACATGATGCCAATGCAGATGTCGGTGGGCCGCGCACTCGCCAAGGACTGACCCATAGGGAACGGCTTCCGTGCCACAGGGGGGCGTGGTACCGAAGCTGTATGCAGAAACGCCCTACGGATTAGTGGACAATGTCTTCCTGGCGACCAAGACTTATCGAGAATGCCCGGATGAAATATCTGGGGATCGTTGAGGCGCTGGAGGCGGATGTGCGCTCAGGCAGGGTCGCTCCGGGCGATCGTTTGCCGTCGCAGCGCGCCATCGCCGAGGCGCTGCGCGTCGATCTGACCACGGTGACGCGCGCGTTCAACGAAGCGCGTCGCCGCGGCCTGATCGATGCCCATGCCGGGCGCGGCACCTTCATCCGCGACGATCTCGATGCGGATCGCGCGCCGGGCCGTTTCGAAGGTGTGCCCCGCCTCGATCTGAGCATGAACATCCCGCCGCAGCCGGCTGCCGCACATCTTGCGACGCGCATTCCCGGCGGGATCGCGGCTCTGCTGTCGAGCCCGCGCGGTATGCTCCATCTCCATTATCAGGAGAGCACGGGTACCGACGCAGATCGCGCGGCAGCAGCGGTTTGGCTGGGGCGTCGAATGGAGACGGTGCCGGCCAGCCGGATCCTGGTAACCGGCGGTGCACAGAGCGCACTGTTTGCGATCTGCGAAAGCGAGTTGCGAGCGGGGGACCGGATCGCCGCCGGGTCGCTGACCTATCCGGGGATCAAGGCAATTGCGGCGCAGAAGGGGCTCGTGCTGGTTTCGCTTACGATGGATGCGGACGGAATTCTGCCCGATGCGTTCGAACAGGCCTGTCGCGACACGCCACCCAAGGCGCTCTACGTCATTCCTTCGATCGATAATCCGACGACGGCCATCTTGCCGGAGGACCGACGACGCCGGCTCGTCGCCATTGCGCGCCGCTATGGCGTGATGATCATCGAGGACGATCCCTACACGCCCCTGCTGCCACGCCCGGTGCCGGCGATCGCGGATATGGCGGGCGACATCACCTGGCATGTCGCGACGCTGTCCAAATGTGCCACGCCGGCGCTCCGCATCGCCTATGTGGTCGCCCCGGGCAGCGCGCAGGCGCTCAGACTGGCGGCCGTTCTACGCGCAACCAACATGATGGCGTCGCCGCTGATGGCGGCGCTGGCTTCGCAATGGATCACCAGCGATCTGTTGGACGCCATCGCGGCGACGATCCGTAGCGAGAATGGCGAGCGGCAGAAGCTGGCGGCGTCGATCCTCGCTGGGCAGGACGTGTCTGCCGATCCACACGGCCACCATCTCTGGTTGCGTCTGCCCGAACATTGGCGGGCTACCGATTTCGCGGACCATGCTGATCGTCTGGGCGTCGCCATCGTGCCGAGCACGGTGTTTTCGATTGCGCCCTCGCCAGTCGAGGCGGTGCGCGTGTCCTTGGGAGTGGCACCGGATCGCGCAGCGCTGGAGGATGCATTGCTGGTGCTGTCGGGGCTGCTGGAGCAACCGTCGCTGGCGGTTCGCGCCGTAGTATAGACGCAAAAACGGGGGCCCGTGCGAAACACGGTCCCCCGATGAATGCAGGGTTCAATAGGGCTTGGTCGGCAGATACTTGCCGTCGAGCGTGATGACCGCACGGTGGCCGCCGTCGGGATCCTCGACCTTGTCGACCTTCAGCTTGAAGTTGATCGCGCTGATGATGCCGTCGCCGAACTCCTCGTGGACCAGTGCCTTCAGCGTGGTGCCGTAGACCTGGATCATCTCATAGAAGCGGTAGAGCGTCGGGTCGGTGGGCACGCCATCGGGGAAGCTGCCACGGAGCGGCACCGCTTCAAGCAGGCGCACCTGATCGGCATCAAGCCCGAGCCGCTCGCCGACGAGCTTGGCGGCCTCACGGGGCAGCGGATGCTGGCCCAGCAGGGCAGCGGTGACGAATTCCTTGGCGAAACCCGTGCCCTCGGCAATCTGCTTCCAAGAGAGATCCTTCGCGGCCTTGGCGGCGATGACGACGTCGGTGAGGTTCTGGCGCGCCGACTGGCTGACCTGGTGCTGCAGCATCATGATATCCTTTCAATCTTTGGGAAGGGAAGTTGGAGGGAGGAGGCGTCAGTTCCCGTGACGATCCACCTCGCGGGAAACCGACACGGCGGTGACGGTGCCGTCGGCGACACTGAGCCGCGTGGTCCAACGGATGTCGTCGAAGCTTTCGTCAGCGGCTGTCATCTCGTGGTAGAGGCAATGGACGGTGTTCGCGTCGTGCCGGCTGGGATGGCAGCGCGCGCCGGCGCCGCTGAGCACAGCCTCGGCAGTGGTGATCGGCGTCCCGACGGGGATGCTGTCACCCAGTGCGGCCTCAGCCTCCGCCATGCGGTCACTGTCCGCGTAGCCATATTCGATGGCATTGAAGCGAAGCGCGGGGCTCGCGGCGTGGGCGGCCGGCATCAGGCCGAATGCTGCGGCGAACAGGGAGGTGGTGAGAAGGGTCTTGCGCATGTGGGGGTCTTTCAGAGCTTGGGAGCGCGCGTGGCACTGACCCCGGGATTTTCGGTGAGCGGGACGAAGTGGCCGGTAGTGCCGTCGAGCGCGTCGATGGCGCCGCTCTCGATGTCGTAGACCCAGCCGTGGAGGGCCAGCTTGCCCTGAGCGAGCGCCAGCGCCACCGAAGGGTGGGTACGCAGGTTGGCAATCTGGGCGACCACATTCTCCCGCACCATGCCGTCGAGCTTGGCGGCGTCGGAGCCGTGATCGTGGGCGTTATTCACCACCTTGGCAGCGTCGGCGTGGCGCAGCCAGCTGCACACCGCGGGCATGTGATGGAGATCGTGGTCATGGGCCACGGCGGTCATCGCACCACAATCGGAATGGCCGCAGATCACCACATCCCGCACACCGAGCGCCGCGACCGCATACTCGACCGTGGCCGATACTCCGCCCGGCTCGGGACCATAGGACGGCACGATGTTGCCGGCATTGCGAATGACGAACATCTCGCCTGGTTCGCGCTGGGTGAGCAATTCGGGAACGACCCGGCTGTCCGAGCAGGTCACGAACAGGGTGCCGGGGGTCTGTCTGTGGGCAAGCTGTTGAAAAAGGCCTTCGCGAGCGGGGAAGGCTTCTTCCCGGAACTTGCGGAACCCTGCGATCAATTCTTCCATGGCGTTGTCTCCGTCTCCAATCTGTTGAGACGGATTTGGACTTCGCAGGTATAATTGTCTAAGACCGTGTTCTTACAGATGCGATAAGCAAGGCTTATAACTATGCTGTTGCGGCATGTTCGCTATCTCATGACTGTCGCCGATGAGGGCAGTTTCACCCGGGCGGCGCTGACGCTGCATGTGTCGCAGCCAGCGCTGTCGCAGCAAATCCGCCAGCTCGAGGAGCGAATGGGGGTGGCGCTACTCGATCGGAGCGGGCGCATGGTGCGGCCGACCGACGCGGGCAAGGCTTTTCTCGCTTATGCCCGTCGCGCGCTGGGCGAACTGGAAGCCGGCAGTCGGGCGGTGTGCGATGTGGCTGATCTTTCGACCGGGACGTTACGCGTCGGTTTCACCCCGAGTTTCAGCGCCTATCTGGTCGCGCCGCTGATCCGCCGTTTCCACGAGCGTTATCCCGGCATCCTGCTGAGCGTCATCGAGATGGCGCAGGAGGAGATGGAGTCTGCACTCGGCGCTGACGGGCTCGATCTCGGCATCGCGTTCAGCGATGTCCATGCGGAGGATGTCGAGTGGCTACCGCTGCACGAGGAGCGGCTATCGTTCGTGGTGGGGGAAGTCCATCCCGCCAGTGATGCGGTGTCGATGGATTGTGCGGCGCTGGCGGGTGAGGAACTCGTCCTGCTGGGCAGGACGTTTGCGACACGGCTAACCATCGACAGCTATCTCCATCGTCAACATGTCCGCCCGCGTATCGCGGTGGAGGCGAGTTCGATCTCGGCGATTGTCGAGATTGTGCGAAATACCCGGCTCGCAACCATCCTGCCAGACGCGATCGCGTGCGAGCAGCCCGGGATCAGGGCGGTGGCGCTGGTGCCGCCGATCGAGACACGGCGCGTGGCACTGCTCCAGCGCCGTGGCGGTTATCGCAGCGCCGCAGCGCGGGCCTTCACCGCGCTTGCGCACGAATATGCCGCGGAGGTCGGCGGCGGCACGACGTAAGCATCAGTCCCGGTGCAGCGCGAATAGCTCCTTGCCGTCCAACGCCGCGCGCGCTACGGCGCCTTGGTCGTGGTAGGCGAGCGCAGCCTCGGTAATCTCAGCATCCCAGAAGGCGTTATCAGCATAGGTTTGCAACGCGCGTTCATAGCGTCGGAGCTTCGCGGCGTGGGCCTTTTGTAACGCCAGCGCAAGTTGCACCTCGGGGAAGTCATCCCCGCCGCCCTGGCGGACGATCCTCGCATCCTCCTCCTGTCCATGCCCGACGAGGAAGTCCGCCGCTAGCAGGCGTGCCCGATCCAGCACGGCCGCCTCTCAGTCACTCTGCGACTGCGGCGGCATCGGAATGACCGCCCCGCCCGTGAACGGCGACCAAGGGGCCGCCAGCCGCCCTTCGCGCGCCTGATAGAAATACTGGCTGCACACCAGCCAGCCCTTGAGCGGGCGCAGCGGCGCCAGGCAGGTTGCGAGCAGCACGGGCAGACTGGTGACAAGATGTACCCAGAAAGGTGGCTCGTAGAGGATCTGAAGCATGAGCGCGAAGACCACGCTCGGCACGCAACCAAAGCAGATCACGAAGAAAGCCGGACCGTCCGCCGGATCGGCGAAGCTGTACGGTAGTCCGCACTTATCGCAGGAGGCGCGCAGGCGAAGGAAGCCGTCGAACAGGTGGCCTTGCCCACAGCGTGGGCATTTGCCGCGAATACCGGTGGCCACCGGCTCCAGCCTTGGCCACGTACGATTAGATTGTTCGGTCATTCTAGCCTGTCCTTGCAGTGCCGGGTCGGGCACGACGCGTATGGCCAACGCTCACAATGTATGCTACATATATGGACGATTACCATACAATGTCAAGAAACTGTTCTGGCGAGCCGGACAGGGAAAGCTGGCTCTAGAGAAATGCCGGACGAATGGGGTTGAACGCCCATTCGAGCGCGCCAGACCCGATCCACATGAGCATGGTCGTCGCCACTATGACCTGAAGTGCCTGACTGGCCCGCCTTAGATAACGGGTTCGCTTCCGCCTCCGGTTCTGTCGGCGTGGAACTGTCATCAGGAACGCAGGCGTTCCGTGCCGGCAATCGAGCATGCCCACCATCGACCGACACACATGCTCGACAGAGTGCTTCAACTGATCAACCGCCCCCTCTTCCGGAGTGATCGGAAGGAACACAGTGGCGCGCAGGGCACCGGGAGTGTGGGTGAGCGCACGGACATCCAAGCAGAAAACTTTGGCGCCTGGCTGCTCCGGGGAGGGAGAAGAGGCCTTCATGCGCGTTACCAGCAGACGATCGTGCGACACGCTCTCTTCCCGATTTGGTCAGCCCATGCCCTTCTGACACACTCGAGTTGCAGCTCCCTTAAGCTGCATGGAGAAATACGTAGGAGAATTCGCAACCGCTGCGTTGATATCCCTGATCCCTGACGTGGAAGCGGCCACAATTTGCCCGGCGCCCGACGAAGTGATCAGTTGCTCCCACCGAGCCAGGTGGCGATCTGCCAAAGATTTCCCCAACGGTCGGCAACCGTGGCGCGCCGATCCCCCCAGGGCATGACGCTCGGCCGCTCGATGATCTCCGCGCCCGCCTCGATCGCCGTCCGGAATGTCGCATCCGTATCGGCGACGTAGACGTAGAGAAATCCCGACACGGCTGATGTCAATCCTCCGCCATCACTTATCAGGATAGTCGAATCCTGGATTTTCATCTCGACCGGAAATCCGGGGAGCACTTCCCCCCGTGCGTCGAATGTCACGCGAAGGAAATCAACGAGCCCGGCGACATCGGACGTGATCAAGCGGGGTGTCACCGCGTGCAGGCCCTCCCGGATGTGTGCGGCCATGAGCTTCACTCCCCGCAAGTGCGAGTGATCAAGCCGTAAATTGGGCTGTTCGGCTTCGCCCAAGCCCCTGGCCACGCGGCAGCTGGGCCCCAAGGGCCACCAAGGGCGCGAGCGTGATCAGGAAAAACAGATGGTACCAGATCGGCAGGCGCGACCAGATCTGAATATGCACGGGAAGGAAGAACGCCAGTATGACGAAGCCAAGGATCCAGGGCGCCCTCTTGCTTGCCGGCGCGATCGGCCGCGTGATCGCCCCGGCGGCCAGTGAAGCTATAACGGCAAGCGAAAGCCGTGCGATCTTCATGAGCAAAGTGAAGGCCAGGGTCGGTTCAGCCGCTGCATAGCCCGGCAGGACATGGCGCAATCCGATGTTAAGCAGCGTCGCGATCAGCATCCAAGTCGCAAGGCCGACGATGACAGCCAGGACAGTCCGCCACATGACTCGCCTCCGTCTCTTCCATTTTACAGAAATTGGATTAGTATAATTCAACTATGAAAGCAAGGCTTCTCGTGCTCGGCATGCTCCACCGCGGCGATCTTCATCCGTATGAAATGAAACGACGTTTCGAGACGGCGATGGTCGATTGCTACCTCGATATGGACGTCGGCACGCTCTATTACGCCATTCGCCAGCTAGAGAAGGAGGGCTTGATCACCGCTGTTGCCAAGCAGCATGTGGCGCGCGGCGGCGTGCGGACCATTTATCGGATCACGCCCGAAGGCCGTGCCGAATTCCTGGACTGTTTCTACCGGCAGTTTGCGACGGATGGGCCGGTGCCACAGACGCTCTATGGCGCCCTGCTCTTTCTGCACTGCGTCGATCCCGCCAAGCTGGCGGACGCCATCCGCGGCCGGATCGCCCGCCTGGACGAGCTTATCGGCAAGCTGAAGCCAGTGCGCGAGCAGTTTGGCGCCTCCCTGCCGATCGGCAGCGAGCATCTGTTCCGCCATATCGAGAAGCAGCGGCATCTTGATCGTCACTGGCTCATGGGCCTCCTTGCAGATGTGGAGGCAGGTCAAGTGAATCAGATTACGCACCCCGGCCCTGCATAGGCCCGACCGTGAAGAATTGGTAATTCTGTGTATAGATGAGACCGCCTAGAAATCGATCTGACTTTAGATAGTGTCGCGTCCCTGCGTCTTATCGTAGGCCGATCGACGCCCTCCACTCCAAGGGACTCATTGACCCATGAAGACCATCTATGATTTCGATGCAACGACAATTGATGGAACGCAGAAATCTCTGTCCGATTTCCAGGGAAAGGTCGTGCTGATCGTCAACACCGCGAGCAAGTGTGGTTTCACTCCCCAATATGAAGGACTGCAGGCGCTTCACGAAAGCTATTCTGAGCGCGGATTGGCCGTGCTCGGATTCCCTTGCAATCAGTTTGGCAGCCAGGAGCCCGCAGACGAAAGCGAGATCGCCGAGTTCTGCTCCATCAATTTCGGCGTCAGCTTTCCGATGTTCGCCAAGATCGACGTGAACGGCACCAACACGCACCCGCTCTATCGCTTCCTGAAAGGCGAAAAGCGGGGACTGCTGGGTACGCAGAGGATCAAGTGGAACTTCACTAAATTTCTGGTCGATCGGTCCGGGGTCGTCGTGGGCCGCTTTGGCCCAAGGACCAAGCCCGAAGCGTTGCGCCAGTCGATCGAAAAACTGATCTGAAAACACCGATTTAGGCGACGCGGGATGACCCAAGTGACAGGTGCCATCGGTCCGGCAAAGCTTGGGCACCGTCACCCTCGCCTCTAGGGCGCCGAGGAACAGACTCGCCCCCCTTAGCATTGATGCCAAGGCCCGGTCTGGAGACTTGAACATGCCCGCGCGCGCCTATTGGCAGGGGCAGATCCGCCTCGCCCTCGTGTCGATCCCTGTCGAGATCTATTCGGCCACCAAGAGCGGTGCGGCTGTCTCCTTCCGCCAAATCCATGAGCCTTCCGGCAAGCGCATCCATTACGAGAAGGTGGTGGACGGCATCGGCCCGGTCGACCCGGACGAGATCATGAAGGGCTTCGAATATGAGAAGGGCGAATATGTCCTGCTCGACGACGAGGAGATCCAGGGC
>FTCZ01002928.1_pt1 | contig 10104 bp, 7 predicted proteins | sample 1658871 | NCBI WGS metagenome assembly FTCZ01 (sample SAMEA3914864, study PRJEB12502) | metagenome | biome: forest; material: soil | place: USA | collected 2012-03-12 | depth 0.3 m
CAGCACGTGCTCCACCATGACGCGGGCGGCGTAATCCTGATCCTTGAGCTTCGGCAGTTCCTTGCCGGGCAGGGCGCCGAATTTCGCCACGCATTCGCGCACGGCTTGTGGCGTCGTGGTCGTTTCCTCGCCGTGGATGGAGAAGGTCCAGTGACCATTCTGAGCCGCGCGCGGATTGATCGCATGGGTCGAGCCGGCCGAACCGGTATGCACGACCGCCATTCGCTTGCCGGTCTTGGCAAGCTGGTCGCCGAACGTATCCGCATCGATGAAGCGGCCCTTCGTGAACGCCTCCGCCGCCTGGATATCCTCGCGCTTGCTGGTATCGAGCACGCGATCGGGCAGGACCTCAGGAAAATAGAACGCGTTGCCGACTATGCCATGCGCGGTCGGCGGTGCGCCGGTTGCGATCGAGCTGGTCGAGACGCGCGTCACTGACGGAAAGACGCCGCGCGAATTGCGGAACCAGGTGCCGCGCGCCGCGACCCGCAGGATGTTGGGCGTGATCTCCGGCTTGATCAGGTCAGGCCGCAGACCGTCGAAAACAGTCACGACAACGCGAGGACGGGCAGGAGACATGGCTTGATCCGGTAGCTTGAATAACGGTGTTCGCGCGCGTTCTTGCGGGATTCCCGTGACATATATGCGAATGGCGGCCGGCGTGAATTGGTAAATGTCTAGTCATTGTCATTCGCGTGTCATCGAAGCTGATGAGGAAGCGCGCAACCGCAACCTCTTGATCGGCGCGCATGTCAGCGATCACCGCTCTGTCCGATGAAACCGCAGCGCCTGCTCGGCGGCCTGCGCGCAAGGCAGTACGGCGGTCATATCTCGCCTACTGGCTACTCGCGCCGTCTTTCGCGCTGCTGGTGCTGTTCACCTATCTGCCGGTCGTGCAGGCACTCGTGCAGTCAATCACGCTTGAGGGTTTTGGAGGGCGCTTTCAGGGCTATGGCCTCGGCAATTTCCAGCGTCTTTTCCTCGATAATTCCTTCCGCACGGCGCTTACCAACAACATCCTCTATGCCATCGGCACCATCGTCCCGTCGCTGGCAATCGCGCTTGCCGTGGCGGTGGCCTTGCAGGAATCCTCGCGCTTCAACACGGTCATCCGCACGCTGGTGTTCTTTCCCGTGCTGCTGCCGCTGGTCGGCGCGGCGACGCTGTTCGCCTTCGTCTTCATGCCGGGCGTCGGGCTGATCGACTACCACCTCGCCAAGCTTGGCATCCGCGCCACCAACTGGCTCGGCAATCCCGATCTTGCGCTTGGCTCAATTGCCTTCATCACCGTCTGGAAGAACGCCGGCTATTACATGCTGTTCTTCATCGCCGGCCTGCAGGCCATCCCCTCAGACCTGCACGAGGCCGCCAAGATCGACGGTGCGAACGCCTGGACGCGCTTCTGGCGGATCACCTTGCCGATGCTCAAGCCGACGCTGTCCTTCGTCGCGGTGATCGCCTGCATCAACGCCTTCACGCTGGTCGACCACATCATCGTGCTGACCAAGGGCGGCCCCTCGGATTCCACCAACATCCTGCTGAACTACATCTTCCAGATGGCCCATGAGCAGCAGGATATGGGCCGCGCCTCCGCCGCCACCATCGTGTCGGTCTTGGCGCTTCTTGCCTTCTCCGCCCTCATGATCCGCACGATCGAGCGCGGCTCGCATGTGGACCCGCTGTGATGCTCGGCCAGTCCGATCGTCCTTTCACTGCTGGCACGCTCGTGCTGATCGCCGTGCTCAGCGTTTTCGCACTGATCTGGTCGATGCCACTGCTCTGGATGCTGGTTGCCGCCGTTTCTCAGGACCCGGCCGGCTCGCTCTCGGCTGCCTCGCTGGTGCCGGACAGGCCCCTGACGCAGGAGCATTTCAACGACGCTTTCCTGCTTGGCAGTTTCGGCCGCTGGTACATCAACACCGTCATCGTCTGCCTTGGCGTGCTCGCCGTGCAGCTCGTGACGATCACGCTCGCCGGCTACGCCTTCGCGCGAATGGAGTTCCCCGGCCGTAACGCGCTCTTCTACCTCTGCCTGCTGCAACTCACGCTCGCCGCGCCGATCCTGATCGTGCCGAACACCGTCACCGTCGTGAAGCTCGGCCTCTACGACACGCTGGCTGGCGTGATGGCGCCGTATTTCGGTTCCGCCTTCGGCATCTTCCTGATGCGCCAGACGTTCCGCACCATTCCGAAGGAGTTCGAGGAAGCGGCCGTGATCGACGGCGCAAACCTCTGGCAGATGATCCGCCTGGTGCTGCTGCCGATGGCGAAGCCCGGCCTGATCGCCTTCTCGATCATCTCCGTCACCAGCCACTGGAACGAGTTCCTCTGGCCGCTGATGGTGACGGATTCGCCCGACAACATGGTGCTGACCGTCGGCCTGACCTCCTTCGTGCGCTCGGCCGAACAGGCGGCTGACTGGGGCCTTGTCGCCGCCTCGACGCTTCTCGTCGCCGGGCCGCTGCTGATCGCCTTCATGCTGTTCCAGCGGCAATTCGTGAATTCCTTCGTCTTTTCAGGTCTCAAGTAGGAGAAACCATGACCCGTTTGCGCACACTTCTGATGGCCGGCAGTTTTCTTGCCGCCAGCATCGGTTCGGCCTTCGCCGCGACCAAGCTCGACCTGTTCTTCCCCGTTCCGGTCGATGGCGCTTTGGCGAAGGAGATGCAGAACCTCGTTTCCGAGTTCAACAAGGCCAATCCTGATATCGAGGTCACCGCCGCCTATACCGGCAGCTATGACGAGACCGACATCAAGACGCGCGCGGCCATCAAGGCCGGCAAGCCGCCAGCGGTCGCGATCATGAGCGCGAACTTCCTGACGCAGTACCATATCGACGACCTGATCGAGCCGCTCGACCCGCTGGTGAAGGCCGATGGCAAGACGCCCGACGATTTCATGAACATGTTCTGGCCGGCGCTGCACGGCAACGCGCGCCTGAACGGCACCATCTACGGCGTGCCCTTCCACAACTCGACGCCGCTGCTCTATTACAACACCGAGCACTTCAAGGAAGTCGGCCTCGATCCCGACAAGCCGCCGGTAACCTGGGCCGATTGGGCCTCCTATGCCGAGAAGCTGACCAAGCGCGACGGCGACAAAGTCACTCGCTACGGCATCTCGATTTCGGGCACCTATGACATTCTCGGCTGGGTGGTCTCGGCGCTGAACATGTCGAATGGCGGCCAGTACTACAACACCGAGTATGGCGGCGAGGTCTATTACGACACCCCCTCGATGCTTGGCGCGGTGACCTTCCTCGACAACCTCGTCCACAAGCAGAAGGTGATGCAGGAAGGCGTCGTGCAGACGCCGGCGATGAACAATGCCTTCTTCGGCGGCCAGGTCTCGATGATCGTCTCTTCGACCGGCTCGCTTTCCTTCATCCGCCAGAACATGAAGCTGCCCTACAAGGTCGCCTTCATTCCACGCAACGTGGCGAACGCCGTCGCCATCGGCGGCGCCTCGCTGATCATCCCCAAGGGCAACAGCCCGGAGCGTGAAGCTGCCGCCTGGAAGCTGATCAAGTTCTTCACCTCTGCCGAGGTCTCCGGCCGTTGGAGCCGTTTCACCGGCTATTTCGCGCCGAACAAGGCGGCCTACGACCTGCCCGAGATGAAGGACTTCATCGCCAAGAACCCGGATGCCAAGGTCGCGCTCGACCAGCTCGCCTATGCCCGCCCGTGGTTCGCCACCTACAACACCATCGCCGTTCGCAAGGCGCTGGAGGACGAGGTGCAGCAGGTGCTTTCCGGCAAGAAGAAGCCGGCCGAGGCCGTGAAGGCGGCGCAGGCGACCGCCAACGAGGTCATGCGCCCTTACGTGGAGCAGACGGCACTGAAGCTGCCGTAAGCTGGCAACAACGCTCGTGCCCCGGACTTGATCCGGGGCCGACAGTCTCGACCTCATCCTGAGCTTGTCGAAGGATGATCCAGCGCGCGAGCCCGGCTCAACATCCTTCGACAAGCTCAGGATGAGGTCGGAGGGTGAGGCATCGATGGGTCCCGGATCAAGTCCGGGACACCGGCGAGGGCAGCGCCAACCTGAATACGAAATGCCGTAACACCTTATTTGGATCGCCTCCCATGCTGATCGCCCATCTCACCGACCTGCATATCCGCCCGCGTGGCGTGCCGGCCTACCGTGTCGCCGAAACCAACAAGATGGTGGAGCGGGCGATCGACGCCGTGCGCCGCATGCTGCCGAAGCCCGATTGCGTCATCATCTCCGGCGACCTCACCGATTGCGGTCTGGTCGAGGAATACGAACTGTTGCGCGGCCTGCTCGCCCGGCTCGACATGCCGGTCTACCTCATTCCCGGCAACCATGACCGCCGCGACAACTTCAAGAAGGTGCTGGGCGAGTTCCACGGCGTGAACGACGATCCGACCTATATCCGCTTCACGGTAGATGGCGGTCCGGTCCGCCTCGTTGCGCTCGACACGATCGTGCCCGGCAAGAGCGAGGGCGCGCTGCATGATGATCAGCTCAAATGGCTCGAGGCGACGCTCGAAGCCGACAACGAAACGCCGACCATCGTCTTCATGCATCATCCGCCCTTCGATTGCGGCATCGACCACATGGATAGGATTCGGCTCCTCAAGGGTGTCGACGAGTTCGCCCATATCATCGCCTCCAACCCGCAGGTCGAGCGCGTGCTCTGCGGCCATCACCACCGCCCGATCCATATGCTCTGGGCCGGCACGATCTGCTCGACCGGGCCATCGGTCGCGCATCAGGTGCAGCTTGATCTCGAAGGCGGTGAGCCGGGCGGGCTGGTGTTCGAGCCGACCGCGTTCCAGATTCATAAATGGATCGAAGGAACGGGGTTGGTGACGCATCACGCCTATGTCGAGCGTTTCGACGGCCCGTATCCGTTCGTGCTGGACGCTTCGTATCCGGGTATTTCGTAAGCGCTAAGGCCGGCCATTCCCTTCTCCCGCTTTCGAGATCTCTGCGAAAATGGGTATGAGGGAGAGATTCAATATTGATCCTCCCCTTGATGGGGAAGGTGCCGGCAGGCGGATGGGGTGGCTGCGCCAACGCTTGCCAGCGGCGGGTATCCACCCCTCCGTCATCCTTCGGATGACACCTCCCCCATCAAGGGGGAGGATTATTCCGGCACCTTCTCCCGTAAACGGGAGAAGAAAGACAATTTGCTGCCTTTGATTTCCCCGTCGCACCGTTGCTAGATGGCCTCCGGATTGCTTCGATTTCTCGCAAGCGGCGCATGGCTCTTTTCGAGCACCTCCTCGCGCCGCTCATCTTCCGGAGGTTTTCATGGCTCACGAGTTCAAGGCGGCGGGCGAGGGCGTGCCAGCGCACCTGCGCAACAGCATCATCGATGATGCAAGCGTGAAGCAGGCGCGCGTCGATCTCGCGGCTTGTTTCCGTGCGGCCGCCGCACATGGATTGCAGGAGGGCATCTGCAACCATTTCTCGGCCATGCTGCCCGGCCGCGACGACCTTTTCCTCGTCAACCCCTACGGCCTCGCCTTCGAGGAGATCACGGCTTCGAGCCTGCTAGTATGCGATTTTCACGGCAATGTCGTCGATGGCGAAGGCAGCCCGGAGGCTACCGCCTTCTACATCCACGCCCGTGTCCACAAGCAATTGCCGCGCGCCCGCGCCGCCTTCCACACCCATATGCCGAACGCCACGGCGCTCAGCATGACGGAAGGCGAGCCGCTGGTCTGGGCCGGCCAGACCGCGCTGAAATTCTACGGCCGCACCACCTTCGACCGCGACTATAACGGTCTCGCGCTCGACGAGCGGGAAGGCGACCGCATCGCCGCCTCGATGGGCGACGCCGATATCGTCTTCATGAAGAACCACGGCGTCATGGTGGTCGGCGGCTCCATCGCGGAAGCCTGGGACGATCTTTACTATCTGGAGCGCGCGGCCGAGGTGCAGCTCAAGGCGATGAGCACCGGCCGCAAGCTGACGCCTGTCGAACCCGACATCGCGCAGAAGACCTATGACCAGATGCGCGAGGGCGACCGCGAGAGCGCCAGGCTGCATCTGGAAAGCGTGAAGCGCATTCTGGCGAAGAAGCAGCCAGAGTTTGCGGCGTAGGACATTCCTCTTGACGATGAACGGGCGTACCGACAATGTCGCCCGGCATGTTCAGGAACCTGCCCCTTTTTGATCGACGCCGACGCCGCTTCACCCAAGCGGCGGCTCTTCGGGCTGCGCGTCAATCAGTGTCTTCCCGCGTCGTGACTGCCTTATCATAGGCTCACCCGCCGGAGCGCTCCGGCCCGCATTCCTGAACCCCCGCAGCCCTCGGCTCCGGGGGTTTTATTTTGCCTAAACCTCCAGAGGATATCACCCATGAGCATTCGCGTCGGCATTGTCGGGATCAGCGGTTTTGGCGGCGGTGAGGCGCTGCGCCTGATCGCGAGCCATCCATCTTTCGAGCTGGTCTATGCGGCGGGCGAGGGCAGCGCCGGCAGCCGTTTGGTCGATCGATTTCCCGGCGTGCCTTCAAAGCTGGCCGAGCTGGTGATCGAGAAATGGGACCCGGCGACCTTGCCGAAGCTCGACGTGCTGTTCGCGTCACTGCCGACGGGCGCTTCGGCCGAGGCGCTGGCGCGCGTGCCGAAAGAAGTGAAGATCGTCGATATCGGCGGGGATCATCGCTATGTCGAGGGCTGGGCCTATGGGCTGGCCGATATCTGGCCCGGCCGGATCGAAGGGCAAAGCCGCATCGCCAATCCCGGCTGCTTCCCCGCTGCGACGCTCAGCGCCCTGGCGCCGCTGCTGGCCGACAAGCTGATCGAGCCCGGCAACATCGTGATCGACGTCAAGACCGGCATCTCCGGCGCGGGCCGGGGCGGCGGCGACAGCAAGTTCGGTTATGCCGAGAGCAACGAGAACCTGGTGCCTTACAATCCGCTCAAGCACACGCACATGCCCGAGATCGCCAAAACGATCGAGCGGCTCAGCGGCGGCAGCGCGGCCGGGCTGGTGTTCACGCCGCATTTGGTGCCGATGACGCGCGGCATCCTCGCCACCATCTACTGCCGCGGCCATGCCACCACCCCCCAGTGCTTGGATGCGGCCCGGCGCTTCTATGCCGGGCGGGCCTTCATCCGCGTGACCGACAAGCCGCCGCAGACCAAATGGGCGACCGGCTCGAACCTCGCCTTCGTCAGCTATGCCGCCGACCCGGAGCGCAACCTGGTGATCGCGATGGGCGTGGTCGACAATCTCGGCAAGGGAGCAGCCGGCCAGGCGGTGCAGAATGCGAACCTGATTTGTGGGTTGCCGGAAACGGCTGGGTTGGAGGGGGCGCCGGTTTGGCCGTGAGGGGGGCGAGCTTACAGGCAGTTATTCAATGCGCTTTGCAGGTCCGTTAGGGGCGGAAAGTGGACGCTCAAGATGGGATTTAGACGGGTGATGAGCGCCAAACTTTTCTGGTGAGTTGCCCGCCGGAAAATCAGAATGGGCACCCATCTCCAAAGCCCCGGCCAAAGAATGACTGAGCACGGTTTGCATCGTAGCCATCATCTGCCATCTGCTGCGTGTAATCAGATATCAATACCGAAACGATTGTTCTCCTACATCCGAATGAAATAAGGGCAGTGTTACCTTCTTTCGTCGTCCATTGTTGCTCAATGTAGGGGCCATCAGGCTGCCGAGATGCGCGCGGCGGCGCTCCGTACACTACCAGATATCGCTGGAAGGCAGCTTCGCCAGCGCGCTGCTCCTCCAGCGTTTCACGTCGAAATTCATGCTTGGCGATTTGATAAGCCCTATCTTGGCTCGTAAATTGGACCAGAAAGCTGCCTGAACTCGACCAAGCACCGACATATTGAGATAACCGGCCCGGTGGGCCCGACACTTTCAATTGGCTTTTTAAGTATCGTCTCGGCCTCAGGAATTGTCATCCCAATGTGCAAAGTTCCATTTGGCGTATCTATCGTTTGAGCTGACGCATACGATGAAATTATTGAGGTTAGGCCGACAGCTACAAAACTTGTGAATTGAACAAAATTCATAGCCGCCTTCCAATACCCTGGATTGCATCGGCTACATTCGAACAATGGCTGCAATGGGTCGAAACCGGAAGTTGAGAGCGACTTGAGGAAACTTGGGAAGCTAGATTGATCTAGAAGTCTCTTTGAATATGGAATGCGTTTCCGCCTGAAGGAGTGCGGAGGTGCGGCGCTGGGACTGTTCGAGCGTGTCGGAACGCATCGAGATATAGGTAAACTTTTCCAAATCTAGGGACTTCGACCCATCCCGAGTTCCACAAGTGGCATTTGTAAGGGCTGTTTTCGATTGGGATGACCGTCTCTCCTTCGAGGACGTGACCCACGATTCTCACATCACTATTTTTTATCCCGCTGGAAAACCAGCCTTGGAAGTCCGCTTCGGTTTTGAAAATCGCAGCGTCAACAGAATCGAGTGGCTGTCCTTTAACAAAATCAAGATCGGGAAAAGTAGTCCAACCGCAGTCCACTCTGAGTACCCCGACAATATCGGGAATGTTGCGAGTTTCGGCGGCAGATCTGGTTTGAGCGCTGGTAGTGCTGCCGAAGCCGCAGAGCACAGCCACGCATCCCAAAAGCACCTGAAATTTTCTGGCTAGCCAAGGCATAATTCCGCTCTCAAATGCCAAACGGAGCATAAGCTAAGTTCGAACTACGTCCGCAACGGGTCGGTTGCCGACATTCGAACCAACCGATTACCGGCTTCTCCTCGACCCCTCAAATCGCTCCTCCATCGCTCACCAGCTCCCCGCCAAACCCCCGTCGCACGGCGCTCACCAGCGCATCCGCGGTGCCGTCGCCGCGCTGGCGCGGGCGCGTTGTCGTGATGCGGTGGTCGCCGACGATGCGGCCGGGGGAGCCTGAGATCACCACCACGCGGTCGGCGAGGTAGGCGGCTTCCTCGATGTCATGCGTCACGAAGATCACCGTCTTCGGCGTCGCGCCCTCGGCGGTTGCCTGCCTGACGCGCAGCAACTCGTCCTGCAGCGTTTCGCGGGTGATGGCGTCGAGCGCTGAGAAGGGCTCGTCCATCAGCAGGATTTCGGGGTCGACGGCGAGCGCCCGGGCGAGCGCTATACGCTGGCGCTGGCCGCCGGAAAGCTGATGCGGCCAGCGCTGCGCGAATTCGCCCAAGCCCACGAGATTGAGCATCGCCTCGGCGCGCTCGCGGCGCTGAGCGGCGGAAAGCGCCGTTCTCTCCAGCCCAAAACTGGTGTTGGCGATCACGCGCCGCCAGGGCAGGAGCCGCGCATCCTGAAACACCAGCGCCACACTGGTATGGCCCGGCGCCGGCTTGGCGATCTGGACTTCGCCCGTGCCCGGCTTGGCGAGCCCGGCGATCACGCGCAGCAGCGTCGATTTGCCGACGCCCGAAGGGCCGACGATCGCCAGGAACTCGCCGCGCGCAACCTTCAGGTCGAAATCGCGCAGCACGGTGTTGGTCTCACCGTCGCGGGTGAAGGCGAGTGACAGGCCCTTGATCTCGATCACGCTTTCCATCGCAGCACCCATCCCTGAAGCGCGACGAAAAGCGTATCGAGCAGGCCGTAGAGCGCCGCCATGGTCAGCATGTAGACGACCACGATATCGGTCGCGAGCAGGCTGGAGGCCTGCACCATGCGCTGGCCGAGCCCCGCGACGCCGAAGATCTCGGCGGCGACCACCGCCATCCATGCCTGGCCAAGCGCGGTGCGCAAGCCGATCAGAATGCCGGGCATCGCGGCGGGCAGCAGGATTTTCAGTAGTCGCTGGTGCGGCGCGCGAAATCCGAAGGCGTCGGCCACTTCGATCAGGTCGCGATCGACGGAGCGGATCGCGCCATGCGCAGCGAAATAGACGATCCAGAACACGCCGATCGCGATGATGAATACGGCGGCCGCGGGATTGACGCCGAACCAGATGATGGCGAAGGGCACCCAGGCGAGGCCGGGGATCGGCCGCAGCAGCCGCACCACCCAGGCGGTCGCCTGTTCGAGCCACAGCGACATGCCGGTCAGCACGCCGCCGATGACGCCAAGACCCGCGCCGACGATCAGGCCGGAGGCATAATGTTCAAGGCTCGCCCCAACCGCTGCCGTCCATTCGCCCGAGCGGAATTCGCGCAGGA
>FTCZ01006729.1_pt1 | contig 10094 bp, 5 predicted proteins | sample 1658871 | NCBI WGS metagenome assembly FTCZ01 (sample SAMEA3914864, study PRJEB12502) | metagenome | biome: forest; material: soil | place: USA | collected 2012-03-12 | depth 0.3 m
CCTCGACGACAAGCCGCTCCGCTCCGAGCAGGAGTATCGCAACTATCTCTCGCGGCTTGCCGAGGTGCCGCGCTATTTCGACCAGCAGATCGAGAACATGAAGGCTGGTGAGGCGCGCGGCTTCACCCCGCCCAAGGTGACGCTGGAGGGCCGCGACACCTCGATTTCCACGCAGGCCGAAGCGAAGCGTGCCGAGGACACCGGCTTCTGGGCGCCGTTCAAGGCGATGCCCAACAACACCCCCGCCGATCGGCAGGAGGCGCTGCGTGCCGAGGCACGGCAGGCGATCATGGCCAATGTCGTGCCGGCCTACGCCAAGCTGCTCGGCTATTGGCGCACCGACTATGTGCCGCACGCCAACCCCGAGCTCGCCGCCGAGAAGCTGCCCGACGGTGCGGCCTATTACCGCTCCAAGATCCGTGAGTTCACCACGCTCGATCTGACGCCGGACCAGATCCACGCGATCGGTTTGACAGAGGTGGCCTCGATCCATGCCGAGATGCTCGGCGTGATGAAGCAGGTCGGCTTCAAGGGCGATTTCCCGGCCTTCCTCCAGTATCTCCGTACCGATCCGCGCTTCTACGCCAAGACGCCGGACGAGCTGCTCAAGGATGCCGCGTGGATCGCCAAGCGCTTTGACGGCAAGGCGGCGACTTGGTTCGGCCACCTGCCGCGCCGCCGCTTCGCGATCGTGCCGGTGCCGGCGGCGATCGCGCCCTTCTACACGGCGGGGCGAGGAGGCGACGGCGTCTATCTGGTCAACACCCAGAACCTGCCGAGCCGGCCGCTCTATCAGCTGACCGCGCTGACCCTGCATGAGAGCGCGCCCGGCCACGCCTTCCAGATCCCGCTTGCCGCCGAGGCCAAGGACCAGCCGGAGTTCCGCTCGTCGGGCTACATCTCGGCCTATGGCGAAGGCTGGGCGCTTTATTGCGAGCGGCTGGGCGACGAGATGGGCATGTACGAGACGCCCTATGATCGCTTCGGGATGCTCTCCTACCAGATGTGGCGTGCCTCGCGGCTGGTGGTGGATACCGGCGTCCATCATCTCGGCTGGACGCGCGCGCAGGCGATCGCCTTCCTCCACGACAACACCGCGCTCTCGAATCATGAGATCGAGACGGAGGTGGATCGCTACATCTCGTGGCCGGGGCAGGCGCTGTCTTATTATCTCGGCGAGAAGACGATCCGCGACGATCGCGCGCGCGCCGAAAGGGCGCTGGGGCCGAAGTTCAACATCCGCGCCTTCCACGATGCGATCCTCAAACTCGGGTCGGTGCCGATGAGCGTGGTCGACGCACGCACGGACCAGTTCATTGCCGAGGGAGGCAAGGGGCCCTATCCGGACGAGGAATGAAATAATGGGAGGGGGCTGAATGTCGTTCTGGGGTCCGCGTAAATCGATCGAGGCGCCGCCGGCGGACGCCGCGCACAAGCTGCACCGCACGCTGGGCTGGCCGCACCTGATCGCGCTCGGCGTCGGGGCCATCGTCGGCACCGGCATCCTGACGCTGACCGGCGTTGGCGCGGCGCTGGCGGGCCCCGGAGTGATCCTCTCCTTTTTGATTGCCGGCGCGGTGTGCGCGGCTGCCGCGCTCGCTTATGCCGAGCTCGCGGCGATGATCCCGCAGTCGGGCAGCGCCTACACCTATTCCTATGTCGCGGCGGGCGAAACGATCGCCTGGATCGTCGGCTGGAGCCTGATCCTCGAATATTCGGTGGTCTGCTCGACGGTGGCGGTGGGCTGGTCGGGCTATTTCACCGGCTTCATGGATTCGGCCGGATGGGCGATCCCCAAGGCGCTCGCCAATGGGCCGGACGCGGGCGGCCTCATCAACCTGCCGGCGGTCGGGATCATCGCGGTGGTGGCCGGGCTGCTGCTCGTCGGCACGCGCGAATCGGCGACGCTCAACGCGTGCCTCGTGGCGCTCAAGATCGCGGCGCTGGCGATGTTCGTCGCGGTGACGCTGCCGGCGTTCAAGGCATCCAACTTCCACCCCTTCATGCCGTTCGGCTTTTTCCAGCACCTCGGGCCCGACGGCACCAAGCATGGCGTGATGGCGGCGGCATCAATCATCTTCTTCGCCTTCTACGGCTTCGACGCGGTGTCGACGGCGGCGGAAGAGGCCAAGAATCCGGGGCGCGACATGACGATCGGCATCGTCGGTTCGATGCTTGCCTGCGTGCTGATCTACATGGTGGTGGCGGCCTGCGCGATCGGCGCGGTGCCCGTCGCCCAGTTCGCCAACTCGGCCGAGCCGCTGGCGTTGGTGCTGCGCACGATCGGCAGCGCCACCACCGCCAAGATTTTCGGTGCGGTTGCGGTGGTGGCGCTGCCGACGGTGATCCTCGCCTTCCTGTTCGGCCAGACGCGTATCTTCTTCGTGATGGCCCGCGACCGGCTGCTGCCCGAGGGGCTGGGCCGCGTGCATCCCAAGAGCGGCGTGCCGGTCGCGGTGACGATCGGCACCGCGATCATCGTCGCGATCATCGCCGCCTTCCTGCCGCTCGCCGAGATCGCGGCGCTGGCCAATGCGGGCACGCTGTGTGCTTTCGTTGCGGTGGGGGCGTCGATGCTGATCCTGAGGAAGCGCGAGCCGGGCCGGGCGCGGGCGTTCCGCACGCCGGCCGCTCCGCTGGTGGGCGCCGTGGCGATCCTCGGCTGCCTCTATCTGTTCTGGAACCTGCCGCTGGGCACCCAGCTGCGCTTCTTCGGCTGGAACGCGTTCGGGCTGCTGGTCTATTTCGCCTATGCCCGGCGGCGCAGCGTGGCGGTGGCCTGAGCCACCGCCCGTTTCGGGTTCAGGCCCGCAGCTTCGATGCCGCTTCGGCGCGGGCGCGGATCGCGGCCACATCGATCGGGCCCGAGGGCACCAGCCAGCTGCCACCGACGCACAGAACCGCTTCCTCGGCCAGCCACTGTGGCGCGGTTTCCAGCGTGATGCCGCCGGTCGGGCAGAAGCGCGCGTCGCGAAACACCGACGCATAGGCCTTGAGCGCCTTCAATCCGCCGACCGCCTCGGCCGGGAAAAATTTGAAGCGCGTCAGGCCGAGATCGAGCCCGGTCATGATGTCCGCCGGATTGGCGACGCCGGGCAGGAAGTCGATGTCGGCCGCCTGAGCGGCCCTGGCGAGCGGGTCGGTGAGGCCCGGCGAGACGATGAAGGTCGCGCCCGCATCCTGCGCGGCGTGGAGCTGGCGCTCGTTGAGCACCGTGCCCGCGCCGACGACGGCGCCCGGCACCTTCGACATTGCGCGGATCGCATCGAGCGCGACCGGCGTGCGCAGCGTTACCTCGAGCAGCGGCAGGCCGCCTGCCACCAGCGCCTCGGCGATCGGGGCGGCGTCCTCGAGCCGGTCGATCACCAGCACGGGGATCACCGGGGCCTTGCGCATCAGGGCATCGACATCGGCCATCGGGCATGTTCCTCAGGAAAAAAGGGGCGCCGCCTGCCTAGCGCTGTCACTCCCGGAGCGAAAGGGGGATAGGCTAGGCAGACCTCGGCAGGAAGGCTATGTTCCGCCTCGGGTTCGTTGCATGGGCGCGGTGGTGGGGTCGCTCCGGTATTAGTGTACCGATCGGTCACATTCGGCTTGCGCGTGCACCCCGTCTGGCTATGGTGCGGCGCAGTAAAGGGGAACTGGATGATCCGCACATCCGCCGCGCTGGCCATGATCGCTCTTCTGGCCGGATGCTCCAAGGGCAGTCAGGCGCCGAAAGGACCACCGACACCCCATGTTTCCGTTGCCGAGCCGCTGGTGCGCGACGTGGTGGACTGGGACGAATATATCGGCCGGTTCGAGGCGCCGCAGAGCGTGGATATGCGCGCTCGAATCACAGGAGTGGTGACCGAGATCCTGTTCCGCAACGGTCAGGACGTGAAGGAAGGCCAGCCGCTCTTCATCATCGATCCGCGGCCCTACAAGGCCGCGCTGGACCAAGCGGTGGCGCAGGTGGCGAGCGCGCGTGCCACGCTGATCAACGCTCGACAGGTGGTCGCGCGCTCGACCGAGCTGGTCAAGGTGCTGGCGGTCAGCAAGGAAGAGCTGGAGAATAACCAGGCTGCCGTGCGCACCGCCGTCGCCAGCCTGCAGGCGGCGCAAGCGAATGCGGTCAACGCGCGCCTCAACTATAGTTTCACCACGGTGCGCTCCCCGGTGTCGGGCCGGGTGTCGGACAAGCGCGTGTCGCTCGGCGATCAGGTGATCAACGGGCAGACGCTGCTCACCACGGTAGTCTCGCTCGATCCGATCTGGTTCAGCTTCGACGGGGCGGAGAGCTTCTATCTCAAATATTTGCGCGAGGCGCAGAAGGGACAGCGTCGGTCGTCGCGCACGGAGGCCAATCCGGTCGACGTCAAGCTCGCCGACGAGACGGCCTATAACTGGCACGGCCACATGCAGTTTGTGGACAATGCGCTCGATACGCAGACCGGCACCATTCGCGCCTATGCTGTGCTGGCTAACCCCAAGCATTTCCTGACGCCCGGCATGTTCGGCCGTGCACGCTTGCTCGGTTCGGGCACCTATCGGGCGATGCTGGTGCCGGACGAGACGATCGTCGCCGATCAGTCGCGCAAGCTGGTCTATGTGCTCGCCCGCGATGGCACGGTCGCGGCACGCCCGGTCGAGACGGGGCCGGAGGTGATGGGGCTGCGCGCGATCCGCGACGGCCTTGCCCCCACCGATCTGGTCGTGCTCGATGGGCTCGCGCAATTGCAGCCGGGCGCCAAGGTCGAGGCCAAGCGAACCGTCATCCAACCCCGCGCGCCGGATACCGGGCCGCAGATGCCGACAGTAACCGCGCCGCAGCCGTCCACCGCCACCCCGTCGGCCGGCTGAGGGGCGCGGCGATGCGCTTTCCCCATTTCTTCATCGAACGGCCGATCTTCGCGTCGGTCGTTTCCATCCTGATCGTAATCGTCGGCATCATCGCCTATCCGACGCTGCCGGTCGGGCAGTATCCGGAGATTGCGCCGCCGACGGTCACCGTCACCGCCTCCTATCCCGGCGCCACTGCCGAAACGATGGCCGACACCGTTGCGGTGCCGCTCGAGGAGCAGATCAACGGCGTCGAGAACATGATCTACATGTCCTCCTCGTCGATCGGCGACGGATCGCTGACGATCACGATCAGTTTCGCGCTTGGCACCGACATCAACGAGGCGCAGGTGCTTGTGCAGAACCGCGTCTCCGAAGCCGAGCCACGCCTGCCCGAGGAGACGCGCGCGATCGGCGTGGTGGTGCGCAAGGCCTCGCCTGACATCCTGATGGGCGTGGCCTTCTATTCGCCCGACAAATCGCTCGATGCGCAATATATCTCCAACTACGTCACCTTGCAGGTGAACGACCGGATCAAGCGCATCCAGGGCGTCGGCGACACCCGCACCGTCGGCGGGCGCGATTTCTCGATGCGGATCTGGATCGATCCCGATCTCGCCGCAACGCGCGACATGACCGTGGACGAGGTAGTCAACTCGATCCGCGGCCAGAACGCCCAGGTCGCCGCCGGCTCGATCGGAGCGCCGCCGTTCGGCGTGAAGGGCAATGCCTTCCAGCTCGGCGTGCAGGTGCAGGGCCGGCTGACCACGCCCGAACAATTCGGCGATATCATCCTCAAGCGGCGCGCCGACGGCGGCTTGACCCGGTTGCGCGACGTCGCTCGCATCGAGCTTGGCGCGCAGGACTACAGCACCAACGGCATCTTCAACGGGCAGAATGCGGCCGTCCTGATCGTGACACAGCTGCCGGGATCGAACGCGCTGGCGACCGCAGACAAGGTCAAGGCCGCGCTCGCCGACGCCGCGAAGACCTTCCCGCCGGGGCTCGCCTACAATATCGGCTATCACCCGACCGACTATATCTCGGCCTCGATCACGGAGGTGGAGCATACGCTCTACATCGCGCTGATCCTGGTGGCGCTGGTCGTGTTGCTGTTCCTGCAGAGCTGGCGTGCGGCGATCGTGCCGCTGATCGCAATTCCGATCTCGCTGGTCGGCGCCTTCGCCTTCATGGCGGGCTTCGGGTTCAGCCTGAACAACCTGTCGCTGTTCGGCCTTGTTCTAGCGATCGGTATCGTCGTCGACGACGCCATCGTCGTGATCGAGAATATCGAGCGCCTGATGGAGGAGGAGGGGCTAACCCCCCGCGAGGCTGCGCACAAGACGATGGACGAGGTGTCCGGCGCGCTGATCGCGATCTGCCTCGTGCTGTGCGGCGTGTTCATCCCGACCGCCTTCATCCCCGGCATCTCCGGCCAGTTCTATAAGCAGTTCGCGCTCACCATCGTGTCGGCGACGGCGATTTCGGCCTTCGTCTCGCTCACGCTTTCGCCTTCGCTGGCGGCGCTGCTGCTCAAGCATCGCATCGAGGAGGAACGCCAGGTGCGCCAAGGCTGGCGCGGCTGGCCGGCGCGTTTCACCAACGGCTTCAATCATACCTTCGATCGCCTGTCCGAACGCTATGGCCGGCTGACTGGACGACTGGTGCGCAAGCTGGCGCTGGTCGGTCTGGTTTATGTTGGCCTGATCCTGCTCGCAGTGTGGCGCTTCGCCGCGACGCCCACCGGCTTCATCCCCGCGCAGGATCAGGGCTATCTGATTAGCGCCGTGCAGATGCCGCCGGGCACTTCGCTCGAACGCACCACCGAGGTCATGCACCGCGCGATCAAGATTGCGATGGACCTGCCCGAAGCGCGCGACACCGTGGCCTTCGCGGGCTTCGACGGCGCCACCTTCACCAACGCGCCCAACACCGGCGTGATCTTCGTGCTCATGAAGGACAGGGACAAACGCAAGCTCACGGCCGACGAGTTCGCCGCCAAGCTGCGCAAGGCGTACAGCCAGATTACCGCCGGCAACATCCTCGTGATCCCGCCGCCGCCGGTCCGCGGCATCGGCACCGGCGGTGGCTGGAAGATGGAGATCGAGGATCGCACCGGCGCGGGCTATGCCGCGCTGTCGAAGGCGGCGCTCAGCATGATGATGGCGGCCAACAAGACGGAGGGGATCCAGGCGACCTTCACCACCTTCAACATCCGCACGCCGCGCCTCTATGCCGATATCGATCGCGAGAAGGCTGAGCAGATCGGTGTGCCGGTGGAGAATATCTTCTCGACGCTCGGCACCTATCTGGGCTCGCTCTACATCAACGACTTCAACTATCTCGGCCGCACCTGGCGCGTGACGGCGCAAGCCGACGCGGCGTACCGCCAGCAGATTTCGGACGTCGAGCAGTTGCGCACGCGCGCGACCGGTGGAGGCACGGTACCGCTCGGCGCGGTGCTGACGATGAAGAACGACGCCGGTCCCTATCGCGTCGTGCGCTACAACCTCTATCCCTCGGCCGAGCTGCAGGGCGACACCGCGCGCGGCTATTCCTCGGGCCAGTCGCTCAAGACGATGGCGGATCTGGCGCACAAGTTGCTGCCCAAAGGTATGACCTTCGAGTGGACCGATCTCGCCTTCCAGCAGGAGCAGGCGGGCAATACCGGTATCTATGTGTTCGGGCTGGCTGTGCTGTTCGTCTTCCTGCTGCTCGCGGCGCAGTATGAGAGCGTGATCCTGCCGCTCGCGGTGATCCTGATCGTGCCGATGTGCCTGCTCGCGGCGATCTTGGGCGTCGGCCTGATGGGGATGGACAACAATATCCTGACGCAGATCGGTCTGGTCGTGCTGGTCGGCCTGGCCGCCAAGAACGCGATCCTGATCGTTGAGTTCGCGCGGCAGGCCGAGCACGATGGCCTCAGCCACCGCGATGCGGCCGAGCGCGCCGCCCACCAGCGCCTGCGACCGATCCTGATGACCTCGATCGCGTTCATTCTCGGTGTGCTGCCGCTGGTCGTCTCCAACGGTCCGGGCTCGGAGATGCGTAAGGCGCTCGGCGTGGCAGTGTTCTTCGGGATGATCGGCGTGACGCTGTTCGGCCTGCTGTTTACGCCGAGCTTCTACGTGATCAACAAGATCATGGGTGAGCGTGTCGCCGACTGGTCGAAGCGCTTCCGCAAGCCTGGCCGTGGCGGGTCAACCGCCGAAGGGGGCTACGCATGACCCGGCGGACGAAGATCCGGTCCGCCGTGGCGTTGCTCCCGGCGATGCTGCTGGGGGCCTGCGCGGTGGGGCCGAACTATCATCGGCCGACGATCCAGCCTGACGCGCAGCAGCCCTTCATGGAAAGCCACGGCAGCCGGATGCTGTCAGGCGCGGCGCTTCCGGCCAATTGGTGGGAGATGTTCCAGGATCCGGTGCTCAACCGGCTGATCCAGGACGCCTTCACCTATAACACGGACATCCGCCAGGCGGTGGGCAATCTGCGGCGTGCACGCGGCGTGCTGTCCGAGGCGCGCGCCGGCCGGCTGCCGACCACGAATCTCTCGGCAAGCTATGCACGCGAGCGGATCGGCGCCGCGACCCCACAGGGGCAGGGCATCGCCACGGGCACGGCGGCCGGGGCGAGCCATCTCGACTTCGACTTCTACCAGCTCGGCTTCGACGCTAGCTATGAGGTCGATGTGTTCGGCCGCGTCACCCGATCCGTGCAGGCGGCGCATCGCGACGAGCAGGCCGCCGCCGCCGCGCTCGACGGCGCGCGCATCTCGATCGCCGCGCAGGTCGCGCAAAGCTATGCCGATGCCTGCGGCTTCGCTGCGCAGGCCGATGTCGCGCGCGAGACGGCGCGGCTTCAAGGCGATACCCGCGATCTCACGCAGCGGCTGCTCGATGCCGGACGCGGCACCCAGCGCGAAGTCGATCAGGCTGTGGTGCTGGTCGAGCAGGCCAATGCGCAGGTGCCCCAGCTCGAGGGCGAACGCCGCGCGCAGCTCTATGCGTTGGCGGCGCTCACTGGCCGCCCGCCGGCCGAGCTCGACGCCGCCGCGGCGCAATGCCGCGCGGTGCCCAAGGTGGCGACGGTGATCCCGGTCGGCGATGGCGCTGCGCTGCTCGCGCGCCGGCCCGATGTGCGGCAGGCGGAGCGGACGCTCGCCGCCGACACTGCGCGGATCGGTATCGCCACCTCGCAGCTCTTTCCTTCGGTGACCCTGCTCGGCACGGCGACGCTGGGCGCGCCGCATATCGGCACGATCGGCAAGGCCAGGTCGTTCAGCTACTCGTTCGGGCCGCTGATCTCCTGGACCTTCCCCAACATCGCGGTCGCCGCAGCCCAGATCCGCGAGGCGCGCGGACAGGCCGACGCCTCGCTCGCCGCGTTCCAGGGGACGGTGTTGACCGCGCTCAAGGAAACCGAGCAGGCGCTGGCTCGCTACGCCTCCTCGCTCGACCAGAATGCGGCGTTGGCGCGTGCTTCGCTGGCGGCGGACGATGCCGCCAAGCTGGCGCGTGTCCGCTTCGACACTGGCCGCGACAGCTTCCTCGATCTGCTGGTGGCCGAACAGAATCGCGCCGCCGCACGGCAGGCGCTTGCCCAGTCCGACACCGGAGTCGCGGACGCGCAGGTGTCCCTGTTCAAGGCGCTGGGCGGCGGCTGGGAAAACGCTCCGCCGGCGGTCAACAGCCCGCCGCCGCCGGCGCTCGGCTCGACGCAGGATGTTTCGCAGCGCAGCAATTAGCGTACGTTTGGTAGTAACATAATTACGAAGCCTCTTCCCACGTCCGTTGACGCTCGCTAGGGGAGCGGCCAAGGCCATCGCCGCGTTCAGATGGGAGCGCACGAGGGGCCATGAGGAGGTAAGGATGGCTGATGAGGCGGGTCGCAAACTGCGGGCGCTGACGCTCCACGTGCCCGAGCCGAAGTTCCGGCCGGGCGATGCCGTGTCGTTCGACGACATGGTCTTCCCCGAGGCGGGCAGCGTGGCCCGTCCCCCCGTCGACGCGGATCCGTCGACGTTGCGCGATCTGCCGTTCAGCCTGATCCGCGTGCTCGATCCCGAGAACAAGGCGGTTGGCCCGTGGAACCCGCGCCTGCCGGTCGAGCGGGTGAAGCACATGCTGCGCGGCATGATGCTGACGCGCACCTATGACGACCGCATGTTCCGCGCCCAGCGGCAGGGCAAGACCAGCTTCTACATGAAGTGCACCGGCGAGGAGGCGGTGGCGATCGCCGCGGCCGAGGCGCTGCACCGCGACGACATGTGCTTC
>FTCZ01001298.1_pt1 | contig 10085 bp, 6 predicted proteins | sample 1658871 | NCBI WGS metagenome assembly FTCZ01 (sample SAMEA3914864, study PRJEB12502) | metagenome | biome: forest; material: soil | place: USA | collected 2012-03-12 | depth 0.3 m
GCGGGGCAGGGTCCGGTGCAGGCGGGCCAGCGACTCGGCCGCGGTCTGCCGGCTGCGGGCCAGCGTCCCCGGTTCGGCCCGGATCGCGCGCACCACCGTCTCCACCGCGACGATGACGCTTTCCCGCATCTCGAAGATGGCGGTCAGCTGCACCCCGGCTATGGAGCTCAGGTCGGAAACCGCCGCGTCCACCAGCGCCTTGAGGTCGCCGCTCGACAGGCCGAGCTGCCGGTTGGTCGCCTCGATCAGCGGGGCGATGCCGGAGACGAAGGCGGCATGCGCCTCCGAAACCTGTCCGGTCGCTTCGGCAAGCACCGTCCGCGCCGCGATCCGCTCGGCGGTCAAGGCGTCGGCCTCCGTGAGCGAACCGGCCATGGCGTCGACGAAGCGTGTCAGCGCCGCGATGCGCGCATCGTCGGGGCGCAGGCCCGCGATGGCGGCGACCAGCGTGTGCAGCTCGGCCAGCCGCCCGTCCAGCTCGCGGCGCAGGCGTTCGCGCGTCACCTGGTCGGCGGCGCCCTGCAGGGCGACGGCGGAGGCACCGAGGCCGCCGCTCGCCTCGGCCAGCCGCAGGGCGCCCGAGACGGAAGGGAGATGCGTGCCGGTGATGGCATGCATCCGCTCGCCCACCACCCCGTTGGCCAGCCACGCCACGCCGCTGCCGGCGACGGCAAGCGCCGCGATGAAGCCGCAGGACGCGAAGAGTTTGACGCGCACGCCGAAGCGCACGCCGCCCGAAACGCCGTTACCCATGGGGGAACCTCCAGAGCCTGTTATGGACTTGGCGCGGCACCGGTGCGGCGGGGAATGCCCGCATTCCATGAGCCGTAGCCGAGTGATGCAAGCGACGGGGATTGCTCGTTCGTCACGCCCTGCGCCACGCGGTGGTGCGTGCGCCGGCTATGGTGGGGCAAAGCACCAGAAAAGGCCGAAGCTACCCATCGCGGCGGAAAGGTTTGGTCACCGGCCGGCGGCGCGCCGGCCACCGCCGCGCCGGCCGAGGACGTTGTGCGGACAGGCCACGCGCCCGGTTCAGGCGAAGACGCGGTATTCCGCCGGGTGGAACCAGGACCGGTCCGCGGCCTCGTACTGCTGGCCGGACGGCAGGGCGGGCGAGGCGTCGGGCTCCGCGTTGGCATCGAACGTCAGTTCCAGCAGGATGCCGGAGGGGTCGTGGACGAAGAGCTGCCACAGCGGCAAGCCGGGAACCCGGTTGCCCCGCCAGGACAGGCCGAACGCGGCGAACCGCTCGCGCATGCGCTGGTAGCCGGTACAGGTCAGGGAGAGGTGGTCGATGGCGGCGGTGCCGCTCGGGACTCCGCCGTCCGGGCCCTGTGCCGCCTTCCCGGCGTAGACGTGGATGGAAGCGGGGGCTCCGGCGACCGGCGCCCGCAGCCAGAGGCCGGGGAACCCGAAGTCCGGCCGCGGCTCGACCACCATGCCGAGGACGCGGGTGTAGAAGTTTTCGGTGATCTGCAAATCCGCGGTGCGGATGGCGACGTGGAACAGTCCGGTGATCATGAAAGGGAGCTCCGGTCAGGGCAGGGCAATCAGGGCAGGGTGATCAGGGCGGGATGATCAGGAAAGCGCGGTGAGCGGCATCGCCGACTGGCGGATCACATGCGCGGGTGCGGGCGCGGCGGTGCGGGCGCCGCCGGGCAACCGGCTTTCCAGAAAGGCGCCCAGATGGCGGCCATGCGCCACCGCCGCCTTGCCGTAGGGCAGCCGGATCGACTGGTAGAGGGCGACGGCCTCCACCACCGTCGGTCCCTCGATCAGCGCCTCGGCGAGAGTGACGGCGTCCACCGCCGCTTTCGCAACGCCCATGCCGACATGCGGCCGGGCGACGAAGGCGGCATCGCCGATCAGCGCGACGCGCCCGAAAGCGATGCGGGGGGAGACGTGGTCGTAGATCGGCTGCAGGAATGGAGCCGGCGCCCAGTCGACCGCGTCGGCGAAGTCCGGCGGCAGCAACCGGCGGGCGGCGGCCCGCAGCCGCTCGACATGGTCCGCACGGATGAGGTTGGGGGCGATCGACAGGGGGTTGCGCCCACCCTGGCCGTCGGTCAGCAGGTCGGGCAGTTCCTGTTCCGGATCGGCCGGACGGTACCAGAGAAAGTTGAAGCGCCGCTTTCCCGGTTCGGTGCTGCCGTCGCTGCCCGCCACGGGATAGCCGACGAACTGCTCGCGCTCCAGGACCGCGAAGTTGAAGGTCCCGAAATACCGCTGGCGGAACGCGTCGGAGAACCGCTCCTCGTCGATCATGCCGCGCCATGCGACGTAGCCGCAGTAAGTCGGCCGGGCCGTTGGCGACAACTGCTGACCGATGGTGGACCAGATGCCGTCCGCTCCGATCGCCACGCTGCCCGCCGCCTCCGTTCCGTCGGCCAGGGTCAGGGCGGCCCCGCCGGAATCCTGGACGACTCCGACGACGTCGGCGCCTTGGACATAGCATCTGTCGGGCAGGGCCTCGCGCAGCCGGCGGTACAGCAGGCTCCAGGACGTCAGGAATTGGCGGTAGGGGAAACGTGCGACGGCGTCGCCGGCCGCGTCGTACGCGGTGCGGCCCGTCACCTCCACGCCGATCGCGGCGTCCATCGCCGCCCCGGCCCGGTCGAGCGCCCTCAGCAGGTCGTCGTGGGTGGCGATGCCGGCGCCGCGGCTTGCCATCTCGGCGGCCACCCGCTCGTGGACGCTGACCCGCCATCCGGCGCGGTGGAGGATGTTGGCGACGAAGAGGCCGGCGAGCGACCCTCCGGCGATCACCGCGGTTCCGGTGCGGCGCGTTTCTGTCATGGTCTCCTCCCTGCGGTTCCGTTCCGCCGTCAGACGGCGTATTTGGCCACGAAATCGTCGCGAACGGTGATGCCGAGGCCGGGCCGGTCGGGAATTTCCACGAAGCCGCCGACCACCGGGAAACTCTCCTCCACCAGCTCGTGCAGCAGCGGGTTGGCGCCCAGCGAATATTCCACGATGAACCCGTTGGCGGCCGAGGCGGCGAGGTGCAGGCCGGCGGCGAAGGCCAGGGCGCCGGTCCACAGGTGGGGAGCCAGGCGCAGATTGTAGGCGGCGGCGAGGGCGGCGATGCGCTGCGCCTCGGTGATCCCGCCGCAGATCGCAAGGTCGGGCTGAACGATGTCGACGCAACGCTGTTCCGCCAGTTCCAGGAAGTCGAAGCGGGTGTATTCGCTTTCCCCCGCCGCGATGGCGATGGAGGTGCCGGCGCGCACCTCGGCATAGCCGCGGCGGTCGTCGGCGGTCACCGGCTCCTCGAACCAGGCGACGTCGCAGTCCTCGACCAGGCGGCAGAAGCGCTTGGCCTCGGGCACGCTGAAGGTGCCGTGGGCGTCGCACATGATGGCGATGTCGGGGCCGAGCCCCTCGCGGGCGGCGCGCACCCGCGCCGCCGAGACGTCCGGCGTGCCGTCCATGATGCCGACCCGCATCTTCACCGCCTTGAAGCCGCCGCGCTCGACGTAGCCGCGGAGCTGCTCGCCGATGCGGTCGGCACCGGCCCAGCCGCCCGAGGCGTAGGCCGCCATGCTGGTCGCCCGCCGGCCGCCGAGCAGTTGCCAGACCGGAACGCCCAGGCTCTGGCCCAGAATGTCCCACAGCGCCATGTCGATGCCGCCGATCGCCGCGATGGTGACACCCCGCCGGCCGAGGATCGGGAAGACCCGGCCCAGGTCGAGCGCGTAATGGTCGCGGGAGCCGTTGTACATCCGCTCCCACAGGCGCGTGATGTCGCGCGGGTTCTCCCCGACCAGCAGCGGCGCCATCCGCTCGTTGATCAAGGCGCACAGGCCGCGGTAGTTGCCGAAGCTGCCGACCTCCTCCTTGGCTTCGCCATGGCCGACGATGCCGGCGTCGGTCTCCACGCGGACCAGCACACTGTCGAAGGAGCGGGTGCGCCCGAAGTCGCTGACATGCTGCTGCGCTTCCGGGATGGGCACGTGCAGCCACGTTGCCCGGATCGAGGTGATCTTCATTCTGTTGACCCTTGTGGAGGTTTAACGTCCGGATGGCCGGCGACGGCGGTCCCAGACGCGGGCGTCGATCAGGTGGGGCGGCTTCTCGCCGCGCAGGATTTGCAGGGCTTGCGTCACCGCGCCCTCGCCCATCCGGCGCATGCTGCCGTCGGTGATGCCGGCGATGTGCGGGGTGAGAAGAAGGGTGGGCAAGTCATGGAACGGGTGGTCGGAGGACAGCGGGTGGCTTGCATAGACGTCCAGTGCCGCACCGCCGAGCTTTCCTTTGCGCAAGGCGTCGACCAGGGCGTCCTCAACCACCACCGGCCCCCGGGCTACGTTGATCAGAAACGCCCCGGGCTTCATCCGGGCGATCGCCGCGGCATCGATCAGGCCGCGGGTCCGCTCCGTCAGCGGGCAGCACAGCACCAAGGCGTCGCTTTCGGCCAGCAACGCCTCGAGGTCTCGCGGCCTGACGAAGGGAGGCCAGCGGTCGGTCTCGGGGCCGGTGCCGATCACCCGCATGCCGAACCCATGGTGCAGTATGGCTGCGACCTGCTGCCCGACATTGCCGACGCCGACGAGACCCACCGTCCGGCCGAGAAGCTCGACGCCGGAATCCGCGTGAGCCCGGGCGGTCCACCAATCCCGGCGGGCCATGTCACGGCGAACCGGGCCGTTGCGGCGGGCGAGGGCGATCAGTTGCATCGCGACGTGCTCGGCTACGGAGCGGGCGTTCACACCCGGCACGTTGGCGACTGGAACATTGCAACGTGCCGCGGCCTGGAGCGGAATCATGTCGATGCCGGCCCCATGGCGTACGGCGGCACACAGGGCAGGCGCGGCATCGAACAGGTCGTCCGGCAAGAGAGCCCGCACAATGACCGCGTCGGCCTGGTGATCGATGGCATCGGCCCTGATCGCATCCGGTTCCGGTGCCTGTGCCACGATGAAGCGCGCCTCGCCGGCGAATAGGTCCTGCACCGCGGGATGGATGCGGTTGGTCAGCAGGATGGTGGGCGGACGGGACACGGACATTCCTCCTGAAGGGTACAATCGCGCAGAGTGCAGGCCAGCGCCCCGGTGCGTCGAAAGAAGGACATCGCCGAGGTGACGTGCCGCTCGATCAGTTGGATCGCGCGGTCGGCGTCGCGGCCGGCAATGGCTTCGACGATGCCGCCATGGTCGGCGACGGTCTGGACCGCGTTTCCCCGGCAACCGAAATAGGCACGGCGCTCAACGTCGCTGATCATATAAAAAGGCTTCAGGATGCGCAGCAGTGCAGCATTGTGCGCCGCCTCGATGATACCGAGGTGAAAGGCGACATCGACGGGCGAGAGATCGTCTCCGGTCTCGAGCAGGCGGGATTCGGCCGCCGTCAGTTGTTTCAGGCGGCACAGGTCGTCCTCGGTTCGCCTGGCACAGGCCAAACGTGCCGCCTCCCTCTCCAGGAGACGCCGGGCTTCCAGGATCTCGGCATGCTCGGTCTCGGTGAGCGGCAGGCCGAGCTGGCTGCGGACCACCAGAGCGTCGACACTGGCATCATCGAGATCGCTGCGCAGGAAGACGCCTGCCGAGGGCCGTCTTTCGATGACCCGCAGCGTGTCGAGCATGGCCAACGCCTCGCGGATGACATTGCGCGTCATGCCGAATTTCTCCGCCAGTTCACGTTCCGACGGAAGTCGGTCGCCTTTTGCCAGCCGATGGAAGCCGACATAATCGACGATCTTGCGGAGAGCATTGTCGGCTTCTGGCAAGGTGGCGCTCCGGTTGGGCGAGCCATTCTGGTAGGGCCAATTTGGCCAATCCAGACGCGCTTGTCAATGATCTTTCGCATTGTCCTCGGAGGTGCCGTTCTCGCTCGGCGTCGTCGCGGACACCGCAGGCGGGCCGGTTACAGGGCGGCCCGACGACGGACGAGCGGGAGCGGATTGAGGCGCTGGAGCGCGCGTTATGGAAACTGCGTCCGGCGAACGCGATCCTTCGCAAGGTGTCGGCGCGTTTTGCCCAGACGCAGCTCGACCGCCCCTCCAAGCGATGATCGCCTTCAACGGTCCCCGGCCTGATCGGAGAGCGTCGCGTCACCCGCGGGGTCGTGCCTGCGACAGGATGAATATCAGGGCCTGTATGGCTACGATTCTCATGGAAAACGGGTTGATCAACAGAGATTGAACCCCCAGGACACAAAGAATACCAAGATTTTTCACTAAGAAACGGCGATCTGCCTGCGCTTCAGCGACCACCAGGGGCTCTTCGTGAAATCTTTAGTGTCTCTTGTGCCTTGGTGGTAAATATATGTTTGATCAAAATAGCATCTTTGCAGTCATACAGGCCCTCAGGAAGACCTGACCGGTCAGAAATCGATCGATACTGATTCTATGATATGCTGGGAATGACGGATTTTCGAATGACCAATTCCGGTTTGAGGACGATATCCACACAGTCGGAATGCCCGTTGTTGATCTGGTTCAACAAGAGGCGCGCGGCCTGTTCGCCGATTTCGTGATGACGGATGCGGATGGTCGTCAGTGGCGGCATGACCCGGTCCACCAGCGGCATATCGTTGAATCCGGTGACGGACACATCCTCCGGGCAACGCAGTCCGTTCCGTTTCAGGGCGTCGTAGCAGCCAAGCGCCAACAGGTCGTTGGCGGCTACGATCGCGGTGACGGCAGGGTTGCCCTCCAGCAATGTCCGGCAGGCTTCATAACCCGCTTCGATGGTGAAGGAATCGGCGAAGACGATCATGCGCGGGTCCGGTTCGATGCCGCCGCTGAGCAAGGCGTTGCGGAACGCGAAATGCCTGGCCTGTCCGGTCGACAGGTTTTGCGGGCCGGCGACGTGAGCGATCCTGCGGTGGCCGAGCGCCAGCACATGGCCGACCGCCAGTTCGATCCCCCGGGGGTCGTCGTTTATGACCGACGAAACCCGGGCGTCGTCGTCGCGCCGGTTCACCACGACGATCGGAATCCCGGTCTTCAGGCTTTCTTCAATCACCGGGTCCCGCCGGGTGACCGTCGCGAAGATCAATCCATCGACCTGCCGGCCGATCAGGCGATTGACCACCGTGCGATACCGGTCGGGATCGTTGCGCGTGTTGGCGATGATCGGCGTGTAGTCGGCTTCGGTCAGTGCATCCTCGATGCCCATCAGGATCGGTGGAAACAACGGGTTGGTGATGTCCGGCACCACCACGCCGATCGATTGGGACCGGTTGGTCCGCAGGCTGGCGGCGATCAGATTGGTGGTGTATCCAAGCTCCTTCGCCGCCTTCAGCACCCGATCGGCGATGTCGTCGGTCATCAGATGGCGCGTCTGCGGGTTCATGACGCGGGAAACCGTCGAGAGATGGACGCCGACGGCCTTGGCCACGTCCCGCAATGTCGCTTTCTGACGTATCATGGTCATGTTCATATCGTTTTGCGCAAACCTTTGCAACAGCCGCCTTTTGCAACAGGGGCAGGACCATGGCAGGCAGGCGGACTCTCGCCGGCCCGGTTTCAAGCCTTCTTTCTTCGCGGGCAAAACCCTGGAGGCCGTTGCCGCTATCAAGAGGCACGAAAAAAACGGAAGCGTGCAAGGCCGGCCGTGGCGGTCTCGTCCCGATGGTGTGGCTCCGATCGCGGCTCATATTCAAGGTATGGGTAGAACGGGCAATATTCGTCCCCTCGTTGCCTTCAAAATATTTTCAGCAAACGTTTGCATAAACCTTTGTGTTGCAGTTTTGCGGATGCTATAACCCTTTCAGGTTTTGGGATGATCGCTGCGGGCGCTTGCTTCACCGCGCTTGTGTCCGACAGACGCTCGGGCGCCGCCTTCCATGATTCCGCAAGTCCGACGGAGCCCTGCCGGGCGGCCGATTCCTCAGCACACGTCACCGCCACATGACATCGACAGGAGGGACAGATGACGACGGATATTCCGCCACGGGTCGACGCTGCGCCGGCTTCGAAAGGGTTCGGCATACGGCGCAAGCTGTTGCTCTCGTTCGGGGCGGTGGCGGCGATCACCGTCGTCGGCAGCGCGGTCGGCTGGATATCCTTCGATCGGCTCGATGCAACCTTGGGCACCATCACGCATGACAGCGTCCCCGCCCTGTCCAACGCCCAGGCCATCGCGGCGGAAAGCGGCCGCATCGTTGCGCTGGCGCCGATGCTCGCCGCGGCCGACAGCCAGGGCCGGCGGCAGGAGGTACGAAGCGACATCGACCGTCATCTGCAGCTTCTGCGTGGATTGAGTGCCGGGACCACGCGTGGCGGGGACGGTGGCCGTTCGCAGGAAGAGATCGCGCATCAGGCGCAAGCGATCGCCACGACACTGGACGCCCTGGACGCCTCGGTGTCCTACCGCCTCGATCTGGATGCCCGGCAAACGGCCAAGATCGCGGCGGTGGCCGCCGCGCATCTGGATTTCCTGACGGCGATAGCGCCGGAGGTCGACCGCACCGGCGTCCGGGTCAGGGAATCCGCGGCCGACCTTCGCGCGGTGATCGAAGAGGCGGTGACCCGCCTCGGCAGCGACGCGCACGACGATCTCGTCGCCGCCTATGAACTGCGATTGACCGCTTCGGCCCTGGCGTCGCTGGTCAGGGAGGGGGCCAACCCGCTGTCGCCGGTGGAAGCCGACCGTCTGCAGGATCTCTTTTCCGGCAGGGCGCTCCATCTCGCGCGCAACGCGGTCCGCTTCGCCAACAGCGGAAAGAGCAAGGATTTGCAGGGGTCGGTCGACCGGCTGCTGGCGACGGGCGGGACGCCCGGCGGGATCTTCGATCTCGGGAAGGCCGGGGGCGCCAACGCGGCCGCCGCCGCCCTGGTCGGGACGGCCGGCCGGGCGGAGACGGAAATTCTCAAGCTTGCCGAAGCCCTGGTGCAGAATATCAATGCGGAGTTCATCATCGCGGCCCTCGATCTCCAGGAGCGTTCGTCGACGCGGATCGGCGGGCTGGTCGGGGGCGACATGGCGAATTTCCGCCGTCTGCTGGAATTGGCGGCGGCCGGCAACCTTGCCGCCGGGATATTGAACGAAGGGGCCAACGCCCGCGATCTGTCGCGGCTGGCCGACCTCGCCCATCAGTTCTCCACGGTCGCCGCGAACCTCGAACGGCGCAGCGCGGAGTTGAGCGGCGAAAACGGGATGGCGGCCCTGGCCGGGACGGTGCGGCGTCTGGCGGCCCTGGGCAACGGCGACGATTCCCTCTTCGGCATCCGCCAGCGCGCCCTGACGGCGGCCGATGCCGAACTTTCCCTGATATCCGACAATCTGCGGTCGGCCGAGCGCCTGGCGGCGTCCGCCGCCCGGATGGTGGAGGAGGCCCAGCAGGCGACCGCCGTCGCCTCCGCCTCCGCCGACGCGGCGCTGCGGCGCGGCCGCATCTGGCTCGGGCTGCTCGCCGCCGGCAGCATCCTGGTGTCGATCCTGATCGTCTGGCTGGTGGTCGGCCGCCACATCGCGGACCGGATCGCCAATCTCGCCGAGGGGATGCGGCGGATCGCCGGCGGCGACCTCGACTTCACCGTTCCGGTCGGCGGCCGTGACGAGATCGCCGCGATGGCGCGGGCGCTGGAGGTGTTCCGAACCGCCGCGCGTCAGGTCCGCGCCGCCGACCTGCGGGCCGACGAGGAACGCCGGATGGCGGCCCGGCGGCGGCGCTCCGACATGCTGCAACTGGCCGACACGCTGGAACAGAGCATCACCGGCGTGGTCCGGACGCTGTCCGATCGCACCGAGGAGATGCACGGCATGGCGAACGCGATGACGGCGGCGGCCGGCCGCAATCGCAGCGAGACCTCGAGCGCCGCGTCCACCGCCGAACAGATGCGGAGCAACGTCGAGATGGTGGCCGGCGCCGCCCAGGAACTGTCCGCCGCCATCGGCGAGATCAGCCGGCAGGTCGCGGAATCCTCGCAGATCGCCGCCCAGACGATGCGGGAGGCGCGGGAAACCGATCGTACCGTCCAGACCCTGCGCGGCGCGGCGGAGGAGATCGGCAAGGTGGTGATCATGATCAACGAGATTGCCGGGCAGACCAACCTGCTGGCGCTGAACGCCACCATCGAGGCGGCGCGCGCCGGCGAGGCGGGCAAGGGCTTTGCCGTCGTGGCCGGCGAGGTCAAGAGC
>FTCZ01002753.1_pt1 | contig 10081 bp, 8 predicted proteins | sample 1658871 | NCBI WGS metagenome assembly FTCZ01 (sample SAMEA3914864, study PRJEB12502) | metagenome | biome: forest; material: soil | place: USA | collected 2012-03-12 | depth 0.3 m
AATAACCGCATTGCGGCACCGCGGCTTCCATCCAGGCCTGCTGCACCTTGGCGCCGTTGGGCGTGCCGCCGATCCCTTCAATGGTGACGACCGCGCGGGTGCCGACATCCCCGACGGTCAGCTGGCAGGACCGCACCGGCTTGCCGGCCACATGCACCGTGCAGACGCCGCATTGCGCAACGCCGCAGCCATACTTCGTGCCGACCAGGTTGAGATGGTCGCGCAACACCCAAAGCAGCGGCATGTCCTCCGGCACATCGACGTCGCGCGATTGCCCGTTGACGGTAAGCGTGAGCACTCGGCGTCTCCCTGGTTGGCAGTGATATCCGCGCGGCGGCGGAGCTTGCTTGGGAGAAGGGTAGGGGGCCTAGGCGATCAGGGTAGGGCGTGCCGGATCACGTTTGCGGGAGTGGGTGAGGAGGAGCGATTTAGGGAGCGGCACTTCGCGGGAATGTCGCTTTTGTACATGGCTGCGATCACAAGATGTACGGACGGCGCTATTTGAAGCGCGTGGTTTTGTTGAAAGGACGAACAAAGAGGCGCAAATCCACGGGTTTCCGGCTTGTCGGCCGGGTATTTGTCTGACATAAATTATTGTTTCCTAATTTACGCTGGCAAATGGGGTTATGAGTATGGCTAAGGAACCTTCGAATGCCGCTTCTTCGGCAAGTAAAGCGGATGGAAATCTGTTGGGCAATGCAGCCGAAAACGGGCTGAACTTCATGGCCGCCCAGGCTCGCGAGAGCGGGGGCGCCAGCGACGCTCCAGGTGTCGACAAGATACGCGATCTTTTGTTCGGCAATCAGATGCAGGACTACGATCGCCGCTTCTCCAAGCTTGAAGAGCGGTTCTTGCAGCGCTTCAAGGATGTCGAATCCGAGGCCAAGCGCAATCTTGAAACCTACGAGTCGAATGCGAAGAAGCAGGTCGACTCGCTGGCGACGCAGCTGCGCAATGAAAAAGATGCGCGTGCCGAGGCCGACAAGGAGATCGACCGCAATCTTCGCGATCAGAACCAGGCGCTCGAAAAGCAGGTGCGCGCGTTGTCGGATCAACTGAGCGAACTCGAGCGCGAAATGGCGGATCGCATGAACAGAAGCGATCACTTGCTGCGCGAGGAAATCAAGCAGAAGAATGAAAGCGCTCAAATGCTGATGGAGAAGATCTTTTCCGATCTCAGCAATGTCAAGACCGACCGCAATCTCTTGGCCGGCCTGTTCGTCGAGGTCGCGAAATGTCTCAATCAGGATCCCGTCGGCAGCAAGGGCAATTCGGAGCGCGGCTGGAAAGTGAGTTGATCGGAAGTTGACGTCGAGCGTCGAACCCATCAGCCTGCCTCAAAGACAAGCTTCGAACGATACAGGGGTTGATCGCGAAGCTTTGGCCCGCCTTTTGGTGGAAATTGCCCGGAACGTCGATCCGGACAACCACTCTCTCTACGAAGGCATTCCAGCCGCGGACCATCGGCTGGAAAGGCTTCGCCAACTGCTCGTCGGCGGCGAAATCTCGGAGCTGTCACGCGTTACGCACCTGCTCGACGAACCCGAGCAGCTTGCCACTGCCGTCGGCAACGTTCTGCCCGAAGCGACCGCGCGCGCGTCCCCTGCGCAACTCGGCGAGGCCCTTGCCCCGGCTGTCGAGAGGGCCGCGCAACGGTCCATCCAGAAGAACCCGCACACGCTGACGGATATACTTTATCCGGTGTTTCTGCCGGCCATTCGCAAGTCGATCGGCGAAAAGATCGACCAGACCTTCCAGTCGCTGAATGAATCTTTAAGGCATATATTTACATGGCATGGACTCAAGTGGAGATTTGAGGCCTGGAGAACAGGAACAAGCTTCTCCGAGGTCGTTCTCAATCATTCTCTTGTCTATCGTGTGGAGCACGTCTTTCTCATCAGCCGCAGTTCCGGGCTTTTGATTGCGCATGTAACCGCCGAAAATGCGACCAGCGAAGACCCTCAATTGATTTCCTCGATGCTTAGCGCAATCCAGGATTTTGTGAAGGACTCATTCAACGAGAAGGAACAGAGCGGCCTGGACACCATCCGGTTCGGGGAGCTTCGCCTCTGGTCGGAAGTCGGACCGTTCGCGACCCTGGTTGCGGTGATCCGGGGAAATCCGCCGGAGGACCTGCATGAAGTAATTCGTGATGTATTGCTTCGCATCCATCAAGAATCCGCGCGGGCGCTGGAGCGGTTCGACGGCGACAGTTCCCAGTTGCCCGGTGTGGAGACGCAGTTGCAGACCTGCGTCGAGCTGCAGCACATGGATTCAAAACAGGGATTTCCGTGGCTTGTGGTCACGGCGGTCCTGCTGGTTTTGGCCGTGGCGGGCGGCTGGTTCTTTCTTTCCTGGCAGTCGGAGCAGCGCTGGCAGACCTATCTGTCGCGGCTGGAGGCCCAGCCGGGCATCATCATTTCCGAACAGAAGACACGGGGCAGCCAGTTCTATATCGCCGGCTTGAGAGACCCTCTCGCCGCCGACCCGCAGTCGCTGTTGCCGGGAACGTATGTCGATCCGGCCAGCGTCCACTCGAACTGGCAATTCTATCAGAGCCTCGAGCCGGAATTCGTGTTGAAGCGGCTGACGGCGTCGTTGGCGCCGCCGGCATCGGTGCGGCTTTCGGTCGTCGACGATCGCATCGTTGCCGAGGGCGAGGCTACCGCCGCGTGGATCGGGCGCGCGCGGGCGGCCGCGGAGCAGCTTTCGGCGGGCGGACCGGTGTTCGATATCGCCGGGGTGCGCAATGTGCTGAGCCCCGAAGAGCGCGATGCGCAACGCTGGCAGGCCTATCTGTCGCGGCTGGGGGCCGAACCCGGCATCGTCGTCTCCGATCAGAAGATGCGCGACGGCCAGTTCTACATTTCCGGGCTGCGGGACCCGCTCGCCGCCGACCCGCAGTCGCTGCTGCCGGGGACGCAGGTCGATCCGACCCGCATTCATTCGAGCTGGCAATTCTATCAGAGCCTCGAGCCGGCATTCGTGCTGAAGCGGCTGGCGGCCTCGCTGGCGCCGCCGGCATCGGTGCGGCTTTCGGTCGTCGACAATCGCATCGTTGCCGAGGGCGAGGCGCCCGCCGCGTGGATCGACCGGGCGCGCGCGGCCGCGCAGCAGCTTTCGGCGGGCGGACCGGTGTTCGATATCGCCGGCGTGCGCGATGTGAGCCTGGAGGAGCGCGAGGCCGAACGCTGGCAGGCCTATGTGTCGCGGCTGGGAAAAGAGCCGGGCATCGTCGTTTCCGACCAAAGGATACGGGACGGCCAATTCTATATCGCCGGCCTGCGGGACCCGCTCGCCGCCGACCCGCAGTCGCTGTTGTCGGGAACGCAGGTCGATCCGGCCCGCGTCCATTCGAGCTGGCAAGCCTATCAGAGCCTTGATCCGGCCTTCGTGCTGAAACGGCTGACGGCATCGCTTGCGCCGCCGGATACGGTACGGCTTTCTGTCGTCGACAATCGCATCGTTGCCGAGGGCGAGGCGCCTGCCGGGTGGATCGAGCGGGCGCGGGCCGCCGCCCAGCAGCTCTCGGCCGGCGGGCCGGTATTCGATATCGCCGCGATCCGCGACGTCAGCCCGGAGGAGCGCGCGGCGGAACGCTGGCAGGCCTATGTGTCGCGGCTGGGAACCGAGCCGGGCATCATCGTTGCCGAACAAAAGGTACGCGACGGCCAGTTCTATATCGCCGGCCTGAGAGACCCGCTCGCCGCCGACCCGCAGTCGCTGTTGTCGGGGACGCAGGTCGATCCGGTCCGCGTTCATTCGAACTGGCAATTCTATCAGAGCCTCGAACCCGAGTTCGTGCTGAAGCGGCTGACGGCGTCGCTGGAGCCGCCGGATTCGGTCAAGCTTTCGATCGGCGATGGCCGCATCTTTGCCGATGGCAAGGCCACCCCGACATGGATCAACCGGGCGCGGGCCGCCGCCCAGCAGCTTTCCGTGGACGGAGTGATCCTCGATGTCTCGCAAGTGCGTGAGCAGAACCTCGCTGAGCTTGATCAGCTGAGACAGGCCATCCAGGCGACTGACATCTTCTTCTCGTCCGGCAAGGTTGTCCCCGGACCGGAGCAGACGCCGGTACTCGACCGGTTGGCCGATCAGCTCAAGGAATTCTCTCAAAGCGCCCGCAAGGCTGGGGTGACGGCGCGGTTCATGCTGATCGGTCATTCGGACTCCACGGGCCGCGAGACGGCAAACGTGTCGATCAGCGCCGCTCGCGCCGAGATCGTTCGCGGGCTTCTCAACAGGCGCGGCGTCGCCCCGGAACTGCTGCTTGTTCGGGCCGCCGGCACTTTCGAGCAGTTGGTGCCTGAAGCCGAAAACAGTCGAACTGGTAGTTCCACCAATCGCCGGGTATCGATTACTGTGAACCTGGAGTAGGGCGGAGCCCGAAAATGCTGCAAAAAAAGATCTGCATGTTGGGCGGGTTTGCCGTCGGCAAGACGAGCCTGGTGCGCAGGTTTGTCCAAAGCATCTTCTCGGATAACTACCTGACCACGGTCGGCGTCAAGATCGACAAGAAGAGCGTCGCCTTCCCGGACAAGACCGTGGACCTGATCCTGTGGGATCTGGCCGGCGAAGACGATATCGGCTCGTTCCGCGTCAGCTATGTGCGAGGCGCGACCGGGCTCGCCCTTGTCGTCGATGGAACCCGGCCCGCTACCCTTGGCGTGGCGCTCACGCTGCGCGAGCGGGTCGAGGCCGAATTCGGCGCCATGCCGTTCATATTGCTGTTGAACAAATCCGACCTGGCCGATCGGTGGGCGATACCGGACGGCGAGATCGACGAACTGAAGCAACGTGGATGGCAGATCTATCTGACGAGCGCGCTTTCGGGCGAACATGTCGACGATGCGTTTCGTCAGCTTGCCGCGATGGTGGCCAAGTAGACCATGGCCAGATTGCCGAAAGAAGTCAGAAGCTGGATATACGATTTCTTCTCGAATGAGCGCTCTGCCGCATATCTCAAAATCGACGCCCGGCAATGCATAGAAGCAAAGGGCGGCAACCTTGACCATTACGGGCTCTCGTCGCTTCGCACCGGCGAGCCCGTTGCCGATCAGCTTGAATTCCTGGAAGGGCTTTTGCCTTGCCCGGAGCTTCCATTCCATATGCCGATGATGGAACTGCCCGGCGGGCGTGTCGCGGACCTTCATTTCTTTGGCGACGACTTCTCGGTGTGGCTGCTCTTTCTCGACGCCACGCCCGAGCGCGACCACCAGCAGCGGCTTCAGCAGAAGGCTTATGAAATGACGCTCCTGCAGGAGAAGGAGCGTCAACTCAATGCGAAGCTGCAATCGACGAACGAGGCGTTGAGGGAGAGCCAGGAGGGCTTGTCGCGCGAATACCGCCGCGCCGAATCCCTGCTCCTCAACATCCTTCCGGCGTCGATCGCGGAGCGGCTGAAGGCGGACGAGCAGATTGCGGACAACCACGCCGAGGTCAGCGTGCTTTTTGCCGACATCGTCGGGTTCACGGAAAGTGCGCGCAGCGTCGGCGCCGCGCCGACGCTTGCTATCTTGAACTACTTTTTCAAGTCGGCGGACCTGCTCTCGGACGAGTATGGCTGCGAAAAGATCAAGACCATCGGCGATTGTGTGATGGCGGTCGCCGGCCTGCCCGTCGCGCGGTCCGATCATGCGCAAGCCCTTACGCACTATGCGCTCGAGCTCAGGGAGGCGGCCAGGCGCGAACGCTTCGCCGGCGAACCGCTAAGCCTAAGGATCGGAATTCATTCCGGGCCGATCGTGGCGGGCGTCATAGGAAAAAGGCGGTTCGTCTATGACCTGTGGGGCGACACCGTCAATCTCGCCGCACGCATTCAAAAGGCCGCGGAGCCCGATGAAATCCGTATATCGGATGCAACGCGCCAACTGCTCGGACCGGAATTTGCTTGCGAGCCGCTCGGGGAAACCGAATTGCGTGGCACAGGTCGTGTGCGGATGTGGCGGCTCCCGGCCTGATTTTTGAATGCCGTGCGCCAGATGGACTATGTCATCTCCGACATCTCCCGGCCGCCGTGGCCGTCGGCAGCGCCTACTGCGCCAGTCCCTCGCCTGCCTCCATCTGTATATCCGCGGGCGTGACGCCGAAGCGGCGCTTGAATGTCCGATGGAAGTAGGACAGGTCGTTGAAGCCGACCGTGAAGGCGATGTCACTGATCTTGCGATGGCGCGCGGACTCCCGCAGCAGCAACTGGCGGGCCAACAGCAGCCGCTGCTCCAGCACGAATTCGCTGAACGTCGTGCCTGAGGACGCGAACATGCGCTGTGCCTGGCGCGGGCTGAGACCGTTCGCCCTGGCGACGGCCTCGATGGTCAGGTGGCTCTTGTCGAGACTTTTGAGAATATCGGCTTTCATCAGGTTCAACCGCGCGATCGAACCGTCGCGTTGTCCGGCCAGGTTCTTCCGCTCGGCACTCGTTCCGATGAAGTGGCCGACCAGATCCGCCAGGTGCTGCGCCGCCGTCTTCTGGCCAAGCGGGTCGAGCTCTCCGCCGATTTCACTGCACAGCGCCGAATAGCGCTCGATCATGACGCCCCGGGCCGGGTCATGTCCGAGCGTCCGTGCCAGCTGCGTCTCGGCCGACGGCGCGACCTGCAACAGCATGCGTCTCGGAAACCGTGTGGTCGTGAAAGCGCCGGTCTGGTTGAGGTCTAGCGCGCCGGCGATGTTCATTTCGGTCAGGCACATCTGCCCCGCCGTCAGGTCGATCGCCTTGCTGCCCTGGGTCACGCTGACCTTGCCGCGCGTGGCGGAAATCAGCACCAGATCATCGCAGCCGTCGACCAGCAGGTCGCGGGTGCGCGCAAAACGCGCCGAGCGCCCTTGCGGCGTGGCGATGGCGATCGAGTCGAGCAGCACGAACTCGTTCTGGCAGTCGATGTAGTCGTCTTGCGCGGGTCCGACGTCGAGCTGGCAAAAGCCGCGGCAAATGCCTTCCCGCCAGGCCTCATAGGCCGATCCTTTGGCCAGGCCGTGATGAGAGATCGAAAGGCGATTTGTCGGCTGCGCCTGGCGCATGACCCGTACCGTGAAAGGTGAACCAGTCGAGAATTAAACGAGCGCCAATCGTTTGTGCTCAGGCAGGCGCATGTCACCCCAGTCCACACGCTTGGCGCGAAAGTCCACGACCGGGGTCGGCGCGCTTGTTACCACCCCGCCGGTTTCAGGTAAAGTTACCCCCCGCTGGACGATCCCAATGATCACCTATGACAGCGCCGGCCACGACAGGGCCGGCGGCGAGCGCACGCGCCGGTTTCGCGCTGCGGCCCTCCCGTGCCTCGACGACGTATACAGGCTGGCCTATTTCCTGTTGCGAAATCGCGCCGACGCCGAAAGTGCCGTCCAAGAATGCTATCTGCGTGCGCGGCTTCACTTCGGAAGCTGGCGCGGCTGCGCCATCAGACCCTGGCTGCTCGCCATTCTGAGGAACATCTGCCACGCGGAACTCGCCCGGCGTGGTCGCCAGGAGACGCCGGCAGGTTTCGGTAGCGAGGATACGGGCACACCGGGCCTTGGGCAGGAACCGGAGGCGCAGTCCGGCTCCGGGATATTCGACGCAGAGGAAGGCGCGGCCGTGCGGCAAGCCGTCAATTCCTTGCCCGCGCCTTTGCGCGAAGCCATCGTCATGCGCGAGATCATCGACATGTCCTACCGCGAAATCGCCGAGGTGGCCGGCGTTCCGATAGGCACCGTGATGTTGCGCCTGGCGCGGGCGCGCGAAATGCTCTTGACCGGCTGGAAACCGAAAGCCGAAGCCGCACAAAAGCCAGGCGCCCTGAATTCGCGATCCCAAGGCCTTCCGAAGGTTTCGGCCTCCCGGTGATGCAATTGACCGCTCCCGGCATTCATCTCCGACATTTCCCGACCACTTCTGACACGCTCGCCGTCCACCTCTGTGCCAAACCTTTTCGCGATACTCTGCGCACCCGAGCGAGGGGACGGTTCGGTAAAAGAATGGCCAGGCGCTTCGCATTCCTCCTCGTGCGCGACTTCACGCTGTCGCCGCTGTCGCTGTTCATCGACACGCTGCGGCTCGCCGGCGACGAGGGCGACCGCAGCCGGCGCATCGAGTTCGACTGGGATGTCGTCGGCGAGCGCGGGCTGCCGATCCGGGCGAGCTGCGGCGTCGAGCTGTTGCCGACCAAGGCGATCGGCAATCCGGAGGATTTCGACAATGTCGTCGTGGTCGGCGGCCTGCTCGACACCAACCGTGCGCTAAGCTCCGAGAAGGAGGCGTTCCTGTTGCGCGCGGCCGGGAAGGGCGTGCCACTGACGGCGCTCTGCACCGGCAGCTTCACGCTGGCGCGCTACGGCCTGCTCGACGGCTACAGCGCCGCCGTCAGCTGGTTCCACATCAAGGATTTCCGCGAACAATTTCCCGAAGTCAACGCCCACGCCGACAGCCTCTATTCGGTCGACCGCGGCCGCGCCACCTGCGCCGGGGGCACCGGGGCGGCCGACCTTGCCGGTTATTTCGTCTCGCAGTTCATTGGCCGCAAGGCGGCGGAGAAGGCCGCCAAGATCCTCGTGCTCGACCGCATCCGCTCCAGCCGCGACGTCCAGCCCGTCGGCGACCTCTTCCCTGCCGCCGCCAGCCGCGCGGTGAAGCGGGCGCTGCTTTTGATGGAAAGCAATCTGCAGGGGACGCTGTCGGTCGCCGAGATCGCCGGCCGCCTCAATTCCTCGCGCCGCCAGCTCGAGCGCCTTTTCGGCGCCGAGCTGGGCATCGGCCCGATGGCGGCCTATCTGGCGGTCAGGGTGCATCACGCCAAATCGCTGCTCGAAGGCAGCGACCTGGCCATCGGCGAGATCGCCTATCGCTGCGGCTTCACCAATGCCGGCCATTTCAGCCGCGTCTTCCGCCAGCAGACCGGCATCACGCCGACCAAACTGAGACACCCGAACCGGGGCTCAAACGAGACGAAGGGGAGACAGAATGGTTGGGCGCTGGATGACACCGGACCGACCTAGGCCGTGAAGCTGAACAGGCGGAACAGGTCCGACCGTGACCGGTAAAGCTCCTGCATCCGGCCAAAACCGGCCAGCCGGCCGAGTTTGCGCCAGGACGACACGGTTTCAGGATAATCCATGCATCGGACATGGGTGGTGGCCAGCAGCCATTCCTCGCCGTTGAGTTCAGGGAAATGGTTGCGCTGGCGTCCCCAGCGTTTCATCCAGCCAGCCCGGCTCTCCCAATTCCTGCAGGTATTCTCGTAAATCAGAAGCGTGCCCGATGGGACCACCAGGCGCCGCAAGTGCTGCATGACCTCGAGCTTGCGCTCGAAGCGCAGGTGGTGCAGCGACAGGCCGATCCAGGCGACATCGGTCGGGTCCTCGCTGGCCGTCAGCCATTCGGTAAAGTCGCCCTGCCGCAGTTCGGCCGCGCAGGGCAGTCCGGCAATGTTGGCGGCGGCGTCGTCGAGTGCGGCCTGCGACTGGTCGATGCCGATGTAACGGCCGAGCGGCAATCCGGCCAACGCCGCCGTGCTGAACGAGGCGTCGCCGCAGGCGATATCCAGGAACGTGAAGCCCGGCCGCTGAAGCTGCAGTCGCTCGCGCAGCGCCGCGTAAGCCTCGCGGTGATCGGCGTAGTTGTTGTCCAGGACCTTGCGGTAGATTCTCCACATGTCCTGGAAAAAGCCGGCGGTGGAAGTCGCGGCAACTTCGATTCTGGTGGCGGCGGTCATTGGATCGCTCCTCTCGGTTCAAGCGCAATCAGTCTGGAACCCAGGCCGCTAAATGTAGCGAAGGGCGCCTCTAAAACTTCCGAAATCTTCCAAAATCTTGCTCATTGCATTAGCGTTCGATGATGAGGGAGCAGCGCTATATATTCGGCCCCTTCCTGCTCGATGCGGGAGCGGGCGTGCTTTACCGGCGCGGCGTGCCGATCTCCGTCGGCTATCGCGCCATGCTCCTTCTCGAGTGCCTGTTGCGCTCCGCCGGAACCGTGGTTGGCAAGGACGAACTTCTCGATGCTGCCTGGAAGGGCCTGGCGGTCGAGGAGGGCAACCTTTCGGTACAGATCGCCGGCCTGCGCAAGGTGCTGGGCGAAGGACCCGAGGGTTCGCATTCCATC
>FTCZ01001968.1_pt1 | contig 10066 bp, 7 predicted proteins | sample 1658871 | NCBI WGS metagenome assembly FTCZ01 (sample SAMEA3914864, study PRJEB12502) | metagenome | biome: forest; material: soil | place: USA | collected 2012-03-12 | depth 0.3 m
CGACCAGCAGGGGGACGTCGTTCTGGCGATGATTGCGGTAGGTCGTCGTCATGTCCGACGTCAGCACATAGCCATCGATATAGACGCGCGGCAGCCACGATTGCTTTTTCAGGTCGGAGAGGCTCATCCTGCGCAGATCGGCTACGTGCTCGGCGCCCGCGGCCTTGGCGAAGGCTGCGCCATTGGCCTCGGCGACGGCCTTCGAATTGAAGCGGGGCGCGTCTTGCGCGTTGATCGGCATGGCATCGTTGCCGCTTTCGGCAACGGCGCGCTGGAACAGACCCTTGGTCAGCGGAGAAGCGACCAGCACGGCGACCGACTCGCCGCCGGAAGAACAGCCCATGATTGTCACGCGATCCGGATCGCCGCCGAAGGCTGCTGCATTGGCCCTGACCCAGCGCAGGGCGGCGATCTGGTCGAGTATGCCCTGGTTGCCCGACACATGCTGCGGCGATTCCGCGCTCAATTCCGGGTGCGAGAAGAAGCCGAAGATGCCCAGACGGTAGTTGATGGTGACGACGATTGCGCCGCGCCGGGCCAGATTGGCGCCGTTCTGCACCGGCACGGCGGCGGTGCCGCTGTCCATGGCCCCGCCGTGGATCCACACGATGACCGGCAGGTTCTTCGCTTTTTCCGGCGCCCAGACGTTGAGATAGAGGCAGTCCTCGCTCTTGGCATTGGGCAGCCAGTCGGCATTGGGCGCGCAGGCCGCAGAGAAGGTCGTCGCGGGTCTGACGCCCTTCCAGGCTTTGACCGGCTGCGGCGGACGCCAGCGCAAATCGCCCAGCGGCGGCGCGGCGAACGGGACGCCCAGGAAGCTCCGCACACCGTTGCTGTCCGTGCCTGAAATGGCTCCGCCGGTGACGTGCACCGGCGGAGTGGCTGTTTGAGCGACAGCTTGGCCGCTTGCCAGGGCCAGGACGGCCATGGCAAGCGCGATAGCGGATAACCGCATTACTTGCCCGCGACCTTGACCAGGCCCGGTGCCGTCTTGGCGAAGCCCTTGTCACCCGTCGGCACGGTAAGGGCGCCGGAAGCGTCGCTCCAGTGCAGCCTGGTCACCGTGCCCTTGCCCTTTTCGTAGTCGTAGGACATGCCGTCATCGTCGTAGAGGGCAAAGTCGGCGTCCTTGCCCGGATAGACGCGAATCTCGGCGATCGACTGCTTCGAGGCGGTCGACTGGATGTCGGAACCCAGCGGCACGATCGAGCCGGCACGAACGAAGACTGGAATCTGATCGACGGGCGCCGCGACCTTGACCCAGCGGCCGCCGGACAGCTTCTCGTTGGTCCAGAAGTTGTACCAGTCGCTGCCGGCGGGAAGATACACGTTCTTTTCGGTCTGGGCCTGTTCCGTGACCGGGGCCACCAGGAAGGCCGGGCCGAACATGTACTGCGTGCCGAGATTGGCGACGGCCGGGTCGTTCGGGAAGTCCATCCACAGCGGACGCATGAAGGGCGCGCCCGTGTCGTAGGTCGTCTTGGCCTGGCTGTAGAGGTAGGGGATCAGCGCATAGCGCAGGCGGTCGTATTTCGCCAGGATCGGCTCGGCGGCATGGCCGAACTCCCAGATTTCCGTGTGCTTGCGGTCGCCGTGAATGCGCAGGGTCGGCAGGAAGGTACCGTATTCGAACCAGCGCGTGAACAACTCCGGATAGTCGCGGTTCTGGCCGACCGTCGCCTCGGCGCCGGCCGGATCGAGCAGCGGCGTCTTGGTGGCATTGGTCGTCTGCGGCAGCCATTGCCAGCCGCCGATATCGTTACCCCAGTAGGCGATGCCCGACGCCGTCATGTTCAGCCCGGTCGGGATCTGGCGCTGGAGCGCTTCCCAGCTGGGGTTGATGTCCGACGACCAGAAGAGCGCGCCGGTGCGTTGCGAGCCCAGATAGGCGGCACGCGACAGGATCAGCACGCGCTTGTTGGGCTTCCATTCGCGCATGCCTTGCGCCACGCCTTCGACGTGGAGCAGCGGGAAGACGTTGTGGTAGCGGTCGCCCGAGCCGATCGAATAGAAGCTGCCGTCCGGCACCAGGTCCGGCTCGGTTTCGTCGAGCCACGGATAGTCGAAGCCGTGCGACAGGATGTTGTCGCGGGCGTGCTCCCAGTACCACTTGCGCGCTTCGGGGTTGGTGGCGTCGATCAGGGCACCGGTGCGGTCCGAACGGAAGGGCAGGCCATCGACCGTCTTGCCGTCCTTGTCCTTGAGGAAATAGCCCTTGGCGTCGAGTTCGTTGAAATAGCGGCCCGAGGTCTCATAGCGCGGCCAGATCGAGATGATCGATTGCATCCCCATGTCGTGGAGCTGCTTGTTCATGCCGTCGGGGTCGGGGAACTGGCTGGGGTCGATATCCATCTGGCCCATGCGCGTCCAGTAGAACCAGTCGACGACCATGACGTCGAGCGGATACTGCTTCTGGCGGTAGGTGTTGGCGACGCGCAGGACTTCGGCCTGGCTGTCGTAGCGCGCCTTGGACTGGATCAGGCCGAAGGCGGCCTTGGGCGGGATCGGCGTCTTGCCGGTGACGCGGGCATAGGCCGAGTAGATAGCTTCAGGCGTATCGCCGGTGACGATGAAGAAGCTGACGCGCTCGCCGACCTTGGACTGGAAGGCGGTGCGGCCGTTGATCGCGCCCGTGAAGTGGGTGTCGGACGGGTTGTCCCAGATGATGCCGTAGCCCTTGGACGAGACCAGGAAGGGCACGCAGACCGTTTCGCCGCCCGGGGCGTCGTACCAGTGCTGGCAGTCGATGACGCGGCCGCGCAGGTCGATGCCGCTCGTGCTTTCCTGGTTTTGGCCGAGGCCGTAATAGTGCTCGTCGGGCGAGACGGCGAAAGACGCGCCGACCTGGTAGGTCTGTTCGCCCGTCACTTCGTGCGGCGACATCTCCCAGCCGGTCATGTTGACGACGGTTTCGCCGTGAGCGTTCTTAACCTGCAGGCCGACCGGCGCCAGAGACGGCGCGAAATACTTTTCGCCCTGGCTGGGGACGTGCGGCGGCGGGGCGGCGTTGACGTGCAGGGTCAGCGCGTTCGAGGTGAAGGTGTCGCCGTCATTGCCCGAGGTCAGCTTGAAGGCGGCATTATCGGCATTGGCCGGGATGATGCCGTAGCCGGCGGCCTTCAGGGCCTCGGCCTTGTCGGCGGCGATGGTGAGGTGGACGACGTTCGGGCCGTAGGCCTCGACGCTGACCCAGGCGCCGTTGCGGTCGAGCGTGGCGATCGGACCCGCGTGTGCCGCCGTCGCGATCGCCAGGACGGAAGCAAAGCCCGCCAGCGCCGCAGCCAGGCGGCGTTTCAGTTTCGATGTCTGCATTCTTCCCTCCGGTGCCACGCCTGCCAGTGCCTTGCCTGATAGCGTTGTCATACAATTGGTGTTAGCGCTAACCGTAGCCGGAGATTTGGTCAAGTCCCCAAATCACGTCGGGGACTCGCTGAGCGCAAAGACGCGCAGGCGATGACCGTCGGAATCGGCCGCGACGAAAGTATAGCCGAAATCGAGCTCGGTGGGGGATTGTACGATGGCGAGGCCGAGCGCCGTCCAGTCTTCGAGAAGGCGATCGACGTCGCGGCGGTCGGGCAGGTTGAAGCCGAGTTCGCTGCCGCCGGGGGCAAGCGGCGCGGGCTCCATGCCGTCCTTTTTCCACAGGCCCAGCTTCCAGCCGGTCGGCAGGACATAGAGCGCGAAGGTTTCGGACAGTTCGACGGGCTCCAGGCCCAACAGGCGGTTATAGATTTCAGTGCTTTTACGCGGGTTGGCGACGGCGAGCAGGGCGTAGGTGGGGGATGTCATCGGAACCTCCTGGGTTGGACGATTCCGATGTAACTCGACATGCTGCCAAATTTTGTCAGTATGTTTTCAGGCGTGCGGCACCGGCAGACGCGCCGACGTGCAGGTCGTCGTGCCCTCGGCCTTGGCCAGCAGTTGCGACACCGGCGCGGTGCCGGTGACGTCGCCGGCGATATAGACATCGATCTCGGAAAGTTCGCCGGACGCGCACTTGATCACGATCGCCTTGCGGGCATCCGCGCCGAACGCCTGCGAAAACGCCGCAACGAGGTCGCTGACCTGCACCGCCTGGCCGGCCTGGGCGGCGATCAGCTGGCCGACGGCCGAGGCATTGACCTGTTCGGTCAGGTCGGCTGCGCGATTGAAATAGACGTCGGCCGAGGTCCCGAAGCAGGTGCCGTGTTTGATCCATTCGTGGCGTTCGAGCGAAGACTGGACGCCCGGCATGACCGCGGCCAAACGGTCGTGCGTCGCTTGCGTGACATTGGGCGCTGTCAGTTGATCGAAATGGCTGGCCTTGTCGATCGTCACCTGTTTCGGGTCGGCGTGACAGTAAAAATTCCCGTTAGGTTGCGGCCACAAGCCATGGAGGCTTAGCTGCTTCGCTTCCGGGCTCTGGCGGGTTTCGGCGCGGCATTCCGTTTTGGACGTATGCGTTTCGCAGAAGCTGGGCTCCCAGCTGAGCGCCAGCAGGTGTGTGGCCTTCCCAAGCGCTACCGGAGGCATCGCAGGGGAAGGTGGCGGCGGGGACGGCTGCGACGAGGGCGTTTGGGGATCGAGGCCGGGGCCCGGATCGACACCCGGGGCGGCGCATTGCACCGAGACCCAGCGCACTGCCGGCCTGGCGCCGTCGATCTCGACCTGCAGCCACGTCGCCGGCGTCTTGTTATGGGCCACCACGATATAGGCGCGGCCGACCTTCAGCTTCACATTACCGGGGTTGGTCCTCTTGGCGATCGACTGATAGGCCGGGCAAGCCTGGTTGGCGACCAGCAGGTTGCCGTCGGTGGTCTTGGCGCTGGCGGCTTGCGCGACCAGTAAAAGGCTGGCGGCCAGGGCGATCATCCAGGTCTTCATCGAAAATCTCGGGGATTTGAGGGCTGAAAAACGCGAAGGCGCACGACGAAGGGTTTGCATATTGCCTGCCACGGCGCAAGCCGGTTTTGATTATCTATGGGGGTGAATTGCAATATATAAGGGAATGGGTGCGGCGTGGCCACACGCGCTTATATCGGCCTTGTTTGTCAGTTTTTTGCGAGGGCTTGCGCACGCTTGAGCAGGGCGCGGCGTTCGGGCGCATTGCGCGTCATGGCGGCGGCGGTTTCGAAAGCGGTCCGTGCTTCCGCGTGCCGGCCGGCGCGTTCCAGCAGGTCGCCGCGCGCCGCCCACAGGGGATGATAGTCTTTCAATGCCGGCTCGCTTTCCAGCGGTTCGAGCAGTTGCAGTCCGGCCTTGGGGCCGTAGGCCATGCCGGCGGCCATGGCGTGGTTCAGCCGCACCACCGGCGAACCGGTCATCTCGAACAGCAGGCTGTACAGCGCCGAAATCTGCGGCCAGTCGGTCGCGGCGGCCTCGTCGGCGCGGGCGTGGCAGGCGGCGATCGCGGCCTGGACGTAATAGACGCCCGGCGGGCCGCCCAGAGCACCGGCAAGATCGCGCGCCCGCTCGAGCGCCTTGAGGCCGCGCGCGATCTGCAGCCGGTCCCACAGCGCGCGGTTCTGGTCGGGCAGCGCCACCGGCGTGCCGTCTGCGTCGACGCGCGCCCGGGCGCGCGAGGCCTGCAACTCCATCAGGGCCAGCAGAGAATGGACTTCGGATTCGCCAGGCGCGTGGTGCGCCAGGATCCGCCCCAGGCGCAACGCTTCGTCGCACAGCGACAGGCGCAGATAGTGTGCGCCGCCCGACGCCGCATAGCCTTCATTATAGATGAGATAGACGACCTGGAGCACGGCCTGGAGGCGGACCGCGAAATCTTCAGGCACGATGTCTTCGAAGCGGACCCCGGCCTCCGAGAGCTTGCGCTTGGCGCGGACGATGCGCTGCTGGACCGTGGGCTCGGACGCCATCTGGGCGCGCGCGATTTCTTCGGTCGTCAGGCCGCACACGATACGCAAGGTCAGCGCGATCTGCGCTTCGTGGCTCAAGATCGGATGGCAGGCGATGAAGATCAGGCGCAGCACGTCGTCGGGGATGGTTTCGGGGGCGACATCGGCAGGCGCGATTTCGCCGGTGATATCGAGATCATGCCCGATCGCGTCGAGTTTGCGGCGGAAATTCGCGTCGCGTCGCAGGCGGTCGACCGCCTTGTTCTTCGCGGTGGCCATCAACCAGCCGCCGGGATTGGGGGGCGTGCCCTTGACCGGCCATTGTTCCAGCGCGGCGATCAGGGCGTCCTGCGCCAGGTCCTCGGCGAGGCCGACGTCGCGCACCATGCGGGCGAGGCCGCCGATAATGCGGGCGGCCTCCATCTTCCAGATCGCGTCGATGGTGCGGTGGGCGCGGGCGTCGGTCATGCGCCCACCTTAACAGATCAGTTTGTCTTCGACTCGATCTGCTGACGCAGCTTGGCTTCCTTTTCACGCCAGTCGCCCTGCGGGTCCCATTCGGCGAAATCGGCCTCTTCGTAGAGCGGGCGGATTTCGATGTCGCTGGCGCCGGGCATGGGGTTCGGGCAGCGCTTGACCCACTCGATGGCTTCTTCCAGGCTACGCACCTGCCACAGCCAGAAGCCGGCGACCAGTTCCTTGGTCTCTGCGAACGGGCCGTCGATAACCGTGCGCGAGGCGCCGTCGAAATGGACGCGGGCGCCCTTCGACGACGGCTTCAGGCCGTCGCCTGCGAGCATGATGCCGGCCTTGACCAGCTCTTCGTTGAACGCGCCCATGGCGTTCATCAGCTCCGGGCTGGGCATGACGCCGGCTTCGGAATCGTCGGTCGCCTTCACAATAACCATGACCTTCAATGCAAACTCTCCTTTGGGGTTGCGGCCGCGCCCTCATCGGCGGCGGCTCTGTCATCACATCGAACGGCGGCGCGCGGAATCGACAGCCGTCCGAAATTTTTTTCGTGCCCCGTTGTCAAACCCGCCAAAGCTTCGCACAACAGCCGATCGCTACCAAGGAGAACCTCCATGAAAACCCGTGCCGCCGTTGCTTTCGAAGCCAGGAAGCCACTGGAAATCGTAGAGGTCGATCTCGAAGGACCCAAGGCCTTCGAAGTCCTGGTCGAGATCAAGGCCACCGGCATCTGCCATACCGACGCCTATACGCTCGACGGGCTGGACAGCGAGGGGTTGTTTCCGTCGATCCTCGGCCACGAAGGCGCCGGAATCGTGCGCGAGGTCGGTCCGGGCGTGACGTCGCTTAAAGTCGGCGACCACGTCATCCCGCTGTACACGCCGGAATGCCGGCAGTGTAAGTCGTGCCTGTCGCGCAAGACGAACCTGTGCACCGCCATCCGCGCCACGCAAGGCAAGGGGTTGATGCCCGACGGCACGTCGCGCTTTTCGTACAAGGGCCAGCCGATCTATCACTACATGGGCTGCTCGACCTTCTCGAACTTCACCGTCCTACCCGAGATCGCGCTGGCGAAGATCCGCGACGACGCGCCCTTCGACAAGGCCTGCTACATCGGTTGCGGCGTGACGACGGGCGTCGGCGCCGTCGTCAATACGGCCGGCGTCGAACCCGGCGCCAATGCCGTCGTCTTCGGCCTGGGCGGCATCGGCCTCAACGTCATCCAGGGCCTGAAAATGGCCGGCGCGGATAAAATCGTCGGCGTCGATGTCAACGACTCCAAGGCAGAGTGGGGCAAGCGCTTCGGCATGACGCACTTCGTCAATCCGAAGACGGTATCCGGCGACCTGGTGGCGCACCTCGTCGAGATCACCGGCGGCGGCGCCGATTATACTTTCGACTGTACCGGCAATGTCGACGTCATGCGCACGGCGCTGGAAGCCTGCCACCGCGGCTGGGGCGAAAGCATCATCATCGGCGTGGCGCCGGGCGGCGCCGAAATCCGTACGCGGCCTTTCCAGCTGGTGACGGGGCGGGTCTGGAAGGGCTCGGCCTTCGGCGGCGCGCGCGGCCGCACCGACGTGCCGAAGATCGTCGACTGGTACATGGACGGCAAGATCGAGATCGACCCGATGATCACCCATAGCTTCCCGCTGGAGCGCATCAACGAGGCCTTCGACCTGATGCACGCGGGCGAAAGCATCCGTTCCGTGGTGGTTTTCTAAATGGCGGACATCGAGACCGACGCCTACGACCCTAACGTGCCGGTTCCCGAAGGCGCGCGCACGTTGAAAACCCGCGACGCGTTTTCCCTGTGGTTCAGTCTCGGCATCGGTCTTCTGGTATTGCAGGCCGGAGCGGGGCTGGTTCCGGGCCTGTCGTTCGCCGGCGCGCTTATAGCCATCCTGATCGGCAGTCTGCTGGGCGCGGTCTTGCTGGCCCTGGCCGGCGTGGTCGGCGCCGATACCGGACTGGCGACGATGGCGGCGCTCAGGCCCACGCTCGGCCGGCACGGCGCAGCGGCGCCCGCGGTGCTGAACGTCATCCAGCTGTTCGGCTGGGGGATTTTCGAAATCGTCGCCATGCGCGACGCGGCGGACGCCCTGGCGGCGTCGACCTTTCATGTCAGCGCGCCGGTGGTGTGGACGATCGTCTTCGGTTTGGCGGCGACGGCGCTGGCGGTCATGGGGCCGCTGAGTTTCGTGCGCCAGATCATGCGGCGGTTCGGCCTGTGGCTGGTCCTGTTGGGCGCGGCCTGGCTGACCCGGGCCTTGCTGTCTCGGCACGACCTGGCAGGTCTGTTCGCGGCCAGGGGCACGGGGGCGATCTCGCTAGGCTCGGGTATCGATATCGTCGCCGCCATGCCCCTGTCGTGGCTGCCTTTGATCGCCGACTACAGCCGTTTCGGCAAGGCCCGCGACATGTTCCGCGGCAGCGCGGCCGGTTATCTTCTGGCCAATATCTGGTTCTATGCGCTGGGGGCAGCCTTTGCGCTGGTGGCGGCAAGCGGCCAGGACCTTTTGCTGTCGGCATTGGCGGCGACCGGCGGCGGGTTTGCGCTGCTGATGATCCTGATCGACGAGACCGACAATGTCTTTGCCGACATCTTTTCGGCGGCGACGTCAGCGGCGACGGTGATCCGCCTCAAGGTCCGGGACCTGACGATAGCCTTCGGCGCCCTGTGCACCGGCCTGGCCCTGGTCGTGCCGATGGGGCAGTTCGTGACCTTCCTCTACATGATCGGTTCGGTCTTCGCACCGCTCTACGGTGTGCTACTGGCCGACCATTTCCTGGTGCGCAAACGCGAGGCCGCGGAAAAGGTCCCGGCGTTCAATTGGGCGGCGCTGGCATGCTGGGTGGTGGGCGTCGCAGTCTATTACGCGATCTCCCAGTATCTCCCGGCTCTAGGCGCAACCTTGCCGGCTCTGGCGGTTTCAGGAGGTTTGTATCTGGGGCTTAAAAGCGCCCTCAAATAACGATTGGCACCGGTGTCATATACGGCTAGGCTCCCTGAAAACGAATACAGGGGAGACCTTATGCCGATTCACACTTCACGCCGCGCATGGCTGGGCGGAGCCGCCGCCCTGTCGCTCCTCCCGCTCGAAGCCCTGGCGCGCACGTCCGCGACGGCCGACAGCTGGGCGCCGGCACTGGCGGTGCTGAAACGCATCAAGGCGCCGGTCTTCCCGAAGCGCGATTTCGATATCCGCGACCACGGCGCGTCGCCCGACGACCAGGCAAAAACCACCCAGGCCTTGGCAGACGCCATCGCGGCCTGCAAGGCCGCCGGCGGGGGCCGCGTCGTCGTACCGGCCGGGACCTGGCCGACGGGTGCCATCGTGCTCAAATCGAAGGTCAACCTGCACATCGCCGAGGGCGCGACGCTGGCCTTTTCGCAGAACCCGGCCGATTACCCGCTGGTGCTGACGCGGTTTGAAGGCGTCGAGTGCATGAACTATTCGCCCTTCATCTACGCCTTCGGCGAAAGCGATATCGCCATTTCGGGCAAGGGCACGCTCGACGGCCGGGCCGACAAGACGCACTGGTGGGATTGGGCGGGGCATGCGCGCGATCCCAAGTTTGGCAATGCGGTCGACCCCCTCGGCAAGATGGCCGCCCAGGGCATCCCGCCGCAAAAGCGCGTCTTCGGCGGCGACTGGAAGCTACGCCCCAACTTCATCCAGCCCTATCGCTGCAAAAACATTTTAATCGAGGACGTGACGATCGTCGGCTCACCCATGTGGGAGATCCATCCGGTCTTGAGC
>FTCZ01005455.1_pt1 | contig 10060 bp, 8 predicted proteins | sample 1658871 | NCBI WGS metagenome assembly FTCZ01 (sample SAMEA3914864, study PRJEB12502) | metagenome | biome: forest; material: soil | place: USA | collected 2012-03-12 | depth 0.3 m
ATTCAAAAGGATGGGTTTCGACAGAGGGCGCCGCGGTGAGCGCGGCGGGCGCGGCAGAGACAAGCGCGACGGCTTCGGCGGCGACGATTTTGGCGGCGGCTTCGGTGGCGGCGGCGGCATGCCCGCCCAGGTGATTGGCGAAGCCAAGGGCACCGTGAAGTTCTTCAACGGCCAGAAGGGTTTCGGCTTCATCGTCCGTGACGATGGCGGCGAGGATGTGTTCGTGCACATCTCGGCGGTCGAGCAGGCGGGCCTCACCGGGCTGGCCGAGGGCCAGACACTGGCCTTCACGCTCGTCGATCGCGGCGGCCGCGTCTCGGCGTCGGACCTGAAGATCGAGGGCGAGCCGCTCCCGGTCACCGAGGCGCCGCGCGCGCCTGCCCGTCAGCTGACCGGCGAGAAGGCTTCCGGCACCGTGAAGTTTTTCAACCCGATGAAGGGTTTCGGCTTCATTCAGCGCGATGACGGTCAGCCGGATGCGTTCGTGCACATCTCGGCGGTCGAGCGCGCGGGCATGACCTCGCTCAACGAGGGCGACCGTCTCGAGTTCGAACTCGAGGTCGATCGTCGCGGCAAATATGCCGCGGTCAACCTGACGCCCGTTCACGAGTAAGTTTCCCGGGAGGGGGATGCCGAAGGGCCGGCCCGCGCCAACGAGCGCGGGTCGGCCCTTTTCATTGGAGCTCCCGGCCTCTCGCACACCGTCTCTTCTGTAGGACTTGCGGACGCGGCTCTCCTCTGATCGGGGATCGGAGGGGGAGCGGCCGGCGCGTCATCGCCATGTATCCGGCGGGCGTCGGGCAGCATGGGCGGTCCGCCGGCGGTCCGGCGACCATCGATGTGCCCTTGGGGGTTGGGGCGAACATTCCGGGGAACCGCCCCGGTTGCATGGAAGTGCTCGGTCGGAAAGCTCGTGGGAGGGAATTGCGAGGCCCCGCCTCAACTGGATGGCTTCGGGCCGGCCGCCCGGCCCTCGGCGCGTGTGCGTCGGGCCGGACCTCGCCCGCCGCATCATAGGTGCAGCGGACGTCCTACACATGACCCACATGGTTCTTACTGCAACACGGCCATCGTCACCGAGCCAGCAGACCGTCTTCTTTTCCTCAGGAGCGAGCGGAGGAATGGCCGTGACCCGTTCTCGTCGTGCTCGGCCGTTCGCTTTCGATTCACGCCGCGCTCGATTTGTTCTAGTTTAAGCATCGCGGCCGTCCGCGCCGCGTATCGAGGGGCGTATTCGTCATGGCCATGCTGGGTCTTCTCGCCGTTCCGCTGCTTTTCCTGGTCGTCGCCGCGCTGAAGACGTTCGGGATCAATCAGGAATATGAGCGCGCCGTCGTCTTCCGCCTCGGTCGCGTCGTCGAGCCCAAGGGGCCGGGCTGGTATTGGCTGATCCCCTTCGTCGATCGCGCGCTGCGGATCGATACACGCACCGTCACCGTCGCGTTGGAGACGCAGGAGACAGTGACGCGCGACGGCGTCGCAGTGCGCGTCAACGCGGTACTGTGGTTCCGTGCGATCAATCCGGTGCGGGTCGTCACCGTCGTCGAGGCCTGGCAGCGTGCCGTGCTGCAGGCGGCCGAGACCGGCTTGCGCGACGCGATTGGCCAGTCCGATCTCGACCAGCTGCTCAAGGACCGCGCTGTCATCAACCAGCGGCTGATGGGGATGCTCACGCGCGCGGTCGAGCAATGGGGGGTGGCGGTCGACGCGGTCGAGCTCAAGGATCTCGACATCCCCGAGAACATGCAGCGCGCGATCGGCCGCGAGGCCGAGGCGATCCGAGAGAAGCGCGCACGCATCATCAAGGCCGAAGGCGAGCAGGAGGCCGCGCAGAAGCTGGCCGATGCCGCCAGCACCATCGCCACTAGCCCGGGCGCGCTCGAGCTCCGGCGGCTTCAGACGCTGTCCGAGATCGGGGTCGAGCATAATAGCACGGTGATCGCGATGCTCCCCGTCGAGCTGCTCGACGCCGCGCGTGCACTAGCCGGTAAGAAGGAGTGACCGCGCTCACCGTCAACGGCCAGCCGGTGCGTTATCACCTCGCACCGGAGACGCCGCTGCTGTTCGCGCTGCGCGATGTCTCCAACCTCGCCGGCACCAAATATGGCTGCGGCACCGGTGAATGCGGCGCCTGCACCGTGCATGTCGACGGCAAGGCGGCGCGCGCCTGCCGTGTCAGCATCGCGCAGGTGGAAGGGACGTTTGTCACCACTATCGAGGCGCTGTCGCGCGATCGCGGTCATCCGGTGCAGCAGGCGCTGGCGGCAGAGGGTGCGGTGCAATGCGGCTTCTGCACCCCCGGCATCGTCATGGCGGCCGCCGCGCTGATCGGCGCCAAGCCCGATCCGTCCGACGCCGAAATCGAGGCGGCGATGACCCATCTCTGTCGCTGCGGGGTGCAGCCGCGTCTGGTGCGCGCGATCAGGCGTGCGGCGCGTGCGGCGCGGGGCGAGGAAGCGATCCTGGCGGTGCCGCCGCCCGGCATCGATCCCGCCGACGCCGCGCGGGCGGTGCCGGCGCTGGCGGCGGTCCATCGCTAGGGCGTCCGCCGCGTCAGGCTAGCCCAGCGCAACGGATCACGACCAGCGCCAACCCGCCCAGGATCACCAGCGATAGGGTCACCACGGCGGTGACGCGGGGCCCGGCGGCGGCGACGCTACGCAGGTCCACACCCAGGCCGAGCGCGGCCATTGAGACGACGGTCAGCAACGTCGCGAGCCCGTTCGCCTGCGTCACGAGCGCGTCGGGCAGCAGTTCGAGCGAGCGCGCCGTGGCGAGCGCCAGGAAGGCGAGGATGAACCAGGGCACGAAGCGCGTCACCAGCGTGCCGAGGCCCTGGCCCGCGATGCTGTGCATCCGTCCGCGCCGCTTTGCCATGATGAGCGACAGCCCGAGTACCACCGGCCCGAGCATCAGCACGCGGACCAGCTTCACCAGCGTACCAAGTTGCACCGCGACCGTGCCGAGCGGGGCGGTAGCGGCGAGCACCTGCGGCACCGCATAGACCGTCAGCCCCGCCAGCGCGCCACCAGCATGGGCGCCGAGCCCCAGCAGAACCGCTAGGAAGGGGAGCGCCAGCACCACCGCCACGCCGAGCACTGCGGTGAACGCAATCGACGCAGCGACGTCGTCGCTCTCGGCATCGATCACCGGCGCGACCGCGGCGATGGCTGAGTTGCCGCAGATCGCGTTGCCGCAGGCGATCAGCATCGCCAGCTTGTGGGGGAGCCCGAACAGCCGGCCGAGCGCGAAGCTCGCTGCGATGGCGAGGGCGACGGTGGCGACGATCCCCGCCACCAGCGACGCGCCCGCGCCGACGATCGATCCGAGGCTGATTGTCGCGCCGAGCAGAGTGACCGCGAGCTCTAGCAAAATCTTCCCCGAGAAATGGATCCCGACATGCCAGCGGGCGCTCGGCGTCCAGGCGGTGCGCACGGAGGTGCCGATCAGGATTGCGAGCACCAGTGCTTCCAGCCAGGCGCGGCCGGTCAGCGTCACCTCGACGCGCTGCGCGGCGAGTGCGGCGAGCGTTACGGCGATTGAAAGCGCCAGGCCGGGCAGCACGGCGGCGGCACGCCGGACCAGCGTGGAAGGGGAGGGCGACACGGTGGGGAGAACGGTAGCCATGGGAGAAGAGTGCGCGTGGTATCGACACAAATCCAATCGATTGATAATGTCTAATGCATAAAGATTAGGAATGAATGGTGACGCTGGAGCAGCTTCGTATTTTCGTCGCAGTGGCCGAGCGGCGAAGCATGACGCGGGCAGCCGAGGCGTTGCACCTCACCCAGCCGGCGGTCAGCGCTGCCATTGCCGCGCTGGAGGAGCGCCACGCCACGCGGCTGTTCGACCGGGTGGGACGGGGCATCGTGCTGTCCGACGCGGGGCGTGCCTTCCTGCCCGAGGCGCAGGGGGTGCTGGCGCGCGCCGAGGCGGCGCAGCGGATGCTCGACGATCTCGCCGGTCTCAAGCGCGGCGCGCTGCGCATCGCCGCCAGCCAGACGGTGGCGAGCGACTGGCTGCCGGCACGAATGGCGCGCTTTGCCGCCGGCCATCCCGGCATCCGGCTGCCGCTCAGCGTCGGCAACACCGCCCAGGCGTTGGCTGCGGTGCTGGCGGGCGAGGCGGACCTCGCCTTCGTAGAGGGGCCGGTTGACGATCCCCATCTCAGCGCCGAGCGGGTAGGGGGCGACCGGCTGGGGCTCTATGTCGCGCCTGGCCATTCCTTGCTGGGGCGGCGGATCGACCGCGTGTCGCTGCGCGCCGCCGGCTGGGTATTGCGCGAGCCGGGATCGGGCACGCGCGCCCATTTCGCAGCGGCGATGAGCGCGCTCGGCCTCACGGTCGACGATCTCGATATCCGGCTGGAACTGCCCTCCAACGGCGCGGTGCTGGCGGCGGTGGAGGCCGGTGGGCTGGTCACTGCCGCATCGGACCTCGCCGCGGCGCCGCGTCTTGCGGCAGGGTATGTCGCCCGGCTTGACCATGATCTGCCCGAGCGCCCCTTCACCATGGTCGCGCACCGCGAACGGCACCGCAGCCGTGCCGCAGAGGTTTTCGTCGCGGCACTGTCGTCGCACGCGGCGAACCTTTCTGGTGGCTGACCAAGGGGTTCAGCGCTGCGTCAGCCGGGCCGTTGCATAAGCGTCACAGATGGGCGCATTGCGCGCCCGATCGAGATGGAAGGTGGAGTGGGATGCGACTGATGATTTCCGCGCTGCTGCTGGCGTCCGCCGCAGTCGCGCCGGCGCTGGCGCAGGATCGGGATCATGGTAACTGGCATCGCGATGGCGGTCGTCAGGGCGATGGTGGTCGTCAGGGTGATGGCGGTCACCAGGGCGGCGGCGACCATCAGGGTCAGCCGGGCAATGGTGGCGGCTGGCAGCGTCCGGGGCCGGCGCCGGTGCAGGCTCCCCAGGCGCAGCCTCCGCAGGCCCCGCCGCCGCAACCGGGCCGCCCGCAGGGTGGCGGCTTCGGCCATGACGGCCGGCCCGACAATGATCATGGCCGGCCGAACGTCGAGTGGCACAACCAGGCGGGTGGCGGTGCGCCGGGAGCACCCGGTGGCGTCCGTCCGCGCGAGGGTCTGTGGGCCGGCGATCGCGGCGATCGCGGCGGCCGCGGCGGCAATGGCCGGCCGGATGGCCAATGGGAGGGCCGCCCCGGCGGTGGCCATGACAATGACCATGCCAATGGCGGCTGGGATCATGGCCGGCCAGGCGGCTGGAATCCGGGACGCCCGGCGGGTGACTGGGACCATGGTCGCCCCGGTGGTGGCTGGGATCGTGGCAACCCCGGTCGCGACGGGGATCATGGTCGCCCTGGCGGCGGCTGGGATCGTGACGGCCAGGGCCGCGATTGGAACCACGGCTGGCGCGACGATCGCCGCTACGATTGGCGCGGCTGGCGCGACAACCATCGCGAAATCTACCATATCGACCGCTACCGGCCGCCGCATGGCTATGGGTGGGGCTATCGCCGCTATGGCGTAGGCGCGCGGCTGGCACCGCTCTATTTCGCCTCGGCCTACTGGATATCGGACCCCTGGTATTATCGTCTGCCGCCGGCCTACGGGCCGTATCGGTGGGTGCGCTACTATAACGACGCCCTACTGGTGGACATCGAGACCGGCTTCGTAATCGACGAGATTCCGGACTTCTTCTGGTAAGAGCTGAATTCGCGGGACGAGAGGGCCCGGCGCGGGGTGGAACCCCTGCGCCGGGCCTTGCGTTGTTCGGGACTCTGCTTGTTTTGTGCAGTCGAATTGACGATTGTCCAAGATGAATTGAAGATAAAGCAACCATTCCGGTGTCGTTCATGCTGGGAGTGGCAGGAAAGACCCCGGCAGCACGAATTAATTCTCATCGTGCGCTGAACAGAGAGGGATTTTGACCATGCGTAAGCTCATTCTTGCTTCCGCGCTTGCCGCCACGCTGATGCCGGCTGCTGCCATGGCGCAGTCCTATGGCGAGGTGCGTCACGATCAGCGCGAGCTGCGCCATGACCAGCGCGAGCTCGATCGTGCCTATGCCAGAGGCGATCGCGACGACATCCGCGATGCGCGCCGCGAGGTGCGCGACGATCGCCGCGAGCGCCGCGATGACTGGCGCGACTACCGCCGTGCGCATCCCGAGGCCTTCCGTGGCCCGCGCTATGTCGGCCCGCGCGCCGGCTGGCGCTATCGCCCGGTAGCGGTCGGCAACCGCTTCGAGCCGGTGTACTACGATCGCCGCTACTGGATCGATCCGGTCCGTTATCGTCTGCCGCCGGTCGTCGGCTATCAGCGCTGGGTCCGTTACGGTAATGACGTGGTGCTGGTCGATACGCGCTCGGGCCGCGTCGTGAACGTCTATGGCGGCTTTTTCTTCTAAGCCGGGTCGCTTGCCGGGCTGACGTCCGGTCGATAAGCCTCCGCGATCCATCTGATCGCGGAGGCTTTTTCATGCGCGTGGCTTCTCCTCTTCGTGCCTTTCTCCTCGCCGCGGCGCTGGTGCCTGCCGCCGCCCATGCCGCGCCCCGCACCCATGCGGCGCGCGCCGCGCCGGCGGCGCGCGATGCCAATACCCGCCTTCGCCAGCTGTTCACTGACACCGATGAGGCTGTGCTCAAGCGCAACCCCCTCCAGGCGCTCTACCGCGGCGATCTGCGCTATGCCGACCAGCTCGGTGATCCCTTCTCCGACGAGCACATGGCGGCCGAGAAGTCAGCTGACGAGGAGGCGCTGAAGAAGTTGGCGGCCATTCCGCGGGCCGCGCTCACCCCCACCAACCAGATCGCCTATGACGTGTTCAAGCGCTCGACCGAGATCGAACTGGAAGGCTACCGCCCCGATCTGCTGAAGCTCAGCAAGGCGATGCCGATCAACCATTTTTACGGCCTGCACCTCGATTATGCGGACCTGTCGTCCGGTCAGGGTGCGGCGCCGTTCAAGACGGTGAAGGACTATGAGGACGCGCTGAAGCGCCATGCGCAATATCCCCGCCTGGTCGACGAAATCATCGCGCGCTTCCGTCAGGGCATGGCCGAAGGGCTCGTCGAGCCCAAGCTGGTCGTCAACAACATGATCGACGAGCTCACACTGCAGGCTGCCAACGGCGTCGAGGGCTCGCCCTATTACGGCCCGGTCAAAAGCTTCCCCGCCGATCTGCCGGCCGCCGAGCAGGCGCGGCTGCGAAACGCCTTCACCGCCGCGATCCGCGACGGCATCATGCCCGCCAATGCCAAGCTGCTCGCTTTCCTCAACACCGAATATCTGCCGCATGCGCGCGACACTGTGGGGCTCGGCGGGATGCCCGGCGGCGACGCCTATTATCGCTACCTGATCGAGCAGAATACGACGCTGCCCAAGACCGCGGCGGAGGTCCACCAGCTCGGCCTCGACGAGGTGGCGCGGATCACCAAGCAGGTGGAAACGATCAAGGACCAGGTTGGCTTTAAGGGCGACCTCCACGCCTTCTTCCAGTTCATGACCACCGACCCGCGTTTCGCTCCGCCCTCGCGCCAATGGCTCGAGACCAGGTATCGCGAGATCGGTGCGCGCATCGACAAGCGTATCCCCGAGCAATTCTCGCTCGTGCCGAAGACCCCGCTCGAGATCCGTCCCGAGCCCGCCTACAAGGAGAAGAGCTCGGCCGGCGGCGAATATATGCAGGGGTCGGCCGACGGGACGCGGCCGGGCGTCTTCTACTACAACGGCTATGACCTTCCGACACGCTTCACGTGGGACATGGAGACGCTCTACCTCCACGAGGCGGTGCCGGGGCATCACTTCCAGATCAGCCTGGCGCAGGAGAATGAGAAGCTCCCCAACTTCATGCGCTTCGGCGGCAACACTGCCTTCGTCGAGGGCTGGGCGCTCTATGCCGAGACGCTGTGGCCCGAGCTTGGCATGGAGACCGATCCCTATGAGCGGTTCGGCGGCCTCAATGACGAGATGCTGCGCGCGATGCGGTTGGTCGTCGATACGGGCATCCACTCGATGGGTTGGACGCGCGATAAGGCGATCGAATACATGACCACCCACTCGGCGATGGGGAAGGCGGATGTGACCGCCGAAGTTGAGCGCTACATCGCCATCCCCGGGCAGGCGCTCGCCTACAAGGTCGGTCAGCTCACCATCCTCAAGGAGAAGGCCAAGGCCAAGGCGGCGCTGGGCGCCAAGTTCGATCCGCGCGCCTTCCATGCGCAGGTGCTCGATACCGGCGCGCTGCCGATGACCGTATTCGAGAAGAAGATCGACGACTGGATCGCCAGCCAGAAGAAATGAGAGGGCGTGGGCGGGACAGCCTCTCCCGTCCGGCCTCAGCCCAGCGTACCGAACGGCAGTAGCTGCCGCGCGATCCGCGACGCCTCGCCCCCGTGGCCGGCCTCGAGCGGGGCGATCAGTCGGATCGCGGCGCGCTGCATCACCCGGTCGATCGCGCCGGGGGCCTGCGCTGTCGCCGCGCGCTGCGCGAGGTGGAGCGCGGTCGTGGTGTCCGAGGAATCGAGCTTGATGCGGATCAGAGCCGCATAGCCCGGAAAGAAGGCGCGATCGCCGCCCATCGCCACCGCGCGGTCGAGCACCGCCATCCCCTCGTCGCGGCTGGCGCCGAGCAGGGTGCGGGCGAGGAAATTGCCGAGGTCGCCCACCGCCGTCAGGTGCCAGCCAGCGATCGCGATCTGCACCTCGGCGTCGGCCGGATCGGCCACCTCGATCGCCGTGAGCGCGCGGTGCGCGGCCCTGGCGTCGGACGGCGAGCGGGTGAGCTGGCCGCGATAGCCGATCGCCAGCGCCTGCTGGAGCTGCGCCTCGCGATCGCCCGGATGCTGCACCAGCAGCGCTTTGGCCTCGCCGATCGCCTCGTTGACGAGGGTTAGCGCCTGCGTCCTGTCGTGGGTGGCGAAGGCGGCGCGGATCAGCGTCTCGCGCGGCGCCTCGGCCTGCGCGGGGGCAGCGAGAGTGACCACAAGGGCGATCGCGGCAGCGCCGCGCAGGAAGGAAGCCATGACCTCTCCCTAAGATCCGGTCTGACGTGAATAGTGGCTGACCGGCGGCCCGCGCGCGGGCGGGTGACCTCGTCCGGCAGTTGGCCGCGCCGGGCCGAAGCGGCGGCGCGGCCGTGGTGACACGCCGAGGAGTGCGCGCCGCCAGTCAGAAAGGGACGGATCAGTCTATTAACGCTCCGGCGCGGATTCGGTTCGTCAGGCTTCCCGTTGCAGTGCGTCGGCGATGAGCTGGCGCGTCTCGGCGAGGCCGTAGAGCGCGGCGAAGCTGCCCATGCGCGGGCCTTGGGTCGAGCCCAGAAGCGTCTCGTAGAGCACCTTGAACCAGTCGCGCAGCGGCTCGAAACCGGCCGCCTTGCCGGCCTCATAGACCTCGTACTGGATCGCCTCGGCGTCGGCGCCCTCGGGGAGGGCTGCGAAGCGCTCGTCGAGATCGCGAAGCGCCGCCTTCTCGGCCCCGGTCGGCGCGCGGCGCACCAGCGACGCGGCGATGAAGTCCCGGAAGTATGCGATCGCATAGTCGAGCAGCCGGTCGAGCGCGGGGTGCGTCTCCGGGCTCACCTGCGGCGCGTAGCGCTGGACATAGCGCCATAGCAGCGCCTTGTCCTCGGTCATCGCCACGCTCACCAGGTTGAGCAGCAGCCCGAAGGTGAGCGGCATATCGGCGGCCGGTACCTCACCCAGATGGACATGGTGGACCGGGTTGCCGAGCTTCTGCTCGATCGGCTGGCTCGGATAGGCGGCGAGGAACTGATAATATTCGTCGACCGCGCGCGGGATCACCGAGAAGCTCAGCTGACGGGCCTTCTTGGGCTCGCGGTAGATGTAGAAGGCGAGGCTCTCGATCGGCGCATAGGTCAGCCACTCCTCGATCGTCAGGCCATTGCCCTTGGTCTTGGAGATCTTGGCGCCTTCCTCGTCGAGGAACATCTCGTAGTTGAATCCGTCGGGCGGTGTCGCACCCAGCACGCGCGCGATCTTGCCCGACTGGATGACCGAATCGATCAGGTCCTTGCCGGCCATCTCGTAGTCGACCCCGAAGGCGACCCAGCGCAGCGCCCAGTCGACCTTCCAC
>FTCZ01000494.1_pt1 | contig 10041 bp, 8 predicted proteins | sample 1658871 | NCBI WGS metagenome assembly FTCZ01 (sample SAMEA3914864, study PRJEB12502) | metagenome | biome: forest; material: soil | place: USA | collected 2012-03-12 | depth 0.3 m
CCAGAGCAGCAGCGGCTTGCGGCCCGTGACATCAGAGATCAGGCCGTAAAGCGGCTGGATCAGCACGGCGAAGATCAGCGAGCCGGCCGAAACCAGCGTCGTCATGTCGTCGGAGAGGCCGACCGACTGCTTCAGGAACTTCTGCATGTAGGTGGTGTAGGTGTAGAACGCCGAGGTGCCCCCGACCGTGACGCCGATGACGAGCAGCAGCGCCTTCCAGTGGCGGAAGAGCTGGCCGAACGAAGCCTGTTCCTTGACAGCCTTTTTTGCCTCGGTGAAATGGCCGGTCTCGTGCATGTCGCGCCGCATCACAAAGGTGACGATGGCGAGCACCGCGCCGATGATGAACGGAATGCGCCAGCCCCAGGCCTTGATCTCATCGAGACTCAGGAAGACTTTCTGGAGCGCGAGCAAGGTCAGCAGCGCGAGGAGCTGGCCGCCGATCAGCGTCATGTACCAGACGCCGGAATAGAAGCCGCGGCGATTGGGATGCGACATCTCGCTGAGATAGGTGGAGCTGGAGCCGTATTCGCCACCCTGGCTCAGGCCCTGCAGCAGGCGCGCCACGAGCAGCAGCGCGGGGGCGACGAGGCCGATCTGGGTTGCCGAAGGCGTCACCGCGATGATCAGCGAGCCGAAGCACATCAGCAGCACCGAGGTGGTCAGCGCGTTGCGGCGACCGTAGCGGTCAGCCAGCCAGCCGAAGACGACCGAGCCGAAGGGGCGAGCGACGAAGCCAAGCGCGAAGACGATCGAGGCATTGAGCTGCTGATAGGCAGGGCTGACGCCAGCGAAGAAGTTCTGCGCGAAATAGAGCTGAAAGGCGGTGAAGACGTAGACGTCATACCATTCGATGAGATTGCCGGCGGAGCCGAGCAGGATGGCCTTGACGCGCCGCGCCATGTCCTTGGCGTCGTAGCCGTCGCCCACCGGCCGGAAATCATCGGCCTTGCTCATCTCGTTCATGGTGAAAATCTCCTAAAACGCCACACTAGACCCGATAGACCATGCTGTCGCGCGAGGAGGATTAGACTTTTGGCGGACGGGGTCGCCGGGGAGCGCAGGCTCGAATGATACCGGATGCGGCAAATATCCCTATCGATCGGCTGCGTCGCAATAGCGGAGCATCAGCATCTCGTCGGCACAGCCTTGCGCGCTTTTCAGCGCGCGGGGCTCGACTCCGTAAGGCTTGAAACCGAGCGCTTCATACAAGGCAATCGCAGATGTATTGCTGGTGACGACGCTAAGCGTCACTTGCTCGACCAGGCCGGCGGCGTGCCGGAGAGCCGCCCCGACCAATGCCGCGCCAATACCCCTTCCGCGCATTTCGGGATCGACATACATGCCCCAGAGAAACCCCTTGTGGCGGTCCTTCGGCCCGCTCTGGCGCGCAAAGCCGACCATTCCGACAACCCTCGCATCATCATACGCGCCGAAGACGGTCGTATGCCGCAAGCGATCCGCGAAGGCGCTCATGGGGCGGGAGACCTCCTCGTCATAGGTTGAGCCGAAGGCCTCTGGAGCATTCCTCAGGGCAGCGAGCCTGATACTGCGATAGTCCTCGACGTTCTGATCGTCGATGCGCCGAATCTCGGCCGTCATCGGTGGATTCATGCGTAGGCCTCCTGCGAGCGATTCAGCTCAAGCATAGAGGCATCGACGAGGCTGTGTCGAAACGGGATGCGGCCCTGATGGTACGCTTCTTGAACCTCCCGGCCCAAGGAGGCCGCCATGCCCAACCGCCGTGCCATTTTGACCGGTCTTGCCGCCAGTCTCGTCACCCACAGCGCCCTCGCCGCAGGCGATGCACAGACGCTGCAGGCGGAAATCGAAGCCGCGACAGCCGCGGGAAAACCCTACCGGCTGCCGCCATCGGCAACGCTGACTGGCCCGCTGCGCCTGCCCGAAGGCGCGCATCTCATCGGCCAGCGTGGGCGTTCGCGGCTGGTGCTTGGCTCGCAAGTAATGATCACGGCCGACCATCTGCAACGGCTGACGCTCGAAGGTGTGACGCTGGAAGGTCCGGGAGATGCACAGGGCGCGCTTGCCCGTTTCATGGCCATCAAGGATCTGCGCGTCGTCGATTGCTCGTTCCAGAAGGCGGCCGGCAACGCGCTCATGCTGCAGGGCTGCGGCGGACGCATCGAGCGCAACGGCTTCGGCGATATCCGGCGCGCGGCGATCTACGCCAATGATTCAACCGGCCTGACCATCGAGGGCAACACAATCGAGCGTTGCGGCGAGAACGGGATCCAGGTGCATCGCTCGGTGAAGGGCGACGATGGCTCGATCATCCGCGCCAACCGGATCAGCGATATCCGAGCCGATCCCGGCGGCAGCGGCGAATACGGTAACGGCATCAACACGTTTCGCGGCGGCGGGGTCGTCATCGACGGCAACGTCATCCGGCGCTGCGCCTATAGCGCGGTGCGCGACAATGGCGGCGGCAATACCGTGATCTCCAACAACAACTGCGCGGCGATTGGCGAGACGGCGCTCTATGCCGAGTTCGCCTTCGAGGGCGTGGTCTTCACCGGGAACATCGTCGACAGCGCGATGACCGGCATTTCGATCGCCAATTTCGGCACGGATGGCGGAAGGCTTGGCATCGTCAGCGGCAACCTGCTGCGTAACCTTGTGCGAAAACCGCATCCGGCCACGAAGGAAATCGAAGGCGGCGTCGGCATCTCGGTCGAGGCGGATGTCAGCGTCAGCGGCAATACAATCGAGAATGCCGCTTACGCTGGTTTGCTGCTCGGCTGGGGGCCCTATCTGCGCGATGTCACGGCAAGCGGCAACACCATTCGGCAGGCGGAGACCGGCGTCATGGTGACCGTGGCACAAGGCGCCGGCGGGGCAAATATTAACGGGAACAGCATTTCAGGCGCGAAAGACGCGGTGCTCGGCATGGAATGGACGAAGCGCGCCACGGGCGACCTGACCCGGGAAACCCCGCCAAGACAGCTAAAAGTCGCTGAAAACATCGTCCGATAGGCCTAAGCGCCGCGAAACCTATGCCTTTTGACATAATCCAGAATAATTTGTGAATTAGGTATTTTCTTAACCGACTGGCGATTTTTCTGACCGAGGCTCGCGCGTCCACCGAGGGATTGTGTCGTGCGTACCTTCGTCAGTACTCGTCTCCAGCGTTTTCTCGATCAGCTCACCATCCGCGCCCAGATCGGGCTTCTCGCCGGCATCCTTGGCGCGATCCTGGTCATCGCTGTCGCCTGGGGCGCGGCGGAACTCGCCCGCAGCCACGCGCTGACGGAAGCCAAGAACCGCGCCGGCGCGCTCGCCTCCGCCATGGCCGAACGGCTCGACCAGAGCATGTTCGAGCGCTATCGCGAGATCACCTATATTGCCGATCTTGATGCCATCCGTTCGCTGTGGACAGCGGAGCCGGCCAAGCTCGAACGCGCCCTGGAGCAGTTGCAATCGACCATGCCGGATTACACCTGGCTCGGCTTCGCCGAACCGGATGGCAAGGTGCGCGCCGCGACACGCGGCCTGCTGCGCGGCCGCTCCGTCGCCGCAAGGCCCTGGTTCAAGGATGGATTGAACGGGCAGAACGCGAAGGACGTGCATAGCGCCGTGCTGCTCGACGAGTTGTTGCGCAGCGACAAGAACGCCGCTCCGATGCGCTTCGTCGATGTTGCGGCTCCCGTGCTTTCGGCGGAAGGCAAGACGCTCGGCGTGCTCGGCGCGCATCTGAGCTGGGCCTGGGCCGAAGACCTGCGCAAGACCGTGCTGCAACGGCATGACGCGGCGCATGTGATGGATATCGCCGTGTTTTCGCAGAGCGGCGAAGTGCTGGTCGGGCCCGAGGACATCAAGACCGTCTCAGGTGAGATGCTCACGACGGCCAATGCGCGCCAGGCGAGCGATTTCGTCATCGACCGCGCCGGGGAGCCGATGCTGGTCTCGATCATCAAGACGAAGGGGCTTGGCGCCTATCCAGGTCTCGGCTGGTCGGTGCTGGTGCGTGAACCGCTCGCCGTCGCGCTTCAGCCGGCTGAGCGCCTCAAGCTGCTGATCTTCACGCTTGGCGGCGGCATGGCCGTACTTGGCGGCGTGATCGCCTGGCTGCTCGCCGCGAATGTGGCCCAGCCGATCACGAAGCTGCGCGTGGAGCTCGACCTGGTCGGCCGCGACGGCGCCCGCCACACGATCGCACGTCAGCATGGCTCATCCGACGTGCTCGCGCTCTCGACCGCCATCCGTTCGCTGCTGCGGCGCGTCACCACGGCGGAGGATTATGTCGAGGAAGCCCAGCGCAAGGTCACCGAGGCACATGTCGAGACGGACCAGTTCAAGCGCGCGGTCGAGGAACTTTCGCGCGCCGCCGAGCAGCATTCGCAGCAGGTCGGCGCCGATCTCGACGCCTTGCGCCGGCTTGCCGACACCGATCCGCTGACCGGGATGCTGAACCGCCGTGGCTTCATGCCCCAGGCCTATGACGCGATGGAGCATTTCAAACGCTACCGCCGCGGCACCGCAATCCTGATGCTCGATATCGACCATTTCAAGCGCGTCAACGACACCTATGGCCATGCGGCCGGCGACGAAGTGCTGAAGATGATCGGCGAGATCGTGCAGAACCAGGTGCGCACCACTGACAGGGTCGCCCGCTTCGGCGGCGAGGAATTCGTGGTGCTGCTGCGCGAGATCGAAGAGACGGATGCAAGGGCGCTTGCCGGGCGCATCCTGGCGGCGGTCGAGGCAGCGGAAGCCAGCCATGGCATGGACACGCTACGCGTGACGGTCAGCGCGGGGCTGGCGCTGGTCGGCCGCGGCGACCGCGACATCCAGGATGCGATCGAGCGGGCTGACAGCGCGCTCTACGCCGCCAAGCGGCAGGGCCGTAACCGCTGCATCGCCGCACCGGCGCGCGTGGTGATGCTGGAGCGCATCGCGGCCTGACCGGCCTCATGCGTCTCCCTGCCCGGCCAACGCTTTCGACAGAATGTCGTAGACGCGCTGGCCGGGCATCTGCGCCACGTTGAAGCGCATGAAGCCGGTCGATGATTGCGACAGGCTGAAGACATTGCCGGGTGCCAGTACGACATCCTCGCGCAAGGCATTGCGGGCGACGCTCGCCGCATCGACGCCCTCCGGCAACCGGCACCAGAGATAGAAACCGCCCCGCGGCATGAGCCAGGGCTCGATGCCGAGCCTTGCAAGTTTCGGCACAGCGTCCTGGCGCGCTTTCGCCAGGCGTCGCCGCAGTCCATCGAGGTGCTTGCGGTAGCTGCCATCGCTCAACACGCCATAAACCAGCTCCGCCGCGATCGGACTGACGCCGCCGAAATTGGTAGCGACCTGCAGGTCGATCAACTCCTCGATCCAGTCGGCCCGCGCCGCGATGTAGCCACAGCGGATCGAGGCGGAGAGCGTCTTGGAAAAACTGCCGATGCGGATCACACGCGACAGCCCATCCAGCGCCGCGAGCCGGGGCGAGGGTTCGGGCTCGAAATCGGCGAAGATCTCGTCCTCGACGATGGTGAGGTTATGCGCGGCGGCTGCGTTCAACAGCTTATGCGCAACCTGTGGCGAGATCGTCGCCCCGGTCGGGTTATGCAGCGCGGCGTTGGTGATGTAGAGGCGCGGCTGGTGCGTTGCGAGCGCTTCGGCGAAGGCGGCCGGGTCCGGCCCCACCGGCGTATAGGGCACGCTGACGAGTTTTGCCCGGTGCGCGTGCAGTAGCGCCTGGAAATTGAAATAACAGGGATCGTCGACCAGCACGGTATCGCCCGGCTGGAGCAGGTAGCGGCAGATCAGGTCGATCGCCTGCGTGCCGGATGAGGTGAGCATGATCTGCTCGGCCCCGGCCTCGATCCCCTGCCCCGCAAGCTGACGCACCAGCAGACGGCGCAACGCCAGCGGGCCACGCGTGCTGCCATATTCGGCAAGCACAGCATCCTCGGCCCGCGCGAGACTGCGCATAGAGCGCCGCAGCGCTTCGTGCGGCATCCAGTCGGCGGGCAGCCAGCCACAGCCGGGCTTCAGCATATCCGGGCCGGCATCGAGCGACTGCCGGGAGACCCAGAACGGATCGATGGCGCGATCCGGCCGCGCCGCGGCCTCGGCAAGCGCCAATGGCGGCAAAGCGCCGGAGACATAGAAGCCGGAGCCCGGCCGCGAGCGGATGACGCCTTCGGCGGCGAGCCGATCATAGGCCTCGACCACGGTCGAGGGCGAAACCTTCATCGCCGCCGCGAAGCCACGAATGGAAGGCAGCCGGTCGCCGGCATTCAGCACCCGCGCCGCCATCTTCCGGCGGATCGCCACCACCACCTCGTCCGTGCGGCCTGCCGCCATGTTGATCATCCACGCCTTATCTGTACCGGTCACGTATACCATACAGTTTTGATCGATTGTACTGGACTGTCGCTGTCTCGCCAATCCTTTCGGCGCTACGGTCACGATCTTGAAAACGGATTCGAGGGCATGGAACGAACAAGCAGCGGATGGGGCAGCGGGCTGCTCGGCGTGATCATCTTCAGCGGCTCATTGCCGGCAACGCGGGTGGCGGTGCATGGCTTCTCGCCATTGTTCCTGACTTCCGCCCGGGCGGTGATCGCGGCCCTGCTCGGCCTGGCAATGCTTCTGCTGCTACGCCAGAAGCGGCCGGAACGTGGCGACCTTGTGCCTTTGGTGATCGTCGCGCTCGGCGTGGTGATCGGCTTTCCGTTGCTGACGGCGCTGGCGCTCCAGCACATCACCGCGGCGCATTCGATCGTCTTCGTCGGCCTGCTGCCGCTAGCGACAGCGTTCTTCGGCGTGCTGCGCGGCGGCGAGCGGCCGAAACCAGCCTTCTGGCTGTTCTCCATCATCGGCGCGGCGCTGGTCGCAGGCTTTGCGCTGATGCAGAGCGGCAGCGGCTCGCTGACCGGCGACCTGCTGATGATCGCCGCCATCCTGCTTTGCGGGCTTGGCTATGCGGAGGGCGCGGCGCTCTCGCGAAAACTCGGCGGCTGGCAGGTGATCTCGTGGGCGCTACTCGTGGCGTTTCCAGTGATGGCGATCCTGGCGCTCACCACCTTGCCAGGTTCGCTGGAAGCGATCGACCTGCCCGTCTGGCTCGGCCTCGCCTATGTCTCGATCTTCAGCATGCTGGTCGGCTTCGTGTTCTGGTATCGCGGGCTGGCGCTCGGCGGCATCGCCGGCGTCGGCCAATTACAACTGCTGCAACCCTTCTTCGGCCTGCTGCTCGCCGGCCTGCTGCTGCACGAGCCAGTCGCCTGGAGCATGATCGCGGTGACGGGGCTGGTGGTGCTATGCGTGGCCGGCGCGAAGCGGTTTGCCTGAAGCAGGCGAGCATCCGGATGAGGCCGTTGTCTTCGAAGCCATGACCGCGTTAAGTGCGGGTTGCCTCACATCAACGGTGGTAATGCGCGCATGCCAGGTGACGCCGAACTTCTGCTTCTCTCAGGTCCGCAAGTCGAGCCGCTGCTAACCCCGGCTGCCGTTCTGGAGGCGGTGCGCGAGGCTTTCACCCTGCATAGCCAGAAGGAGGGCCGCGTCTTCCCGGTCGTTCGCGAGCGTCTCTCGACCGGCGGCGTCTTCGGCATCAAATCGGGCGATGTCCAGGCGCAAGGCCTGCTCGGTTTCAAGGCTGCCGGCTTCTGGCCGGCCAACCGGAAGCGGGACGGCGAGCCGCATCAGGCGACGATCATGCTGTTCGATCCGGCCTCAGGCCGGCCGACCTGCCTGATCGACGGCAACGCGATCACGACAGCGCGGACCGGGGCGGCGGGCGCGCTTGGCCTGCAACTGCTTGCCCGCCCCGACAGCAAGACGCTGTGTGTATTCGGTTCCGGCGTTCAGGCGCGCATTCAGGTGCAACTGGCGTTGGATGCGCTGCCCGCGATTAGCGAAGTTCGGTATCTGACATCGGGCGGTGCGCCGAACCATGCCTTCGAGGCCAAATTCAGCGGCCGCTGCACCGTGCGCCATGCCACCGATGCAGACGCAACCGTCGCATCCAGCGATGTCATCGTTACCGCGACACCCGGCGGCGGCGCGCTCTTTTCCGCCGACGCGGTCCGGCCAGGAACGCATATCAATGCCGTCGGCACAGACACCAAGGGCAAGCGGGAATTGCCCGAGGGCCTGCTGCGCCGCGCGATCGTGGTGGTCGACGACCAGGAGCAATCCCGCCAGATTGGCGAGGGACAATGGTACGACGACCTTGAGCTGATCGAGATTGGCGACATTCTGACGGGCAAGGTTCAGATGGCTCGATCGGAAACCGATATCACCGTCTTCGATATGACTGGCCTTGCCTTGCAAGACCTGACCGTCGCTCGGATGCTGTACCGTCGTGCGGTCGACGAGAAGCGCGGATCGAAGGCGCCCTGGCCGTGGTAAGCGTCAACGCGTCGGAATGGCCGCACAGCTATACACGATTGAGCCATCGCCACGCTGTACGATCAAGGTAGCGCTCAGCTTGCTTGCCAACCGGCAAGGCTGCTCGCGCTCGGGCACTTGCGCACCCAAGCCGAGACATCTCCTGCCCTAAGTCGCAGTTTCGCCAGCTTCCGCTTATCCCTCAGCGGCCGCTTCCAGCGTCGCGATATCGAACTTGCCCATCTTCAGCATGGCTTCGGCGACACGCTTGGCGCGGCCGGGCGCTTTGTCGCCCATCAGCTCGCCCAGCCGGCGCGGGACGATCTGCCAGGACAGGCCCCAGCGATCGGCCAGCCAGCCGCAGTGGCTTGCCTTGCCGCCGCCGCTCAGCAGCGCCTCCCACAGATGATCGATCTCGGCCTGGGTCTCGCATTGGACGACGATCGAGAAACTGCGGTTGAACGGATCAAGCGGGCCGGCCTGGATCGCCATGTAGGACTGGTCGCCGAGGTGGAACGCCATCGTCCGCACCGAGCCCGCCGGGCCGCTTGGATTGTCGGCGGGCACGGCTGAGATCCACTCGATCTTCGAGCCAGGGATCAGCGAAACATAGAGGCTGACGGCGGCCTCCATATCCTTCTCGAACCATAGGTGCTGGGCGACTTTCATTTCGGCTCCCTTTTTCAACGGTCTTCGCGCGGCGCTTTTGATCGCGCCACGCCCAAGGACGATTGAAAATTTGCGATGCCGACAGGCCCGCGAAATAAAGACGCGGAGCCGGAGCCCCGCGTCTTGATCTCGTTCAACGACCGGCGGTCACGCCGCCATCGACCGGCACGACCACGCCGGTGATCCACGATGCCTGCTCGGAAGCCAAGAAAAGGATCGCCTCCGCCACGTCGCGCGGTTGGCCGTTGCGGCCGATGGGATGGAATGCATTGAAGGTCGGCAGGACTTCGCTGACCTGCTGTGCGCTCATGAAAGTGTTGTAGACCGGCGTCTCGACCACCGCCGGGGCAACCGCATTGATGCGAATCTTGTAAGGTGCCAGCTCGATCGCGAGATTGCGCACCATCGCGTGAACACCGGCATTCGCCGCCGAATAAGCGGCCGATGGCGTGGCGCCGATCGCCTGGATGGCCCACATGGAGCCGGTCTGGACAATTGCGCCGCCAGTGGCCTTCATCGCCTTGGCCGCCGCCTGCGCGGTGAAGAATTTCCCCTTCAGGATCGTATCGAGATACCAGTCGTAATCCTGCTCGGTCAGCTCGAGAAACGGCTTCGGGTTGAAGACGCCTGCGTTGTTGACCAACACGTCAAGGCGGCCAAAGCGGGAGACCGCCTTATCCACCAGAGCCGCGCCCGTTTTCGGATCGGCGATATCTCCGGCTAAAGTGATGACCCGAGAGCCGCTAGGATCGATTTCGCTGACGGCGGCCTGAAGCTTCGCCGCATCGCGCCCGTTGATCGCCACGCTGGCGCCCTCAGCGATAAAGCGCGCTGCCGTTTCCTTGCCAATCCCCGAACCGCCGCCGGTGATCGCAACAACCTTTCCATCAAATCGCATGGCCTTATTCCTTTATCTACCTGTTGACAGGTAGATGCGTTTTAGCGCTTGTTCCGATGCCATGCAATGCCTATCTGTTGCTAGGTAGATTTGGAGGTTGGAATTGAGCGAGACCGTCGACG
>FTCZ01000986.1_pt1 | contig 10035 bp, 7 predicted proteins | sample 1658871 | NCBI WGS metagenome assembly FTCZ01 (sample SAMEA3914864, study PRJEB12502) | metagenome | biome: forest; material: soil | place: USA | collected 2012-03-12 | depth 0.3 m
ATGCCGCCCGAGGTCTTTTCCTCGGCTTCGACACGCTTCACGAGCACGCGATCGTGCAGGGGACGGAAGTTCATGAGGCTACCCTTTCCTCAGTGTGCGACCGGCCCGCTTCCCCACCTGGACGGGGGAGACTCGGGCCGGCTTCGATAGATTGTTAGCACTCATCGCTGACGAGTGCCAACGCCAGGAATATGGTCCTGTGTATCCTGTCGTCAAGCCGACGACTGCCAACAAATTTCCACCGTCCCGACGCAGGCCGTGCGTTGGGCGCGACAGGTCGTTGCCAGCGCCTCGCCCATACTCTAGCCCCGGAAGAAAGACGGAAAGGTGACGCGGTGATGCGCTTCGTTCGGGCCATGTGGCGCTTCCTGATGGGGGTGAAGGACATGCTGGCGCTGATCGCGCTTCTGCTGTTCTTCGGCGCGATCTTCGTAGGCCTTTCCAGCGGGGGCCATCCCAACATCCCGGCCAAAGGTGGCGCGCTGGTGCTCGATCTGCACGGCAGCCTCGCCGAACAGCCCGCCGACGCGCGGCCGATCGACTTCGTCTCCGGCGCGGGCGGCCCCGACATCAACCAGTATCGCCTGCGCGACGTGATTCGCGGGGTGAACGCCGCCGCCACCGACAAGCGGGTGAAGGCGGTGGTGCTCGATCTCGACGGCTTCACAGGCGGCGGGCAGGCGGCGGTCTCCGCGGTCGGCAGCGCGCTCGACAAGGTTCGGGCGGCGGGCAAACCGGTGTTCGCGTTCGCCACCGCCTATGATGATCCGAGCTACTTGCTCGCCTCCCACGCCAGCGAGGTCTGGCTCGATCCGCTGGGCGCGGTGCTGACGCCGGGGCCGGGTGGATCGCAGCTCTACTACAAGGGCCTGCTCGACAAGCTCGGAGTCACCGCGCACGTCTATCGTGTCGGCAAATTCAAGTCGGCGGTGGAGCCCTTCACCCGCACCGAGGCCTCGCCTGAGGCGCGTGCCGCCAATCAGGCGCTGGTCGATGCGCTGTGGAGCCGCTGGCAGGCGGAGGTCGGGACGGCCCGGCCCAGAGCGCGCTTCGCTGACTATCTCGCCAGCCTGACCGCCGGAAACGTGCCCAACAGCACGCTCGCCGAGAATGCAGAAGCGATGGGGCTCGTCGACCGACTCGGCGACCGCATCGCCTTCGGCAAGCGCGTCGCCTCCATCACCGGCACGCCCGATAAGGCCGGCCCCGGCGACTATCGCAAGATCGGGTTTGAAGATTGGGTGGATGCCAATCCCGTCCCCACCAGCGGTGCCCCGATCGGAGTGGTGACGATCGCCGGCGATATTGTCGACGGCAAGGCGCCCTCGGGTACGGCAGGCGGCGACAGCATCGCCAACGCGCTCGGCAAGGCGGTCGCCAAGGGCAACCTCAAGGCGCTGGTGGTGCGCGTGGATTCGCCCGGCGGATCGGTGACCGGATCGGACCGCATCCGCTCGGCGATCCTTGCTGCCAAGGCCAAGGGGCTGCCGGTGGTGGTGTCGATGGGATCGGTGGCGGCCTCGGGCGGCTACTGGGTGTCGACCACCGGCGACACGATCTTCGCCGATCCAGACACGATCACCGGCTCGATCGGCGTGTTCGGCATCATTCCCACCTTCGAGGGAACGCTCGGCAAGGTCGGCCTGTCCGCCGATGGGGTGCGCGCGACGCCGCTCTCCGGCCAGCCCGACGCGCTTAGGGGCACGACGCCAGTGGTCGACGCGCTGATCCAGGCCGGTATCAACCAGACCTATGCGCGCTTCACCGGCCTCGTCGCCGCCGCCCGCCACCTGCCCGTGACCGAGGTCGACTCGATCGGGCAGGGCCACGTGTGGGACGGCGTGACCGCGCACAAGATCGGGCTGGTCGACCGCTTCGGCGGGCTCGACGACGCCATCGCCGAGGCCGCACGGCGCGCGAAGCTCGATCCGAAGAAGGTCCACCCCGTCTATATCGAGCGCGAAAAGCCCACCTTCCTGCGCCTGCTCCAGATGCTCGCGGGCAATTCGGGCAGCGCCGACGGTGGCGATGCGACGACCCGCGACGCCTTCGCCTCGCTCGCCCAGCGGCCGGATTGGCTGCTGGCGCGCGCGCTTGGCGATGCACGGCGGATCCTCGCCGGGCCGGCGATCCAGGTGCGCTGCCTCGCCTGCGGCGACGAGGCGCCCTCGCCTGCCGACCTCGCAGCCGCGCGGCGGATGATGGCCCACGCCGGGCTGTGATCGTCCGCCCCGCCAGGCTCGAGGACGCCGCCGCGATTGCAGCGATCTACGCGCGTTATGTGACGGACACGGTGATCACCTTTGAGCTCGATCCGCCCGACGCGGCCGAGTTTCGCGCGCGGATCGAGCATGTTACCGCCACCCACCCGTGGCTGGTCGCCGAGCGGGACGGCACAGTGGTCGGCTATGCCTATGGCAGCCCCTACCGCACGCGCGCTGCCTATCGCTGGGTGGCCGAGACCGGCATCTATCTGGCCGAGACCCAGCACGGACACGGCATTGGGCGCGTGCTCTACTCCGCGCTGCTTGATGAACTGGAACGGCGCGGATTTGTCGCGGCGATGGGGGTGATGACAGCGGGCAATCCAGCGAGCACCGCGCTGCATGAGCGGCTCGGCTTCCGCCATGTCGGCACCCAGCCAGGCATCGGCTTCAAGCTTGGCGCCTGGCACGACGTCGTGTTCTGGCAGCGAGACCTCGCGCCCCGGCTCGACGATCCACCCGAGCCTCAGTTGCGATAGGCGGGTAGGCCGATACCGAACGCGATCGCGGCCGCGCGGAGCAGGAAGCCCGCGAGCGAAGCGATCACCGCCGGCCACGGCGCAGGCAGCCCGGCCACCGTCAGCACCACGAACAACCCCGAGGCAAGCGCGGCGGCGGTGACGTAGAGCTCGGGCCTCAGGATGATCGAAGGCACCCCCGCCACCATGTCGCGGATGATGCCGCCCATCGTCGCGGTGACGATCCCCATGATCGCGGCGGGCAGCGGCGGGATGCCGTAGCCGAGCGCCTTGCCCGCGCCATAGACCGCATAGGCGGCAAGCCCCAGCGCGTCGCACCAGTCGAGAGCGCGCTCCGGCCACAAGCGGCGCGGCGTCAGGAACCCCATCACCGCCATGCCGAGGCAGATCGCGATCGGCGTCGGATTGTGCAGCCAGAACACCGGCGCGCCGATCAGCAGATCACGCGTGGTGCCGCCGCCCGTGCCCGTCACCATCGCGAAGAAGCAGAAGGTGATGATCGTCTGTCGCGCCCGCGCCGCCTGCAACGCACCCGACGCGGCAAATACGGCGAGCCCCGCCATGTCGAGCCAGGGAAGCAACGGACTGAGCTCGGGCAGAGGAAAATGGGGCGCCATTGGCGAGGAGGATTAGCGAGGCGCTGCGCCAGCGTCGATGGCAGTTGATGAAGAAGCGCAACAAAGCGCGACCGGAGCGTGCCGGGCTTCAGACTGACGCACGATGCGGCTAAGCATCGCCGCCATGGATCTCGAAGCTATCATCGCCGGAATTGTCGAGGAGATGCGCGCCGCGCCGGACCGGGGGCGGGTGGCTAGCTACATCCCCAGCCTCGCCGGCGTCGACCCCGCGCAATTCGGCATGGCCGTCGTCACCGCGGACGGCACTGTCGTCACTGGCGGTGATGCCGACACCGGCTTCTCGATCCAGTCGATCTCCAAGGTGTTCGCGCTGACGCTGGCGCTCGGCAGGGTGGGCGACCTGCTGTGGCGGCGGGTCGGACGCGAGCCGTCGGGCAGCGCGTTCAACTCGATCGTCCAGCTCGAGACCGAGCGCGGCATGCCCCGCAATCCCTTCATCAACGCCGGCGCGATCGTTGTCGCCGACGTCAACCTCGCCGGCTACGCCCCGCGCGAGGCGATCGCCGAACTGGTGCGCTTCGTGCGCTACCTCGCCTCCGATGAGGATATCGCGATCGACGAAGCGGTGGCGCGATCCGAGGAGGCGACCGGCGAACGCAACCGCGCGCTGGCCCACTATATGCGTGCGTTCGGCAATCTCGACCATGCCGTGGAGATGGCGCTCGGCGTCTATTTCCACGCCTGCGCGATCGAGATGAGCTGCCGGCAGCTCGCCATGGCGGGGCGCTATCTGATGCTGGGCGGGCGCCATCCCGAGGGCGGCCGGGTCGTCTCCGAGACGCGGGCGCGACGCATCGCCGCGTTGATGCTCACCTGCGGCCATTATGACGCGAGCGGCGACTTCGCCTTCCGCGTCGGCATGCCGGGCAAGTCGGGAGTCGGCGGCGGCATCCTGGCGGTGGTGCCGGGCAAGGCCTCGATCGCGGTCTGGTCGCCAGGGCTCAATGCCAACGGCAATTCGCAGCTCGGCACGCTGGCGCTGGAGCGGCTGACGGATGCCACCGGGTGGAGCGTGTTCGGCGCGGACTGATCCGGCCACCCCGGCGCAGTGTTATTCGACGCCTTCGAGGATTCGGATATCGCGCTCGGCCGCACCGCCTAGCGCTTCGAGTGCGGCCTTGTAGCCATCGGCCTCATAGACTGCGAGTGCCTGCTCCAGGCTGTCCCATTCGATGATGAGCGCGCGATCACCCGCGCGCCCGCAGCGACCGCCGCCGGGCCGGCCAGCTTCTGATAGGCCGCAAAGGCCTCGTCGTCGGAAATCGAACGATAGAAGATCGCAGTGTAGACTTTGGGCACCCATCCCTCCGTGCAGACAGCGATCGACGTCGGCCCCGCATGCACGGGGCCGACATCCCGATCAGATGTGGATCGGCTTTCCCGTAACCGCCATGGCGGCTTCCTTGAGCGCTTCCGAATGCGTTGGGTGCGCGTGGCAGGTGTAGGCGATGTCCTCGCTGGTCGCGCCGAACTCCATCGCCTGCGCGGCCTGCGCGATCATCGTGCCAGCCACCGACGCGATGATCCACACGCCCAGCACGCGATCCGTCTTGGCGTCTGTCACCACCTTCACGAACCCGTCCGGCTCATGGTTGGTCTTCGCGCGCGAGTTGGCGAGCATCGGGAACTTGCCGATCTTCACCTCACCGCGCGCCTTGGCCTCCTCTTCGGTCAGGCCGACGCCGGCGATCTCGGGCATGGTGTAGACCACGCTCGGGATCACATCATGGTTCACGATGCCGGTGAGGCCCGCGATGTTCTCGGCAACCGCGATGCCCTCGTCCTCGGCCTTGTGGGCGAGCATCGGACCGGGAATGACGTCGCCGATCGCCCAGATGCCGGGGACCGCGGTGCGGAAGTCGTGATCGATCTCGATCTGGCCACGCGGATTGGTCGCGAGGCCCGCCTTGTCGAGCCCGAGGCCGTCGGTGTTCGGACGGCGGCCGATCGAGACCAGCACCGCGTCCGCCTCGATCGTCTCAGTGGCGCCACCGGCGGCGGGCTCGACGGCGAGCGTCGCCTTGTCGCCCTCGACCTTCACGCCCGTCACCTTGGTGGCGAGGCGGAACTCGAGGCCCTGCTTCTTCATGATCTTGTTGGTTTCTTTGCGGACCTCCGCGTCGAAGCCCGGCAGCACCTGGTCGAGGAACTCGACCACGGTCACCTTGGCGCCGAGGCGCTTCCACACCGAACCCAGCTCGAGCCCGATCACGCCGCCACCGATCACGACCATGTGGCCCGGAACTTTGGCCAACTCCAGCGCGCCGGTCGAGTCGACGACAACCTTCTGGTCGATCGTGACACCCGGCAGCGGCGTCACTGACGAGCCGGTGGCGATGATGATATTCTTGGCGCGCACAGTGCGGTCGCCGACCTGGACGCTGTCCTTGCCGGTGAACGTCGCATGGCCCTTCAGCCACTCGATCTTGTTCTTCTTGAAGAGGAACTCGATGCCGCCGGTGAGGCCCTTCACCGCGTCCAGGCGCTGGGCGTGCATGGTGTCGAGGTCAAGCTCGACGCTGGTCTTGATGCCGAGCTTGGCGAGCTTGCCGCCGGCCGCCTCCTCATAGAGTTCGGAGGCATGGAGCATCGCTTTCGACGGGATGCAGCCGACGTTGAGGCAGGTGCCGCCCAGCGTCTCACGGCTCTCTGCGCAGGCGGTGCGGAGCCCCAGCTGCGCTGCCCGGATCGCGGCGACATAACCGCCGGGGCCCGAACCGATCACCAGAACGTCGAAATCGTAGTCAGCCATTTCACTCTCCCGTTCCCCCGCGCAGGCGGGGGCCCAGCTCAACATGTCGAGCGGGCTCCCGCCTGCGAGGGAGCCCGGCAGGGACGGTTCTTTAAAGGTCGATCAGCAGCCGGGTCGGATCCTCGATCGCGTTCTTGAGCGCGACGAGGAAGGTCACCGCCTCACGGCCATCGATCAGGCGGTGATCGTAACTGAGCGCAAGATACATCATCGGGCGAACGACGACCTGGCCGTTCACCACTACCGGACGTTCATCGATACGGTGGAGGCCCAGCACTGCCGACTGCGGCGGGTTGATGATCGGGGTCGACATCAGCGAGCCGAACACGCCGCCATTGGAGATGGTGAAGGTACCGCCCTTCATCTCCTCCATCTTGAGCGTGCCGTCCTTGGCGCGGCGGCCGAAGTCGCCGATCGTCTTCTCGATGCCGGCCACCGACAGATCCTGCGCGTCGCGGATCACGGGCACGACCAGGCCGTTCGGCGCGGAGACCGCGACCGAAACGTCGACATAGTCGTGGTAGACGATCTCGTCGCCCTCGATCGAACCGTTCACCGCCGGAATGTCACGCAGCGCCTGTACCGCGGCCTTCACGAAGAAGCCCATGAAGCCGAGGCGGACGCCATGCTTCTTCTCGAACAGATCCTTGTACTTGGCGCGTGCTTCCATCACTGCCGACATGTCGACGTCGTTGAACGTCGTCAGCATCGCGGCGGTGTTCTGCGCTTCCTTGAGACGGCGGGCGACCGTCTGGCGCAGGCGCGTCATCTTCACGCGCTCTTCCTTGCGCGCGCCGGCGATCGCTACCGGGGTGGCAACAGCCGGGGCGGCCGGAGCCGGCGAGCCCTTGGCGGCCAGCACATCTTCCTTGGTGACGCGGCCGTCCTTGCCGGTGCCGGCCACGCTCGACGGATCGACGCCTGTCTCGATCACCGCGCGACGGGCCGACGGCGAGAGCGCCTGCGCCTCGGCGGCGACGGGTGCGGCAGCCGGAGCGGCTTCCACCTTCGCCGCTGCTGCGGAGACGGCAGCGGCGCCGCCTTCCTCGATCGTCGCGATCAGCGCGCCGACCTCGACCGTGTCACCTTCCTTGACGACGAGGGCGCCGATCACGCCTGCGACCGGCGAGGGCACCTCGACGGCGACCTTGTCGGTCTCCAGGCTGGCGATCGGCTCATCGACGACGACCGCCTCGCCCGGCTTCTTGAGCCACTGGCCCAGCGTCGCCTCGGTGATCGATTCGCCGAGCGTCGGCACCTTCACTTCGGTGGTCATAAGCGTGTCCTGCTGTTCCGTGGTGGTCTGTTAGCTGGCTTTGGCGAGCGACGCCGCCTGGTCATGCCCGAGCGCGGCGGCGACCAGCGCCGCCTGTTCGGCGGCGTGGCGCTTGGCCGATCCGGTCGCTGTGGCGGCCGACGCGGCGCGGCCGGCGTAGACCGGACGCTTCACCTTTGCACCGGCCTCGACCATGGCGTGCTCGAGATATTCCTGGACGAAGAACCAGGCGCCGTTGTTCTTCGGCTCCTCCTGCGCCCACACCACCGTCTCGATGCCGGGGCTGGCCTTGAGGCGTTCGACGATTACGTCGCTTGGGAACGGATAGATCTGCTCGACACGCAGGATCTCCGTGCTCTTGTCGCCCGCTGCGTCGCGCGCATCGAACAGATCGTAGGCGACCTTGCCGGTGCAGAGCACGAGGCGCTTCACGTCCTTGTCGGCCGGCGCGTTCGGATCGAACAGCACGCGGTGGAAGCGGCTGTCGCCGGTGAAGTCCTCGATCTTCGACACTGCCGCCTTGTGCCGCAGCAGCGACTTGGGTGTCATGATGACCAGCGGCTTCCTAAACTCGCGAGTCATCTGGCGGCGCAGGATGTGGAAATAGTTGGCCGGCGTCGTGCAGTTAGCAACCTGTATATTGTCTTCGGCGCAGAGCTGCAGATAGCGCTCCAGACGGGCCGACGAGTGCTCCGGCCCCTGCCCCTCATAGCCGTGCGGCAGCAGCATCACGAGGCCGTTGGAACGCAGCCACTTGGCTTCCGACGCGGCGATGAACTGGTCGATGATGACCTGCGCGCCATTGGCGAAGTCGCCGAACTGGGCTTCCCACATCACGAGCGTCTTGGGCGCCGCCGAAGCATAGCCATATTCGAAGCCCAGCACTCCGAACTCGGAGAGCGGGCTGTCGAGCACCTGGAAGGCGCGATCGACCTCGGAGAGCGGGATATATCTGTGCCCGTCCTTCTGATCAGTCCACGACGCATGGCGGTGCGAGAAGGTGCCGCGGCCCGAGTCCTGCCCGGACAGGCGCACACCGAAGCCCTCCTGCAGCAGCGTACCGAACGCGAGCGCCTCACCGGTCGCCCAGTCGAAGCCCTCGCCGGTGGCGAACATCTGCTTCTTGGCGTCGAGGACGCGCTGCAGCGTCTTGTGAACGTTGAAGCCCTCCGGCACCTCGGTCAGGATCGGCACGAGCTTGTCGACCTGCTCCTGGGTGACCGCTGTGTCGCCGGCACGACGCCCGCTTTCGCGGGCGATCGACAGGCCAGCCCAATCGCCCTCGAACCAGTCGGCCTTGTTGACCTTGTAGCTCTTGCCCGCCTCGAACTCCTCGTCGAGCTGTGCGACGATGCGGCCTTCCTCGGCCTTGATCCAAGCATCGTCAACCACACCCTCGGCCTTCAGCCGCTCCGCATAGATCGCCGAGACCGGCGGATGCTTGCGGATCGCGTCATACATCTGCGGCTGGGTGAAGCCCGGCTCATCGCCCTCGTTGTGGCCGAAGCGGCGATAGCACCACATGTCGATCACGACGTCGCGCTTGAAGGTCATGCGGAAGTCGGTGGCGAGCTTGCAGGCGAAGGTGACGGCCTCGGGGTCGTCGCCGTTCACGTGCAGGATCGGCGCCTGTACCGTCTTCGCCACGTCCGACGGATAGGGCGAAGAGCGCGCGAACTGCGGTGAGGTGGTGAAGCCCACCTGGTTGTTGACGATGAAGTGGATCGTGCCGCCGGTCGAGTAGCCGCGCAGGCCGGAGAAGCCGAGGCACTCGGCGACGATACCCTGCCCCGCGAACGCCGCGTCGCCGTGCATCAGCAGCGGCAGCACCAAGGTGCGGTCATTGTCCTTGAGCTTGGTCTGCTTGGCGCGCGCCTTGCCGAGCACCACCGGGTCCACTGCCTCGAGGTGCGACGGATTGGCGGCTAGCGACATGTGAACCTTCACGCCCTCGAACTCGCGGTCGGTCGAGGTTCCGAGATGGTACTTCACGTCGCCCGAGCCACCGACATCCTCGGGGTTGGCCGAGCCGCCCGCGAACTCGTTGAACACGGCGCGATAGGGCTTGCCCATAACGTTGACGAGCACGTTGAGGCGGCCGCGGTGCGGCATGCCGATCTCGATCTCGGCGACGCCCGCGGCGCCGCCATATTTGATCACCGCTTCGAGCGCCGGCAGCATGGACTCGCCACCATCCAGGCCGAAGCGCTTGGTGCCGACATATTTCTTGCCGAGGAACTTCTCGTACTGCTCGCCCTGGATCACCTTGGCGAGGATCGCCCTCTTGCCTTCCGGCGTGAACACGATCTCCTTGTCGCGGCCTTCCATCCGCTCCTGTAGGAAGCGGCGCTCCTCGACGTCGCCGATGTGCATATATTCGAGGCCGACATGGCCGCAGTAGTTGCGGCGCAGGATGTCGAGCAGCTCGCGCACCGTACCACGCTCCAGGCCGAGCTGGCCGCCCAGGAAGATCGGGCGATCAAGATCGGCATCGGTGAAGCCGTGATAGGCCGGCGTGAGATCGGCCGGCAGTTCACGCTTGGTAAGGCCGAGCGGATCGAGATCGGCGGCGAGATGGCCGCGCACCCGATAGGTGCGGATCAGCATCATCGCGCGGATCGAGTCG
>FTCZ01001381.1_pt1 | contig 10032 bp, 6 predicted proteins | sample 1658871 | NCBI WGS metagenome assembly FTCZ01 (sample SAMEA3914864, study PRJEB12502) | metagenome | biome: forest; material: soil | place: USA | collected 2012-03-12 | depth 0.3 m
GCCTCGGTTAGCGGCACGCCGTCGAATAGCACGCGCCCGCCCTGCGGATCGTAGAAGCGCTGGGTGAGCTGGAGCAGCGTCGACTTGCCCGCGCCCGACGGCCCAACCACCGCCACCGTCTCGCCCGCAGGCACGTCGAGCGTGAAATGGTCGAGCGCGGCGACCTCCGGTCGGGTCGGGTATCGGAAGGTGACGTCCTCGAACTGGAGCCGGCCGGCGCCGGGCTCGGGCAGCGCGCGAGGATGGGCCGGCGCCTTGATCTCGGGGCGCTCGGCCAGCAGTTCGCCCAGCCGGCTCGCCGCGCCCGCGCCGCGCAGCAGGTCGCCATAGACTTCTGCGAGCGCACCGAAGGAGCCCGCGACCAGCCCGCCGGTCAACACGAAGGCGGCGATCGCGCCGCCCGACATGCGGCCAGAGGCGACGTCCAGCGCGCCCTCCCACAGCACCAGGGTGATCGCACCGAAAATCAGACCGATCACCATTGCCGTCATCACCGCGCGGAAGCCGATGCGACGTTTGGCGGTGGCGAAGACGGTCTCGACCGCCTCGCGGAAGCGACTGGCCTCGCGCGGTTCCTGCCCGAAGGCCTGGACGATCTTCATCGCCCCCAGCACTTCGGTAGCGAGTGCGCCGACAGCCGCGATTCGATCCTGCGAAGACCGCGAGATACCGCGTACCCGACGGCCGAGCACGATCAGCGGCAGCAGCACCACTGGAATACCGATGATCATCAGCCCGGCGAGCTTGGGACTCAGGATAAACAGATAAGCAACACCGCCCACCAAAGTGAACGTATTGCGCAGCGCAATCGAGACGGTGGTACCGACCACCTGTTCGATCAGTGTGGTATCGGAGGTAAGCCGGGAGGCGATCTCGGAGGGGCGATTTTCCTCGAAGAAGCGCGGGGGTAGGGTGAGCAGGTTCTGCTGCACTTCGATCCGCAGGTCCGCCACCACGCGCTCGCCGAGCCAGGAGACGAACCAGAAGCGGCAGGCGGTCGCAATCGCGAGCACGCCGACGATCATCAGCAGATAGTGGAAGGAGGTGGCGAGCCCGTGCGGATCGACACCGGCCGAGAAGCCCCGGTCGATGATCCGCTTGAAACCGTAGGGAATTCCCAGCGTCGCAGCTGAGGAAACGCAGAGCGCCGCAAACGCGGCAGCGATATGTCCCGGGTAGCGCAGTGCGCGGGCCCAGACGAGACGGAGATTGCCGATGCGGCGCTCTCGGGGGGTGCCTTCGGGGGCGGATCGAGCCATGGCGACGCGCGTAGCATTTGCGCCGCGCTGGCTCAATGCGGGCGGATGTCCCGTGTTGCGATTGCGTTGATCGAAACAACCATGGAAAGCGTCCGTCTGTGTTCCTATTTTGCAAGCGCGTTACGCGCGCTTTGCGTTAGTAAGGCCGCCATAATGAATTTTGCGATATGACGGCCTTATCAGGAGATCAGTTTGCTTTACGATGCATATGAGCTTCAGCGGTCCTGGCTTTCGGGCGCCAGCCTGATGGCCAATCTGGGCGCCGGCTGGCTCCAGAATCCCGCGAATCCCTTTTCCCACACCGGCTTTGGCCCGATGATCGCTTCAGGTCTCGACGTGTTCGCGCATGCGTCCCAGCCCCGTGGCAAGCCCGATTTCGGCTTCGACACGGTGACGGTAGACGGCCGCGAAGTGCCTGTCGTCGAGGAGATCGTGCTGCGCAAGCCGTTCGGTCAGCTCAAGCATTTCCGTCGCGAAGGCGTCGAAGGGCAGCCCAAGCTGCTGATCGTCGCGCCGATGTCCGGCCACTTCGCCACACTCTTGCGCGGCACGGTCGAGCGCCTGCTGCCGGGCCACGACGTCTACATCACCGACTGGCGCGATGCGAAACTGGTGCCGCTCGATGACGGCCGTTTCGATCTCGATGATTATATCGATTATCTGATCGAATTTCTCGAGCAAATCGGCCCGGGCGCGCACATGCTGGCAGTTTGCCAGCCGTCGGTGCCGGCCTATGCGGCCGTCTGCCTGATGAACGCGGACAAGCATCCGAGCAGCCCGGCGACGCTCACCATGATGGGCGGGCCGATCGACACCCGCAAGGCGCCGACCGCGGTCAACACCGTCGCCACCCAGCGCCCGCTCGCCTGGTTCGAACATAACGTCATCGCCACCGTGCCTTTCTTCTATCCGGGCAATGGGCGGAAGGTGTATCCGGGCTTCCTCCAGCTCGCGGGCTTCATGGCGATGAACCTCGGCAACCACCTGATGAGCCATTACCGGATGTTCCAGCATCTGGTCGAAGGCGACGGTGAAAGCGCCGAGTCGACCAAGGGCTTCTACGAGGAATATCGCTCGGTCTGCGACATGACCGAGGAGTTCTACATCCAGACGATCGAGGATGTGTTCCAGAAGCACAAGCTGCCCAAGGGCCAGTTCACGCATCGCGGCCGCAAGGTCGATCCAGGTGCGATCACCGACACCGCGCTGCTGGCGATCGAGGGCGAGCGCGACGATATTTCCGGCATCGGCCAGACCAAGGCGGCGTTGACCATCGCCAAGAACCTTCCCGAAACCCGCAAGCGTTATCTGATAGCCGAGAAAGTCGGTCATTACGGCATCTTCAACGGCCGCCGCTGGCGCGAGGAGATTGCGCCAGTGCTCGAGGAGTGGATAGCGGGGCATGAACGCTGACGGCAGGCCTCGTCATATCCTGCTGGGTGCTGCCGCCGCGCTCGCGCTGACCTTCGCCGGCTCCGCATCCGCCGCCATTTCCAAAGGCTCCATCTCCTCGCCCAAGGAAGCGGGCGGCGGCGCGGATGCGACGGTCGCACATGCGATGGAGCGGGCGCGGGCGGGCGACTGCAAGAGCGTGCTGGCGCTGCTCGACCCGGTGGTGGCGAGCGGCGTCGGCAAGGGCAGCGCCTCGCGCTTCTCGGCGCAGCTTCTCAGAATGCCCTGTCTTGCCGGCGAGGGCCGCGATGGCGAGATTCCGCCGGTGCTGGCCGAGCTGAAGGCGCAGGCACCCGACAATCCGCTCGTGCAGGGTTTCCAGATATTCCTGGACGCCGACACCGGCCATTATGCCGAGGCGGCCGACGGCCTCGCGATCATCGCCGACCAGCGGTCGCGCGCACTCACGCTGATGCCGGGCGACCTGTGGCGCGCGATCGCTCAGAAGCTGACGGTGGCAGGCGATATCCAGCGTCGCGACCGGGTATCGCTGGCGCTGGCGCTGGCCGACTGGGAGCCCGCCGACCGGCCGGAGCTTTCCGAAACGCTGGCCGCCGACGGTGTCGGCACGCTGCTCGATAAGCGTGCGGTGGACGATGCGCGCCAGCTCCTGGATCGCGTCCACCGGCCTAATTATCTGTGGGAAATGGCGATCCAGCGCCGCTACGCCGCGCTATGGCCGGAGGTCGAGGCGCGCATGGGCGCGCAGGGCGGCACCGCGATCGATCGGTTCGCGCGCTCGTCGCTCAGCGCCTATGCCGACGCGCCAGGCGATCAGCAGGCGACGTTGGATGCGGCCCGGGCCTTCCTGTTCCTCGGCCGGTTCGATGATGTATCGACGACCGCGTCAGCCACCAAGGTCGGCCCTGATATGAGCGAGGAGCAGGTTGGCACCGTGCTCATCGAGGCCAATGCGCTTGCCGCAAGCGGGCATCGGGCGCAGGCGCTGGCGCGGCTCAAGCCGTTCACCACCGCCGATTTCGTCGCCGCGCCGGAGGCGGCCGGGGCGCTGATCCAGTTGGCCGAACTGCTCGACCAGGATGGTCGCTTCGACGAGGAGCTGGCGGTGGCGCGCGCTGGCGTCGGCAGCAAGTCCGCCTATTTCTCGCCCTATGGCCTGGCCTGGCTGCGGCGCAACGAGGTGTGCGCGCTGGCCGGGCTGAAGCGCGCGGCCGACGAGAAGGTCGCCGGCGACCTGCTGAAGGCGAATGCCGCGGACAATCAGGCGGCCGCGATTGAGGGGCTGCTCTGTTCGGGGCGCGACGACGAGGCGGCGGCGATCGCGATCGCGACGCTCGCCACCCATGAGGGAGCCGATCGCCTTGCCGATCAGTTCCAGCCCGATGGCGCGCTGCTTCCCCATCCCGCCTCGCGGTTGCGCGTGCTCTGGGCGCGTCTCCTCGCGCGGTCCGACGTCAAGGCGGCGTTCGAGCACGCCGCCCGCATCTTGCCCAAGACCTACTGGCCTTCCACCACGCCACGCGCGCTTCCGGTGCCGGCGGAAGGGACGGACGCGGCCACAACCACCTGAAGGAGATCGACGGCATGGCCGTATATGGCACGCGGCTCGCCGCGCGCATCGAACGCTGGCCGGTGGCCGGCGCGTTTGTCATCGCTCGCGGCGCCAAGACCGAGGTTGATGTTGTCGTTGCAACGCTGGCCGAGGGCGAACTGCGCGGTCGCGGCGAGGCGACCCCGATCTATTATCATGGTGAGACCGCGGAGAGCGTGCGCGACGATATACTGCGCATGGCCGGCCCGATCGGTGACGGTGCGAAACGCGCCGACCTGCAGTCGCTGATGCCGCGTGGGGCTGCGCGCAACGCGCTTGATGCGGCGCTGTGGGATCTCGACAGCAAACGTTGCGGCCTCCCGGTCTGGCGGCTGGCGGGGCTCGACGAGCCGAGGCCGGTGGTGACTGCCTTCACCATCTCGCTCGGCGAGCCCGAGCGGATGGAGGCCGACGCGCGCGCGGTGGCGGGCAAGCATCCGCTGCTTAAGCTCAAGCTGGCGGGCGAGGGCGACGTCGAGCGGGTCGCCGCCGTCCGCCGTGGCGCGCCCAATGCGCGGCTGATCGTCGATGCCAATGAGGCCTGGACCGGTCGCGACGTGGCGGCCGAGGCGGCGGCTCTGGTGCCGCTAGGCGTCGAGTTGATTGAGCAGCCGATCAAGGCGGGCGAGGATCATCTGCTCGACAGCGTGCAGTCGCCGATCCCGCTCTGCGCCGACGAGAGCTGCCAGGACCGCAGCGACATCGCGCGCTGTGTCGGCCGCTATCAGGCGGTCAACGTCAAGCTCGACAAGGCGGGCGGCCTCACCGAGGCGTTGATGCTGTCGAGAGAGGCGCGCGCCGGTGGGCTCAAGCTGATGGTCGGCTGCATGCTGTCGACCTCGCTCGGCGTGGCGCCGGCCTTCCTCGCGGCGCAGGGTGCGGAGTGGGTCGATCTTGACGGCCCGCTGCTGCTCGCGCGCGACCGGCCCGATGGCTTCCACTTCGAGAATGGCAAGATGGCCAACGCGGCGCCGACGCTCTGGGGGTGAGACTGCCTTGAGCCGGCTGGTTCGCGGCGATCAGCGTCCGCGTCGGGCTCGGTCCATCAGCCAGAGGCACAGCGTCACGGCGATGCCGACACCCGTTCCCGCCAGCACGCCGACTGTCGTTTCGCCCCGCACGATGCCGATCAGCGCGCCAGCGAGGATGAAAAGGGCCAGGAAGAAGCCGCCCGCTTGCGGCCCGGATGTTTTGGTCATGCCGTTCCCTGCCATGATCGACTGCCCTGCGCCACATCGGTGTCGTGGTAACGGGTTCGTTCACTTTTTCCCTCCGCCGAGCCTTAACCGGGACAGGTGCAAAGGCGCCGCTGGCCTGCTGATCCGGGGAATGGCTTGCGAGAAAGAATGCATTTCATCGTCGATCGTGAGGCCTATGAGGGTGCCACCGCGCTGATCGACAGCTTCGGCGAGGCCGCACTGGCAGAGGCCTCCGTTCGGGCGGAGCAATGCCGCGATCGGGGCAATCATGTCCACTACGCGCGCTGGTGCCGGATCGGACGGACCATCCTGGTGCTGGGCGATCCCGATCCGCGCGGCCTCGTCCACTGATCCGCTGATCCGGCCGGTCGCCCCGGCTGACCCGATATGGCGCGGATCGACGCTGGCGGAGGCGCGGCGGGCACGCTAGGGTTTGCGCCATGTCGCCTGCCGCCGCGCGGTGCCGCGCCCGGAGCGCCTGCGCCGTGATCGTCCTCGTCGCCTGTCCCGCCGTGGCCAACGGGCAGGAAACGCCGGTAGCGGCTGGTTCCCAGATCCCCAGCGCGCCGCAATCCGTCGCTCCGCCGGCACCTGGCGCGCTGCCGGGCGAGACGCTCGATCCGAACTCGCCGATGGCGACGATGCCCGATCTGGGCGTCGAGTGGCCCGATCTCGCCAAGCCCGATGCGCCGCTGGGGCTTCTGCCCGCCGAGCAGAGCTCGCCCGGACCGCCGATCTTGATGCTTCCGCCGCCAGTGATCGAGGACAAGTCAACGGTTGGCAAGGCGACGACCACCGAGGCTTCGGGCGAACGTCGCTATGCGCTCACCATCGAGGGGATGGGCGAGGCGGATGCGCCGGGTCTGCGCGAGCGTTTCGATGCGCTTTCCTCGCTCAGGCAAGGTGAAAGCTCGGTCGCCAACGTCGCACAGATCGACCGCCGGGCCCGCGAGGACGCCGATCTGCTTCGCGACCTGCTGCGCGCCTATGGCTTTTATGACGCCGAGGTGGAGGCCCGTGTCGGCGGCGTAGCGGGGCCGACGGCGAGCGGGCAGCCGCGCCTTGCGGTGACGCTAGCGGTGACATCCGGCCCTGCTTACGTCTTCCACAGCGTTACCCTCGCCGGCCTTGCCGCCACCGGTCGGGACGATGCCGCGCTGACCCGGGCGTTCGGAGTGAAGACGGGTGATCCAGTCAACGCCGATAAGGTGACAGCGGGTGTCGCGGCGCTCAAGGCGGCGCTTGGCGAGCATGGCTATCCGTTCGCGACGGTCGCCGATCCCGACATAACGGTCGATCATGACACGCATCTGGCGACCCTCGCGCTCACCGTCGATCCGGGGCGGCAGATGCGCTTCGGCGTCTATCGCCTGACGGGAGGCAAGCATGTGTTCGGGCTGGCCCATGTCACCCGTATTGCCCGCATGAAACCCGGCGAGCGCTATGATGCGACGCGGCTCGACGATCTGCGTCGCGCGCTGATCCAGACAGGGTTGGTCTCGGTGGTTCAGCTGACCCCGGTCCGCACCGGCGATCCGAACGTGGTCGACGTCGATGTGCGGATCGAGCCCGCACCGCCGCGCACGATTGCCGCCCAGCTTGGCTATGGCACCGGTGAGGGCGCCAGCATCGAGGTCAGCTGGCAGCACCGCAACCTCCTGCCGCCCGAAGGAGCCGTCACCTTCCGCGGGCTGCTCGGCACGCAGGAGCAGCTGCTCTCCGCCCAGCTCCGCCGCGGCAATTTCCGTAAGCGCGACCAGGTGCTGACTGGTCAGGTCGCCATCGACCATCAGAACCGGCCGGCCTATGACGCGAAGACGGTGACGCTGGCGGCGGGGATGGAGCGGCAGACAAACATCATCTGGCAGAAGAAATGGACCTGGTCCTACGGCGGCGAGTTAATCGGTTCGGACGAGCGCGACGTGATCGCGGCGACCGGCCAGCCGCGCCGCCGCACCTATTTCATCACCGCCGCGCCCCTGAGCCTCGCCTATGACGGGACGGATGATCTGCTGAACCCGACGCGCGGCTGGCGGCTGTCAGCGCATGTCTCGCCCGAAGTGTCGTTGCGGGGCTCGCCCTTCGCCTATGTCCGCATCCAACTCGACGGATCGGCCTATCAGCCGGTCGGCAATCGGGTCGTGGTGGCGGGGCGCCTGCGCTTCGGCTCGATCCAGGGCTCGAGCAGCGACCGCATCGCGCCGACGCGGCGTTTCTATTCGGGCGGCGGCGGATCCGTGCGCGGTTTCGGCTACCAGAAGATCGGCCCGCGCGACGTTGACAATGATCCCATAGGCGGCGCCAGCCTCGCTGAGTTCGCGCTGGAGGCGCGCATCCGCTTCGGCAATTTCGGGATCGTGCCCTTCCTTGACGGCGGCAATCTCTACGAGCAGTCGCTGCCGCGCTTCACCGGCTTCCGCTACGGCACCGGCCTCGGTTTCCGTTACTATACGAGCTTCGGCCCGATCCGAGTCGATGTCGGCACGCCAATCAACCGCCAGCCGGGCGACAGCCGTGTCGCTGTCTATGTCTCGCTGGGGCAGGCCTTTTGACGATGGACGCAGCCGCTTCCAAGACCGCCACCGCGCCGCCGCCTGCGCCGTCCGGCCGGCGCGTCCACTGGTCGCTGCGCTGGCTGGGCGGGCTTGTGACGGCGGTGTTGCTGTTCGTGGCGGTGGTGGCGCTCGGCGTCGACACTGATGCCGGCCACCGCTTCATCGTCGACCGCATTGGCGAGCTTCGCCTGGCAAGCGGGCTGCGCATCCATGTCGGCCGGATCGATGGATCGATCTGGCGGCACGCACGCATCCGCGACCTGCGCCTGTCCGATCCGCAGGGCATCTTCCTCGAAGCGCGGACCGTAGATCTCGACTGGCGGCCGGCGCGCTGGATGGCGCATCGCCTCCATGTTGATCGGCTCGCTTCCGATCTGGTGATCCTCCGCCGCCTGCCCAAGCTCCGCCCGGGCAAGCCGGGCGCGCCGCTCATCCCCGGCTACCGCGTCCATATCGGCGAGCTCGATCTCCGGCTGCGCTTCGAGCCGGGCGTCGCGGGCGCCGATCGGCGGCTGGTGCACATAGTCGGCCAGGCCGACACCGGGCGCGGGCGCGCGGTGATTGGCTTGCGCGCGAGCTCGAGCGCCGGTGACCGGCTGGTGATGGCGCTCGACACCGAACCCGATCTGGACGTCTTCGATCTCGACGCGCGGCTGCTCTCGCCGGCCGACGGCGTGGTGCCCGGCCTGTTCGGGGCACGGCGGCCGGTGGCGATGCTCGTCGACGGCACGGGCCGCTGGACGGGTTGGCATGGCCGCGCCCGGCTGGACGTCGCCGGCCAGCGCATCGCCGACCTCGCGCTTACCGAGGCGCATGACAATTATGCGCTGTCGGGGCGGATCCGTCCGGCCTCGATTACCCACGGCAAGCTCCAGCGGCTGACCAGCCCGGTGATCCAGGTGGCGGGCGGCGCCCACTACAAGGATCGCCGCGTCGACGGGACGCTTAAGCTCGCGTCCGTAGCACTGACACTCGTCGCGAAGGGCACGATCGATCTCGCCCACGGTGCCTTCGATCCACTCAGGGTTGACCTCGCGCTGCTGAAACCGCCCGCGTTGTTCCCCAACATGACCGGCCGCGAGATCCGCCTGCACAGCGAGTTTCGCGGTGCATTCGGGACGGCGGCCTATCGCTATGCGGCCGCCTCGCCCCATTTCGCGTTCGACAATACCGGCTTCGAGGACGCCAAGGCCGAAGGCGCGGGGCATCTGGGCGGCCACGAACTGACGGTGCCGATCCGCTTCATCGCGCGCCGCGTCACCGGGGTGGGCGACGTCGCGGGCGGCATCCTCGCCAATCTATCGGTGCAGGGTACGCTGCACGTCACCACGAAGCTACTCACCGGCGAGGGGCTGGCGCTCCGATCCGACAAGCTCAACGGCAAGCTTGCGCTGCTCGTCGACCTCGACACCGGCCGCTATGCGGTGGACCTGTCGGGTGGATTGCAGCGCTACTTGATTCCGGGCCTCGGCATCGTTGACGTGCTGACCGAGCTCAAGGCCGTCCCGGGGGCCGGCGATCATGGCACGGTGGTGCAGGGGCGCGGGCGGGCGTGGGTGCGGCGCTTCGACAACGTCTTCCTGCGATCGCTGGCGGGGGGCCTCCCCTCGCTCGACACCCAGCTCACCCGCACGCCAGACGGGATCATCCATTTCGCCGGCCTCAAGCTCACCGCGCCCTCGATCAGCATCACCGGCAGTGGCCTCCGACGCCGCGACGGCAGCTTCCAGTTCGAGGGTGGGGGGCGTCAGTCGATCTACGGCATCTTCAAGCTCGCGCTCGACGGCATGATCGATCACCCCAAGATCGCGCTGCTGCTCGACAGTCCGGTTAACGCGCTGGGTCTCGCGGCGGTGAAGCTCGATCTCGATCCGATCGACGGCGGCTTCGCGATGAAGTCGGCGGGCGGATCGACACTCGGCCCCTTCACCGGCAGCGGCGCCATCTTGACCACGCCCGGTGCGCCCACCGTCATCCGGGTCGACGCGCTCAACGTCAGCGGCACCAAGGCGAGC
>FTCZ01005121.1_pt1 | contig 10019 bp, 11 predicted proteins | sample 1658871 | NCBI WGS metagenome assembly FTCZ01 (sample SAMEA3914864, study PRJEB12502) | metagenome | biome: forest; material: soil | place: USA | collected 2012-03-12 | depth 0.3 m
CTCTTCGGCCACGACGCCACGATGTGCCAGCTCAGCCGGCTGGATGCCACGGTCGCGGAGAAATTCGAGGAGGGTGATATCCTGCTCGGTTTCGATCTTGCGGGGCCGGACCTCGATCTCGCCCTGTTCCAGTTCGGTACATTGCCCTTGCCGCCATACATAGCCGGCAAAAGAAATCAGGACGCGAAAGATCTGACTGATTATCAGACGGTCTATGCACGTCACGATGGCGCAGTCGCTGCGCCGACAGCCGGCCTGCATTTCACGCCGGAGCTGCTGGAAAAGCTGAAGCTCGCCGGCATCGCCTCGCATTTTCTGACGCTGCATGTCGGCGCGGGCACCTTCCTGCCGGTCAAAGTCGAGCAGATCGATGAGCATCGCATGCATGCCGAGTGGGGTACGATCGCCGCCGAGACGGCCGCCGAGCTCAACGCCACGCGCGCGAAGGGAGGGCGCATCATCGCCGTTGGCACCACCTCGCTGCGCCTGCTCGAAAGCGCGGTGACGGACGACGGAGAAATCCAACCCTTCTCGGGCGATACGGCGATTTTCCTAACGCCCGGCCATCGTTTCCGTTCCGCCGATATACTGATGACGAATTTCCATTTGCCGAAATCGACGCTGTTCATGCTCGTCTCGGCCTTTGCCGGAATGGACACCATGAAAGCGGCTTACGCCCATGCGATAAGCACAGGCTACCGCTTCTATTCCTATGGCGATTCCAGCCTGCTGTTCAGGAAGGACCCATGAGCAAAAATTTCACCTTCTCGGTCAACGCGACCGATGGCGCGGCCCGCACCGGAGAAATCCGCATGCCGCGCGGCGTCATCCGCACGCCCGCCTTCATGCCGGTCGGCACCCAGGCGACCGTGAAGGGTATGTATCCGGATCAGGTCAAGGCGCTGGGCGCGGACGTTATCCTCGGCAATACCTATCACCTGATGCTGCGGCCAGGCGCCGAGCGCGTGGCGCGGCTTGGCGGCCTGCACAAGCTGATGAACTGGCCCTATCCGATCCTGACCGATTCCGGCGGCTTCCAGGTCATGTCGCTGGCTCAATTGCGAAAGCTTGACGAGACCGGCGTGCAGTTCCAGTCGCATATCGACGGTTCGACGCATCTGCTGACACCGGAGCGCGCCATCGAAATCCAGAACCTGCTCGGTTCCGACATCGTCATGCAGCTCGACGAGTGCGTGCGGCTGCCAGCCGAGCGCGCCGACATCGAGCGCGCCATGCGGCTTTCGCTCCGCTGGGCCGAGCGTTGCCGTATCGCGTTTGGAGAGCCAGAGGGAAGGGGACTCTACGGCATCGTGCAGGGTGGCGATGACCCGGCCTTGCGCATGGAAAGCGCCCGCACACTGGCCAGCATGAATTTTGCCGGCTATTCAATTGGCGGGCTGGCGGTTGGCGAGCCGCAGGAGACCATGCTGGCGATGATCGAGACGGTTGAGCCGCTGCTGCCCGCCGACAAGCCGCGTTACCTGATGGGCGTCGGCACGCCGGACGACCTGCTGAAGGCGGTCGCGCGCGGCATTGACCAGTTCGATTGTGTGATGCCGACCCGCGCCGGCCGCCACGGCACGGTCTTCACCCGCTATGGCAAGATCAATCTGCGAAACAGCCGCCACGCGGATGATCCGCGTCCGCTGGACGAGGCTTCGCTCTGGTCGGCGACGCGCGACTATTCGCGCGCCTATCTCCACCACCTGACCAAGTCAGACGAAATGCTCGGTCAGATGCTGCTGACCTCCGTCAACCTTGCCTATTATCAGGAGCTGATGGCTGGTGCGCGCGCGGCCATTGCCGGCAAGCGCTTCGCCGATTATTGCGCCGAGGTGACCGCTGGCTGGGAAAAGGGCGATCTGGAGCCGGTTGCGTAGATCAAGCCCCCGTTGTCGGCGCCTTCACCAGCCAGCAGCCGGAAATCTTCCAGCTCCCATCGGGCTGCTTTTCCATCGCATAGACGGCTGTCCAGATTTCACCCGCCCCGTCCTCGATGCGCATTGATTGCAGGATTGTGCCATCTGGCTCCTTCAGTTCCAGGAAAGCGTGCGACTTCGGCCGATAGACCGGCGTATAACCGTTCTTGACCATGCCAAGGAAACGGTCCGCCTCGCCGAACATCATATGGATATTGGGCGCCGCAAAGCCGAAGGCGGTTGCAGCGTCATCTCGCTGAAATGCTTCGAGCTGCCGCTCGATCACATCGCGGATCGCGGCGGTGTCGTTGTCCGAAGCAGCGCGGCCGGCTGTCACGGCCGAAAAGAAAAGCAGAAACGCCAGCGCCATCCGAACCATGGATATCTCCCGTGATATTGCAAGATACGGATGCAAGGCTCGGATGGATGCAGGCGTAAGGCAAGCGGCGATCTTCCGCCGCTCGCCGAAGCTGTGTCGGTTACTTTACCGGCTTCAAGCTCGCAATGATCGACTGAAGGTCCTTGATGTTGTCCTTCTCGCCCTCGGGCGAGGCCCAGTAGGTCAGGATGAGGCCCTTGGTGTCGTTCACCTTGACGAGCGTGACGCTGACATGGGTCGGGCCGTCTTCATCGGTGCCGTTTCCATTCCACCTCGATGCCCTCAAGTCCGTTATTGGAGAACGGCACCTGCTTCATGGTGGATTCGTCGATCTTGACCTTCTTCTCCAGCAGGTAGGCGATCGCTCGGGCGAGCGATTCTTTGGCGTCCTGCAGCTCGGTGACTTCGACGGCGACATAGACCTCCTCGTCATCCGACTCGGACTCGATGCCCTTGGCAATGATGGTCGTGTCCCAGTCGTCCGGCATGGTGATGACGGCGACTGGATTCGGATCAGGAATGGTGTAGGATTTGGCGGCTGCAAGCGCAGGCAGCGCGAAAATTGCAAGCGCAGCCAGGCTAGCGCGAAGAGCTGATAACGTCATGGCAATCCCCCCGGGGTGGCGACCGGAATCGGTCCGCGCGCCCATTATGCTGCGGGCGCATGTCATTGTTCTATCAGCATTAGGCTTTAGTCCATCCGGTCGAATGTGAATTATTCGACAGGTTGTGGTCCTACCGCGGTGGCAGGCCCTCGAAGCTTGGCATGTCGGCCGGGATCGCATGGAAAGGCTGGCGATCGGCGGTATGGATCGCCATCATCGGCGCGAAGCCTTCCGGGTGATCCAGGGTGCCGATTTTCAGCACCACCCAAGGCATGTCGGTTCGCCGTGTCGTGATATGGGTGCCGCAGGTCGCGCAGAATTCGCGGGTCACCGGCTCGGCCAGATCGCTGCGGGCAAAGGTGCTGGGCGTTCCCGAAACGTAGCGAAAGCCTTCAGGCGGTAGCAGCATGAAGAAGTTCGGTCCGCCGCCGCTGATATACTGGCATTCGCGGCAATGGCACTGCGCCTTCAGCAGCGGCTTTCCCTCCGCCTTGTAGCGAAGCTTGCCGCAATAGCATCCGCCCTCGACGTTCATACGCCCTGCTCCCTGGAAGTATTGAACGCACGGGCCAGCGCGCTTGCGTCCTATTAGGCCCGATCTTAGGCCGCGTTATCGGCCGAGGGCAATGTGCGGCAACGGACACTGTGTGCCAGGCTCAAGCCACATTCTGCTTGGAACCGCAGCCTGCCTGCCGCTAGGTTGGCGCGCGAGGAAACAGCCTCTCCAGGAGTAAAGCATCATGGCCAAGGCCTATTGGATCAGCACCTATCGTTCGATCAGCAACCCTGACGCCCTGGCGGCTTATGCCAAGCTTGCCGGCCCGGCGCTCACGGCGGCTGGAGGCAGGTTCCTGGCGCGCGGCCTGCCGGCGCAGGTCTACGAGGCTGGCCTCCAGCAGCGCACCGTCCTGATCGAATTCGACAGCGTGGCTCAAGCAACCGCCGCGCATGACAGCCCCGCCTATCAGGAAGCGATTGCCGCGCTGGCCGGTGGCGCCGAGCGCGACATGCGCATCGTCGAAGGCATTTAAGCGGCTTGTGCCGCTGGCGTTAGAAAATCGCCAGCGGCCTGACGCGACCGAGGGTGGCTTCGCCGCCCTCGATCAGCAGGTTGATGTCATTGGTCGCGACGAAGAGTTTCGCGCCAAGATCGCGGCCGTGCGATTGCAGCAGCGATTCCGGCAGGCCGATCACCCCGAAGAGTTTCTTGTGCTTCAGCGTCGCCTCCGCGACGCTGCCGAAGGCGCGCCGCACATCCTCATGCTCGACCTCGCCGACATGGCCCAGATCGGCCGCGAGGTCATTCGAGCCGATCATAATCCCGTCGATGCCAGGCACCGCGGCGATATCCGCGGCAGCCTTCACGCCCGCCTTGCTTTCGATCATCGCGATCACGAACGTATCCGCCTCGATCCGCTCCATGCCTTCCTTCAGCGGCGGGTTCTGGAAGTCGAGCCGCACCAGCGGGCTCGGGATCGAACGCTTGCCAACCGGCGGGAAGCGGCAGGTAGAAGCGATATGGCGGGCCTGCTCGACCGTATCGACGTGTGGCACGACGACGCCCTGCGCGCCGCAATCGAGGACGCGGGCAAGATCGGGTGAACTCGGTCCGCTGGCGCGCACCAGCGCTGGAAATCCGCCTTCATGCGCGGCGATCGACAGCGTGGCGGCATCGCCGATGGAAATCGGTCCGTGCTCCATGTCGATCAGGATGAAATCGAAGCCGCAACTGCGGGTAACGGTTACGATTTCGGACGTGCGGATGACGCAGGCCGCGAGCCCGACAACAGTGCGGCCTTGAGCGAGAATCGTGCGGAGGGAGGAAGTCACTGGCAGCATCCGGTTTGGGAATCAGGATGGTGGACGATAGAAAGCCTGCGCTAAAAATGTGTCAATCGCACTGCGGCAAGCTGCTCGAAATCTCTTGATTGCGGCTCGGTGGAATCTGCGGTTGACTGGTGAACCTGCTTATCTGCCAGGAACGCTCCCGTGCCAAACATCAATCCGCAACGCCTCATGGCCGACCTGCGCGCGCTCGCCGAGATCGGTAAATACAAGACCGGCGTGCATCGCCCGGCCTTGTCCGCCGACGACATGCGCGGAAGGCGCTGGCTGGTGGAGAGGATGCAGGCTGCCGGCCTCGACGCCTCGATCGACGGCATCGCCAACGTTTTCGGCCGTTCGCGCGCCAGTGGCCGCATCATGCTCACCGGCTCGCATCTGGAGAGCCAGAATCATGCGGGCTGGCTTGATGGCGCCATGGGCGTGATCTTCGGGCTCGAGGCCGCCCGCGCGCTGTCGGAAGATGCGGAGACGACCCATCTCGGCATCGATGTCGCCGCCTGGTGCGACGAGGAAGGCCATTTCGGCCATTTCCTTGGCAGCCGCTCCGCCGTTGGCCTGCTGGAGGAAGCAGAGATCGATCAAGCTGTCGATCGTACTCTTGGCAAGCCGATGCGCGCCGCGCTCGCTGAAGCCGGCCTCGCCGGTATTCCACGCCTGCTGGTCGATCCGAAGCGCTATCTCGGCTATTTCGAGGCGCATATCGAACAGGGCGATACGCTCGAGGCCGAGCGCCAGAAGATCGGCGTGGTGACGGCGATCGTCGGCAACTGGCGCTACGATATCCATGTCGAGGGCGAGCAGAACCACGCCGGCACGACCCGCATGGCAACGCGCAAGGATGCAGGTGTTGGCCTGATCCGGTTTTGCGCGGCTCTCGACAAGCGCTTTCCGGAAGTTGCCGGCCCGCGCACCGTCTGGACCATAGGCAAGATCACGCTCGACCCCGGCGCGCCGAACATCGTGCCCGGCGCGGCCGATGTCGTCTTCCATTTCCGCGATGCCGATCCCGCACTGCTGCCAGTGCTGGAGCGGACGCTGCAGGAACTGGTCGCCGAGGCAAACGCCATAGGCCCATGCCGCTTCACGCTCACCTCGATCAGCAAGAGCACACCGACGCTCATGGACGAGCGTTTCCAGTCAGCACTTGATGTCGCCGCCGAGCGGCATGCGCCTGGAAAACACATCCGCATGCCGAGCGGGGCAGGGCACGACGCGCAATATCTCGCCCGCATCATGCCCTCCGTCATGATGTTCGTGCCCTCCATTGGCGGCATCAGCCACCACTGGAGCGAGAACACCTCGGACGAGGATCTGATCCTCGGCGCGCAGGTTTTCACGACCGCGATTGCCGATATGCTGAAGGCGGGGTGATGGCCATGGCACCCTCCGGCGTCATGGCCGGGCTTGACCCGGCCACCCCGATCGGAAGGACGCCGACCGTTCAATCATCCCGTCGAGCATTGCCGATCGGGATCGGCGGATGGAGTCCGCCGATGACGGCTGACAACTTCGCTCGCGACTCCTGGGCCCCGGATCAAGTCCGGGGCACGAGTGCGGAGGCTCAGGAAGCTTCTCGAAAACGCAACATGTTCAACCCGGAGCGCCGCCCTTGAAACATCACCTTCCCGCCAGCGGAAAGACCTGCCACTGGGGCTTCTTCGACGCCAAGCTCAAGCCCGTGCTCACCATCGACAGTGGCGATACCGTCACCATCGACACGGTCACCGGGCCGCCGGAAATGATCCCGCCCGCGCCCTTCCACACGCCGCCTGAGATCCACGATGTCCACCAGAACGCCGAGAAGACCTTGCCCGGCCATATCCTCACCGGCCCGGTTGCGGTGCGCGGCGCGGAACCCGGTGACGTCATCGAATTGAAGATCGAAGACGTAAAGCTCCGGCAGGATTGGGGCTACAACATCATCAAGCCGATCGCCGGCACCTTGCAGGATGATTTTCACGAATTCCGGCACTTGAACATCCCGCTCGATCTCGACGCCAATGTCGCGCACCTGCCCTTCGGCATCGAGTTGCCGCTCTCGCCCTTCTTCGGCGTGATGGGCCTTGCGCCGCCCGCTTCCTGGGGCCGCATCAACTCGCTGGTGCCGCGCGCCATGGGCGGCAATCTCGACAACAAGGAATTGCTGCCGGGTGCGAGCCTGTTCCTGCCGGTCTTCATGCCGGGCGGCCTGTTTTCCTGCGGCGACGGCCACGGTGCGCAGGGCGATGGCGAGGTCTGCATCACCGCGATCGAGACCGCGCTGCAAGGCACCTTCACCTTCGTGCTGCACAAGCAGCCGGGCTTCAAATACCCCCGTGCCGAGACGCCGACGCATTACATCACCATGGGCATGGACCCGGACCTCGACCAATGCGTTGTCATGGCGTTGCGCGACATGATCGTGCTGTTGGGAGAGAAGGCGAAATTGACCCGTGAAGACGCCTATACGCTGTGCAGCCTCGCCGCCGATCTGCGGATCACGCAGACCGTCAACGGCTCGAAGGGCGTGCATTGCATGATAGCGAAATCGCTAGTGCGGCAGCGCGGCTGAAAACAAGAAACGGGAGGAAACCTCTGTGATCACAGCTGATTTGACGGGAAAACGGGTTCTGATCACCGGCGGCGGTTCAGGCATCGGCCTTGCCGCCGTCACCATGTTCGCCCGCTGCGGCGCGCGTGTCGCCGCCAATATCCTGCCCGGCGACACCGAGGCCGAGGGCCGTCTCGCCGTGTTGGCAAAGGACGGCCTCAAGGTATTCGCCGCTCCCGGTCATGTCGGCGTGGCAGGCGAGGCGGAGGAGACGGTGCGCGGCGCGATTGCCGAACTTGGCGGGCTCGATGTGCTGATCAACAACGCCGGCACCACCAACACCCGCGAGCCGATCGATTTCGCTGACCTCGACGCGATGACCGAGGATTTCTGGGACAAGATCCTGCAGACCAACCTGATCGGCGTCTATCGCTGCTCGCATGCCGCCGCGCACGCGCTCAAGGCAAGCTGCGGCGCGATCGTCAACACCGCATCCGTCGCCGGACTCGGCTTGCGTGGTTCGAGCATCGCCTATGCCGCGAGCAAGGCTGGCGTCATCAACCTCACGCGCTCGCTGGCCCGTGCGCTCGCGCCAGAGGTGCGCGTCAATGCCGTCGCGCCAGGCTTTGTGCAGACGCCGCTGACCGCCCCCTGGCCGCAGGCGCGCAAGGAGGGGACGCTCTCACGCACCCTGCTGCAACGGCTGGCGACGCCGGAGGATATCGCGGAGGCGATGCTCTTCCTTACCGCAGGCGCCTCCTACATGACGGCGCAGACCATCGTGCTCAATGGCGGCGACAACTGAAATAGGATGGCACGGTGATCTGGCAGACGCTCAAGGAAACGCTTCGCGAGATCAATCAGGAAAAGCTGATCACCGTCGCCGCCTCGGTTTCCTTCTACGTGCTGCTGTCGCTGGTTCCGGCGCTTTCGACCACGATCACCGTCTATAGGCTGATCTACGACCCGGCGACGATCTTCTCCCAACTATCTGGCGTGCTTTCCTTCGCGCCGACCGCCGTCAGCGACCTGATCCTTGAACAGGCGACCCGCCTGACTATGCAGACGCCAAACCAGAAATGGCTGACCTTCACCATCGGCTTCCTGATTTCCGCGTGGTCGGCGAATGCCGGCATCAAGGCGATCTTCTCGGCCCTGAATGAGGTGCATGACCTCACCGAGACGCGCGGCTTCTTTCGCCTCACACTCATCAGCCTGGCGACGACCGCGACCGCGCTGGTGCTCTTCGTACTGGCGCTGACCAGCATTGCGCTACTGCCGGCCATGCTCGCTTTCGTGCCCTTCGCGCGGCAGGTCAACGTGCTGCTGCTGATGCTGCACTGGCCGGTCTTCCTGGTGGTTGCGACGCTCGCCATCGCCGCACTCTATCGCATCGGGCCAAGCTGGGAGCCGCCGACGCTTTCCTCATTGCTGCCCGGCGCTTTTGTCGCCGCGCTGATGTGGGTCCTGATCTCGGCCGGTTTTTCCTGGTACACCAGCACGCTCGCCAATTACAGCGCGACCTATGGCTCGCTCGCGACGGTCGTGGTGTTCATGACCTGGCTGTGGTTTTCGACGCTTTCCGTGCTGGCGGGAGCTGCGTTCAATGTGGCGGTGAGTGTGGTGCGCGGCGAGCCGAAGCCGGTTGAACTGCCGGCCTAACAGTCACGGCGAACTTAGTACTCCCACTCCGCGCCAACGCCGGCCGCCGCCGCGCCATTCGCCTGGCCTTCGGCCTGCAAACGCAGATGCTTCGTCACATCGATATTCACCGAGACGCCGCTCTCTTCCGGCTTCACGCCGGTTTTCGCGCCGACACTGATATTATTGCCGATATAGCGGGATACGCCGACCGTCGGCCCGCCGCTCGCGCCAAGCTGCACGTCGAGATTATCGACGCCAAGTGATTTGCGCAGGCCCTCGAATGTATCGTCTCCGCCACCGCCGGCGAACTGTGCGGCCGCCTGTGCAAGCTGGATCGCCTGGAAGGCGGAAAGCTGGCCAGAAGCCTTCTGGAACAGGATGCGCGACAGCACCTCGTCCTGCGGCAGGTCGGGGCTTGAGGAGAAAGCGAAGCTCGGCTGCGCCGCCGATCCGGTCACCGCGATCATCGCCGTCACGTCGCCCGCCTGGGTTTGCGCGAGGAAATCGAGATCGGGCAGTACATCGCCCGAGAAGGTCAACCGTCCCTTGGTGAAATCGAGCCGCTGGCCAAGAACCTGCAGCCGTCCGCGGCGCAGATCGAAGGCGCCGACCACGCTTGGGTCGGACGAAGTGCCTGAAACCTTCAAATCGCCGCCGAGCTCCGCGTCGATGCCGCGCCCGCGCACGAAAATCTTGTTCGGCGCGGAAACGGTCAGGTCCAGCACAGCCTCGAACACCGGTGCGCGCTTGCCCTTGCGGCCGGCGGTACCTTTGGCCTTCTTGTCGGCGGCGAGGCGCGCCGCGACGGTTTTAGTTGGGTTGACATGCTTGATGCCGTCGACCGGGCGCAATGTCGTCGGCAGCCGGTCCGGCACGCGCACATCCATGGAATCGATCGTCACCGAGCCGCCGATCCGCGGGCGCTGGGCCAGCGGCCCCGAAATATCGAGCCCGAGATTGGCGACAACCGCTACGATGCCGTTCGACACGAGTTCGGCGCGCTGGCCCTGGATACGGATATTGGCGGGGAAGCCGGCATTAGCATCCACGGTGACGCGACCGTTGGCGGCGATGGTGCCGCCGTTGCGCGTGGTGCC
>FTCZ01003756.1_pt1 | contig 10012 bp, 11 predicted proteins | sample 1658871 | NCBI WGS metagenome assembly FTCZ01 (sample SAMEA3914864, study PRJEB12502) | metagenome | biome: forest; material: soil | place: USA | collected 2012-03-12 | depth 0.3 m
CGCTCGAGGATGCGCTGGAGAGCTTCGCGGGCTGCGCCGTGGTGATCAGCCACGATCGCTTCTTCCTCGATCGTCTTGCCACTCACATCCTCGCCTTTGAGGGCGATGGCCATGTCGAATGGTTCGAGGGCAACTTCGAAAGCTATGAGGAAGACAAGCGCCGCCGTCTTGGTGACGCAGCGGATCGCCCGGGATCGGGTGCCTATAAGAAGCTTACCCGCTAAATCGTCATTGAGTGGCCCCGCTTCCCTTTATCCCATTGCGGGAAGGGGAGCGGGAGCCGCGTTTTGTCGCTCAATAATAGTTCGCCGGATCAGGCGCTGGAGCGTGGCAAGCTCTCTGATGGCCTCGACGACAGGCGGCATCCTGGGTACGCCAAGCTTCCATCGCCTCAGCATAAGCGCGCTGCTGCTGGGCATAACGCGCGTCCTCACGCGCGATCGTACGGCCATGGGCCTGCATGGCAGCATCATAAGCCGCGAGGTCGGACTCATATTGCGCCTGGTTGGCGGCGTTTACGACCTTCGTGGAACGGATCGAACTGTCCACACCACTGTTGAGGGAACTCGTCCCAGGATCCAGTCCCGGCGCTATCTGTCCGGGAGGAACCGTCTGCGACGCGGCAGCGGAGCCGTCGTTGGTCGGCTGATGGGGGTCGGTTTGAGCGACAGCGGGCGCCATCAGCGACGCGGCCGCAGCGAGCAGGGCGCCGCCCGAGAGCAGCGCGAACGGAACGCGGGTCATCGATCATCTCCGGTATCGCGGCCTTCACGGCCTCTGTATGGAATAACGAACGAAGTGAGTGCGGCGGCGTTCCCTCAGCTGACATCCCGAGAACGCCAGCGCCGCGGGCGCCACTCGCTCACGAGGACTCCACACAGGATCAGTGCGGCGCCGGCCCAGCCGCTCACACCGAGCCGTTCACCGACCATGCGACCAAGGGCACCTGCGAAGATCGGTTCCGACGAGTAGATCAGTGTGGCCCGGGTCGGCGAGACGGTTTTCTGGGCCCAATTCATCGCGAGTTGGATGAAAGCACTGGCCACGCCAAGACCGATCCCACAGGCGAGAATGAGAGGAGTGAGGGGAGGGAGTGACTCCCCTGCTATGGGCATGGCCACGAAGCCCGTAAGCGCAACGATCGCTAGATCGATCGCAGCGACACGACCCGCATCAATCCGTTCAGCGTAGCGGCCGATCAGAATGATCTCGGCGGAAAAGGCGACGGCGCTCGCGAGTGTCATCCATTCGCCAGCGCCGAAGCCGAAAGAGGCACCGGAAGGGTTGGCGATCACCACCAGTCCGGTGAATGCCAACGCAATGCCGATCCAACTCATCAATTGAGGCGCGCGCTTGAGGACGAGCCACTGGATCAGCGGTACAAGCGGCACGTACAGCGCGGTGAGGAAGGCCGACATGCTGGACGAAACCGAGCGCAATCCGCCTGTTTGCAAGAGGTAGCCCGCGGCCATCGGGATGCCGATCGCGATCGCTGCGATCCAATCCTGCCGGGTCGCGCCCCGCAACCTGCTCCGCAGAACCAGCACGGTGGCAAACGTGGCCGCACCGAAGCGGAGACCCACGAAGAAGAAGGGGCCTGAACCGGTCTCGAGCGCGATCCGGGTGACGAGAAAGGTGCCACCCCAGACAATCGCCACAACCCAGAGCGCGAGGTCGGGCCATCGCGATCGCATGTCAGGCGGGGTGAAAGGCGCCCATCGCCTCGTCGAGCAGCTTGAGCTCGCCCTCACGGATGCCGAACCAGGCACCGTGTAAGGTCAGTCGGCCGGCCGCTTCCGCCTCCGCTACGAAGGGAAAGGACCGCAGATTGGCAAGGCCGACCTTCACCGCTTCCCGCTCCAGCATGCGATGGGCTTCGTCGCTATGGCCATGCTCGGCCACGACGGCATCTCGCGCCGGATCGAGCATGTCGACCCAATGGGCGATGAAGCCGCCAGCACCGGGCTTTGCACCGCTGAACACCTGGCTCATCGACGCCTTGCAGCCACCGCAGAATTCATGGCCCAGCACGATGACCTCAGACACGGGGATCTGCGTGACGGCGAATTCGAGCGCCGCTGAGACACCGTGGCGACTGCTGTCGTTTTCGAACGGTGGAACGAGATTAGCCACGTTGCGGACCACGAAGATCTCGCCGGGCGAAACGTCAAAGATTTGTGCTGGATCGACCCGGCTGTCGGAGCAGGCGATCACCAGCGTGGAGGGGTTCTGTCCCTCCGCCAATTCGGACCAGCGCGCTCGCTGCGTGGCCCAACCCTGGGCGCGGAAGCGACGGTAACCGTCGAGCAGAATATCGAACCCTGACATGGGTGCTGCCTAAGGGTGTCCGGCAGGGCTGGCAAGTCAGGCGATCAATCGCTATCTCGCCCGCCATGACCGATGCTGCTGCCGAAGCCCGTCCGCCCCGCGTCCGCAAGCCCGACTGGATCCGGGTGAAAGCCCCCACCTCGGTGGGCTTCTCCGAAACCAAGGCGTTGATGCGACGCCTGAACCTCGCGACCGTGTGCGAGGAGGCAGCCTGCCCGAATATTGGCGAGTGCTGGACCAAAAAGCACGCCACAGTGATGATTCTTGGCGACACGTGCACGCGGGCCTGCGCCTTCTGCAACGTGAAGACGGGCATGCCCCGCGCGGTCGATCCGTTCGAGCCGCAGCATACGGCCGATGCGGCCGCGGAGCTCGGCCTGGAACATATCGTCATCACATCGGTGGATCGCGACGATCTGCCGGATGGCGGCGCTTCTCAGTTCGTGAAGGTGATCGAGGCGCTTCGTCGCACCACGCCCAGCACGACGATCGAGATCCTGACCCCCGATTTCCGCAACAAGGCGGAAGCCGCCGTCGAGGCGATCGTCGCGGCGCGCCCCGACGTCTACAACCACAATCTCGAAACCGTGCCGAGGCTCTATCCGACGATCCGTCCGGGCGCGCGCTATTATGCGTCACTGCGCCTGCTGGAGAGCGTGAAGAAGCATGATCCGTCGATCTTCACCAAGTCCGGTTTGATGACGGGCCTCGGCGAACAGCGGCTGGAAGTTCATCAGGTGATGGACGACATGCGCTCGGCCGACGTCGATTTCCTGACGATGGGGCAGTATCTCCAGCCGACGCCGCGCCATGCCAGGGTAGAGGAATTCACCACGCCGCAGGCCTTTTCGGCCTATGCCGCGATCGCTCGCGCCAAGGGCTTCTTGCTCGTCGCGGCCTCGCCACTGACACGCTCGAGCTATCACGCCGGCGATGACTTCGCGAAGCTGCGCACCGCTCGCGAGGCCAAGCTGGCCCGCGCCTGATGCCCCGCCATTCGGAAACCCGTCAGCTGCCCTACACGCCGGAGCAGATGTTCGACCTGGTGGCTGATGTCGCGCGTTATGGCGAATTCCTGCCCTGGATCGCGGCAGTCCGTGTCCGAGAGAACAGCGCGACGGAAATGGTCGCGGACCTGGTGGTGGGGTTCAAGGGCATCTCGGAGCGCTTCACCTCGAAGGTGACCAAAGTGCGCCCGGTCAGCATCCACGTCGATTATATCGACGGGCCACTGCGCCATCTCACCAACGATTGGGCATTCCGACCGGACGGGCAGGGCGGAACGCTTGTCGATTTCACGGTCGACTTCGCGTTCAAGTCGCGGCTGTTCGAGATGTTGGCCGGTCAGGTGTTCGACCGGGCGCTCCGCAAGATGATCGGCGCGTTCGAAACGCGCGCTTCCGAGCTTTACGCGGCGGGCGCCGCCAAGGCCTCATCCTTGTCCGGGAACGGTCCCGGCAGCAACAGTTCGAGCGCGCACAGCGCCGCCTGAAACCGGACTCCGGCACGGCCAATATCCCCGAATTCACGCCAGTCGGCGACCACGTCGTCCGGATCGCCCGATCGGCTAGCGCGCGCAAACACAACCGTGCCGACCGGCTTCTTCTCGGAGCCGCCGCCCGGACCGGCGATTCCGGTGATCGCCACGCCGATATCGGCCGAGCTCCTCTGGATCGCGCCCTGAGCCATCGCCCAGGCCGTCGCCACCGAGACTGCGCCGAATGTCTCCAGCACATCGGAGGGGACGTTCAGCATCCCCATTTTCGCTTCGTTGGCATAGGTGACGTAGCCGGCTTCGAACACGTCGGAGCTGCCCGGGATCTCGGTCAACGCTGCAGAGACGAGACCACCGGTGCAACTTTCCGCGACCGCGACACGCAGGCCGGCGGCCCGGTTCTCCTCGATCACGCGGCGTGCCGCTTCGATTAGTTCGGGCGGAAGGTTGGTGTCGGTCATCGGCTCGGCACTTCGTCTTTCGCGGGGCAGACCGCAAGGCCCTTCGTTTGATCGGGTCCGGCTAGCTCCAATGCCAGCAAAATCGCCTCCGCCATCGCGTCCGCGCGCAGCGGAGCCGCGAGCGCGACCATCCCGTCGGCCGTTGCGCAGTCCCGTGCTGGGACATGGTGAGCGATCTGATCGCCGATGAACTGCCGTGCGAGATTGGTCACGGTGTCGTCGGAGGCGAAGTTGGACAGGTTCTGTCCGGTGGCCGCCTCGATCGCCTGACGTGCGCGAGCGGGATCGACCGGCGCCTCATGCCGGTAGCGCTCCGCCAGCGCCTTGCCCTCGTTTGGCAGAAAGGCGTCCGCGGGCAACGCACTGGAACAATGTTCCGCCAGCCCTTCAACGGCATCGGGCAGCGCGACGGCAATCAATGTGCGCATGTCACGCGGTTCCACGCAGGCGGGCCGGGCCGCTTCGGCCTGACCGGCACTCAGGGCCAGAAGGGCGAGGAGGGTTCGTTTCACGCCTCGGGCATCCGCACCGTGGCCATCGCCTGCGCGGCCATGCCTTCGCCACGGCCGGTGAAGCCGAGACGCTCCGTGGTCGTTGCCTTCACGCTGACACCGCCAAGCGGAAGCGCGAGCAGCTCTGCGACCCGCTGACGCATCGCCTCCCGATGGGGCCCGATCTTGGGCGCCTCGCAGATGATGGTGAGGTCGACATGATCGATGATCCCGCCCTTTGCGGCGACGAGACTGGCGGCATGCTGGAGGAACTTGCTCGAGTCGGCGCCCTTCCATCGCGGATCGGACGGCGGGAAGTGGCTACCAATGTCCCCGTCCGCGATCGCGCCGAGCAACGCGTCGGTGATGGCGTGGAGGCCGACATCTGCATCACTATGTCCAGCCAATGCGTGGCTGTGCGGGATCTTGAGGCCGCACAGCATGACATGATCGCCCGCGGCGAAGGCATGAACATCGAAACCCGAACCCGTACGTGACACCAGAGTGGCCGCGAGCCGCGTTTCGGCTGCGACAAGGTCGGCCTCGTGGGTAAGCTTTTCAAGCATGGCATCTCCCGAAACGGCAGCGACGACAAAACCCGCCTGCCGCGCAACCTGTGCGTCGTCGGTAGGTTCCAGTGGCTCGGACCAGCCACGATGTGCGGAGACAATATGGTCGAAGCGGAAGGCCTGTGGGGTCTGCACACGAGCCAGCCCCTCCCGGGAGACGGCATCGCCCAGCCGGTCGCCATCGGCTCGCACGAGTGTATCCACCACCGGAAGCGTCGGGACCGCGCCTGCGTGGTCCTCGATCGCGGTTAAAAGCCGATCGATCACCGCCCCGGGCAGGAAGGGACGCGCGGCATCATGGATCAGGACGGTGCGTGCCCCGCCGGCGGCGTCAATCGCCTCAAGCCCGGCTGACACCGACTCCCGACGCGTGGCACCGCCGCGAACAACCTGGGCAGGGATCCTTCGACCGAGCGCTTCGGCGAGGAGCTCTTCCTGGCCGTCGCCGATCACAAGGAAGACAGCATCGATGGCCGGATGGGTGGAAAGTGCATCGAAAGCCCGCGCGATCACCGCCGTGCCACCGATTCGCCGATATTGTTTGGGAATGTCGCCGCCGGCGCGCGTGCCGCTTCCTCCGGCGACGATCAGCGCTACTGCGCCATAGGATGTCGTTGAACTCATGGGGCATGCGCCTAACCCCTGAAAGCGCGAGTGTGAAGCGGCCGCGCGCATATGCGTGCGTGCTTGCCGCAACGCCGCAAAACGGGTAGGGCGATTGCCTTCTTTTTAGGCAGATGAGACTATGCGGGAAGAACCGCTCGTGAAGCCGATCAAGGTCGGCCCGGTAACCATCGACACGCCAGTGATTCTGGCGCCGATGACTGGCGTCAGCGATCTGCCGTTTCGAAAGATGGTCCGCCGCTATGGCTCGGGGCTCAACGTCACCGAGATGATCGCCAGCCAGGCTGCGATCCGCGAGACCCGCCAGTCGATCCAGAAGGCGGCGTGGGATCCGATCGAGGAGCCGGTATCGATGCAGCTCGTCGGTTGCTCGCCGGCCGAGATGGGCGAAGCGGCGAAGCTCAACGAGGATCGCGGTGCCGCGATCATCGACATCAACATGGGCTGCCCCGTCCGCAAGGTGGTGAACGGTGATGCGGGCTCGGCGCTGATGCGCGATCTCGATCTCGCCGCGTCGCTGATACGGGCGACGGTGGACGCGGTCTCGGTGCCGGTCACGCTCAAGATGCGGATGGGCTGGGATCTGGACAGCCTCAACGCGCCCGAACTGGCCCGCATCGCCGAAGGACTGGGCGTGAAGATGGTCACGGTCCACGGCCGGACTCGTAATCAGATGTACAAGGGATCGGCCGACTGGGCCTTCATCCGGCGGGTCAAGGATGCGGTGTCGATTCCCGTGATCGCCAATGGCGACATCTGCTCCGTGGAAGATGCAGAGGAAGCGCTGTGGCAATCCGGGGCGGACGGCGTGATGATAGGCCGTGGGGCTTATGGCCGACCCTGGCTGCTGGGCCAGGTGATGCGCTATCTCACCACCGGCGAACGCCGCGAAGAACCTTCGATCGATGAGCAATATGCCGTAATTGTAGAGCATTATGAGATGATGCTTACTCATTATGGCAAGGAGACGGGCGTCAACATGGCCCGCAAGCATCTGGGCTGGTACACCAAGGGCCTGCCGGGATCGGCCGAGTTCCGGAATGTCGTAAACCAAGTTCCCGATGCCGATCGCGTGTTGGCGATGCTCGATGGCTTCTATGCGCCATGGCGCTCCCGGGCAGCCGCCTGATCCGCTTCAGTCGCCGTGGAGCGGGGGACGCGGAAGTGCCGGCTCCCGCGGAGCTCATTGCCGCGCTCCCCACTGCGGTGATTGTTATCGATAGCGATCGTCGGGTGCGGGATTGCAATTCAGCAGCCGAGGCGCTGCTGAATCTCTCGCGATTCGCCTTGCTGGGGCGCTCGATCGAGGATCTGGTCGGCCATCCTCTGCAATCCATGGCCGCCGACCAGCCTTTCGCCGCCTATGACCTCGACATGATCCTGCCGATGGCGCGGCCCTATCGTGGCGACATGACGGTGGCTCCGCTGCCGGAGCGTACGGGCTGGCGGATCGTCTCCATCCACGGCCGCGCGAGTCACGATCTCGCCGCCCGCCGGAACGAACGCACCAGCCGGACATTGCCCGCAGCGGCCGCGGCCTCGCTGTTGGCGCACGAGATCAAGAATCCGTTGTCCGGTATCCGCGGGGCCGCACAACTGCTGGAAAGCGGCTCCTCGCCGGAGCAGATCGAATTGACCCGTCTGATCCGCGGCGAGGTGGATCGCATCGCCGGGCTGATCGATCGCATGGAGGGGCTCTCGGACACGCGCCCACGCCCGCGAGCGCCTCTCAACATCCATGCGGTGCTGGGCCATGCCCGCGATGTCGCTCGCGCAGGCTTTGCGTCGGGCCGCACGATCCGCGAATTCTACGATCCCTCGCTACCCGATGTTTTGGGAAATCGGGACGGCCTCATTCAAGTGTTGCTGAATTTGCTCAAGAATGCCGCCGAAGCGACGAATGAGACAGGGGTGATCACCCTTACAACCGCTTATCGCCACGGCCTCTCGATCGAGGAGCCCGGCAACGGTGGCCGCATGGCGTTGCCGATCGAGCTTTGCGTGATCGATGACGGCCCCGGTGCGCCTGAAGCCATCATCCCGCACCTGTTCGATCCCTTCGTAACCTCGAAGCGGTCGGGCCGTGGCCTTGGCCTCGCGCTGGTCGACAAGCTGGTGACCGAGATGGGCGGCGTCGTCGAATATGCCCGCGAGGGCACGCCGGAACGGACCCTTTTCCGGCTTCTGCTGCCCCGTGTCCCGTCCCGTCGGGAGTTGACGTCATGAATGCGATGCTGGCGGGCCGCGTCCTGGTCGTCGATGACGACGCCGCGATCCGGACGGTCGTCCGGGAGGCGCTGCGCCGTGCTGGGCATGTGGTGGAGGCGGTGGGGACGATCGCGGATATGCAGCGCGCAATCGGAACGTTCGCCCCGGATGTGCTGATCACCGACGTCATGCTCCCCGACGGAGACGGGCTCGATCTCGTCCCGGAGTTGCTGGAACGCCATCCAGGCCTTCCGATCATCGTGTTATCGGCCCGAAACACGCTCGCGACGGCGGTACGCGCGACTGAGCAGGGCGCCTTCGATTATCTTCCCAAGCCTTTTGATCTCGAAGAGCTCGGGCGGGCCGTATCCAGTGCGCTGGCTGGTCGTACCACCGAAGCGGGGGGGGGCGGGGAAAGCGCCACCCACGAGCTCCCGCTCATCGGCCGCTCGCCAGCGATGCAGGCGGTCTATCGCACCATCGCGCGGGTCGTCTCCAACGACCTGACGGTGCTGATCCTCGGAGAATCGGGAACCGGCAAGGAGCTCGTGGCGCGCGCCATCCACGATCTCGGCCCGCGCGGAGCGCGTCCGTTCGTGCCGGTCAACATGGCCGCAATTCCGCGCGAACTGATCGAAAGCGAACTCTTCGGGCATGAACGCGGCGCCTTCACGGGGGCCGCCCAGCGCACGGCGGGCCGGTTCGAGCAGGCGGCCGGAGGCACCCTCTTCCTCGACGAGATCGGCGACATGCCGCTGGAGGCGCAAACGCGCTTGCTCCGCGTCCTGCAGGAGGGCGAATTCACCACGGTCGGCGGAGCGCGCCATATCAAGGCGGACGTCCGCGTGATCGCCGCAACCAACAAGGATATCGAGCGCCTTGTCGCGGACGGCGGTTTTCGCGAGGATCTCTATTATCGCCTGAACGTCGTCCCGGTTCGCCTCCCAGCGTTGCGTCAGCGGAGCGAGGATGTCGCTGAACTTGCGCGACGTTTCCTCGACCGTGCCGCCGCCGATGGCCTGCCTCGCAAGACACTCGACGAAGCCGGCGTCGCGCGGCTCGTCCGGCACAATTGGCCGGGCAATGTGCGAGAGTTGGAGAATTTGATGCGCCGTCTCGCCGTTCTGGTCCGCGAGGATCGGATCGGCGGGGCCGCGATCGATGCGCAACTCGGTGTCACCGGCCCCGAGGAATACAACACCAAGTTCGAGGAAGACGAAGATCTCAGTGGTATGGTGGAACTCCACCTCACGCGGTATTTCGCGGCGTTCGGTCGGGATCTGCCGCCGGATGGACTCTATGAGCGCCTTCTTTCTGACATCGAGCCGCCATTGCTGCGGATTGTGTTGGCCGCTGCGAAGGGAAATCAGATCCGCGCTGCGCGCTTGCTTGGAATCAACCGCAACACCCTGCGCAAAAAATTGACCGAACGAGGAATTGATCCGGCTGCGTCACGACGAAGCGGTGGATGATCCGGCCGATCCGCCAACGTCGATGGCTGTTCAATCGTGTTGTGTCGGCAACGCCCTGTGGTAGAACAGCCACTATGGAGGCGGAAGCGGCTCGTACACACGGGACCCCAAAGGCACAGCGGCCACGCTGGCGGCGGCGGCTGGCGGTCGTCCATCGTCGAGGGGCCCTCGTCGCGCTTCTCGAGATCGCGACGGTGGTGGCCGCGTTGGCGATTTTCGTCGCCAGCTGGATCTTCATTTCGCGGAGCGGAACCCCTGAGCGCTTGCTCACGCCGCTCGTGGTGGCTCTGCTTCTCGTTGCGAACCTCGTTCCCGCGATCGGCCTCCTCGTCTTGCTCGCCAGGCGGATTGCACGGCATCGTGC
>FTCZ01004855.1_pt1 | contig 10012 bp, 4 predicted proteins | sample 1658871 | NCBI WGS metagenome assembly FTCZ01 (sample SAMEA3914864, study PRJEB12502) | metagenome | biome: forest; material: soil | place: USA | collected 2012-03-12 | depth 0.3 m
AGATCATCCCGGATCAGAAGCGTTACAGCGTGACCGCCGCCGGGAGCCAGAAGATCGGCGGGCTGCGCATCTTCGCCGACGGTTTCTGGTCGCGACGCAGCGGCACGATCCCGCTGCTGCTCAACTATACGGGCACGGTCCCGAGCACCAATCCCTTCTATGTCGCGCCGGTCGGCGTGACCCCGCCCTTATGCGCCGCGAGCGTCGGCGCGCCCGCCGGCGCGCGGTGCGTCACGGTCGCCTCCTATCTTGGCGTGATCGACCGGCCCTATCACAACGAGACGTGGAACGCGGTGGGCGGCCTCGAGGCCAACCTGTTCGGCGATTTCCGCGGCACAGTTTACTACGCGCACGGCGAGTCCGAGGAAGTCGACGACCGCAAGCGCAATGGCGTCGGCGCGGCACTGGGCCAGGCGGCGCTCAACGACACCAACGCGGCGACCGCGCTCAACCTGTTTGGCGGCGCCAACAACCCGGCGACGATCGCCAAGATCCTCGACAACCAGTTCGTGATCGTCGGCCGGACCCGGCTCGACGTGTTCAACGCGCAGCTCGACGGTTCGCTGTTCAAGCTGCCCGGCGGCAATGTCCGCATCGCGATCGGCGGCGAGCACCGGGTCGAATATACCTATACCAACCTGATCACCGGCACGCAGGCCGCGCCGGTCAGCGTGCATGACGCCGGATCGCGCAACGTCGACGCGCTGTTCACCGAGCTGTTCCTGCCGCTGGTCGGCCCCGCCAACGGCTCGCCCGGGCTCGAGCGCCTCTCGCTGTCAGCGGCGCTGCGCTACGAGAATTACAGCGACTTCGGCAGCACGACCAACCCCAAGCTCGGCATCACCTATGCGCCGTTGCGGGGGTTCACGCTGAAGGGAACCTACGGGACGTCGTTCCGCGCACCGACCTTCACCGAAGTGTCGCAGATCGCGGGTGGCGCGGGGCTGTATTTCGATACGCTGCCCGGGCCGAGCGGCAACCAGATCGGCATCGGCATCGCCGGCGGCAATCCCAATCTGAAGCCCGAGACCGCGACGACCTGGTCGTTCGGGGCCGAGCTGGCGCCGCCCTCGGTGCCGGGGCTGATCGCCAGCGTGAACTATTTCCGCATCGATTATCGCGACCAGATCATCGCGCTACGCGGCACCGCGGGCTTGCTGACCAACCCGCTCTACGCGCAATTCGTGCAGTTCAATCCCAGCGCCGCGACGATCGCTGCCTTGGTCAATTCGGGCCTGCCGATCAACGCCGCGATCAACCAGAGCCAGGTCACCTTCATCGCCGACGGTCGGCGTCAGAACCTCGGCACCTCGAAGATGCGCGGGATCGACTTCTCGCTTCAATATGCCTGGAAATGGGGCCCGGCGAAGTTCGACGCGAGCATCATGGGGACCTACATCCTCGACTATCGCGCCGAAACGGTGCCGGGCGCGGGCTTCACCGACGTACTCGACACGTTCGGCTTTACCCAGAAGTTCCGCAACCAGGCGGATATCGGCGTCGCCTGGGGTCCGGTGAAGGGCCGCCTGACGTGGAACCACCTGTCGGGCTATTGGAACACCACCGTCACGCCGAAGCAGCGGATCAGCAATTACGATACGGTCGACGTCGCGCTCGGATTCGACGTGATGCGCAACATCACGCTGTCGGTCGACGTGCGCAACGCGTTCAACGAGAACCCGCCGTTCGTCGACACGACCGGCGGCTACGACCCGCAATCGTCGAACCCGATTCCGCGCACCATCGCGGTTGGCGCGCGGGTGAAGTTCTGATGCGGAGGCTGGCGCCGGCCGCGCTGGTGGCTACGGCGATCGGCTGGTCGGCGCCAGCGCATGCGCAGGACTGCGCGAAACTGAAGGGGGCGATGCCGGGGTCGGTCACGGTGGTCAGCGCCACCGCGATCACCCCGGCACCGAGCTGGATGCCCGACACCGCCAGCTTCTACAAACCGCGCCTGGTCACCGTGTCGCTGTGCCGGGTCGAGGGGACGATCGAGGGCAATATCGGGTTCGAGCTGTGGCTGCCGATGGACGGGCGCTGGAACGGGCGGCTGCTCGGCGCCGGGGTCGGCGGCGATGCCGGAGTGTTCAACTATACCGATATGAGCCTGCGCGTCGGCGAGGGCTTCGCGGCGGTCACCACCGATAGCGGGCACAAAGCGAGCGAGGCGCGCTGGATGGCGGGCGCCAAGGCGCGGGTCGATTACGAGCATCGCGCGGTCCATCTGACCGCGGTCGCCGCCAAGGCGATCGTCGCGCGTTTCTACGGCAAGCCCGCCGACCGTTCCTATTTCACCGGTTGCTCGGGGGGCGGGCGCCAGGCGCTCAAGGAAATGCAGAACTACCCGCGCGACTATGACGGCGTGATCGCCGGTGCGCCGGGGCCGTACATGCCGCTGATCTCGGTCCGCATGATGTGGTTCTCGCTGATGCAGAAGCGCAATCCGGCGGGCGCGCTGAGCGATGCCGACTGGGCGCTGTACGAGAAGCGCGCGAACCTGGCGTGCGACGCCAATGACGGGGTGGTCGACGGCGTCGTCGAAAACCCGCTCGCCTGCCGCTTCCGCACCGCAACCCTGCTGTGCAAGCCCGGCGAGACCAAGGACTGCCTGACCGCGCCGCACCTCGCAACGCTCGACGCGATCGTCGCGCCAATGCCCGACGAAAACGGCCGCGCGATGGATGTCGGGCTGCTCCCCGGCGTGCGCACGCGGCCTGGCCCGCCCTCGCCGCTGCTCCGTGCAATGTGGGCGGACGCGGTCTACAATGACGCCAAGTGGGACGAAGAGACCTTCCGTCGCACCGCCGACCTCGCCGCGGTCAATCGCGTGATGCCCGAACTGCGCGCCGACAAGGTCGCGATCGCGCCATTCCTGCGTACCGGCGGGAAGGCGATCATCTATCAGGGTTGGCAGGACCCCTCGGTCATCGCGCTGCCGACGGTCGACTATTATGCGCGGCTCGCGGCGGCCAATGGCGGCGCAAGCGCGCTGGCGCGATCGGTCCGCTTGTTCATGGTCCCCGGCATGTATCACTGCCGCGGTGGCCCCGGGATCGACCAGTTCGGTGCGTCGGGACAAGCGACCGCGCCGGGCGACCCGTCGCGCGACATGCTGTGGGCGCTGATCGACTGGGTCGAAAAACGCCGCGCCCCGGCAGCGATCACCGGCGCGCGGCTCGACCAGAAGGGCAGCCCGGTCTTCACGCGCGCGCTCTGCTCGTTCCCCGCCAGCGCGCGCTATGTCGGCGGCGACCGCGCCGCGGCGAGCTCCTATGCCTGCCGCGCCGATCCGGTCCTCGCCGCGCGCCTCGCCAAGCGCTGACGTTGCAGCGCAGCGCGGAATCGCGCACGATAGCGGCCGGAGGGCGATGAACATGCCGGTGGAAGTGCGTATCGAGGATGTCGGGGATGCGGTGTCGCTGGGCACGCTCGAACAGCTGGCGGGTTATCATTTGCGTCGCGCCTCGAACGTCTTCGGTACCGATTTCGCGCGCGCGATGGCGGGCACCGGGATCCGCCAGGTGCTGTTCGGCATCCTTTCGATCGTCGCCGCCAATCCCGGGATCAACCAGGGTGCGGCCGGGCGGGCGCTGGGCATTCAGCGCGCCAACATGGTATCGCTGATCACCGAGCTGGTCGACGCCGGGCTGATCGACCGCCGTACCGCGCAGGACGACCGCCGCGCGTTCGCGTTGACCGTCACGCCGGCCGGCGCCGCCAAGGTCGATGAGTGCCTGCGCCGGATTCGCCAGCACGAGCAAGGCCTGTTGTCCGACCTCAGCGCAGCCGAGCGCGCAACGCTGATCGAGCTGCTCCAGCGCATCGAGGCGCACGAAAGCTGAGCTTCCTTTCCGGTGAAACCTTGCCCGGGAAAGCCGTCGCTTTCCCGATCGTCGAACCGCGTATCCCGTAGAAATAAGTTTTAGATTATAACCGTTGCATAATTCTACTATATATGGTTATGTCGCCTAACCATCGCCGCATCAGAAGGCGAGGCTGGAGAGCGAGATGACCGAAAGGCGGGCGGACGACCGGCGCTGGCGCAGAAACTCTGCCGTCGCACTCGCCGCGCTGCTCACCACCAGCATCGCGCCCTCGACCGTTGTCGCCGCGAAGGCGCAGGCGCCCGTTGCGGCCGCCGATCCCGATTTCGTCCGTGAATCGCTCTACGTGCCCGTCCGCGACGGTACGCGGCTCGCGGTCAACGTCTATCGCCCCGCGACGAACGGCCAGCCGCGCGCCGGGCGCTTTCCGGTGGTGTTCGCCTTCACCCCCTATCGCGCGCGCTATTTCAAGGACGGCAAGGTGGTCGACATGATCGACCAGCCGCTGTTCGGATTCCGCGACCTGATCCGCCGCGGTTATGTCGTCGCCACCGCCGATATTCGCGGCAAGGGCGCATCGTTCGGCGCGCGGCGCGGTTTTCTCGACCAGACCGAGGCGCGCGACGGCTATGACCTCGTCGAATGGCTCGCGCACAAGGATTGGGCGACGGGCAAGGTCGGGCTGACCGGCTGCTCGTATCTCGGCGGGACCACGATGCTGGTCGCGGGCAGCCTGCCGCCGTCGCTGCGCGCGGTGTTCACCGGCGCGACCGACCTCGACAAATATAGCTTCGTGCGCAACGGCGGGATCACCGCGCAGTTCAACACGCGCCCCGACGAGCCGCCCGAAATCGACCTCGCCAGCCTGCCGGTCGACAAGGATGGGGACGGCGCGATGCTCAAGGCCGCAGTCGCCGAGCATGCGCGCAACACGCCGATGGCGAAATTGTGGGAGGGCATGCCGTTCCGCGACGACGTCTCGCCGCTGACCGGCAACCGTTTCTGGGAGGAAGTCGGGCCGTATACGCATCTGGCCGCGCTCAAGAACCCGCGCCTCGCCTGGTATTTCTGGGACAATTGGGAGGACGAGCCGACCGAGCAGATGATCAAGGCGGCGGACAACATCCGCAGCCGCCTGTTCGTCGGGCCCGGCAGCCACTGCGTCCCGCCCAAGGAATTCAGCGTCCCGAGCGAGCAGAACCGCTTCTTCGACCATTACCTGAAGGGCATCGATAACGGCATCGACCGCGACTTGCCCTATTCGTGGTGGGAAGAGCGGCCCGGCGGCACCGGCGCGCTGATCCGCTCGGCGAGCTTGCCCGGCACCGGCATCGCGCGGCAGCCCTTCTACCTCTCGACCGCTGTCAGTGACCGCCCCGCGGCGTTCGACAACGGAAGCGTCAGTGTCGCCCCGGGCAAGCCGGGCAATGCGCGCTTCGCGGTCGACTACGACGTCGGCAAGGGCGAGTATTTCGCCTTCTGGCCGGCGCCGCTCGACGGCAAGGGCGCGACCTGGACCAGCCGGCCGCTGGCGGCGAACGTGACCGTTACCGGTTACCCGGTCGCGCATCTGTCGGTCGCGATCGACCGCAAGGACGCGCCCTTGTTCGTCTATCTCGAGGACGTCGCGCCCGACGGGTCGGTCCACATGATCTCATTCGGCCGCTTGCTCGCGTCGATGCGCAAGCTGTCGGCGGCGCCCTATGGCAATCTCGGCCTGCCCTGGCATTCGGGGCGCCGCGCCGATAGCGCGCCGGTGGTGCCAGGCCAGCGCTTCTCACTCGATATCGCGATGAGTCCGCGCGCCTATGTCTTCGCCGCCGGCCACCGCCTGCGCGTGACTTTGGCCGGCGCCGACCCGCGCCAGCGCAATCTCGACGCAATCCGCGTCGCGCCGCCGCCGCGCTTCACGATCTTCAGCGGCGGCCCGGCGGGGTCGCGGATCGACATTCCGTTCAAGACAAAACCGGCGTTCCGCTGATTGGCGGACGACCATGATAGGGGAGGAAGAGCGATGCGAGTGATGGTCATCAAGGCGCTGGCCTGCAGCACGGCGGTGCTCGCGCTCAGCTGCGCGAACGGCGCGATGGCGCAGGACAAGCCGCCCGCCGACGACGCCGCGGCCGCCGGCCCGACCACCGCCGACAAGCCGGCCCCCGACATCGTCGTGACCGGCAGCCGCATCCGCGGCGCCGCCCCGGTCGGCTCGACCGTGATCGCGGTCGACCGCAAGGCGATCGAAGGATCGGGCGCGGTCACCACTGACCGCATCCTCAAGGAAATCCCGCAGGTCTTCGACCTCGGCACCTCGGAGAATTCGCGCGGCCAGTCGGGCGGCAGCAACAACATCACGTTCGGCAACGCGATCAACATCCGCGGCATTGGCCCTTATGCGACGCTGACGATCATCGACGGCCACCGCGCAGTCGATAACAGCCGCTCGGTCGACCCCTCGGTCATCCCGTCGCTCGGGCTGGAGCGCGTCGAAGTCGTCGCCGACGGCGCCTCGGCGGTCTATGGCTCGGACGCGGTCGCCGGCGTGGTCAATTTGATCCCGCGCCGCAGCCTGAACGGCGTCGACACGCTCGCGCGGATGGGCTTCGCCGACAATTTCTACGAGCGCCAGTTCGGCTTCGCCGCGGGCAAGACCGGGTCGTGGGGCCAGGTGATGGTCGCCTACGAGCACGTCTACCGCAGCAGCCTGAGCGGGGACGACCGCAGCTTCTTCGTGTCCGATCAGCGCCCGTTCGGCGGCAACGACTATCGCACCACGTTGTGCAACCCCGGCAACATCATCGTCAGCGGGGTCAGCTACGCGATCCCGGCAGCGGGAGTGACTGCGGCCAATGCCGGCTCGCTGACCGCGGGCACGGTCAACAAGTGCGAGGGCTTCACCGGTCAGGACCTGGTCCCGCAGACCAAATATGACAGCGTCAACGCGACCTTCACGCTCAAGCCGACCTCGTGGCTCGAATTCTATGGCGACGGCTATTATTCGAAGCGCGATTTCTTCCGGTACGCCGGTTACCAGAGCGGGACCTTCACCGTCCCGTCGACCAACGCCTTCTTCGTGCGGCCCAACGGCACGGTAGCGGCGGAAAGCGTCCAGCTGCGCCTGACCGATCTCGGCGACATTACCAATTCGGGCTTTACCCGGACGTGGCAGGGCACCGGCGGCGTCCGCGCCAAGTTCGGCGGCTGGCAGATCAGCGGGCAAGTCAGCTACGGCCGCGGCAAGGACGTGTCGAACACCTATAACGGCATCAACAACGCGGCGATGACCACCGCGCTGGCAAGCAGCAACCCGGCGACCGCGTTCGATCCCTATGGCCTCGGCCGCACCAGCGCCGCGGTGCTCGCCGCGGTCAACGACCAGATCTTCCTCGCGCCGACGCTGACCCGGATGACCGACGCGCAAGCGACGGTCAACGGCACGCTGATCAAGCTGCCCGGCGGCGGGGTGAAGCTCGCGGCGGGCTATGAACGGTTCGAGGAACAAGTCTCGCTCGGCACCGCGCGCGGCGCCCCGACAACGCCCATCACCTATCGCAACTTCTCGCGCCAGGTCGATTCGGCCTATGCCGAATTGCTGGTGCCGCTGTTCGGCCCCGACAATGCGATGCCCGGCTTCCAGCGGCTCGAGATCAGCGCGGCCGTGCGCTACGACGCCTATAGCGACGTCGGCAACACGACCAATCCGAAGTTCGGCGTCAACTGGACCCCGGTGAAGGGCGTCAAGCTGCGCGGCAGCTACGGAACGTCGTTCCGCGCGCCGCTGTTCTCGCAGATCTACGGCAACAGCTCGGCCTTCTTCGTCCAGCCCTATGCCGATCCGACCTTGGGCGGCGCGAGCGTCCAGGGCGTCGCACTGTCGGGCGGCAATACCGCGCTCAAGCCCGAAAAGGCCAAGACCTGGTCGTTCGGCATGGATCTCGACCCGACCCCGAATTTCCGGCTCAGCCTGACCTATTGGCACGTCGACTATCGCGACCAGGTCAACGCCTACCTGTCCGACCTCGCCGTACTGTCGAAGGAGGCCGATCTCGCCGGCACCGGCGTTATCCTGCGCGGCGCGGCCGCGGCGGCGCGCGTCGCCGCGCTGCAGGCGCAAGGCATCACGGTCGCGCGCGGCACGATGCCCAACCCGGTCACACTGTTCATCGACGGCCGCACCCAGAATCTCGACCGCTCGCTGTCCAGCGGCATCGACTTCCTCGGCAGCTACACGATCCCGACGTCCAAGGCCGGGACCTTCACCTTCAGCGCCAACGGCACCTACATGCTGACCTACAAGACCGCGTTGAGCAGCGGCGCCACACCGACCGACCGGCTCAACACGATCTTCAACCCGCTGCGGTTCAAGGCGCGCGGCACCCTGACCTGGGACTATGAGGGGATCGTCTCGCGAGTCACGGTCAACCATGTCGGCGGATACAAGAACAACACCGTCGCGGGTGGCATCATCCAGAACGTGTCGAGCTACACCACGGTCGATTTCGGCGTCGCCTTCAACATCGGCGATCCCCGGCCGAAGAACTTCTTCGCCGGCGGGTTCAGCTTCTCGATCGACCTGATCAACGCGTTCGACAAGGATCCGCCTTACGTCAATTTTGCGCCGACGGTGAACGGCAGCGGCGGCTATGACGCGACCGCCGCCAATCCGATCGGCCGCGAGATCGCGGTGACGGTGCGTAAGAGGTTCTGACCCTCCCAAGGGGGACTTCGGGGAGGGCTTCGGCCCTCCCCCTTTTTATGCGCGGCGCGCGGCGGCTGCGGCGACCGGGCCGTCGAGGAACGCCGTCATCCGGGCAGCGACCGCGGCGTCGGCATCGGGATCGCGCGCGAAATTGTCGAGCCCGAGCTCGAGCACCGGGTAGCCCGCCTCGCGCAGCGCGCGCAGCACCAGCGGATCGGCGTCGGACAGGGCCACCGCGCCGTCGCACTGGTGGAAGCGCGCTTCCTTGACGTGCCACGCGCCGGCCCAGGTCGGCATGCGCAGTTCGTCGCCCATCGTCACGAACCGCGCCGCGAGCGCGCGCATCGGGTCGCGCCCGCGATCGTGGCGGCGGATATAGCCGTCGGCGGCGAGCGCCAGATACATCGACCAGACGAACACCGCGCCGTGGCTCGCCTCCCAGCGCTGGTAGAAGCTCATGTCGCTCCAGATGCCGCGCCCGACGAACATCAGCCGGATGCGCTCATCGGGGCATGCCGCCTCGCCCGCTGCGACGCGCGCGGCGACCTCGTCATGAAAATCGCGCGCCGCGTCGCGCGCCCACTCGGTGCCGCGATGCCATTGCGGCACCATCGTCGCGGGCATTGAATCGGCGAGCCCGATCGGCGCGGGGACGGTCGTCGCGACCAGGTCGCGAGTGCGGCGGTAATAGCCCTGTTGTTCGTTGACGAGCGTCAGGATGTCCTCGAACCGCTCGACGTCGAACGCGTGTCCGGCCGCTTCGGCGACCTCCACGATCGACTGGCGCAACTCGGCTTCGAGCAGGTCGAGCCGCTCGGGCTCGATCACCTCGTCCCAACGCTCGGGAAGGTCATCCCACCACTCGACCGGAATATCCCAGCGGCTTTCGATCGAACGCTGGAACGTGACCAGATGCGCGCCCGTGGCGGCTTGCCAGGCATCGAACAGCGGCGTCGTCGCGTCGGTCCCGCCCGCTTGCTCGAGCAAGGCGGGCGTCGGCAAACCGCCCCATGGGGCGAGCGCGTCATCGTGATCGAACGCAGCGGCGACGCCTTGCGCGCTATACGCCTCGACCGCGCCGGGCAGGCCATTGGCCTCAAGCAAGGCCGCGTAGCGCGCGCTTTGCTGCTTGGCCGCGACGATCGACGCCCACCATTGGTTGACGACGAAGGGTATGCCCATCGCCCGCAACGTCTCTTGCGGCGCATTGGCGTTGACCGCCGCGATCGGCACGCCCCGCGCGGCCTGCTCGCGGATGCCGGCGAACCAGCCGCGCTGATACGCGCCGAGTCTGGCGACGGCGTCGAGCGACTTGCGGCTGCGCGCGGGCGGCGCCGGGCGCGGGCGGGGTGCATCGTCGGTGGCGGCCGCGACCTCGCGGACGGGCGCCACGCCAGTCGCGATGATCGTAGCGAGGTCGGCGAGCTGGTCTGGCAGCGATACCTGCACCGCGGACGCGTCGCGATCGCGCACCGCATGCCAGTGCCACGGC
>FTCZ01007312.1_pt1 | contig 10010 bp, 12 predicted proteins | sample 1658871 | NCBI WGS metagenome assembly FTCZ01 (sample SAMEA3914864, study PRJEB12502) | metagenome | biome: forest; material: soil | place: USA | collected 2012-03-12 | depth 0.3 m
ATGTTCCTGAGCCGGTCGGCCCGCTGCGTTCGCCTTCTCGTGCGCGGCGCATCGCTGGCGTTGTCCATGTCGAGCTATCTGTCCAGTCGGCTTGAGGCGGACCCGGCAATCACGATCGAATATGGCGCGGAAGTGAGCGCGCTGCACGGCGACGACCAGCTCCATGCGGTTACGATCCGGAACGCCCATGACGGGACGACCCGCGTGCTCGAAACCTGTGCCCTGTTCATCATGGTGGGCGCCGCGCCCAATTCCGGCTGGCTGTCGGGTCTGGTGGATCTCGACGACAAGGGGTTTGTGATAACCGGCGCCGCAGTCGGCGCAGACTCCCCGTATGCCACGTCCCATCCAGGCATCTTCGCGGTGGGTGACGTGCGGGCCGGCTCGGTCAAGCGGGTCGCCTCATCGGTCGGCGAAGGTTCGGTTGTCATCTCCAAGGTTTGGGAATTTCTCAATCGCTGAGCCTGTGGCGAGGTCACGAAAGCTTGCGATGGAGCCCGCGCCACCCTCTCCATGGAGCGATCAGACAGCAGAACGCCAATCTGTGCCGTAGAAGTCAGACGACGGTCGTCCTTGAAGCCACCATTCGCTCATCTGCCTGAGGAATGGCGGCTTCTGCCCCATCAACCGACCTACGCGCCGCGACGTCGGGCATCTAAAAGCGCCGTTGGATGGGCGACGCCTCAAGCTGCTATCGGTTGCTTTTGCTCGACAAAGGGCGCCACGACGGACACTGCCCGCTCAACATAGAGAGCCTTTTCGCCGACGGGTGCGACATAGTGGATCGCTTCCTCCGCATCACGCACGGAAGCGCCACGCGCGATCACCCATGTCGCGAGATACTGAGAGGCGAGACAACCACCGGCCGTCGCGACGTTGCCGTGCGCGACGAACGGCGCGTCGATGACGTTCACCCCTGCCTCGATGACCCACGGCTTGGTGGTCAGGTCGGTACAGGCAGGCAAGTCGCCAACGAGGCCCAGTTTGGCGAGAAGCAGCGTTCCCGAGCATTGCGCGCCGACAAGCTGCCGCGACGGGTCGAGTTTAATCCGTGACAGCAGATCGGCATCGGCGGCGATGTCGCGGGTTTTGATACCGCTGCCGATTAGAACGGCATCAGCTTTGGCCGCGAATTCCAGCGGCTTCTGGCGTTGAATGGTCACGCCGTTCATGGAGGTCACATACTCCGTCGGCGACGTGATGTATGCCGCCCAGCCGTTCGCCTTCATGCGATTGAGGATCGCAGCCGCAACGAAGCTGTCCAGTTCGTTGAACCCGTCGAACGTAAGAACCGCAATCTGCACAAGCGCCTCCTTGGGGCGACCATTGAAGCCGTCCCATAGCCTAATGCGCGCTGACACGCATGTCTGCTGTAGTCCGCACGCGGCTAGACCGGTCTGCCTGTTAGCCACCAGAATTCACTGCAAGGTCGCCCGTCCTTCGCTAAAGACCGCCCAAAGGGGGCGTTAGTAGCATGCGTATCCTGCTTCTCGGTGCCGGCGGGTTCATCGGCCGGCATATCCTTTCCGACTTAATCGGTCATGGCCATGAGGTGGTGGCCGTTGCGCGCAAATCACGTGGCCTGAGAGAGGCATTTCCGACGGTCCCCATCCTTGCAATGGATCTTGCCCAAGCCGTGACACCAACGGACTGGTCGGCACTGCTGTCCGGCATTGATCTTGTCGTGAATGCCGCCGGCGTACTGCGCGGACATGACATGCAGGCAGTCCATGTCGATATGCCTCAAGCTCTACACGCCGCCGCGATTGCAGCGGGAGTGAGGCGGGTAGTGCTGGTTTCCGCAATAAGCGCGCGTTCCGATGTCACTACGGATTATGCGCGGTCAAAGCTCGAAGGCGAGGATGCGTTGCGCGGAGCCGGCCTTGGCTGGACGATCTTGCGCCCGTCGCTGGTTTACGGTGACGGCAGTTATGGTGGCACGTCTCTGCTCCGCGGCATGGCCGGCTTGCCCTGGCTCATCCCCGTTCCGGCGAACGGCGATTTCCCTTTTACACCGATCCATGTCCGCGATCTGGCACATACAGTCCGGTTGGTCTGCGAGGAAGCGCGGTTCAATGGGCAGACGTTGGAGCCCGTTGGTCCGGAGACGATCGACCTGACCGACCTGTTGGCGCGCTATCGGTCCTGGCTTGGATTCGGCAAGGCCCGCTTTGTTTCCGTACCTCTGACCGTCATGCGGACCATGGGCAGGCTCGGCGACGTCATGGGGGGCGGCCCTATTGCGACAAACAGTCTGGTCCAGACGGTCGCTGGCAATGCAGGCGACAGCGCCGCGTTTGCCGCTGCTGTCGGCTTCCAGCCTCGTTCCCTTGGTGCCACGCTGGCCGAGCGTCCCGCGCAAGTGCAGGATCGCTGGCATGCACGGCTGTTTTTTGTGGCGCCCGCCATCAAGGTTGTGCTGGTTCTCCTCTGGCTCGCATCGGCATTGCTCGGGGTCGCGACTGGATCGACGAGAACGGCCGAATTGGTTTCGGCGTTGGGGTGGCCGGCCGGGCTTGCCGACCCGCTCCGTATCGGCAGCGGCGCGCTCGACGTGATGATCGCAGCGCTGGTGCTCACGGACGGCACGGCCCGTCGGTCCACTCTGGCGCAACTGATTGTGGTGCTGGGCTACAGCCTGGTGATCGGGGTGGCGCTTCCTTCCCTCTGGCTCGATCCGCTCGGGCCGCTCCTCAAGAATATACCGATTTTGGCGCTAATTCTCGTCCACGGCGCGATCGGAGACAAACGATGACAGCCGATCCATATCTCCTGCTTAAATGGGTGCATGTGCTGAGCAGCACCATCCTGTTCGGCTTCGGCGCGGGCACAGCATGGTATTTCTGGAATGCCCATCTGACGCGTGATCCCGCCACCATCGCCAATGTCGGCCGTATGGTGGTGAAAGCCGATTGGATCTTCACGGGGTCCAGCGGAATCGTTCAGCCGATCACCGGCATTGCGTTGGCCCACTTCGCCGGATGGTCTCTCCGCGAGCCATGGCTGGTCGTCACTTATGGCCTCTATGGAGTAGCATTTGTCTGCTGGGCACCCGTCGTCTGGCTTCAGATCAAGGCGCAGCGCCTGGCACAGCTGGCCGTAGACACCTGCAGCGCGCTTGGCCCCGACTATCAACGCACAATGCTGTGCTGGTTCTTGTTGGGATGGCCAGCCTTTTTCGGCCTGGTTGGTGCCTACTGGCTCATGATCTCCAAGCCATCCTTGTGGTAGTCGCATCAGAGTCAGTATCGCATCGAAGCTGTCGGTCGCCTTTCGCCCTAGACTTTGCCATTTGCGGCCCACCATCGGTTGCCCAATTGCGGACGTTCCTTTTCGCTGGCACGATCAACCTATGAGCCGCGCCGATTATCAACGAAGCGCCCGCCCCCCGAGCTAATTGTCAACGTTACGATGTTCGCGACGAAGGAATAGGGGAAAGACATGACGCATATCCTCATGGACATCGTCCTGCTTGGCGCCTTCGCGTCCTGCGCTGCGAAGCTGCTCGGCAAGCCGTGGACCATCACGCCGAGGATCGTGCCGGAGGCACGGCCGGATCGGCAGGTCACGACGTTCGTCCGGCCCGAGCCGCCGGAACCGGAACGCACGAAGAAAACGGCGCCGGCGCCGATCGAGGCCGCGACGCCGGTCGGTCCACCTGACTACCTCCTGGGCGGCCAGCGCGCGGGCGGAGCGGCCGACAGAACGGCGGCCATGATGGACATGATGTGCGGATCGGGGGTCTGCACGCCGCACGACCGCTAGGCCCCGCAGCGACACCAGTCAGCGACCACTAGCCACAGACCACAAACATCAACCCAGGGGGAACTACCAATGGCACTCACTCGTCAGGTCATCAGCACGCTGCGCAACGACGGCACCGATGCGCTCGGTACCCGCACCGTCGCGATGAAGGTCGGGGACGCGAGCATCGTCTCCGGCTCGCTGCTCACGGTTGAGAGCAATCACTTCTGCGTGCTCAAGTCGCGCGGCGCCGTGCTCAACGTCTACGACACCGGCCAGTACGCTCTCGAGACCCCGAACGCTCCGATCCTCGGCTCAATTGCCCAAGGCTTCTTCGGGGGCAATTCGCCCTGGCAATACGAGGTGATCTACATCAACCGCTCGAAGCTGCTCGTGCGCAACGAGGGCATCGCGACGTCGGCCGAGATGGCCGAGATGTCCTACGTGGTCGACTACTACATTCACATCGACTCCAAGGAGGAGGCGCTCGACCTCATCACCCACATGCCGTTCGCCGGCACGGAGATCGACACTGCCGAGATCGCCGAATACGCTGGTCCCGCGATCGAGCAGGCGATCAACCAGGTGATCCAGGTCACCAAGATGGAGAACATCAATGAGCGTATCAGCGACGTCCGCGAGCTGGTGAAGCAGCACCTCGGCGACTTCCTTAAGGTCTACGGCATCATGCTGAATGACTTGAAGGTTCTCATCATGCCGCGCGACGAGCGCATGCGCGAGCTCATCTCACTCCAAGCCATAGGCCTCACCCCGATTGAAGCGGTGCGCTACTATCTCGCGCTGCGCATGGCCGAGAAGGGCCTCGTCTCGGCGCCGAACGCCGCCGTCGGCCTGCCGTTCAACATCGGGGCCGCTCCGACCGGCGTGCTGCCGCTCGGCGACATCAGCGGGGCGACCGGCAAGTGACCGGCTTCTACGACGTCGACGCGCTGGGCCAGATCGGGCTCAACCTCTTCCACGGCTACGGCTACAACTTCTACCGCCAAGAGAACCAGCTTCGCGCCGACGATCAGAAGGTCCGGACGCTGGTCTGCGAGCTGCTCGCCAGCGCACAAAAGGCCGTGTCCGCCGCGGAGGGCGCGTTCCGCCGGGAGCGCATTCCGGCGCCGACACGCGCCAATCCGTTCCCACCGGCGGAGATCGTGGCCGACGCGAGGCGTCTCGAGGCGCTCTGCCAGGCGATCGGCGGGGTCGAGGGGCAGGTTCGCCACGCGCCCGTCCCCGAGAACGACCGCATGACCCAGCGCTACCGCGAGGAGGCCGCCACCCTCCTCTCGCTTGTCGAGAAGGACAAGCTACTCGTCGGTCAGGCCGAGACGCTGCGTGAGAGGGTTGCGGGCAAGAAGCCAGACGAGATCCTCGCCATCCTCACGGACGTCGAGGAGGGCGTGGCGGCGATTACGAAGACGCTCGCCGAGCGTCGGATCATGACGATCTGAGCCGCCAATCAAAATTCGGGTATTAGGATCTCCAGAGGACGCCGATATCCGAATTTTCGAGATTTAATCATACTCGGCGACCCAATGGCATTGGATGGGCGACCAGCAGGTTTCGGGCCGAGGGGTTACTGAAGCGGACGTTCGCTGCCGGCCCTCTAAGTGAAAACGAGCCACTCAAGCGCCGGCGCCTATGGGCATGGGACTCAGAGTGACTGGAGCGGCATCGCGACGTCCTCGGAGGCGGCGCGAATAACTCTCGGACGATAGACCGCCGCCCCCGAAGTATACGTCCCTCCCCCCGGCACCTGAGCCTCGCCAAGGCGAACGGGACGGTGGCCGCGAAGTCCCGTCCGGGCCACCCGTCCGGCATCGCTTAGACGTCGTGGTGAACCCGTGCGGCCAGCGTTGGGTTATCGTCTTGGTGCGGGGTAAAGAAGCGGATGCTGTCCAGCCCATATTGCTCGCTACCGTCCATGCGGATCCGCTCGATTGAGCCGTTCGCCCCATCGAAGTCCGGGCCCATGTTGGTCCAGTAGAGAAGCCCACCGGCAACATCGGCGACGATGCCGTCCGGGTGTGCACATCCCTCGACAAGCGTCGTACGCTCGCTGCCGTCGGGAAGCGTCGTCATCACCGCACCGCGGATCTGGTCGAGGAAATAGAGACGCCTGGCCAAGGCGCTCACTGCCCCGAGATCGCGGCGATCAGCTCGTCGGTCGTCAGGATTTCATGTGCATAGGTCGGGCCGTTCAGTTCATGGGCGGCGTGCATCTGCTCGTGCCGAAAGGCGGCGGTTGCGTCGCGCACCAGCGTGACGTGATAGCCGAGCTCCATCGCGAAACGGGCGGTGGATTCGATGCAGGTGTTGGCCAGGAGGCCGACGACTATCACATGCGTTGTCCCGTGCTGCTTCAGCTTCATGTCTAGATCGGTGTTGGCGAAGCCGCTCTGACCCCAATGTTCCTGCGCGACGATGTCGCCGGGCTTGGGCGCAAAATCGGGATGCCACGCGCCGCCCCACTCGCCGCGAGCAAAGTGATGGCCGTTCATGATCTTGCGCTGCGAGGGGTTCGGATGGTCCCAGCTTTCATAGTCGCCCGGCTCCCACCGGCGATGCGGGACGATCGCCACCTGGATGCCTGCCGCGCGCACCGCTCCGTCCAGCTTGCGGAGGTTGTCGAGCAGCCCGACCTCGTCGGCAACCGGCTTTAGAAGGGGGAAGACTTTCCCATCATCGTGCAGGAAATCATTGTAGGGGTCGACCAGCAGATAGGCGGTGCGATCGAGGGGGTAATGCGTGTCAGCCATCTTATGTCTCCAGCGGAACCGCGGAACTGGCATTGCGCCTCCACGTCGCAGACCCATATTGATATGAAATTCATAGCTTCAATCGGCTATGAAAAAGAAAGTGTAGCCATGCCGGAAAAACACACCCTCACGGACAGCTTGTGCCCCATCTCCCGGTCGGAGGCGGTGGTCGGGGATCGTTGGACAATGCTGGTGATCCGCGAGCTGTTTATGCGCAGCCACCGCTTCGACGAGATACAGGCGCAGACCGAGGCGACCCCGCAGATGGTGGCGGCGCGGCTCAAGAAGCTGGAAGCGGACGGGATGGTCGAGCGCCGCCCCTACAGCCAGCGCCCGCTCCGCCACGAATATCACCTGACCGAGAAGGGCCGCGCCTTCTACCCGGTGATCCTTGCGCTGCGCGCTTGGGGCGAGGCCTGGTGCAAGGAGCCAGACGAGGGCTTCGCCGTCACCTATACCCACACGCTGTGCGGCCAGCCCGCAGGGCTCGGGCCGCTCTGCGAAAGCTGCACCAAGCCTCTGCGACGCGAGGACATGCGCGCAACACCAAGTCCGGCGTATATCCGTGAGCGGGAAGACCGAGCCCGCGCTTTTAAGAGCAGTTGAGCCAACTAGACCACATTTCTGAGCAATGCTCGCGATGATATCAACACGTGAGGGCAGCTTCGGGCTTGATGCTCCGCGTGAGTCCCATCCTAACGGCATCGGCTGAAATCGAAATCCGGCTCTGAGCGCCCCGCTGCTAGTATAACTTCTAGATCAGACTATCTGTGACGGGGACGTGATCCGTTTGGCGTGTCCCTCGCGTCGGCCGTCGAGGAGCCTAAATGCCGCCCATCCTGTCGATCTCCGCGCTCAGCAAGCACTACAAGTCCGGTCTCATGGCTCTCGATGGTGTCGACCTAGAGATCCAACGCGGCGAGATTTTTGCGCTTTTAGGGCCCAACGGAGCGGGCAAGACAACGCTCATTAGCATCGTCTGCGGAACGGTGACCAAGACGTCGGGCACAATCAATGTCGACGGGCACGACATCACAAGGGATTACCGCGCGGCGCGGCAAAGGATCGGCTTGGTGCCACAAGAGGTTGCCGTCGATATCTTCGCCACGGTGTGGAATACAGTGACCTTCAGCCGTGGCCTATTCGGCCGCTCTCCTGATCCCGCCTATATCGAACAGCTGCTGCGCGATCTGTCGCTCTGGGAGAAGCGCAAGAGCCGTATCATCGAACTCTCCGGCGGAATGAAGCGGCGCGTGATGATCGCCAAGGCGCTGAGCCACGAACCCGACCTGCTGTTCCTCGACGAGCCGACCGCCGGCGTCGACGTCAACCTTCGTCGCGACATGTGGGCGCTGGTCCGCAAGCTGCGCGAGAAGGGCGTCACGATCATCCTGACGACCCATTATATCGAGGAGGCCGAGGAAATGGCGGACCGGGTCGGCGTGATCGATGGCGGCAAGATCCTGCTCGTTGAGAATAAGACCGCACTCATGCGCAAGCTCGGCAAGCGACGCCTGGCGCTTGCACTCCAGGAACCGATGACCACGCTACCCGAGGAACTGGCAGACTGGTCGCTCTCGTTGGAGGACGGCGGATCCCGCCTCGTCTACAGTTTCGATGCCGAGGCCGACGACACTGGTATGCCGGGCCTCATTCGCCGGCTCGGCGAGCTCGGAATCGACTTCAAGGATCTCGATTCCAGCCGAAGTTCGCTCGAAGATATTTTCGTCGGTCTGGTAGAGCGCGCGGCATGAGCGGAGGCCTCAATCTCCACGGAGTCTGGGCGATCTACCGCACGGAGATGGCTCGTACGGTGCGAACGGTGTGGCAGAGCATCGCCACGCCGGTGATCACCACCGCGCTCTATTTCATCGTCTTCGGCGGTGCGATCGGATCGCGCATGCAGCAGGTCGGCGGCGTCGGCTACGGCGCTTTCATCGTGCCCGGGCTGATCATGCTGACGCTGCTGACCCAGAGCATCTCCAACGCCTCGGTCGGTATCTACTTTCCCAAATTCACCGGGACCGTCTTCGAGATCCTGTCGGCACCGCTCTCGGCGATCGAGGCGGTGACGGCCTATGTGGGCGCGGCCGCGACCAAGTCGGTGGCGATCGGACTCATCATCCTCCTCACTGCGACCTTTTTCACCGACGTGCGCATCCTCCATCCTGGCTGGATGGTGGCGTTCCTGCTTCTAACCTCGATCGCGTTCAGCCTGTTCGGCTTCATCATCGGCATCTGGGCGAAGAATTTCGAGCAGCTGGCGATTATCCCGGCGCTGGTGGTCACGCCGCTCACCTTCCTTGGCGGGGCTTTCTACTCGATCGACATGTTGCCGCAGCCCTGGCGGACGGTGAGTCTGTTCAACCCCGTTGTCTATCTGGTGAGCGGCTTCCGCTGGAGCTTCTACGGGGTCGGCGACGTCGGCGTCGTAGCCAGCCTCGCCTTCACCGCCGGTTTCATGGCAGCTTGCCTTGTCCTTCTGTGGTGGATCTTCCAGACCGGCTGGCGGCTCAAGCCTTGACCGACACGCCCAGCGACGCTTCCCCGCCATCGCGCTGCTGTGCTCGACCACGTTCTCCGGAACGGATATCTGCCATCGTCTGCTTCCGGGCGACTTGGGACCGTCGCTGAATGGCTGGAAATGTGAAGGTTTCGGATGCCGGCAGGCCTACGAGACCGCCAAAGCACAGCGGCGCGTAGCCAAGACCAGCTCTCTCCGAAACGTCAGTCGGACCGGCGGCTCGCCTTAAGGAGAGCCTGCTCCGGCTCGCTTATCGGTTAGCCTTGGGCCAGCGCGCCGGCGGAGGGGGATCATGGCGATGTTCGACGGCAAGATCGTATTTGTGACGAGCGCCGCGATGGGCATCGGCGCCGCGACCGCCCGCCTCTTTGCCGAACGCGGCGCGTACCTGATCCTGTTCGGTCAGGACGGGACGAAAGGCGAGGCGGCGCGCGCGATCTGCTTCTTCGCGAGCGATGTGGCGAGCTTCATGACCGGATCGAGCCTGATGGTGGATGGAAGATATTCGGCGCAATGACGACAGGCCCCGATCCCGAACGTGACATTCTGCTGCTCTGCAAACAACGGGGCGACACTGACGAGACGGCGCTCGTTGCCGCCCTGCGGGCCGCCGAGGCCGCGTGCGGCGCGCTCGCAACCGAAGCTGCTTTGCTGTTGCCGCCGACCGCGCTCCCCACGCTCGCCCATGTCGGAGAGTCCGATCCCGCGCTTCCCGACGCGATCCTGACGCTGCGGGCGGAGCCGGAGGCCATTTCCGTCACCTTGCCTGGGGTGATGCGTGCGCTGGCGCCAGCCGTCGATCACGCGCGCTCGACGCTGCTCGCTTCCTACCGCCACGCGATCCTGCCGGGCGGCGACGCCATCCGCCTCTTCTTCGGCTTGCGCCGGCTGAAGCGACTGACGCTCGCCGGCTTCCACGATTACTGGCTGAACCGGCATGCCGAACTCGGACGCCGGATGATCCCGCCCTACAC
>FTCZ01003356.1_pt1 | contig 10002 bp, 7 predicted proteins | sample 1658871 | NCBI WGS metagenome assembly FTCZ01 (sample SAMEA3914864, study PRJEB12502) | metagenome | biome: forest; material: soil | place: USA | collected 2012-03-12 | depth 0.3 m
CGCCGCACGCGGTCAGCGATGCGCCACTGAATGCGAAGCCGAACTGCAGGAACCGGCGTCGCTTGATCTCTTCCATTGTGCAAATACCTGTGGTGGAATCGGATTGGGGTGTGAACAAAGTCTCCCATGTGCGGACAATTTCGCTCGCCCGAAAAGCGTGCGGAAATGTGCGTTTTATCGAGGGGAGACAATCCGTCACATAAAAGACCACTTGCAACAACGACACTGTTTGCCGGTTGCTTCGCTGAATTTCGGGGGGTATATGACTCCCGGCGTCGGCAATCCCCATTTCAATTCCATGCAAGCCATTGACGCATGAACGCTTTCTCGCCGGTGAGTGCACTCCAGGAATCCATCGCGGTCGGTACGCCGATATTTCGCGACGCCAGATTGGCGCAATGCGCGCGTGACGGGGGTAGCCTCGCGGCCTGGCAACTCGCCCTGGAGAGCGGCGCCGCGAAAGCGGCGGCGTGCGTCGACGGCGAATTTGCGGTGGCCATTCGCGAACCTTCGGGCCGCACGTTTCTCGCCGTGGATCGATTCGCGATTCGCACGCTCTGCTACAAAATCGTCGGCAACGAATTGCAATTCGCGTTGCGGGCGGACGCATTGACGGGCGCCACCGACGGGGCGGCGCTGGATCCGCAGGCGATTTTCGATTACGTTTATTTTCACGTCATCCCCTCCCCGCGCACGATATTCAAGGGCGTCCATCGAGTACCCCCGGGCCACTATGTGTTGTTCGAGAATGGGCAACTGACCGTCGCGCCGTACTGGACGCCGGCCTTCGACGACACCACGCCGATGCCGCTGGCCGCGGAGCGCAGCCGGTTTCGGCAAGCCCTCCAGGATTCGGTCGCGGCCCAGCTCGACGGCACGAAGGCCGCCTGCTTCCTGAGCGGAGGCACAGACAGTTCGACCGTCGCCGGCATGATCGGCCAGGTCACCGGAAAACCGGCCGCCACGTATTCGATCGGCTTCCAGGCCGAGGGCTACGACGAGATGGAGTACGCCCGGCTCACGGCTCGCCATTTCGGCACCGAGCATCACGAGTACTACGTGACGCCCGACGACCTCGTCTCGGGCATCCCGGCCGTCGCGGCACACTACGACCAGCCGTTCGGCAACTCCTCCGCCCTGCCCGCCTACTACTGCGCGCGCATGGCGCACGACGACGGCGTCAGCCGCCTGCTGGCCGGCGATGGCGGCGACGAACTGTTCGGCGGCAACACGCGCTACGCCAAGCAGAAGGTCTTCGGCGCCTACGAACGCGTGCCGCACGGCCTGCGCCGCGCCGCGCTTGAACCGTTCTTCCGCATCCCGGCGATCGCGCGCACGCCCCTGCTGCGCAAGGGATCCAGCTACATCGACCAGGCCCGCGTCCCGATGCCGGATCGGCTGCAGACCTACAACCTGCTCGGCCTGCTGGGCACCGGATCGGTCTTCACCGACGAATTCCTCCACAGCGTCGACGTCTCTTCACCCGCGCGCCAGCAGAGCGAAGTCTGGCGCGTCGCGACGACGGGCGATCTGGTCAACCGGATGCTGGCGTTCGACTGGCGCTACACGCTCGCCGAAACCGATCTTCCCAAGGTCACCGGAACCGCCGGGCTCGCGAACGTCAGCGTGGGATTCCCGCTGCTCGACGCTCGCCTCCTGGACTACGCGCTGCGCATGCCGCCCGACAGCAAGCTCAAGGGACTGCGGCTTCGCTGGTTCTTCAAGGAGGCCTTGCGCGGTTTTCTTCCCGACGCGACCCTCACGAAGAGGAAACAGGGATTCGGACTGCCCTTCGGCGTCTGGGCGACACGGCACGACGGCCTGCGCCGCCTGGCGACCGACTCACTCGGCAGCCTGTCGACGCGCGGCATCGTCCGGCCCGGATTCATCAAGGAGCTTCTCGAGGTGCGCCTCGCGTCGCACCCGGGTTACTACGGCGAGATGATCTGGATCCTGATGATGCTCGAGCAGTGGATCCAGGCGCACCAGCCGCGCCTGGGCCGCATCACCTGACGGGTTGCGCCGCCGAGGGCGACTCCAGCGCCCAACCCTGCAGGGCGAGCTCGAAGCGCGGGCTCTCGCGTGCGGCCCAACTGGCCGCGATGTGGTTGCCGTCGCTGTACAGCGGACGCCCGTCGCGCAGCTCGGTGCAACGCTGGACCGGACAGATCTCGGAGGTCAGGTCGAGCCATCGCGCATCGTGGGTCGCCGCCACGGCGCCGCGCTCGGCCTCGTGGAGGGCCGCCGTGTGTGCCATGACCTCGTCGCGATCGAATGAGCAGATGTCCACGAAATCGGCGTGCCCTTGCCAACGGGCGCGTGCCAGGCACAGCGGACCGTTGAAGCCCGGGCTCGGCGTGTCGCGGATCCAGAGCTGGCGTGTTCCCATGGCAGCAAGCCTCTGCGAGGTGCGCGCCGCCGCCGAGCGCCACTGCGCCGGATCGACGTTCTGCCAGGCACTGCTGACGACGACCAACGCCGGATGTTCCGCTTCGATGCGCTTGAACATCCGTTCGCGCCACTGGTCGCACTCCAGGTAGGTGCGCCGCAGGACGTCGCTGTACACGGACATCGCCACCGCCGGACAGGACGACTTGGTCAGGGCGATCAGCCGCCAGCCCTTTTCGACGGCCAGCTGCTGGAGCGCAGGAAACCACTGCGCGGCGTGCGAATCGCCGAAGAGCACGACGTTGATGTTGGCGCCCGCGGGCCCGAAGGCGCATGCCGCAGGCAGGTCGGTGTCCGAAAAGCCCGCGAAGCAACCGTTCCGGTGCAGGCTTGCGGTGTCGTCGACGCCGTTCGCGAACGCGCGCTGCTGCGGATCCATGCCGCGCATGCCGATCCAGGACGCGGTGCCCGTGCAGGCGATGGCCAGCAGCGCGGACGCCGCCAGCGCCGACACCAGGGTTGGCCTGTCGGGACGCAGCCACGATGGCGGGGAAAACCGGATCGGCCCTTCCACCCAGCGGTAGGACGCCGCGGCGGCACCGATCGACAAGAGGACGGCGGCCGCCGTCGTCAGTGCCGTCCCGTGCGGCATCAGCACGTGGCTGGCGACCAGGAAAGGCCAGTGCCAGAGATACCACGAGTACGAAAGATCCCCCACCAGCGGCAGCGGCGCCGTGCCCAGGAGCGCGCCGACGCCTCGCCGCGACGCATGCATCCCCAGGAGGACGCCTGCGGTCCCGAGCGTCGGCGCCAGCGCCCACAGGCCCGGAAAGAGACGCGAGGTGTCCAGCAGGACGGCGCTCGCCACGACCAGCAGCAACCCGATCCAGCCGATCAACCTCGGCCAGGCGTCATGGTCGAAGCGCAGGCCGCGAAGCAGCGCGACCTGGACCAGCGCCCCGGCTCCAAACTCCCAGGCACGGAACGGCATCAGGAAAAAGGCCCATGGTTGCGAGCGCCAGGTCATGGCCACGCAGGCAAGCAGCGATATCGCGCTGATGATGCCGATCACGAGACTGCATCGACGTCCGCCGGCGAGTCGCATGGCAAACGCCACGACGAACGGCCAGACGATGTAGAACTGCTCCTCCACCGCGAGCGACCACATGTGCAGGAGAGGATTCGATTCCGCACCGCCGCCGAGATAGTCGACGCTGCGGCCGGCCAGCCAGAGATTGCTCACGTAGAGGCTGGCGGCACGCGCGCCCGAGACAATCTCGCGCTGCTCCATCGGCGGATAGATCCACAGCGCCGCCAGCACCACCACCGCCGTCACGAAGAGCGCGGCGGGCAACAGCCGCCGCGCGCGGCGGGCGAAGAAGCGGGTGAAGGCGACATGCCCCGTGGCCGCAGCCTCGCGCGCCAGCAGGCCCGTGATCAGGAAGCCCGAGATGACGAAGAACACGTCGACGCCGATGAAGCCACCGCGCAGGCCTGGCACTCCGGCGTGATAGAGCACCACCAGCACGACCGCGAGCGCGCGCAGGCCCTGGACGTCCGCGCGGGCGGCACCATGCGTCGTGCTGGCAACAGGCGCCGGATATGGCCCGACACGCGACTCCATGGGCGCCTTCATCATCGCTGCGCTCGCGCCGTCGAACGCTCAGCCGAAGACGCGCTTGGCCAGGGCGTGGGTCGCCGCGGGCCACAGCTTCACGCGCCAGGGCCGCTGGCGCAGCACCTCCGCGTAACTGCCCCAGGCCAGCGCCGGATCGCCCAGCGCCAGGTGCTCGTAGGCGAACTGGATGGCCAGGCGCTCGATGCGATCGCGCATGACGCGGGCGTCCATGACCGCGCCGGACTTGGCATCGGTCAGGCCCCAGCGCCCGAGCGCCTGCTCGATGACGACGCGTTCGAAGTTCACCGGCCGCGCCTTGCGCGACACCGAGCCGGGCACGACACGGTAGTAGGCGCCGATGACATCCAGCTGGTCGATCTTGGCCTCGCGCGACGCGCGCAGCCAGAAGTCGTAGTCGTCGCCGTTGAACAGGTCGACGTCGAAGCCGCCGATCCGGTCGACCAGGCTCGTGCGCAGCATTACCGTGGTGGTCAGCAGGTGGCATTCGAGCAGCAGCCGGGAATACATCCAGCCCGAATGCTCCGCGACCACCGGCGCGCCCACGAAGGGCTCGGGGCTGACCGCGGGAATGCGGAAGACGCCATCCCCCTCGGCAGGCCAGACATGCCACCGGGTGAAGACGGTGCCCACGTCGGGATGGGCGCGCAGGTGGCCGACCTGGGCGGACAGCTTGGTCGGCAGCCAGATGTCGTCGGCGTCGAGGAAGGCGACGAACTCGCCGCGCACGGCGGCGAGCCCCGCATTGCGCGCGCGCGGCGGTCCGGCGTTGGCCTGGTCGATCACGCGGATGCGGTCGCCGTAGCCACGCAACACGTCCAGCGTGTCGTCCTTCGAACCGTCGTTGACGACGATGACTTCGACGTGCGGATAGTCCTGCGCGAGCACGCTGTCGACCGCCTCGCGCACGTACGCCGCGGCGTTGTAGGCCGGGATGACGACCGAAACGAGTCCGGCCTGCCGGGGCTCGGCGCTGGTCATCGAGCGGCGGCCTCGCCGCGCGCGAACGCGCCGGACAGCAGGGCATCGAAGTATTCGATGGTCTTGCGCAGGCCGTCGTCCAGCTGGGTCGTGGGCTCCCAGCCACCCAGGTGCTTGCGGGCCAGCGTGAGGTCGGGCTTGCGCTGCATCGGATCGTCGCTTGGCAGCGGACGGTGCACGATGCGCGACTTCGATCCGGTCAGGACGATCACCTTCTGCGCGAGCTGCAGCATCGTGAACTCGCCGGGATTGCCGATGTTGACCGGCCCGGTGAAGTCGTCGCCCGTGTTCATCAGGCGGATCATCGCTTCGATGAGGTCGTCGCGATAGCAGAACGAACGCGTCTGCGCGCCATCGCCGTAGATGGTGATGTCTTCGCCCTTGAGCGCCTGCACGATGAAGTTCGACACCACGCGACCGTCGTTGGGATGCATGCGCGGGCCGTAGGTGTTGAAGATGCGCGCCACCTTGATGCGCAGCTTGTGCTGGCGGTGGTAGTCGAAGAACAGCGTCTCCGCGCAACGCTTGCCTTCGTCGTAGCAGGAGCGCAGGCCGATCGGATTGACGTGGCCCCAGTAGTCCTCGGTCTGCGGGTGGATCTTGGGGTCGCCGTACACCTCGCTGGTGGAGGCCTGCAGGATCTTGGCCTTCACGCGCTTGGCCAGGCCCAGCATGTTGATGGCCCCGTGGACGCTGGTCTTGGTGGTCTGCACCGGATCGAACTGGTAGTGGATCGGAGACGCCGGACAGGCCAGGTTGTAGATCTCGTCGACTTCGATGTACAGCGGGAACGTCACGTCGTGGCGCATCAACTCGAAATGCGGGTTGGGCAGGAGGTGCGCGATGTTGGACTTGGTGCCCGTGAAATAGTTGTCCACGCACAGCACGTCGTGACCCTGCTTCAGGAGGCGCTCGCACAGGTGAGAGCCCAGAAATCCGGCGCCGCCAGTGACCAGGATTCGCTTGCTGACGCCATCTGTTTGCATTGCTTGGTTCCTCATCGGCCAGCCGGCCAGCGTAGTGACGGAATGGATGGATCGATTCTAGGTGCGCACGCCGTCGGCGCCAGCACCTGCGCACAGGGGATACCCGCGAAATCCTTTTCGGGCAGCGCCCTCTCGTGAGGTGCGGCGAGTCGGCAAACACGGGCCCGGGTCATCCGACGATTTCCGGGGCGCCAATGCGTGGGCTACATTTCCAGCCTGGTCCGCCAACAGCATGTGCCGTCAAGGCCGAAGCACCTCATCGATGAACTTGCCCACGAGTCTGCAGAGCGCATCGCACCGGCCGCCGGCCAGGGGGTCGACTCGACTCCTCGCAAAGCCCCGGCGATGAACGTCCTGAGCAAGCAGGAAGCGCTTGGCTTCGTCAGCGCGCACGCGACCGTCCTGGACTCCGGCAGCAATGCGCCAAATCCCTTCGCCTGCAGCGAATGGATCCATCACTTCATCGACCAGATCGCGGAAGACGACTGGCGCATCCTCGCGCTGGACGGCGGCGCGGACGGCTCCAACCTGATGCTGGCTTACCGGCATGCGGCGACGCCGTGGCGCTGCATGGCACTCGCCAACTACTACACCTCGCTGGTCTCGCCGTTGGCCAGCGTCGCCAGCCTGCCCGGCGAGCGCGCGGCCGCCATGCGTTCCCTCGTGCAGGAACTCTCGTCGGCGCGCCCGCGGATCGCCACCCTCCAGTTCTCGCCGCTCGATGCGCAATCCCGGGACACCACGGCCTTGATGGCCGAACTGCGCGAACAGGGCTGGTACGCGAGACAGTATTTCGCCTTCGGCAACTGGACGCTGCCTTGCGAGGGACTGGGTTTCGATGCCTACATCGCGGCGCGCGATTCCAAGGTGCGGCACACGCTCGAACGCAAATCGAAGAAGCTGCGCGCGTCCGGCAGCCTCGAGATCGTGACCGAGCCCGAGGACGTGGAGCGCGGCATGGACGCCTGGGACGCGATCTACGGTCGCAGCTGGAAGCAGCCCGAGCCCTATCCCGATTTCGTCCGCGGCTGGGCGCGCCGATGCGCGCAGCGCGGATGGCTGCGCCTGGGCATCGCCAGCGTCGAGGGAAAGCCGATCGCGGCCCAGTTCTGGTTCACGATGGCGCGCCGCGCCTACATCTTCAAGCTGGCCTACGACGAGGAGTACTCGAAGTGGTCGGCCGGCACGGTGCTGAGCGCGCACATGTTCCGCCACGCGCTCGAGTCCGACCGCGTGGTGGAGATCGACTACCTCACCGGCGACGACCCCTACAAGAGCGCTTGGATGACGCAGCGGCGCGAGCGCATCGGATTGCTCGCCTGCAACCTGCGGTCGTCGCGCGGCGTCTGGCGTGCCGCCCGCGAGATGGCGGGAAGCCTCAGCGCGCCGCTGCGCGAGCGCTTGCGCGGCGGCGCCGCGCCGCCCGCCTGAGACCGCGGATCGCCGCCTCGCGAACGCCTCAGGAGGCCGGCCTTCGTCGCGGCCGTCGCGCCAGGTCCGCCGGTCCGGCCGCTCCGAACGCGCCCTTGCTCTGTTTCGATGCCTCCTTGTCGTTGAGCCATCGCTCGCCCGCAACGATGATCACGAGCACGTTGTACGGCAGGTCGAAGTAGGCCAGGCTCAGGAAGGCGCCGCCCACCGCGTAGCCGATCATCGAGACCTGCATCATGCCGGCCAGGTGGTAGAGCCAGCGGGCGTCCTCGCGACGCTGCGACCCGCGCCGGATGCGCGCCGCCGTCCTGTAGGTGAAAAAGCCCACGGACAGGAACAGGATCAGGCCGACGTACCCGTGCTCGCCCAGGATCTGGAAGTAGATGCTGTGGGCGGCGTGCACGTCGTCCGGCACGGGCGCGTAGCGCGCGAAGATCTCGTCGGTGTAGATGTAGAAGCCGCCGCCCAGGAAGCGGTCGTTGGCCAGGTGGGTGGCCATCTGCCACGCGTTGATGCGGCCCATCGCGGAGCCGTCCTGGCTGTACGCCCCGATCGACTGCATGCGGTCCTCCCAGGAGGCCGGCATGAAGGCCGTCAACGCCAGGCCGCTCAGGCCGATGACGACCGCCGCCTTCGCCTTTTCCTTGCTGCGAAGCCACAACACGCCGCCCATGGCCAGGATCGCGAGGAAGGCGCCGCGCGACTGCGTCCCCAGCACCGCCACGGCGGTGAAAAGCATGAGCACGGTCAAGGCGATGCGCACCCAGCGTTGCGTGGCCACCGAGCGAAGATAGTTCATTAGCGGGATGACCATCACCAGCGCCAGGCCCACCTCGTTGTTGCCTTCGATGAAGCCGCCCGGCGGGCCCCACACGCGCTGTCCGCCGCCGGTCAGGATGGTGAACAGGCCGCCCTTGAAGCCGTAGAAACCCAGCGACAGCGCATTGACCCAGATGAACAGCTCGATGTGCTTGCGTTCGCGCAGCGCGGCGGCCGCCACGAGCGTCATGGCCTGGATCTTGAAATTACGCTTCAGGTCGAGCCAGGATTCGTCCGGATGGATGGCGAACACGGTGGTCACGACCATCCAGAGCGTCAGCAGGATCAGCGCCACCAGCGCCGGATTCGACGGCAGGCGCACCTTGTCCTTGGTGATGAACAGCGAGACCACCGTGGCGGCGGCTGCCATGGCTGCGAACGGCATGCTCATCGCGAAGCCCCAGGCGAGCTTGTGCGGGTTCATGACGCTGATCCAGGTCCACAGCAGCACGCCGATCCAGGTGTGGCGGCAGGCGAACGGCAGCGCCGCCAGCACCATGCCCAGCAGGATGACGTCACGCATCGACGGCTCCCTGCACGATGCCCCGGAACAGCCTCACCTGGGCCTGGCTGGTGGCCTGCCAGCCGAACTGGCTGGCGTGCTCGCGCACGAGCACCCGGCTGGGCCCGGCGCGCAGCACGGACCGGATCTCGCCCGCGATGTGCTCGGCGTCGCGCTCGTCCACGAGCCGGCCCGCCGCGGCGTCGGTGACGACTTCGGGCGTGCCGCCGCGCCGCGTGGCGACGACCGGCGTGCCGCAGGCCATGGACTCGAGCAGCACGTTGGCCAGGCCCTCGCGGCTCGACGAGAGCACCGACACGTCCGCCGCGCTGAACCAGGCCGGCAAGTCCGCGTTGGGCACGCTGCCCGCGAAGACCACCTTGCCCTCCAGGCCCAGCGTTCGCACCTGTGCCTCGAGGCGGGCACGCTCCGGCCCGGTGCCCACCAGCGCGAGCTGCGCAGCGGGATAGTCCGGCAGGAGGCTCGCGAAGGCGGCGATCGTCAGGTCGTGGCCTTTCAGGGGCACCAGGTTGCCGACGGACAGCAGCATCGGACTCCCGCGCAGGCCCAGCCGGGCGCGCGACTCGTCCTGCGCCAGTGGCCTGAACCGTTCGAGATCGACACCATTGCGCATGACGTGCAGCTTCTCCGGATCGATGTCCCACTCGCCGATGGCGTCCGCCAGGGCCTTGCTGACCCCGATGGACGCGGCGGCACGCCGTGCCGCCCAACGCATCATCCGCCGCGGCGCGCGGTACTGGGCGATCAGGTTGATGTCCGAGCCCCGCGCCGTCACGACCAGCGGCTTGCCGAACCAGCGCGACAACAATGCCGCCGCGACGCCGTCGGGGTAGTAGTAGTGCGCATCGATGAGATCGAAATCGAAACCCTCGGCAAGGATACTGCGAACCACCGGCGCGGCGGCCAGCGCCAGGCTGAGCGGCGCCACCGTCATGCCGACCTTGGGCGGCAGCACGTAGCGCGGATGGAAGACCGGCACGCCCTGCAGCGTCTCACGGCGCGGCGTGCGCGCGAACAGGGCGTAGTCGCCGAAGCGCGGGTTCGACGAGAAGAACCAGGGCACCGGCGCGACGACGCGCACGTCGACGCAGCCGGTGGCCAGCAGCTCGCGCAGCCGGGTCTGCACGAAGATGCCGTGGCCCGGCCGGACGCTGCTTGGAAACAGCGTCGAGAACAGCAACGTGCGCAGGGGCCTGCCCATGGCATCGGAATCCATGGCCCTAACCGCGACAGCTCAC
>FTCZ01006589.1_pt1 | contig 9992 bp, 8 predicted proteins | sample 1658871 | NCBI WGS metagenome assembly FTCZ01 (sample SAMEA3914864, study PRJEB12502) | metagenome | biome: forest; material: soil | place: USA | collected 2012-03-12 | depth 0.3 m
ACGCCGCCTTTCTCGGCCTCGAAATCGCCGAGTGAAAAGCTGCCTGTTTCCTGAACCCAATCCATATTGCCCGTCCTTGCCGCTCGTTTCCTGTGCGTGATCTAGCGCAAGCCATCATGCACCAAGGTGACACTGCGCGCGAATGAGTCCACAGTCAGGCGGTTGGGCCTGTAAGGGGAGAGTAGAATGCTCAAGGAGTTCAGGGAATTCGCACTGAAGGGCAATGTGGTTGATCTCGCCATCGGTGTGATCATCGGCGCTGCCTTTGGCAAGATCGTCGATTCGATGGTCTCCGACATCATCATGTCTGTCATCGCCGGCATCATCGGTTCGGTCGACTTCTCAAATCTCTATGCGCCGCTTTCCTCCAAGGTCACCACTGGGCTGGCCTATGTTGACGCCAAGAAGGCCGGCGCGGTGCTCGGCTACGGCCAGTTCCTGACCTACGTCATCAACTTCCTCATCGTCGCCTTTGTGCTCTTCTTGGTCGTCAAGGCGATCAACGAGCTGAAGAATCGCGTCGCCGCCGAGCCGGAGAAGCCTGCCGCGCCGAAGCCGCCGACCAAGGAAGAAGTGCTGCTGACCGAGATCAGGGATATTTTGGCGGCGAAAAGCTGAGGCATTAGCGTAAAGCGGGAGTCCAAGGTCGTTCGCATTGACCTCGGATTCCCGCTCGGCCTTCGGCCGTCGGGAATGATAGCAGTGAATGCCTTCGACGTGCCTGCCTCGGTCTTTGGCGGCCTTATCGGCGCATGGCAAATCCAGCGAACGATCACGCCCGACGCGAAGATGACCGGCGAGGCCGTATTTTCTCTCGCCGGCCCTGACGAACTATCCTACCGGGAACAGGGCGAGTTGCTGCTGGCCTCCGGGCAAGCACTACAGGCCGAGCGTCGCTATGTCTTTCGCTCCGCGCCCGCCGGTTTCGCCGTTTTCTTCGCCGAACCGCCCTTCGCGCTTTTCCATGCGATCGTGCTCACGCCGCAGGAAGATAGCCTGATCGGGCGTGCGACGCACGGCTGCGGCGACGATTTCTATGTCAGCGAGTACCGCTTCTGGCCGCATGGGGGTTTCAGCATCCGCCACGAGGTGAAGGGGCCACGCAAGGATTACGCCTCCTTCACCGAATACCGTCGCGCTTGAGCCGATGTCTTCATTGACCGATCGGTTCGATGAGCAGAAATCGTGAGAATTTGGCGCGGAATCCGCTATGAGAGAGCCTGAAAACCTTTGAAAGGCTCTCCATGCCCACCAACGACATTTTCAGCCGTCTTCGTCCCGAGGCGCTCGGCGCGCCGGTCAGCGGCATTGTCGATGTCGTCAATCACGGCCGCACCAAGCCCGGCCTGATTCCGCTTTGGGTCGGCGAGGGTGACATGCCGACGCCGGCTTTCATCGCGGATGCCGCCACCCGCTCGCTGGCGGCAGGCGAAACATTCTACACCTGGCAGCGCGGCATCCCGGAACTGCGCGCCGCGCTTTCCGCCTATATGAGCCGCGTCTACGGCAAGCCGCTGCCGCCCGAGAAATTCTTCGTCACCGGCTCCGGCATGCAGTCGGTGCAGATCGCGACGCGCATCGTCGCAGGCCAAGGCGACGAGGTGATCGTGCCGACGCCGGCCTGGCCGAATTTTTCGGCTGCCCTTGGCATCGCCGGCGCGAAGGCGGTCGAAGTGCCGATGCAGTTCGGCAATGCCGGCTGGACGCTCGATATCGAGCGACTCGCCGCCGCGGTGACCGAGCGTTCGAAGGCGATCGTCATCAACTCGCCGTCCAATCCCGCCGGATGGACGGCAACCAAAGCCGAACTTGCCGCCATCCTCGATCTCGCACGCTCCAAGAACCTCTGGATCATCGCAGACGAAATCTATGGCCGCTTCGTCTATGAGGGTGAGCGCGCCGCTTCCTTCCACGATGTGATGGACGAGAATGACCGCGTCCTCTTCGTCCAGACCTTCTCGAAGAACTGGTGCATGACCGGCTGGCGCGTGGGCTGGCTGGAAGCTCCGGCCGCGCTCGGCGACATGATCGAGAACCTGATTCAATATTCGACGTCGGGCGTGCCGGTCTTCGTGCAGCGCGCGGCGATCGCAGCGCTGGAACAGGGCGAAAGCTTCATCGCGCACCAGATTTCCCGCGCCCGGAAAGGCCGCGACATCGTCTGCGATGCGCTGGCCGCGACGGGCAGGGCTCGGTTCGCCAAGCCCGAGGGCGCGTTCTACCTTTTCTTTGGCGTGGACGGCATGAAGAACGCCCATGAGGCGGCAATCCGCCTTGTCGATGAAGCCAATGTCGGCCTCGCGCCCGGCACGGCTTTCGGCGGCAGCGGCGAGGGATTTTTGAGATTGTGCTTTGCGCGCAAGCACGAGGATTTGACGGAAGCGAGTGCTCGGATCGCGGAGTGGCTGAGGAAGGGTTAGGCTTACGCTCGTGTCCCGCACTTGATGCGGGACTCATCGCGGCAACACCTTCCGATAAATTCCGGATGAGGCGATTATTGGCCTCGGATCAAGTCCGGGGCACGAGCGTGGAGTGGCGTCAAGCCGCCCGCTTTTCCCGCTCCGCCAGATCCGCGATCGTCCGCTTGATAACGCCGATCACATGCTCGCGCTCCGCCCCAACCAGTGGCAGGCGCGGCGCACGCGTCCATTCCGGCGCGCCGTAGACGAGGTGTTCCGCCATCTTGATGTATTGCACCAGTTTCACATGCGTATCGAGATGGAAGGCCGGCGTCAGCAGCCGGTAGAGGCCGCGCACATCGGCGAAGCGGCCGGCGGCGCAGAGGTCGAAAATCTCGACGCATTCCTTCGGCCAGGCATTGGTCATGCCCGAAACCCAGCCGATCGCGCCAAGCGCCATGCTTTCGACGATCAGGTCATCGACGCCGCAGAACACGTCGAAGCGGTCGCCATGCGCATTGAACAGGTCGGTCACGCGGCGGATATCGCCGGTCTCCTCCTTGATCGCAACGATACCGGGCGTGTTCACCAACTCGCTCAGGATCGCCGGCGTCACGTCGACGCCGTAGGCGATCGGGTTGTTATAGATCATGATCGGTAAGCCGCTGGCGCCGGCAAGCGCCTTGTACCATTCCGCCGTCTCGCGCGGATCGGTCTTGTAGCCGAGGCTCGGGAAGGCCATCAGGCCTTGCGCGCCGCATTTCTCGAACAGTCGCGCTGCGTTGCCGGCGGCTTCGGTCGAAATCTCGGCAAGGCCCGACAATAGCGGTACCCGGCCTGCGACCACTTCCTTGGCGGCGCGGATCACCTGTTCTTTTTCCGCAACCGTCATCGATGCATTCTCGCCGAGCATCGGCAGCACAATCACGCCGGAAACGCCGTTGCGGATCAGCCGGTCGATGCTCGATTGCGTCGCCGCGAGGTCGATCGCGCCATCCTGCTTCAGCTTCGTCGTGACGGCGGGGAACACGCCGGACCAATGCGCCATGAGATTTCTCCGGAAGATCGATGAAGGGGATCGAAGGCAGTCTCGTCCGATTTGCGCCGGCGTCAAGAAAGCTGTTGAGGTTGAGCGTAACGCTGAACTCGTGTTCCGGGCTTGACCCGGGACCCATAAACTCAACCTCTTCGGAGGGGCGGTGTTTATAGGCCCCGCATCAAGTGCGGGGAACAACGTAGCGCTCCATGTTCGCCACCGCACCCCATCCGACGAAAATCCGGTTTCCTCTTTGTCAGGCAATGCAATAGATCGGGATCATATCGCTTCGCTTAAGCGTTGTTGGTTCCGGCGGCTGAAAGCGGCTGCGGCAGGGGGAGGTTTCAGGCATGACGATCCGCAACGGCACGCTCGACGCCATCGGCAATACGCCACTGATAAAGCTGCGCCGCGCCTCCGAACTGACAGGCTGTGATATCCTCGGTAAGGCGGAGTTTCTCAATCCCGGCCAGTCGGTCAAGGATCGCGCGGCGCTGTTCATGATCCGCGACGGGATGAAGCGCGGCCTCATCCGCCCCGGAGGCACCATCGTCGAGGGCACGGCAGGCAATACCGGCATCGGTATCGCGCTGGTCGCCAATGCGCTCGGCCTGAAATCCGTCATCGTCATTCCGGAGACGCAGGCGGCGGAGAAGAAGCAGATGCTGCGCTTCGCTGGCGCGGAATTGGTTGAGGTGCCAGCCGCTCCTTATTCGAGCCCGAACAATTACGTGAAGGTTTCCGGCCGCCTTGCCGAGCAGTTGAACGAGAGCCTGCCGAACGGTGCTTACTGGGCGAACCAGTTCGACAATACCGCCAACCGCGAGGCACATATCCAGACAACCGGTCCGGAGATCATGGCGCAGACCGGTGGCAAGGTGGATGGTTTCGTCGCTTCCATCGGCTCCGGCGGCACGCTGGCCGGCGTCGCGATTGCACTCAAGGCGCGCAAACCCTCGGTCCGCATTGCCTGCGCCGATCCCCATGGCGCGGCGATGTATTCGTGGTTCATGTCGGGCGAATTGCGCTCGGAAGGTTCTTCAATCACGGAAGGCATCGGCCAGGGCCGCGTGACGAAAAATATCGAAGGCGCGCCGGTCGATGTCGCCTATCGCATCTCGGATGAGGAGGCGGTCGGCATCTGCTTCGACCTGCTGGAGCATGAAGGGTTGGTCGTTGGCAGTTCGACCGGCATCAATGTGGCCGGCGCGATCCATCTGGCGAAGGAAATGGGGCCCGAGCACACGATCGTCACGATCCTCTGCGACTACGGCACGCGCTATGCGTCGAAACTCTACAACCCCGAATTCCTGCGTTCGCACAGCCTTGCCGTGCCCGCCTGGCTCGAAAGACAGTCGACGATCAAGGCTCCTTTGGAATAGTCTTTTTGCAGGCTCCGTTGCGAAAGGTTTCCTGCTCGCATGACCTCGTTCTTTTCCGATCTGATCGGCTCGATTTCCGATCGTGGCCGCAGTCTCGTCGGGTTGCCGCCGGATGGTGGCGGCCGCAAGCGCGACATGGCGAAGCTTGCCGAAACGCTGCTTTCCGGGCGCGGTGAAGCCTCCGGCGTGGCGCTGGCGCGCGAGCTGCTGGACCAGTTCCGTCGCGCCGATAGCGAGGCGCGCCGCGATTTCCTGCTGGTGCTCGCCCGCGATTTCGGCCCGGATGCCGAGCGTCTCGAAAAAGCGATCGCGGCATGGGAGGCGGAGCAGACCGCCGCCGCCGCCATGGAGTTGCACAAGGCCTCCGAGCCTCGCCGCCAGGAGCTGATCCGCCGGCTCAACCTCGCGCCGGGCGGCACGGCGCAACTCGTCGCCATGCGCGAGGAGCTGTTCAAGCATCAGGGAGCATTTCCAGAACTCGGCGCGCTGGATGCCGATTTCACGCATCTCTTCTCGTCCTGGTTCAATCGTGGCTTCCTCGTATTGCGCCAGATCGACTGGACGACGCCGGCCAACATCCTCGACAAAGTCATCCAGTACGAGGCCGTGCATGCGATCCACGACTGGGAAGATCTGCGCCGCCGCATCGAGCCGGAAGATCGCCGCCTCTTTGCGTTCTTCCACCCGCAGCTCGTCGACGAGCCGCTGATCTTTGTCGAGGTCGCGCTGATGCCGGAAATCCCGGGCGCCATCGCGCCGGTGCTTAGTGAAACGCGAAAGCACATCAAGCAGGGCGCGGCGACGACAGCGGTGTTCTATTCGATCTCGAACTGCCAGGAGGGCCTGCGCGGCATTTCCTTCGGCAATTTCCTGATCAAGCAGGTCGTCGAGGATTTGAAGCGCTCGCTGCCGGGCCTGACGAATTTCGTCACGCTGTCGCCGGTGCCGGGCTTCGCGCGCTGGCTGGCGAAGGAGCGTGAAAGCCTTCCCGCCGCCGACCAGCATGCGCTGCTGCCACTCGATGAGCCGGGCTGGTTCAAGGATGCCGGCGTCGCGGAAGACGTGCGCCGGGTACTGCTGCCGCAGGCCGCGCGTTATTTCCTGGAGGCCAAAGGCCCCTCCGGCCGCCCGCTCGATCCGGTGGCGCGCTTTCACCTTGGCAATGGCGCGCGGCTTGAACGCCTGAATCCTGCCGGCGACCTCTCGCCGAAGGGGCTCAAGGAAGGTCATGGGCTGATGGTCAACTATCTCTACGACCTCGGCGATATCGAGAAGAATCACGAGGTTTATGCGGAAAAGGGGCCTGTTGCCGCTTCCAGCGCCGTTCGCGGCTTCCTGCCGGCCGACAAGCGCCGGGCAGGGCGCTTTCCCTCACTGACGCTGGCGGGGAGCCGGTCGTAGGATTGGTGCAAAAAGCGCCGCCCTCTTGTCCCGGACTTGATCCGGGACCCATGCCGGCCATACCCTCCCACCTCATCCTGAGCTTGTCGAAGGATGTTGGGTCTGGCTCGCGAACTGGGTCATCCTTCGACAAGCTCAGGATGAGGTCGAGGCTATGGGCCCCGGATCAAGTCCGGGGCACGAACATTGCGGCCGACACGACCATCCGATAATTGGCAAGAGCAAAGAAAACACCAGGAACGCCCCATGAACCATCTGTTTGGCGAAATCCGTTCCCGCATGCCGGCGGCCGACAAGCTCTTCATCGAAAAGAGCGACGGCACGACGATCACCTATGCGCAGATGCTCTCGGCGACGGCGCGCTACGCCAATGTGCTGGTTTCGCTCGGCGTGAAGCCGGGTGACCGCGTCGCGGTTCAGCTTGAGAAATCACCGGCCGGCCTCTTCATCTATCTGGCCTGCGTACGCGCCGGTGCAGTGTTCCTGCCGCTCAACACGGCTTACACGCTCGCTGAACTCGAATATTTCATCGGCGACGCCGAGCCTGCGGCTTTCATCTGCGATCCCGGCAAGCGCGAGGGTATCGCGGCGATTGCCTCGAAAGCCGGCGTCAAGGCGGTCGAGACGCATGGCACTGGCATGGATGGCAGCCTGTTCGAGAAGGCTGTCGCCGCTTCGCCGGATTTCGAGGATGTTGCGCGCGGGCCGGATGATCTCGCCGCCATTCTCTATACATCAGGCACCACCGGACGCTCGAAGGGAGCGATGATCAGCCACGAGAACCTCGCCTCCAACGCGCGCTCGCTGGTCGAATACTGGCGCTTCACCAGCGAAGATGTGCTGCTCCACGCGCTCCCGATCTTCCACACGCATGGGCTCTTCGTCGCGACCAACGTGATCCTTTTCGCTGGTGCATCGATGATCTTCCTGCCGAAATTCGATGCCGACGAGGTGTTCCGCCTGCTGCCGCGCGTCACGGCAATGATGGGTGTGCCGACCTTCTATGTGCGCCTTGTGCAGGATGCGCGCCTGACGAAGGACGCGGTGAAGCACATGCGCGTCTTCATCTCGGGCTCGGCGCCGCTGCTGGCCGAAACGCATCGTGCGTTTGAGGAAAAGACCGGCATGGCGATCCTCGAGCGCTACGGCATGACCGAGACCAACATGCTGACTTCCAACCCCTATGATGGCGAGCGTATCGCCGGCTCGGTCGGCTTCGCGCTGCCTGCCGTTTCGGTGCGTTGCGCTGATCCGGAAACCGGCAAGGTGCTCGGGCCGGACGAGATCGGCATGATCGAGGTCAAGGGGCCGAACGTTTTCCAGGGCTATTGGCGCATGCCGGAGAAGACGGCGGCCGAGTTCCGCGCCGACGGCTTCTTCATCACCGGCGACCTCGGCAAGATCGATGCGAAGGGCAATGTTTCGATCGTCGGCCGCGGCAAGGATCTCGTGATCACCGGCGGCTATAACGTCTATCCCAAGGAAATAGAGACCGAGATCGACGGCATGCCGGGTGTGATCGAAAGCGCCGTGATCGGCCTGCCGCATCCGGATTTCGGCGAGGGTGTGACGGCGGTGATTGTGGCTGCCAAGGGCGCGCCGATTGATGAGAAGGCGGTGCTGAAGGCGCTGGAAGGCCGGCTCGCCAAGTTCAAGCAGCCAAAGCGTGTGTTCTTCGTCGACGACCTGCCGCGCAACACGATGGGCAAGGTGCAGAAGAACGTGCTCAGGGATACCTATAAGGGCACGTACGAGTAGCTGTGCGCTCGTGCCCCGCACTTGATGAGGGGCCCAGAGCCGCCAACGCTTGCAGGTAAAGCAACTCCGTTGGCGTGTTTTTCTGAATTCTCGGTGTTTATGGGTCCCGCATCAAGTGCGGGACACGAGCGTTGCCGTCCTCACCCCATCATCGTGTCGTAAAGCAGCTTCACGTTCAGCACCACGATCACCGCAGCGATCACCCAGGCAAGCGCCGCGACGCCGCGCGGGATGACCAGCGAGCCCATCTTCTCCCGGTTCGAGACGAACATCACCAGCGGGATGATAGCGAAGGGAAGCTGCATTGAGAGCACGACCTGGCTGAGCACCAGAAGCTGCGCCGTGCCGGATTCGCCATAGATCGCGGTGACGATCACGACAGGCACAATGGCGATGCCGCGAGTGATCAGCCGGCGCGCCCATTGCGGCAGGCGCAGCCGCAGAAAGCCCTCCATGACGATCTGGCCGGCGAGTGTCGCCGTGACCGTTGAGTTCAAGCCTGAAGCCAGCAGCGCCACCGCGAACAGCGTCGAGGCGATGCCGAGGCCGAGCACAGGCGAGAGCAGCTTGTAGGCGTCGCCGATCTCCGCGACATCGGTATGCCCATTGGTGTTGAAGGCGGCAGCTGCGACGATCAGGATCGCGGCGTTGATGAACAGCGCCAGCATCAGCGCGATCGTGCTGTCGGTTGTCGCGAAGCGCACCGCCTCGCGCTTGCCTTCCTCCGTCCGCTCATAGGCGCGCGTCTGCACGATCGAGGAATGCAGATAGAGATTATGCGGCATGACAGTTGCGCCGATGATGCCGATCGCGATGTAGAGCATCTCGCGGTTGGTCACGATCTCGGACGAGGGCAGGAAGCCGTCGAGCACCGCTTTCACCGAGGGCGCTGCCGCCGCGATCTGGATGCCGAAACAGACGGCGATCACGATCAGCAGTGCGATGACGAAGGCTTCGAGAAAGCGGAATCCGCGCTGCATGAGCAGCAGCAGCAGGAAAGCGTCGAGCGCCGTGATCAACGCGCCGGCGATCAGCGGAATGCCGAAGAGCAGTTGCAGCGCGATGGCCGTGCCGATCACTTCCGCCAGGTCGCAAGCGATGATCGCCAGTTCGCAGGCCGCCCAGAGCGCAAAATTGACGGGCTTGGAGAAGTGATCGCGGCAGGCCTGTGCCAAGTCGCGGCCGGTGGCGATGCCGAGCCGTGCGGAAAGCGCCTGCAGCACGATCGCCATCAGGTTGGAGAGCAGGATGACGGAGAGCAGAGTGTAGCCGAATTTCGAGCCGCCCGCGAGATCAGTCGCCCAGTTGCCGGGGTCCATGTAGCCGACCGAAACCATGTAGCCGGGACCGGCGAAGGCGAGGAGCCGGCGCAGCCAGGTTCCGCCCTTCGGCACCGCGATGCTGGAATTAGCCTCCGGGAGGCTCGGACGGTCCACGGTGCGAAAATCCCAACCACCTGTCGATGCCGTCGCGTCCGTCATTGCGCGTTTCTCCTCGCCTGGTTCGAAAATATGATCAGCCATGATCATAACTATGTAGCCTACACGAAGTGTAACCAAGGCTACATTTCATTGCCAAGGCATCCAATGTGCGGTGGCGCACCTTTGAGTCGTTCCAGGGTTGGCTGCTCGTCTCAAGTGGTCATCGCGAAAACACAATGCAGCCGATGGCACACTCTGTTCTCCGCATTTGATTTGAGCCGATTCTTAGCCTAGAAGCGCCGCCACGGTTGAGAGCGGACAACGATGGCAGGCGGCAGGAAAAACGAGAACCCGATGGAGCTTCCCGGCGAGTCGACGCAGGCCGATCGCTTCGGCAAGACGCGCAGCGCTCAGTCGGTCGCCTTGCTCGACGATTATGTCGAGTTAATCGCCGATCTTCTTGCCGGCACCGGCGAAGCCCGCCCAACTGATATCGGCCGCCGCCTTGGCGTCTCGCACGCCACCGCCATCAAGACGATCGCTCGGCTGAAGCGCGAGGGGCTTGCCACGTCGCGGCCTTATCGCGGCGTTTTCC
>FTCZ01001884.1_pt1 | contig 9987 bp, 6 predicted proteins | sample 1658871 | NCBI WGS metagenome assembly FTCZ01 (sample SAMEA3914864, study PRJEB12502) | metagenome | biome: forest; material: soil | place: USA | collected 2012-03-12 | depth 0.3 m
ACCGGCGAGGTCGATCATGCCGTAGTTGGCGTGAGCCCAGGCGAGGTCGGCGGCCGGCGGCATCCAGCCGACAGGCACCGGCTGCGCCGTCTGTTCTTGTCTTGCCTGTTCTTCAGCCCGATCATCGATCCCGCCGTCGCGCCTGCGTTCGGCGAGCGAGTCTGGAATCTGTTCTGATTCCGGATGTTCCTGTCGCGCGCCTGCACAGGGGGAGTCGGCTGTGGCGACATCGGTGTGACGTTGACGCACAGTGGTCGTCCCGACGTTGGCGATGGGGCCGTTGCCGGGCTCCAGCCGCAGCCGGTAGAGGCAGGACAGGCGACCACCATTCGCGGACCTGCGTGGTTCGACCTCGATCACGGCGGCGGCGGCGAGGTGGCCAAGGATCCGGTTGACCGTCGAGCGCGAGCGCTTCAAACCCTCGGCGAGGGTGGATTGCGACGGCCAGCATTCGCCGGCGTTGTTGACATAGGTTGAGAGCGCGGCCAGGACGGCGAGACCGTCGGCGTCGATCTCCGGATGGCTGAGCCACCATGCCGGGATGCGGCCCCAGCGTCCGGCGCGTTGGGCGGCTTGGGTGTCGGGGGGGAATTCCGGATGCATCGACGGTCTCCTTCCTTGGCCGGAACGACCGGCGGTTCGAGAAGAGGATTCCGTCGCCTGGGGGCTGGGGTCGAATCGCGGGCTATTGGGACCGAGTCGGATCGGTCCCATTTGTCCGCGCTTGTGTCCCGAATGCCCGCCCTTGTGTCGGAGATGCTCGCGGATAGGTCCCATCTGCCCGCGCTTCCATCGCGAATCGGATTCGGTCCCAAATGCCCGCAGCTTCGGTCCCGAATACCCGCGCTTGCCCATCCAGGTCGCTGCCGGGCCTATGTCCCGTTTGCCCGCGCTTGCGAAGGCGGCGCCGGCGGCATGCCGCGGGTCTGTCCCTTTTGCCCGCGGTCGCGAGGATTTTCGGGACAAATCGCCCCTGCTTCCCGCCCCGCTTGTGTCCCTTTTGCCCGCGTTTCGAGGACGGGGGCGGCGGCGCGCCGGGAGTGTGTCCCGTTTGCCCGCGCTTGCGGAGACGGCGGCAGGCTGGGGGTTATGTCCCTTTTGCCCGCGGTTGCGGGGACGCGGGATGAATCATCCCTGCGCCTTGCCCCGCTTGTGTCCCTTTTGCCCGCGCTTCACCTGCCCTGCCGGTGCCGGTGCCGGTGCTATGTCCCCTTTGCCCGCGTTTCAAGGACTGTATCGCGATGGCGGCGGAGCAGGTCCGGGCCGTTCGATTCGCCGCCGCATGGCCGTCGACGACGGTTCGGGGAAGGCCGACTTTGCGGGGGTATGCCGCGAAACGCGAGCAAAGGGGACCTATCCGCGAGCAAACGGGACACAAGCGCGGGCAAACGGGACATACGCGTTCCATCGATCCGGCGCCTTCACGTTGCGTCGACCGCGTGGTCGCCCCTATCCTGCTGACGAGACAGGTCTGACGAGGTGGCGGCAATGAAGACGAGCGCGGTGCAGTTGGTCCTGTTCGAAATGGACGACCGCAGCCAGTCCCACATGATCGCGTTGTACGACACCGCGCCGCGCTTCGTGTTCGTCTCGAAAGGACGCACCGGTGAGTCGGAACTGCCTGCCGCCAACAGTTTCGTCCAGTCGATACACAAGGAATTTCCCTTCAAGGAAGCGACGTACACGCTGACGCTTCAACCGGCCCGCGTTTACCGCCCCGCCAAGGCGGTTTCCGGCGACGAGACGAAACGGATGGTCGAGTACGAGGTGTTTCCGTCCGAGCGTGAGCAGATCGTCGAGCAGGTCGTCCGCCGGCTGGCCATGGACCGGTCGCGGCTGTCGCTCATGGGCGACAAGCAGGACCGAATCCGGGTCCATTTTTCGCTGTACGAAATCAAGCGTGAGTTGAAGGCCGTCAACCGCACCATGGACACGGCCGAGATCCGCGAGGCGTTGGAGATCCTGGCGCGCACCCGCATGATCATCAGCAAGATGCAGGAAGGGGGGCGGAAATCCACCCGTCTGGTTTTGGAATCCTCGGTCTTTCCCACCCTTTACATCCGCCCGCGCAACGGCGAGGCCGTGGAAGGCGACGACGAGGACACCTACATCGAATTCAATGCGCTTGTGGCTTCGGCCATCCGAAACCTCGAATTCAAGCCGGTGTCGTATCAGTGGATGATGCGGCTGAAATCGCCGGTCGCGCGTTGGCTCTACAACCGGCTGTCCATCGAATACGGTGACCTCGATATCGGAAGGACGGCGACCGGGTTCGACACCGTGCCGGCGATGACGTTGTCCGCCGACGAGATCATCAACAACTCCGGCATGAACGAGTGGTCGCGCCGGCGCGACACGTTGCGGACGGTTTCCGCCGCGGTCGATTCTCTGGTCGAGGAGGGAATTCTCGAACATGTGGATCGAGCGGTGACGAAGGACGGTCGGCGCATCGGCGACATCGAATACATCATGCTGCCGAGCCGGAAGTTCCTGGACCAGGTGCGGCGCGGCAACGCCGTGAAGGAAGCGAACGCCGCCACTTACAAGGCGATCGCCGGCAGCGAGGAACGGCCCGGCGAGTTCCTGGCGGTGTCCCAAGGCGACGCCGTGGATGTTCGTCGACGCCGGTCGCATCGGCTGACCGTGCAGGACAAGGCCATCTGACCGCCCCTGCCCTCTGCGCTTCTATCCCCGTCCCGGTCCTCGCGCGGGTGAATTGTATCCGCGTTTCGTCGACGGTCACGCGCCTGCGTGACTTCCGGCCATGGAAGACTTGCCGGCCCCATCGTCGGAGACCCTGATTCCGGCGACGTGGGCCCGTTCCTCGGCGTAACAGGTCGTCCCGAAAAGGGAAGGGCACCGGAAATCCGGTGCCCCTGAGGTCGCGTCGATGTTGCTAATTGCAACGCCTGCCGAGGCGGTCCCGGCGTCGCCGGGGCGTTGCAATTAGCAACACCCGGCTCGGGTCCCGTTCAGCCTACCGGCTCGTCGATGAGCAGGGCGTCGATGGCGTCGCGCATTTCCCGAAGCATTGCACGATCGGTGTCGGCCAACGGCTTGCCGGTCGGCTCGGTTCGGAGCGCGACCAAGGCATCGCGGGTGGCCAGGACGCTTCGGGCAATGTGCTTCGGCAGGGTCGAACGCACGATTTCGACAGGGCTTTCGGAGGGACGTCGCAACTTCGTTTTTGGTGCCTTGGCGCCGTCACGATCGTCGATCACGGTGCCGGCGTAGGTCCGCTTGGCGTCTTCCCAGGCGGTGAATTGAGCGCCATCATCCATCAGGGCGGCGATGTCCCGCAGCACCTTCATCGGCACCCGGACCTGGAGGTATTCTTCACGGATTCGGGCGGAAAGATCGAGGACCTTCAAGGTCCGTGAAACTTCCGACTTCGCGATGCCGAAATGCTTGCTGATGTCGCCTTGCGACCAGCCGCGCGTGGTTATGATGCGGGCAAAGCCATCGGCGACTTCGAATGGGTTGAGGTCGGAACGAAGCAGGTTCTCGACGAGCGCGATCTCGTCGGCGGGGGCGTCGGCATCGAGAACGACGGCGGTGACGGTCGGCTGCCCGAGGGCACGGACGGCACGCAGGCGCCGCTCGCCATAGGCGAGCTGGTACAGGCCGTTGGGAAGCGGCTTCACGCCGACCGGTTCGAGCAGGCCGTAGCGGTCGATGGACTCCGTCAATGCCGTCAACTCGGCCTTGTCGAAGTCGCGGCGCGGCTGGTCGGGGTTGGCGGCGATCGAGTCCACCTCGACCTGCACCGTACGGGCGTTCCGGGCCTGGAACGAGACGGGCAGGGCGCTCTCTCCGGCTGGCTTGTTCTCGCGACCTTCACGCAGGGCGCCGAGCATCGCGCTGTTGGTACGGCCGAGTTTACGCGACATGGGCCACCTCGCTCATGCGGAGGCCGAAGCGCTTCGTGCGTTCGCCAACGAGCGCATCGGCGACCGATCGCAAAGACTCCGCACCGGCCGCGTTCGACACGGCGCTTACGGCCGCCTGCCCGGCCGCGAAGGCCTGGCTATAGACCGTTGCGCGTGGAAGCGGATCGAAGATCCTTGCGGTCCCCGAATACGCCTTCTGCAGTTCGAGAAGGGACTCCCGATCCTGGGTGAGGCGCTGGTTGAACATCGTCGGCAGGATCCCGAGCACCGTCAGCGTCGACTGGACGGTGTCGCGGATGTCCGAGATCGATTCGAGGATGTATTCGATGCCGAGCACGGACATGAGTTCGGTCTGGCAGGGAATCAAGACGGTGTCGGAGGCCGTCAGGCTGTTCATCGTCATCTGCGCCAGGTGCGGCGGCGTGTCGATCACGATGAAGTCGTAGGTTTCGCGGAGCGGGGCGAGTGCCTTGCGCAGCGTGAAGATGCCGGTGACCTGGCCCTGAAGTTCGCCTTCCACCTTTGCAAGGCGGATGCTCGATGGCACGACGTCGAGGCCGGTGTCTTCCACGCCCAGAACGATATCGGCGAGCGCGATCTCCTTGCGGAGCACGGCGTCGAGCGTGCGGCCTCGGCGATGCAGGTCGATCGCGTTGAAGCCAAGATGGATCGTGGCGCTGGCCTGGGGGTCGGCGTCGATCAGCAACACCTTGTGCCCGCTCTGTGCGAGCATGGTCGCGACATTCACGCTGGTCGTGGTCTTGCCCACTCCGCCCTTCTGGTTGCTCACGGAAATGACCAGGGCAGGGCCGTGCTTGATGCCGAGACCGGCAATCTCGCGGTGCAGGAGGTCGACGACCACCTGCGGCGCCTTGTCGGATCCGCGTTCCCAGCCGCTGACCTTCTGCTTGTCGTAGCGGCGGTTGAGCCGTTCGTTGAGCCACGCCGCGAATTCGGGCTGGCTCAAGCCGAGGCGCTCGCGAAACGCCTTCACATTATCCCCCAGCAAGCCCGGCTCCGATCGAAAGTGGCGTCCGAAGCCTGGATACAGGTAGCGCCCACATCCGTCAAGAAATCCGATGTGTGGGAGGAGACCGACTACCCACCCATCGGAGAAATCAATCCGCAGGAGCGTTCAGTTCGCGAGCGGAATATGGATGGAGAGGGGAGGGGAGATGGAAAACGGGAGCGAGGCCGTTGCAATTAGCAACAGCGTCGCGATAACGCAACCGGTTGAAGATCGACACGATCCCGCGCCATGACGTGGCATCCGAAGACGAACAGGCGAACCGCGCCGGGTTTGCCGGAGAGGCTGCCCCTATCCGGCATCATCGGGAATTGCGCAATCCTCAGATGCATAAAACCCCTCTTCCCTTGCGGGAGAGGGGGATTCCAGGAACGCTTGATGCCATCGGCACTGGTCTTTGACCTGTGCCGATGGAGGGCCGCGACGGGAGGGCCGCGACGGCGGCCCCGCGGGCTGATGCCCGATAGCCAAGGGGCCGGACGGCCCCGCCGGCGAGTGAGGCGGTGGCTTTGAATGGGTCACCGTTCAAAGCCGGTGATATAATTTCGCGCCGACCTCATTCCTCCACGTCGTTCAGCCGCTTTCCGCGGATCTGGTCGATGGCGACTGCCAGCAACAGGAGCAGGCCGTTGGCGCAGATCTGGTAGAAGCTGGGTACCGCCAGCAGGGCCATGCCGTTGTTCAGGACGCCGATGATGAGCAGGCCGAGGGCGGTGCGCAGCACCGACCCCTCGCCGCCGGCCAGGCTGGTGCCGCCCAGCAGGACGGCGGTCGCCACCAGCACCTCGTAGCCGCTCGCGGCGCTTGGGATGGCGGTTCCCGACTGGCCGGCCAGGAACAGGCCGGACACCGCGGCGGACATGCCGCTCGCGACGAAGATGCGGAAGCGGATCGCCTTGACCGGCAAGCCGGAAAGCAGTGCCGCCCTGGGGCTGGCGCCCACCGCGAAGACGGCGCGCCCGCCCACCGTGCGGGTGGCGAACAGGTGGCACAGGACGAAGCACAGCGCCACGCCCCACACCGAGCTGGCCACGCCCAGGATCCGGCCGGTGCCGATGAACAGAAGGGCGTCGTTCTCGATCAGCGTCGTCTGTCCGTCGGTCAGGATGAAGGCGACGCCGCGGAAGAGCGACAACGTGCCGATGGTGGCGATGATCGAGTTGATATTGAGGATGGAGATCAGCGCCCCATTGACCGCGCCGCAGGTCGCGCCAACGCCCAGTCCGGCCAGGACTGCCGCGCCCCAGCCCCAATGGTGCTGCTCGGTCAGCAGGGCGGTGGTAACGCCGACCAGCGCCGCGATCGAGCCGACCGACAGGTCGAGCCCGCGGCCGACGATCACGATGGTGGAGACCGCCGCCATGACTCCCAGCACGGAGACCGAGAGCAGGATGTTGGAGATGTTGATCGCCGTCAGGAAATAGGGCGACAGCCCGTAGAACGCCGCGCACAGCAGGATCAGCAGGCCGGTCAGGCTGGCCGCCCGGTGATCGACGCGGGGTAGTGCGTCGCGGATCATGGTCATCTGGGTCATTCCCGAATCTTGGCTGGGGGACTACATGGCCGCGGTCATCAGGGCCGGTTCCGACAGGCTCTCGCCGAACAGCTCCAGGCTGAGCCGCCCGTTTTTCAAGACCAGGACGCGATCGCACAGGCCGGCCAGCTCCGCCGCATCGGTGGAGGAGACGAGGCAGGCGCCGCCCTGCCCGGCGAAATCCTGGAGAAAGCGGTAGATCTCCACCCGTGCCCCGACATCGACACCGCGCGTCGGCTCATCCAGCATCAGGAAGCTGGTCGGTCGCGCATGCCATTTGGCGATGGCCACCTTCTGCTGGTTGCCGCCGGACAGTTGGCCGGTGGTCTGTTCGGGCGAACTGCACTTGATGCGAAAGGCCTCGGCCATCCGCCGGGCCCGCTCCGCCATTGCCGAGCGCTTCAGCACGCCGAACCGCGACACCGACCGCAGAGAAGCCAGGAACAGGTTCTCCTGCACCGACATCTTCAGCGCCAGCCCCGCCACCTTCCGGTCCGCAGGCACGAAGCCCATGCCCCAGGCCAGCGCCTGCGACGGACCGGTTGGCAGGGTGCGGTGACCGGAGAAGCCGAATTGGCTGGCCCGTGCCTCGCGCACGCCGAACAACACCTCGGTGACGACGCTCTGCCCGGCGCCCAGCAGTCCGAACAGTCCGACGATCTCGCCCGGGGCGACGTCGATGTCCAGCCCCTGAAGCGCGTTGCCCGAAGCCAGCCCGCGCACCGAGAGCAGGAGGGGACCATCCGCCGCCGGCCTCGTCCGCCGCTCGTCGCGGATGTCCACGACGGCGCCGCCCAGCATGTGGTGGATGATGTCGGCCTTGCTCAACCCCGCCTTCGGCACGGTGGCGACCCGGCGCCCTTCGCGGAAGACGGTGACGCGGTCGGCGATCTCCAGAACCTCGTCAAGCCGGTGGGAGACGTAGATGACGCTGACCCCGGTGCGCACGATGGCTCGGATCGTCTCGAACAGCCGTCCCACTTCGTGCGGCGGCAGGGCTGCGGTCGGCTCGTCCATGATGACGATCGACCCGTCGCGGGCCAGCGTGCGGGCGATCTCCACCACCTGCCGGTCGCTGACCGAGAGGTCGGCGACGCGCGTCCGGGGATCCAGGCTGGTGCCCATGCGGGCCAGAACCGAGCGGGTGTCGTGGTGCAGCCGGTCCCAGTCCACCGCGCCGTTGCGGCAGGGCAGCCGGCCCATGAAGACGTTCTCGGCGATCGACAGCGGCAGGGCCAGCTCCAGTTCCTGGTGGATGGTCTGGATGCCCAGTTGCTGGGCCTGCTTCACGCTGGTGATGGAGGCGCGCCGGCCGTCGACGACGATCTCCCCGGCATCGGGTGGGAAAACCCCGGACAGCGCCTTGATGAAGGTGGATTTGCCGGCCCCGTTGGCGCCGAGCAGGGCGTGGACCTCGCCCCGTCGCAGTGCGAAGTCGGCGCCGCGCAGGGCGTGGACGCCACCGAACCGCTTGTCCAGCCCGGTGACCTGAAGGACTTCCGCCGGCTCCATCGCTCAGTCCGGATAAAAGGAGGCGATGTTGTCGGCGGTCAGCATCAGTTGCCTGTCCGGGCTGATCAGGTCGGGGATCTGGGATTTGCCGGCGATCTTCCGGGTCAGCCCGATCAGCGTGGCCCCCCAGGTCTCGGGGAAGGACGTGAAGGTGCCGACGATGGCGCCACGCCGCCGGATGTCGGGGAAGATCGCCGCGTCGCCGCCGAACGAGCTGATCAGCACGTCGCCTTCGCGTCCTGCCGCCTTCACGGCCGCCAGCGCCGCAATCGAAACGGCGTCGATGTGCGAATAGACGATGATCTTCTGGCCCGGGTTGCGGGTCAGAAAGTCGGTCATCGCCTGGCGGCCGACGTTGGGGTCATTTTTGGTCGACTGCACGTCCGGCGTCGCCGAAGGCATCACCTCGGCCATGCCGCGCTTGGCCGCCGCCTCGCGCTCCAGAAAGAGCGGGCCGCCCTCCGGAAAACTCAGCAGCAGGGCCTTGACCGGAATGGACGGCCACCGCTGCCGGGCTGCCCCGGCCACCGCCTTGCCCGCCTCGAATCCAGCCATCACGTTGTCGATGGCGAAGAGCGGTGCGTCGGGCACCCGCACCTGCACGCCCAGAACCGGCACGCCGGCGTCCGCCATGATCCGGGCGACTTGCCGGTTGGAGGCGGGAATGATGTTGTATTCGATGAAGGCATCGGGTTTCAGCGCCGCGACGTTGCGCGCGATCTCCACGGCACGGGCGGCGTCTTGCTTGTTGTCGTAGGGCAGGAACTCCAGGTCCGGCATGGTCGTGGCGCTGGCCTGGAAGCCCTTGAGGACGGCGGCGCCGAAGCTCGACTCATCGTTGAAATTGGCGAAGGCCAGCCGGAACTTCTTCTGCTGGGCGAGAGCCGGCAGGGTCCGGCCGAGCATGCAGACACCAAGGCCGGCCCCGGCCCCCGCCAAGAGGTCGCGTCTTTTCATCTTTCTCTCCCGATACGCTTTGCTTGCCTTTGCGACACCCTGATCCCGTCTCGTCGCTCCAGAGTCTTGGTGAAAACCGGACGATCCAGATTGGTAGGGCCAGATTGCATTTTTCGCGAAAGGTTGTCAAGGCGAATGGTTTGCCTTACGAACTTTCATCGTCCGCGACGACCTCGTTGGTCGAGCCGGATTGGCCCCCCAGGCGCTGCTTGTCGGAGGCCGGGTCTTCTGCCCCGTCAGCCCTGGACGACCGCCTGGCGTTGGGCTCCCAACCCCTGGATGCCCAGGGTCACCACGTCGCCGGCCTTCAGGTAGACCTGCGGCTTCTGCCCCAGCCCGACGCCCGGCGGCGTGCCGGTGGAGATGATGTCGCCCGGCTGCAAGGACATGAACTGCGACAGGTACGCCACCAGATGGCGCACGCCGTAGACCATCGTCGCCGTGCTGCCGTTCTGGTAGCGGTGCCCGTTCACCTCCAGCCACAACGCCAGATTCTGCGGGTCCTCCACCTCGTCCGCCGTCACCAGCCAGGGGCCGGTCGGGCCGAAGGTGTCGGCCGACTTGCCCTTGGTCCATTGACCCTGGCGTTCGGCCTGGAAGGCGCGTTCCGACACGTCGTTGACGACGCAATAGCCGGCGACATGCTCCATCGCCGTCTCTTCCGAGACGTATTTGGCGGTCTTGCCGATCACCACCCCCAGCTCGACCTCCCAGTCGGTCTTCTCCGAACCGCGCGGGATTTCGATGGCGTCGTCCGGCCCGACGATGGCGCTGGTCGCCTTCATGAAGATGATCGGCTCCGGCGGCACCGTCGCCCCGGTCTCCGCCGCGTGGTCGGAATAGTTCAGGCCGATGCCGATGAATTTCCCGGTGCCGGCGACGCAGGGGCCGAGGCGCGGGTTGCCCTCGACCAGCGGCAGCCCGGCCGGGTCGAGCGCCTTCAGCCGGGCCAGCCCGTCCGGCAGCAGGGTGGCGCCGGCGATGTCGGCGACCTCGCCCGACAGGTCGCGGATGCGGCCCTGGGCGTCGAGCAGGCCCGGCTTTTCCTGGCCCGGCGGGCCGTAGCG
>FTCZ01004511.1_pt1 | contig 9986 bp, 7 predicted proteins | sample 1658871 | NCBI WGS metagenome assembly FTCZ01 (sample SAMEA3914864, study PRJEB12502) | metagenome | biome: forest; material: soil | place: USA | collected 2012-03-12 | depth 0.3 m
GCCAGCGCCAAGATGGTCGGGGCCGGGCGGGCCAAGCCCGCCGGTGAAGGCCTATGAGATCAAATCGCCGGTTCTGGCACCGAATCCGGCGTGTCGAACGCCTGGCCGAACCATTTTTCCTGCAGCTTGGCGAGGCGGCCGTCCTTCTTGACCTTCAGCAGGGCCGCGTCGAAGGCGTCCATCAGCTTGGCGTAATCGGCATCCTTGCGGCCGATATAGCCGAAATAGGACTTGGTGCCGAAGGGCGGCAGCACGACTTCGAAGGTGCCCTTGCGCTGCTGCGCGACGAAAGCGATGTTCGGCAGAGAATTGCCGACGGCGGCGATACGGCCGGCCGCGAGATCGGCATAAGCCTCGTTATAGCCGACATATTCGCGCATCTCGGTCTTGCCAGGCAGCTTGTCGGCAAAAGCCTTGGTCTGCGCGAGCTGGGCGGTCGCCTTGCCGCCACCGATGACCTTGCCGGCGATATCCTCAGGCTTGCTGATCGTCTTGTCGCCGGCCTTCTTCAGGATGGCGACCGTCGCCTCCGCAATCGGCGGCGAGAAACGATAGCGCTCGGCGCGCGCCTTGGTGATGGTGGCGGGGCCAGCGACCATGTCGAACTTGCCGGCTTCGAGGCCGGGCAGCACGCCTTCCCATGGCAGCGCGACCCATTCGATCTTCACGCCCATTTCCTTGCCGATCTCGTCGAAGAGTTCGACGTTGAGGCCGGCATGTTTGCCAGCGTCAATAAAATCAAACGGCGCGAAGGCGGTCTCAGTGCCGACCTTCAGCACGCCGGCGGCTTTCACCTTGGCAAGCACATCATCGGCATGGGCGCTGACGCTTAAGCCCAGCGTGAAGGCGAGGCCGAGCGCGGCCTTGCAGAAGAACCTCTTGTCCATGACTGTCTCTCCACTCTTCCGACGGCCTTGATGACCGGTTTTGCCTATACATATTCGAGCCATACAAAACACGGTTGTCAATCGTGTTATTGCGCCGCAAGCGCGGACATTACCTTACGAAAACGGTTCAGGACGGTCTCGCGCGCATGATGACGTCCACCGGAAACCAGCTTGCGGCCGGCGACCCAGACCCCATCGATGGCCGTATTGTTGCCGGCAAAAATCCACGAGTCGAGCAACGCATCGTCGCGGCGCCCGACAAGCGCGGGATGGCCGGCATCAAGTGAAACGAAGTCCGCCGGCGCGCCAACCGCGAGCTCGGGCTTTGCCGCGCCGAGCGCGATAGCGCCACCATTCAGCGCGTCATCGAATAGCCGCCGCCCCGTCGAGCCACCGGAAGGCGCCAGCACATTGCGGGCGCGGTGAAGCAGGCGCTGAGAATATTCGAACTGCCGCAATTCATCCGCCACGCCAATCAGCACATTGGAATCCGAGCCGACACCGAAGCGGCCACCATCCTCGAAGAAGGTTACACCGTTGAAAATGCCGTCGCCGAGATTGGCTTCCGTTATCGGGCAAAGCCCGGCGATTGCGCCGGCGCGCGCCATGCCGCGCGTTTCCTGGTCCGTCATATGCGTGGCGTGGATCAGGCACCAGCGCTGATCGACCTCCGCATTTTTCAGCAGCCACTCGACCGGCCGAGCGCCGGACCAGGCGAGGCAATCCTCCACTTCCTTCACCTGCTCGGCGATGTGGATGTGGATCGGCGCATCGGGCGCAAGTTTTGCGACTACGGCCAGTTCCTCCGGCGTCGCCGCACGCAAACTATGGGGCGCAACGCCGACAACCGCGCCGTCGAGCCCTTTCGTCGCCGCCTGGCACCCCTCGAGCAGTTTTCCGTAAGCGTCGAGATCGTTGATGAAGCGACGTTGCCCATCGGTTGGCGCACCACCACCGAAGCCGGAATGCGCATAAAACACCGGCAGCAAAGTAAGCCGGATACCGGATCGCTGAGAAGCTGCCGCGATGCGCGCGCCCATTTCGGCGATATCCGCGTAGGGCTTTCCGTCGATATCGTGGTGCAGGTAGTGGAACTCGCCGACACGCGTAAAACCAGCTTCCAGCATCTCGACGTAAAGCTGCGCGGCCACCGCCTCGACCTGATCCGGCGTCATCGACAGCGCGAACTGGTACATGATGGTGCGCCAGCTCCAGAAACTATCCGCCCCCGGCCCGCGGATTTCCGCCAGCCCCGCCATGCCACGCTGGAAGGCATGGCTGTGCAGGTTCGGCATACCGGACACGAGGATGGTCTGATGTTCGTCGCCCGGCTGAGCCGCGACGCCAGTCTCGATCTTGGCGATCCGGCCGCTTTGCACATCGACTCGCACATTGCTAGCCCAACCGCCCGGCAGCAGCGCCGCCTTTGCATGAATGACCGTCATCGCCTCGTCCTTTCGTTCCCGCCTCGGCCGTCATCGGCGGACCTGATCCGCCGATCCCGTTCGGAGGGGCTTTGATGCCTTCCTTGTCATTCCCGACCGGCAAAGCCGGAGCGGGAATCCAGAGTCACTTGCGCATCACCCCCTGGATTCCCACTCAGCCTTCGGCTGTCGGAAATGACAACGCAAGGAGAGTTCAAATCCATCGGGATCGGCGGATCAAGTCCGCCGATGACGGCCGGAGATTTCTGGCTCGCCCCTCTTGCGCCGGCTTCTCGCCTCTGATTTATTATGTATATACAAAATGCCCGCAAGGCAAAAATCAGCGAGGCTAAACCATGGCGGCGACAAGCGGCAATTCCGGCGGTTTACGCGTGTGGCGGAATGCTCGCCTCGCGACGCTTGATCCGCGCCTGCCCGGCCTCGGCATCGTCGAAGACGGCGCAATCGCGGCAAAAGGCGGCAAGATCGCCTATGCAGGCCCGGAAGCTGAAATGCCGCGCGAATTCACCACTGGTGAAACGATCGATTGCAATGGCCGCTGGATCACACCCGGTCTTGTCGATTGCCACACCCATCTCGTCCATGCCGGCAACCGCGCGCGCGAATTCGAGCTGCGGCTGCAAGGCGCGACATACGAGGAGGTAGCGCGCGCCGGCGGCGGCATTGTCTCCTCCGTCAAGAATTTGCGCGCCGCGAGCGAAGACACGCTCATCCGGGAAACCCTGCCCCGGCTCGATGCACTGATCGCCGAAGGCGTGACGACCGTCGAGGTGAAATCCGGCTATGGGCTCGACCTCGAAAACGAGGCGAAATCACTGCGCGCCGCGCGCCGGCTCGGGCAGGAGCGGCTCGTCACCATCAAGACGACCTGTCTCGCCGCCCACGCCCTGCCGCCGGAGTTCATCAGCAACCAGCCTGGCTTCGTCGATAAGCTCGTTTCCGAGATCATCCCCGGCATCGCTGCGACCGACCTTGCCGATGCCGTTGACGGATTTTGCGAAGGTATCGCTTTCTCGCCCGAGGAAATCACACGCGTCTTCGAAACCGCCAAGGCGCTTGGCCTTCCCGTGAAGCTGCATGCCGATCAGCTTTCCAACCTGCATGGCGCTGCGCTGGCGGCAAAATTCGGCGCGCTTTCCGCCGACCATCTCGAATACACTGATGAAGCCGGCGCCGAAGCCATGGCCAAGGCCGGCACCGTGGCGGTGATCCTGCCCGGCGCCTATTACTTCATCCGCGAAACCAAGGCCCCGCCGATCGCGCTGTTCCGCAAGCACGGCGTGAAAATGGCGGTCGCAACAGACAACAACCCCGGCACCTCGCCCCTCACCTCGCTGTTGCTGACCATGAATATGGCGGCGACGCTGTTCCGCCTCACCGTGGAGGAATGCATCGCCGGCGTGACGCGCGAAGCCGCCCGGGCGCTGGGCATCCTGAACGAAACCGGCACGCTGGAAGCCGGCAAATCAGCCGATCTCGCGATCTGGGACATCGAGAGCCCGGCCGAACTCGTCTACCGCATGGGCTTCAACCCGCTTCATGCCCGCATCTGGAGAAACCAGTGACCGAACTCACCCTGAAACCCGGCCATGTCAGCCTTGGCGAATGGCGCGCCATCTACGAGGGCGCGACACCGAAACTCGATGACGCCTGCCGCCCCGCCATCGCGCGCAGTGCGCAGACGGTCGAAAAGATCGTCGCCAAGGGTGAGCCGGTCTATGGCATCAACACCGGTTTCGGAAAGCTCGCCAGCGTCCGCATCGAGGCCGCCGATCTCGAAACGCTCCAGCGCAACATCGTGCTCTCGCACGCCGCCGGTATCGGTGAGCCGATGCCGATCAACGTCGTCCGGCTGATGATGGCGCTGAAGCTGGCGAGCCTCGCGCAGGGCGCGTCGGGTGTGCGACCCGCCACCATCGCCATGCTGGAAGCATTGCTGGCAAAAGGCCTGACTCCTGTTGTGCCATGCCAAGGCTCTGTCGGCGCATCCGGCGATCTCGCGCCGCTTTCCCATATGACCGCGGCGATGATCGGCACGGGCGCTTTCTTCGTCAGTGGCGAAAGGATCGAGGCCGAAAAGGCGCTCGCCGAAGCCGGCCTCAAGCCACTGGTTCTTGGCCCTAAGGAAGGATTGGCCCTGCTCAACGGCACGCAATTCTCCACTGCCTATGCGCTGGCCGGCCTGTTCGAGGCTGAAACGCTGTTCCGCTCGGCGCTCGTCACCGGCGCGCTTTCGACCGATGCAGCGCGCGGCTCCGATGCCCCCTTCGATCCACGCATCCACCAACTCAGGAAGCATCGCGGCCAGATCGAGACGGCCGATGCGCTGCGCCACCTGATGGCCGGCAGCGCCATCCGTGCGTCGCATCTCGTCGGCGACGAGCGCGTGCAAGACCCCTATTGCCTGCGCTGCCAACCGCAAGTGATGGGTGCTGCGCTCGATATCCTGCGACAGGCCGCGACCACGCTGGAAACCGAAGCCAATGGCGTCTCCGACAATCCTTTGATCTTCTCCGAAGAGGGTGAGGCGCTCTCCGGCGGTAATTTCCACGCCGAGCCCGTCGCCTTCGCCGCCGACATCATCGCCCTCGCCATCTGCGAGATCGGCTCGCTGTCGGAACGCCGCATCGCCATGCTGGTCGATCCCGCGCTGTCCGGCATGCCGGCCTTCCTGACGCCGAAGCCGGGGTTGAATTCCGGCTTCATGATCCCCCAAGTGACCGCTGCCGCACTCGTTTCGGAGAACAAGCAGCGCGCCTACCCGGCAAGCGTCGATTCAATCCCGACTTCCGCCAACCAGGAGGATCACGTCTCCATGGCAGCGCACGGCGCACGCCGGCTACTGGCGATGGTCGAGAACGCGCGCGGCGTGATCGGCATCGAGCTGCTGGCGGCCGCGCAGGGCTGTGATTTCCATGCGCCGTTGAGGTCGAGCGCGCCGCTTGAGGCGGTTCGCGGGAAAATTCGCAGTGTTGTGCCGCATCTCGATGATGACCGACATTTCCATCCCGACATGGAAAAGGCCATCGCGATGGTGCGGGATGGGTCGCTGGTAAAGGCGGCGGCAGCCGTCGCTCTGCCGGCGGTGAGTTGACACTAATTTTCATCTCAACCTCATCCTGAGCTTGTCGAAGGATGTTCCAGTTTGCGAGCTGGACTCAGCATCCTTCGACAAGCTCAGGATGAGGTTGAGGTTAGGGACCCCGGATCAAGTCCGGGGCACGCTCCTTGAGTTCGTGATACACTTGAACGAGGCACGCCCATGAACACCCGCATTGACAATGCCCGCAAGATCAAGGCTCCGCACGGCACGGATATCACCGCCAGGAGCTGGTTGACCGAGGCCCCGCTGCGCATGCTGATGAACAATCTCGACGCCGAGGTGGCGGAGCGTCCGGGCGAACTGGTTGTCTATGGCGGCATCGGCCGCGCCGCGCGCGACTGGAACGCCTTCGACAAGATCGTGGCGGCTTTGCGCGATCTCGAAGCCGACCAGACGCTGCTGGTGCAGTCCGGCAAGCCGGTCGGTGTCTTCCGCACGCATGCGGACGCCCCGCGCGTGCTGATCGCCAACTCCAACCTCGTGCCGCATTGGGCGACCTGGAACCATTTTCACGAGCTCGATAAGAAGGGGCTCATGATGTACGGCCAGATGACGGCCGGCTCCTGGATCTATATAGGCAGCCAGGGCATCGTGCAGGGCACCTACGAGACCTTCGTCGAGGTCGGCCGCCAGCATTACAACGGCGACCTCTCCGGCAAATGGATCCTCACCGCCGGTCTTGGGGGCATGGGCGGCGCGCAGACATTGGCTGCGACCATGGCGGGCGCATCCTGCCTCGCGGTCGAATGCCAGCCAAGCCGCATCGAGATGCGCCTGCGCTCCGGCTATGTCGATGTGCAAGCGAATACGCTCGACGAGGCGCTGGCGATCATCGAGAAATCCTGCAAGGACAAGAAGCCGGTTTCGGTCGGCCTGCTCGGCAACGCCGCCGATGTGTTTCCCGAACTCGTGCGGCGCGGCATCAAGCCGGACGTCGTCACCGACCAGACCAGCGCACACGATCCGATCAACGGCTACCTGCCCAAGGGCTGGACGGTCGCGGAGTGGGAAGCCAAACGCGAGCGCGATCCCAAGGTGGTCGAAAAGGCCGCCCGCGCTTCGATGGCCGGTCATGTGCAGGCAATGCTCGATTTCCACAAGATGGGCGTGCCGACGCTCGATTACGGCAACAACATCCGCCAGATGGCGAAGGAAGAGGGCGTCGCCAACGCCTTCGATTTTCCCGGTTTCGTGCCGGCCTATATCCGCCCGCTCTTCTGCCGGGGCATCGGACCGTTCCGCTGGTGCGCGCTCTCGGGCGACCCGGAGGATATCTACAAGACCGACGCCAAGGTGAAGGAGCTGCTGCCCGACAACAAGCACCTGCACACCTGGTTCGACATGGCGAAGGAGCGCATCCATTTCCAGGGCCTGCCGGCGCGCATCTGCTGGGTGGGCTTGGGAGATCGCCACAAGCTCGGCCTCGCCTTCAATGAGATGGTGGCGAAGGGTGAATTGAAGGCGCCAATCGTGATCGGCCGCGACCATCTCGATTCCGGCTCCGTCGCCTCGCCCAACCGCGAGACCGAGGCCATGAAGGACGGTTCGGATGCCGTTTCCGACTGGCCGCTGCTCAATGCGCTGCTCAACTGCGCGTCAGGCGCGACCTGGGTTTCGCTGCACCATGGCGGCGGCGTCGGCATGGGCTTTTCCCAGCATTCCGGCATGGTCATCGTCTGCGACGGCACGCCGGAAGCTTCGAAGCGGATCGAGCGTGTGCTCTGGAACGACCCGGCGACTGGCGTGATGCGCCACGCGGATGCCGGCTATGACATCGCGATTGAATGCGCGAAGGAGAACGGGCTGAACCTGCCGGGGATTTTGTAACTCCGCGCGTCATGGCCGGGCTTGACCCGGCCACCCCGATCGGAAAAACGCAGTCTGCGCCACTGCCGTCGTTCCCGCTCAGGCGGGAATCCAGAAACACCATTGCGGAAAAATTTGGCGCCGCACGCGTCGAATTCCTATCTCAAAGCGTTCTGGAATATGGATTCCCGCCTGCGCGGGAATGACAGAGGGGGTTTCCATGCGCATTCTCCGCGCCGGCGAACACAAGGTGATGCCCTGGAAGAACGGCCTCGGTTCCACCACCGAGATCGCCGTCTATCCGAAAGGCGCGTCGCTGGAGGATTTCGACTGGCGTGTCAGCATGGCGAAGGTCGCGGCTGACGGCCCCTTCTCGAGCTTTGCGAACATCGACCGCACGCTGTCGATCCTCGATGGCGAAGGGCTGGTGCTCAGCGTCGCAGGCCGTGAGCCGGCCACACTGAAGCGTAGCTCAGAACCCTACGCATTTCCGGCCGATGCCGAAACCAGCGCCACATTGGTCAACGGACCGATCACCGACCTCAACGTCATGAGCCGCCGTGGCAAGGTCAGCCATCGCGTTCAGCGCCTGATCGTCGAGGGTGAGGCAGTGATCGAAGTTCAGGCGAGCGCCGCGCTGCTGCTTTGCCAAACCGGTAATGTGGAGGTGGAAACCGCCGAGGGCTGCGCCAGGCTCGGCGCGCATGATGCGTTGGCGTCCAAGACACCACCCGCGCAATGGGCGCTGGCTTCCGCATTGCGCTCGATCGTGTTCATGATCGAGTTTACCGCGGCGTAAGCGGAGACAGGCGACGGCCTGCCCTCATGGCGCCTTCGCAACATGCGCCATCATCTCACCGAACGTATCATCGATGCCGTTCAACAAAATCTGTGTGCCGATGCAGAGCAGCAGGAAGGCCGAAAGCCGGGTGACGATGCGTGAGCGGGCCGGGCCGAGCAGATCGACGAGCTTGTCGGCGAAGGCGTAAGCGAAGGCGATCATCAGGCCCATCAGGATCGCCGCCGCCGACATGCCGGCGAAGAACGGCACCAGATCGGTCGAGCGGGTCGGGCGGCTCGAGCTCAGCGCGATCGCAACCGAGATCGTGCCGGGACCGGTGGTGAAGGGCAACGTCAGCGGGAAGAAGGCGACATCGGCCTGACCGGAAACCGGTGCGGCCTGTTCCTGCTTGCGGTCCTCGTTGACGTCGGGCGCGGAGAGCATTTCCCAGGCGCGCACCGCGACGACGAGGCCGCCAGCGATGCGCAACGCGCCGATGGTGATGCCGAAGAAGCTCATAACGCTGGCGCCGGCCCAGAGCGAAACCAGCATGACGATGGTGGAATAAACCCCAACCCGCCGCGCCAGCGCCACACGCTGGTCATGCGAGCGGTCCACCGTGACCTGGCTATAGATCAGAGCGCCACCGATCGGATTGACGATCGAGAACAGCGCCGAGAGCGCAAGCACGAAACTGCCGACTGCGCTGCCCCAGACCGTCAACATATCGTGGCACATTCCCCCTTGAACCCAGCGCCACGATAGCGGCGCTCCGGCTCCGCGCAAGAGGCTTCCCGGCCGTTCAGTGCCCCTGGCCTGCCTCGCCGATCAGCCGCCTCGCGCTCATTTCCTCAAGGTCGAGGCTTTCCTCCAGCACGCTCACGACGCTATCGTGGACTTCTCCGCTGCGGCGCATCGCGAGGAGTTCGCGTCGCCCGGCCGCGACCGCATGGAGGATCACCTCGAAATGCGCCTTGCGGTGAGGCGTCAGATCCTCCGCCGCCTCGTTGAAGCGGCTGGCGGCGCGGGCGCGATAGCTGAATTGCTCGTGAAGGCGCGGATGGCGATGACTGCCATCCTCGGCGAGCGAATGCTTCTCCACTTCGGCAAGCTGCGCATGCGAGATACGGGCGCGGGCGGCGTGCTCCGACAGTTGCTTCGATTGAATAAGCGTATAGCCGCTGATGCGCAGCAGTCTGATAAGCGGCGCGAGCGTCATGCCCTGCACCAGCACCGTGACCAGGATGACCGCGAAAGTGGCGATGAGGATGAAATCGCGCTGCGGGAAATTCTCCGGCAAAGCCAGCGCCGCCGCCAGGCTGACGACGCCGCGCATGCCGGCCCAGCTCATCACGATGGGGATGGAGATTGGCGGAAAGGGATCAACACGGCGGATGGAAGGAATCAGGCGCGGCAGATAGGTAGCCGGGAACATCCAGATGAAGCGCGAGACGATAACCGCGAGCACGATAGCAGCGACCGGCCAGAGCAGATGGCTGGCAGCATCCGAGACACCGCCAAGCCGCACCAGCACGCCGCGCAGCGAGAGCCCGATCAGGATGAAGATTAGCGATTCCATCACGAAGACGATGACGCCCCACACCGCCCGCGCCTGCGTGCGCGTGACAGCGTTCAGCACCTCATGCTGCTTCCAGCCCATGACAAGACCGCAGGCGACCGTCGACAGCACACCGGAGCCGCCGATCATTTCCGCGCCGATATAGGACAGCCAGGCGGCAAGGAAACTTGCCAGAATGGCAAGCTCCGGGCTCTTCAGCCGCGCGAAGGACCAGGTCGAGAGGTAGCCGACGGCGATACCTGCCACCACGCCAATCACCGACAGGCTGACGAAAGCGAAAGCCGCCTGCTGCGCGCTGAAGGCGCCGGTCAGCATCGCCGCAATGGCGAAGCGATAGAGCACCAGGCCAGCGGCATCGTTCAGCAGGCTTTCGCCCTCGAGCAGC
>FTCZ01002817.1_pt1 | contig 9977 bp, 6 predicted proteins | sample 1658871 | NCBI WGS metagenome assembly FTCZ01 (sample SAMEA3914864, study PRJEB12502) | metagenome | biome: forest; material: soil | place: USA | collected 2012-03-12 | depth 0.3 m
CTTCTCCAGCAGCATGCCGCCCGCGACGCCGCCGGCCGCGGCCAGGCCGGTGCGCAGCAGCCCGCCGCCGGGCGCGGCGCCATAGCCCGGGCCGTATCCGGGCCCGTAGCCGGGTTGCGGCATGCCCGGCTGCATGCCGTAGCCACCCTGCGGTGCGTAGCCCCCGCCGGCCATGTTGTTGGCGATCGCACGGCGCGACACGGCGCGGAAGATCAGGAATGCGACGACCGCCAGGCCGACCATCCAGACCCAGCCGGGAATGCCGCCGGACGACGCCGGCGCAGCCGGCGCATAGTTGCCCCGCGTCGGCGGGGCCGCCTGCGGCACCACCTGGGTGCCGGCGGACGGCGCGGCCTGCGCGCGCTGCAGCTCGCGCTCGAAGCTGCGGAACTTCTCGGGATCCTTCTCGAACGACAGCGCCGGGTCGAGCTCGCGCGCCTGGTGCGCCTGCGCGGAGGCCTCGGCGAACTTGCCGTCGTGCGCCAGCATCTCGGCGTAGAAGTAGTGCGCCCGCGCGTTCTGCGGCTTGGCGGCGATCACTTCCTGGATCATCGTCTCGGCCTTGGGATAGTCGCCGGCCTTGACCGCCCCCTGGATGTCGTTGACCGTCGGCAACGCCATCGCCGCGACCGACCACAGGGCGGCCGCGCAGGCGGCCACGAACTTCATCTTGCGTTTCATCGTCGTGTCCTTTCAGACGGGAGAGCTGCCGACATCATGCACTCTTGGAGCCCGCGCTGTCTCGCCGCCTACATGGGGCCAGCCCGAGCGTGGATCAAGGGCCGCGCGGCGGGCTTTTTGCGGCCGTCCCGCAGTCCTCAGCAAGCCGCAAGCCCATGCGCGCGAGCGGCGGTCCGGAAAAGCATTTTTACCTCGCTAGGGGTGGACTCGAACCCGCCACAGGCAGACGATGGCTCACGGCCCGCATGGCGGGCCCCGGTTGCAATTCCAGTCGCAAAGGACCCATCATGGCCAGCAGACATACCATTCCGGGCAGCGAACGCCAGCCCCTCGAAGGCGCCACCGCGATCGGGCCCGCGCGCCCCGACGAACGCATCGAAGTGACGCTGCGCCTGCGCGCCAAGGCGCCCCTGGCCCACGCGCTGACCGCCAGCGGCGCGGCCGACGACACGCACCCGGCCCGGCGCCAGTACCTCACGCGCGAGCAGTACGCCACCGCACACGGCGCCGACGCCAAGGACGTGGCCAGCGTCGCCGCCTTCGCCCAGGCGCACGGCCTGGCGGTGGTCGAATCCGACGAGGCGCGCCGCAGCGTCGTGCTGTCCGGCAACGCCAAGGCCATGGGCGACGCCTTCGGCGTGCAGCTGCAGCAGTACGAGCACGCGTCGGGCACCTACCGCGGCCGCACCGGCACGATCAGCGTGCCGGGCGATCTCGCGGGCGTCGTCGAAGGCGTGTTCGGCCTCGACGACCGCCCGGCCGCCGATCCGCACTTCCAGCGCTACCACCCGGTACAAGGCATGCATTCGGTGGCGGCCAAGTCGTTCACGCCGCCGGCACTCGCCAAGCTGTACGACTTCCCGGCCGATGCCGACGGCAGCGGCCAGTGCATCGGCATCATCGAGCTGGGGGGCGGCTACAAGCCGGCCGATCTCAAGACCTATTTCGCCTCGCTGGGCGTCGCCAATCCGAAGGTCAAGGCGGTGCTGGTCGACCACGCGAAGAACCTCCCCACCAACGCCGACAGCGCCGACGGCGAGGTGCTGCTGGACATCGAGGTGGCCGGCGCGCTCGCCCCCAAGGCGCACATCGCCGTCTACTTCGCGCCCAACACCACGGCCGGCTTCCTCGACGCGATCACCACGGCCGTCCACGACAGCGTCAACAAGCCGTCGGTGATCTCGATCAGCTGGGGCTCGGCCGAGTCGAACTGGACGACGCAGGCGATGACGCAATACGACCAGGCCTTCCAGGCCGCTGCCGCGATGGGGGTGACGATCTGCGTGGCCGCGGGCGACAACGGCTCGTCGGACGGCGTGTCCGACGGCAAGGTGCACGTCGACTTCCCGGCCTCCAGCCCCAACGTGCTCGCCTGCGGCGGCACCAAGTTGCTGGCCAGCAGCGCGACGAAGATCTCGTCGGAGGTGGTGTGGAACGAAGGCGCCACCACCAGCGCCACCGGCGGCGGCGTCAGCGGCTTCTTCCCGTTGCCCGCCTGGCAGTCCAAGGCCGGCGTGCCGGTGGCGGCGGGCGCAGGCGGCAAGGCCGGCCGCGGCGTGCCCGACGTCGCGGGCGACGCCGATCCGTCCACCGGCTACGAGGTGCGCGTGGATGGCGAGAACATGGTCATCGGCGGCACCAGCGCCGTGGCGCCGCTGTGGGCCGGGCTCGTCGCCCTGCTGAACCAGAAGGTGGGCCATCCGGTGGGCCTGCTCAACCCGATGCTTTACGGATCGCTCGCCGGCAAGGGCACGCACGACATCACCAAGGGCAACAACGGCAGCTACAGCGCCAAGGCGGGCTGGGATCCGTGCACCGGCTGGGGCTCGCCGGACGGGGCGAAGCTGCTGAAGGCGCTGGGCACCTGAGCCTCGCGTCCGCCCGCGCCACGCGTCGCGCGCGCATGAAAAAACGCCCCGGGCGCTCGCGCGTCCGGGGCGTTCTCACGATGACGCTTCGGGATCAGAAGCGATACGTGGCGCCGACCGCGATGGCGCGTCCGGTCGGATCGGCATAGCGGCCGTCGTAGCCGACCTGGTTGCCGCCAACGATCTTGAGCGACAGCGGCGGCTTCGTGTTGAAGATGTTGTTGAGGCCCAGCGTGAGGCGCAGCTTCTGCGAGACGTCCCAGCGCGTCTGCCAATCGGCGATCGTGTACGAAGAGACGTGGCCGTTGTACGCCACGCCGTCGCCCAGCGAACCGTCCGCGCCGACCGCCAGCACGTTGCCCGAATCGGCCGTGAACGCCTGGTCGGCGTAGCCCGACTTGTAGTTGACGGACAGCGTGTTCGTCCAGTCGCCGGTCTTGAGCCCCAGGGTCAGGCGGAAGATGTCGCGGAAGACGACGTTGTTGTCGCCGCCGAAGCGGCCCAGGTCGGTCTGCTTGCCGCCGGGCAGGTTGTAGTCGGCCTTGAGCATGTGCGTGCCGCTCAGGTCGGCCGAGATCCTGCCGAACGGCAGGTTGGTGCTCATGTTGATTTCCCAGTCCAGGCCCTGGTAGTCGGCGCTGCCGGCGTTGAACGGCTTCTGGATCAGGCCGATCGTCTGGGGGCCGGACGGATCACGGTAGGGAACCACGAACAGGCTGCCCTGTGCGGCGGGATTCGCGAAGGCGTAGGCCTCGGGGATGCCCGACAGGATCTGGTTCTTCAGCTGCACGCCCCACCAGTCGAGGCCGAACGACAGGCCCTTGGCCGGCTCGAGGCGGCCGCCCAACGTCCATTGGTGCGACGTCTCCGCCTTCAGGCCCGCGCTGCCGCTGGCCGGGTTGCCGGCGGAGATCAGGTCCCACTGCTCGGGATCCGTCCCGTTGGCCTTGCAGACGTCGGTGGTCGGGAAGGGGCAGGGGTAGGAGCCCGAGGTGTTGGTGGCGAAGGCCAGCGGTGCGGCGATCTGGTTGACCGACGGCGCCTTGAAGCCGGTGCCGAAGGAGCCGCGCAGCAGCAGCATCTCCGTCGGCTGCGAGCGGAAGCTCAGCTTGAAGGTCGGGTGGCTGAAGCTGTTGCCTTCTTCCTGCGAGGGCAGCGGCGTCAGGGCGTTCGGGGCCTGCGTGAACGGCTCGTCGTTCTTCACGCGGTCGTAGCGGTCGAAGCGGATGGAGCCCGTGAGCTCCGTCTTCTTCGCGATGGGCATCAGCAGTTCGGCGAACGCGCCGTAGTTGTTGCGGCTGGCCGACATCGGGACATAGCCGTAGAAGCCGCCGACGGCGTAGTCGGTGACGTTGGCCTCGGCGGCGGTGCCGTTGCCGAACTCCGCCATCGCGCTGGTGTCCTGGCTCATCTTCTGGTGCGTGGCGTCGAAGCCGAGCGCCAACGACGACGTGCCGCCCGGCATCTTGAACAGATCCTTGGACGCATGCAGGCTCAGCACGTCCTGCGCGATCTTGGTCTTCAGGAAGGTGCCGTGCAGTTCCGCCGAAGCCAGGCTCTGGCCCGCGATCGGCACGATGGGGTCATAGGCGCCGGACTTGATCAGGTCGACGAACTTGGTGAAGTCGAGGTAGCCGTTGACCAGCTTGTCCTGGTCCTGGTTCGAGGAGAACGTCAGGCTGGCGTTGTAGTCCCAGTCCAGCGCGGTGCCTTCGGCGCCCAGCACGTAGTGATGGGAGACGGTCTCCCATTCGTCCGTGCGGTCGCCGCCGTCGAACGAGCGGTAGTGCAGGCTGGCGCCCTGGCTGGTGTCGCCCGTGGCGTTCTTGTAGGGAACGACATACTTCTGCCACAGGATGTCGAGCGGCTGGCCTTGCAGATCCTGGTTGCCCAGGCCCATGGGCTGGGCCGACGGCGCGAAACCGGCCGTCATGTCGAACTTGGACCACAGCGCCTCGGCGAACAGCGTGGTGTTCTCGTTGAGCTTGAAGTGGTCGGTCAGGAACACGGCGTCGCGCTTGGAACCCGGGATGTCCTGCACCGTCGCGGCGTAGTTGGTGAAGCAGCGGTCGCCGGAGGCGAACACGACGGAGTTGGCGCCGCAGTTGCCGTTCGCGACGAGGTACGGGTTGAGGTGCTTGCCGCTGTCCAGATAGATGTTGGCCGGCAGCGAATTGCTGGACGGCTGGTACAGGGTGGCCGACTGCCCGTCGATCGTCACGGGGATGATGCCGCCGCGCCGGGAGACCGCGCGCTGGCTGGCCATCAGCTTGTTCTGCACGTCGTGGCTGTAGGACAGCAGCAGGTTGTTGCCGTCCTTGTCGAAATCGCCGAAGCCCTTGCTGATGCCCGCGCTCCACTTGCTGCCGCCGGCCTGCGTGGGCCGCGTGCCGTTGAAGGAGATCGCGCCGTCCGTCTGGTTCTTCTTGGTGATGAAGTTGACGACGCCGGCGATGGCATCGGAGCCATAGAGCGCCGACGCACCGTCGGTCAGCACTTCGACGCGCTCGATCGCGTCGAGCGGCAGGCTCTCGAGGTTGACGGAACCGTCGCCGCCCGCGGCGCCGAAGCCGCCGAAGGGGGCCACGCGGCGTCCATTGAGCAGCACCAGCGTGTACTTCTGGTCCAGGCCGTGGATGGCGGCCGTGGTGTTGCCGTTGCCGTTGCCGTTGACCGAACTCGAGGATTGCTGGAAGTTGCCGCCGGTCATCGCCGGCAGCTTCTGGATCAGTTCGGTGATCGACAGCGCGCCGGTCTTGTCGATGGCGTCGCGCGAGATGACGGTGACTGGCAGGGCGCCTTCGGATTCGACACGGCGGATCGCAGAGCCGGTGATCTCGACGCGCTGCGTGGCTTCGGGGGTGGCGTCCTGTGCCCAGGCGTTGACGGCCATCGCGGCGAACAGGGCGGTGCAGATCTTGGTGCGGCTGAACATGGAAGTCCTTCCTCGTGGGAGTGGTTCGATTCTTTGTCCGCGGTCCTCGAGCCCCGTTTGTTAACGAATCATGACAACCGGACGCGCGGTGGCACGATTGTGTTCACCGTGCGAGCAAACCTTGTTCGCGAAAACCCTGCTGTCTGTTTTTCGCTGCGCAGATTGACTAGACAGGCTTGGACAAGCACGCCTCGCCGCACGAGATTCGGTCGCTCGCGCGCCCTCAGTTGGCGCACTGCACCGGCTTGGCGCCCAGCTTCGCGGTCAATACGTCGGGAGGCATGCCCACGAGGTAGCCGCGGCGTCCGCCGTTGATCAGGATGCGGGGCAGCGCGAGGATGGTCTCCTGCACGTAGACCGGCACCTCCTTGCGGAAGCCGAACGGCGAGGTGCCGCCCACCAGGTAGCCGCTGTGCCGCTGCGCGACCTCGGGCTTGCACGGTTCCACGGACTTCGCGCCGATCGCGCGCGCCAGGTTCTTCGTCGACACCGTGCGGTCGCCGTGCATCAGCACCACCAGCGGGCGCGCGGCCTCGTCCTGCATGACCAGCGTCTTGACGACGGCGTGCTCCGCCACGCCCAGCTGCGCCGACGATTCCGCGGTGCCGCCGTGATCGACGTAGTCGTAGACGTGCTCGGTGAAGTCGACGCCCTGCGCGCGCAGCCATTGCGTGGCGGGGGTCTCGCTGACGTGGTTCCTGCGGGCCATGGCGGCGATTGTCGCGCGGGCGGCATTCAGCTTGCGGTAAGCGAGTGCGCACGTGGGCAGCAATCGCGGGTCGAGGGGATTGCTCGCCTGTTGCTTAGGGTGTATCGCATCGGCGCACTGGGGTCGAGTCGCCGAGATTGTTCGTTGCACGTTTATTATTTATCGTTTTACAATAACTTATTGCCGATCGACAGCCAATCTTGTTCCGCAGCATGATCGTCCCCGTCCTCACCGCGCCCAGTCTGTCGAAGCGCGCACGCCCATGACCATCGTCGTCGACCCCCGGCCGACGGCGAGGCCGGCGATGCTTGACTGGGCGACGGCGCGCCGGCGTCGCTGGAGCGCGCCGCGCATCGCCGCCGCGATCGCGCTGCACGCGCTGGTGCTGGCGTCGCTGAAGCTGGCGATCGATCGCGTCGAGATGCCGCGCCGAGGCGTCGACCCGGCGACGACGCTGGTCACCCTCGCCCTGCACGCGGCGCCTCCGCCCCCGCTGCACGCGTTGCCGTTGCCCAGGCCCGAGCGCGCGCCGCTGCCCGCGATCGTGCCGATGCCGCGCGCGCCCGACGTGCCGGCACCCGCACGCGCGCCGCAGGCCGAAGCGCCGATCCTCGCGCCGCCGGAGCCGTCGATCGCGGCCGCCGCGCCGGCCGCGTCGGCGCCACGGCCCGATCTCCGCTTCCTGGACGGCGCCGCCACGCGGCAGGCCATCCGCGACGCCGCGCGCGGCGCGACGCTCGCGAGCCAGGGCAATGCGATCACGGGCACCGAACCGACGGCCGGCGAGCGCCTCGCCAAGGGCGTCGAGTCGGCGCACAAGGCCGACTGCCTGAAGGACAACGGCATGGGCCTGCTCGGCCTGCCCTTGCTGCTGGCCGCCGAGGCCATGGGAAAGTGCGCCCACAAGCTTTGATCACGACGACGACGACGACCACACCATGAAGAAGATCCTGCTGCTTGCACTGACGCTGTCATCCTCCCTCGCGCTCGCGGACGCCCCCGGCGCCGAGTTCGCGCAATCGCACCGGCTCGTCGACATCGGCGGCCGCAGGCTCAACCTGTTCTGCAGCGGCACGGGCTCGCCCACCGTCGTCTTCGAGGCGCCCTCGGGCGGTGCCGGATGGACCTGGTGGAACGTGCAACCCCGGGTCGCAGCCCGAACGCGCGCCTGCGTCTACGACCGCGCGGGCTTCGGCTTCAGCGATCCGTCGCCGCGTGCGGCCGACGCGACCAACGCCGTCGACGACCTGCACGCGCTGCTGCAGGCCGCCTCGATCGCGCCGCCGTACGTGCTGGTCGGCAACTCGTTCGGCGGCGGCGTGGCGGAACTGTTCGCGTGGAAGCACCCGGCCGAGGTCGCCGGCCTCGTGCTGGTCGAGCCGATGCACGAGGACGAGAACGTGCGCGCGGACGCGCTCACGCACGGCCAGATGTCGGAGGGCGACGCCCAGATCCTGGCCTTCGGCAACACCTGCGCGGCGCAGTCCGCCAAGGGCTTCGACCCGAAGTCCGAGGCCTACGAGGAGTGCATCGGCGGCATCGATCCGTCGCTGCCGGCCGCCGTCGGCGAGGCCGGCCTGAAGCTGCGCCTGACGCCGGCCTGGTGGCGCGTGCGCCAGGCCGAACGCATCGCGCTGCCGACCGACCGCGCGCAGCTGCGCGCCGCGCGCAAGCCCTTCGGCGACCTGCCGCTGGTCGTGCTGGCGCGCGGCGTCAGCCCCTACCTGATCCCGGGCAAGCCGCCGGGCGAGACCAACAAGGCGATCGAGGCCGCCAACCTGGCGCTGCTCACCGATGTCGCGCATTCGTCGACGCAGGGCGACGTGCGCGTCGTGGCCGGCGCCGGCCACGAGATCCAGGAGTCTCATCCCGAGGCCGTCGCCGCCGCGATCGACGACGTGCTCGCGGAGATCAGGCGGTAGGCCTTGCGGCCGCCCGGTCGATTTCCAGCTGCCGCAGCACGTTGCGCTGCAGCTTGCCGGTGGCGGTCATCGGCAGCGACTGCACGAACTCGATGTCCTTGGGCGTCTCGTAGGGCGCGAGGCGGCTGCGCACGAGCTGCTGCAGCGCCTCCACCAGCGCCGCGTCGGGCACGAAGCCGGCGGCCGGGATGACGAAGGCCTTGACCACGGCGCCGCGCTCGGCGTCGGGCTTGGGCACCACGGCGACCTGCGCCACCGCCGGATGGCGCGCGAGGCAGTCCTCGATCTCCGCCGGCCCGACGCGATAGCCCGAGGTCTTGAACTGGTCGTCGCTGCGGCCCTGGTACCAGAGGTAGCCGTCGGCATCCATCGCCGCGCGGTCGCCGGTGCGGCACCACGAGTCGAACGGGGCGCCGGTGAACTTCGCGTGCGTCGCGCGCTCGTTGTTCCAGTAGCCGAGGAAGAAGATCGGATCGCGCTCGCCATGCACGTCGCGCGCATGCACGGCGATGTCGCCCGCGGTGCCGCGCGCGCACTCGTTGCCGTCGTCGTCGATGACGGCGACGCGATGGCCCGGATAGGGCCGGCCCATGCTGCCGGGGCGCGGCGGCCAGGCCGCAAGCCGCTTGCCGCCCGCGCTGCGGAACCGGCCGCAGTTGCCGACGACGTAGTTCATCTCGGTCTGGCCGAACATCTCGTTGACGACGACGCCCAGCTTGTCCCGGCAATAGGCGAACACGCCCTCGCCCACGGCCTCGCCCGCGCTCATGATGCACGCCAGCGCCAGCTTCGGATGGCTCGCCCGCGGTTCGGGCGCGACGCGCATCATCGCCTTCAACGCGGTGGGAAACAGGAAGGTGTGCGTGACGCCGTGGCGCTCCATCAGCTTCAGCGCGAGGTCGGCGTCGAAGCGGGTGCGCGACGCGACGATCGTGCGGCCGAAGTACAGCGTGGGCAGCAGCGCGTCCCACAGGCCGCCCGTCCACGCCCAGTCGGCCGGGCTCCAGAACGGGCCGTCGCCCTCGAACCAGTTCTGGCTCGCGACGAAGCCGCTGAGGTTGCCGATCAGCGCGCGGTGCGGGATCACGGCGCCCTTGGCCGGGCCGGTCGTGCCGCTGGTGTAGATCAGCAGCGCGGGGTCGTCGGCGCGGGTGTCGGTGGGCTCGAACTCGTCGCGCGCCGCGGCCAGCGAGCCGCTCCAGGACACGTCGCCGGCGCTGTCGGCCGAGCCGGCGCCCATCACCTTGAGCAACGCGGGACAGGCCTCGCGCAGCGCCGCGATCGCGTCGGCCGAGGCCTCGTCGACGATCGCCACTTTGGCGCCGCTGTCGTTCAGGCGCGCCTGCAGCGCCTCGGCGCCGAACAGCACCGACAGCGGCACCGCGATCGCGCCCATCTGGAACACGGCCATCAGCGCGACGGCCGTCTGCGGACGCTGCGGCATGACGATCGCGACGCGGTCGCCGCGCGCCACGCCCAGCGAGCCGAGCGCGTTGGACAGCCGGCGCGCGTCGCGCTGCAGCGAGGCGTAGGTGAACGGAACCGCCGGCTCGTCGCCGCCGTCCTGGAGGATCGCCACCGCTCCCGGCGTCTCGCGCGCCCACCGGTGCAGGCACATCTGGGCGATGTTGAACCGCTCGGGCACCGACCAGCGGAACTGGGCGTGCAGGGTCTCGTAGTGGTCTTGGGCGCTCATCCGCCCAAGCTTAATCGCTCGCGGCGGCCAGCGACTGCAAGGCCTCGCCCGTCACGCGGCAGATGCGCAGGTCCGGCAGCATCGTCGCGCCCATGCGCCGGTAGAAGGCCTGCGCGTCGACGTTCCAGTCCAGCACGGACCATTCGAAGCGGCCGCACTCGCGCTC
>FTCZ01001631.1_pt1 | contig 9973 bp, 8 predicted proteins | sample 1658871 | NCBI WGS metagenome assembly FTCZ01 (sample SAMEA3914864, study PRJEB12502) | metagenome | biome: forest; material: soil | place: USA | collected 2012-03-12 | depth 0.3 m
CGAGGTCGAACACGATGATCGGGCGTGCCATGGTCAATCCTGCAATGGTTGAAGTGCTGGAGCCGATAACAGGCTGCACCGGCTCCAAGCAAGCAGCCTCGATCGGTCCACAGCAACGCGTTGACGCAGAGCCTTTGACGGGGCGGGCAAAAATGCTAGGAGGCGCGCGAAACCGTCGAAATCGGGGCTTCGCATGGATGCAAGGCAGTTGAAGGTCGAAGCGGCGCGGGCAGCCCTTGCCCATGTCGCCAGCGGCATGCGGCTCGGCATCGGCTCCGGCACTACGGCGGAAGAGTTCGTGCGGCTGCTGGCCGAAAAGGTCGCGACCGGCCTTACCGTCATCGGCGTGCCGACTTCCGAGCGCACCGCCGCACTTTGCCGCGAGCTCGGCGTGCCGCTGTCGACGCTGGAAGAGACGCCGGAGCTCGATCTCACCATCGACGGCGCCGACGAGGTCGATCCGGACCTGACCCTGATCAAGGGCGGCGGGGGCGCGCTGCTGCGCGAAAAGATCGTCGCGGCGGCTTCGCAGCGCCTGATCGTCATTGCCGACAAGTCCAAGATGGTCGAAACGCTAGGCCGTTTCCCGCTGCCGATCGAGGTCAACAAATTCGGCCTGCGCGCCACCGAGATCGCCATTGGCGGCGCCGCCGCAAGCCTCGGCCTTTCCGGCCCGGTGACATTGAGGATGACGGCAGGCCAGCCTTTTGTTACAGACGGCGGCCACTTTATCCTCGATGCATCTTTTGGCCGCATTCCGGATACAAGAGCGCTTTCGAATGCTCTCTTCGCCATTCCGGGCGTCGTCGAGCACGGTCTATTCATCGGGCTGGCATCAACGGCCATCATCGCCGGCGGCGACGGTATCGAAACCGTCCATGCCGCCCGAAAACCAGGGAGTTCTACCGATCATGATGTTGCATAAGCGAGTTCGCCGCCTTTCGATGTTTCTGGCGGCCTCGGCCGTCATCGCGCTGTCCTCGCCGGTTTTTGCGCAGGATGTCAGCGATTCGCACCTGAAGGCGGCGCGCGCCGCGGTTGCCGCGATCCACGCCACGGACTCGTTCGACAACATCCTGCCGCAGGCCGCCTCGGCGCTCGAGGCGCAGCTCATCCAGAAGAACCCCGATATGCAGGAGCTGATCGGCAAGACCGTGACCGAGAAGGCGATCGCCATGGCTTCGCGGCGCGCCGACCTCGAGAAGGAGGCGGCACTTGCCTATGCCAAGGTCTTCTCGGAAAAGGAGCTCAACGACATCGCGGCCTTCTACAGCTCCGATTCCGGCAAGAAGCTGCTGGACAGCGGCCCCACGGTGACGCGTGACCTGGTGAAGGCCGCCGACATCTGGCAGAACGGCGTTGCCCGCGACCTCGCCCAGCAAGTCGGCGAAACGCTGGCTGCCGCCGCCAAGGCCGCGGCGCCGGCAGCACCTGCACCCGACACAGCGGCGCCCGCCGACGGCTCCGCCCCCGCCGACAATTCGGCTCCGGCCGATGGCTCGGCGCCTGCCGACGGCTCGGCTCCGGCGGACAATTCCGCGAACTGATCGGCCTGGATCAGGATGACGCTCGGTTGAAACGTCACCCTGATCCAGCTCTTTGCCGGAGCACGTTCTTTTCCGAGAACCGGTTCCCACTTTTCGGGACCATGCTCTAGCCGGCCAAGGCCGCTGGACCAGAAAGCCCGGCTTGTCCGGGCTTTTCTTTTGCCGCCCGGCAGCCTACCTCTGCCTCGACCATTTTAGTTCAGGAGCTCCGTCATGGCCGGTTACGACTACGATCTTTTTGTCATCGGCGGCGGCTCGGGCGGGGTCAGGGCGGCGCGGGTGGCGGCTGCGCTGGGCAAGCGCGTCGCCATCGCCGAGGAGTACCGCTTCGGCGGCACCTGCGTCATCCGCGGCTGCGTGCCGAAGAAGCTCTATGTCTATGCCTCGCAATTTCCCGAGCATTTCGCCGACGCCGCCGGCTATGGCTGGACGGTGCCGGAAGCGAGCTTCGACTGGCCGACGCTGGTCGCCAACAAGGACAAGGAGATCGCGCGGCTCGAGGCGATCTACAAGCGCAATGTCGAGGGCGCCGGCGGCGAGGCGTTTCATTCGCGCGCGGTGCTGGTCGATCCGCACAGTATCTATCTGCAGGCTGAGGATCGCACCGTCAGCGCCGACCAGATCCTGATCGCCACCGGCGGCCGGCCGGCGCCGCACCCGGCGCTCGCCGGCCATGAATATTGCATCTTCTCCAACGAGGCCTTCGACCTGAAGCAACTGCCGAAGGCGATCATGATCGAGGGCGGCGGCTACATCGCCGTCGAATTCGCCAACATCTTCCACGGTTTGGGTGTCGACACGACGCTGGTCTACCGCGGCAAGGAGATCCTGTCGCGTTTCGACATGGATCTGCGCCGCTCGTTGCACGAGACCATGGAGAAGAAAGGGATCAGGGTCCTTTGCCACTCCGTTTCGGAATGGGTACGCAAAGACACGCATGGCCGGCTGAACGTGGTGCTTTCCGGTGGCCAGACGCTGACGGTGGACCAGGTGATGCTCGCGATCGGGCGCATCCCCAACACGGAGAACATGGGGCTGGAAGGTGTCGGCGTGGAACTTGGCAGGACCGGAGCGATCGCCGTCGACGAGTATTCCCGCACCAACATCGACAACATCTGGGCGATCGGCGACGTCACCAATCGCGTGCAGCTGACGCCGGTGGCCATCCATGAGGCGATGTGCTTCGTCGAGACCGCCTTCAAGGGTAACCCGACCGCGCCGGACCACGACACCATCCCGACGGCGGTGTTCTCGCAGCCGGAGATCGGCACTGTCGGCCTGTCGGAAGACGAGGCGGTCAAGCGCTTCGCCGACATCGAAATCTATCGCGCTTCGTTCCGTCCGATGCGGCATACGCTGTCCGGCCGCGACGAGAAGATGCTGATCAAGCTGGTGGTCGACGGCTCATCGAGAAAAGTGATCGGCGCTCATATTCTGGGGCCGGATGCCGGCGAGATGGCGCAGTTGCTCGGCATTCCGATCAAAGCCGGGCTCACCAAGGACGACTTCGATCGCACCATGGCGGTGCACCCGACCGCGGCCGAGGAACTGGTCACCATGTACAAGCCGACCTACCGCGTGAAGAACGGCGAGCGGGTCTGATCGCGGCTAGAGCGTTTCACCGTTTCACGGAAACGGCGAACCGCTCTAACTCTTTGTTTTTACGCAATTCCGAACCGGAAAACCGCTCACACTTTTCCTGGAATTGCTCTAGCGGCAATGGCCGCTGGTATCGCCAGCGGCCACCATCGCATTTCTAGAGTAGCGTACCGCGCAGGATGACCAGCGCGACAGAGAAGTAGATCACCAGCCCGGTGACGTCGACCAGCGTGGCGACGAAGGGCGCCGAGGCGCTCGCCGGATCGAAGCCTATGCGCTTCAGCGCGAAGGGCAGCATCGAGCCGGACAGCGAGCCGAAGGTGACGATGCCGACCAGTGCGGCGCCCACCGTCGTGGCGATCAGCGGCCAATGCGGCCCATAGTCGTAGAAGCCCATATATTGCCAGAGCGCGATGCGGCAGATGCCGACCACGCCAAGCATGGCGCCGAGCACGAGGCCGGTGGGCAGTTCGCGCAACGCCACCCGCCACCAGTCGCGAAGACCGATCTCGCGCAGCGCCAGCGCGCGGATGACCAGCGAGGTCGCCTGCGAGCCGGAATTGCCGCCCGAGCTCATGATCAGCGGAATGAACAGGGTGAGCACGATCGCCTTTTCGAGCTCGCCCTCATAACTTTGCATTGCGTTGGCGGTCAGCATCTCTGAGATGAAGAGCGCGCACAGCCAGCCGCCGCGCTTCTGGATCATGGCGAGGAAGCTCATCTTCATATAGGGCTCGTCGAGCGCTTCCATGCCGCCGAAGCGATGCACGTCCTCCGTCGTCTCCTCGATCATAGCGTCGATGATGTCGTCGACGGTGACGATGCCGAGGATCTTGCCGTGGTCGACCACCGGCACGGCAAGCAGATCGTATTTGGAGATGGTCTGCGCCAGGTTTTCGCGATCGGTGAGCGGCGTCACCGTCACCGGCATGCGGTCCGGCGCCACCGACAGGATCGAATCCTCCGGATTGCCGGTGATCAGCCGGCGCAGCCCGGTCGAACGCAGCAGAAGCTGCGTGTCCGGGTCGACCACGTAGATGGCGTAGATCGTCTCGCGCGTGCGCTCGACCTTGCGGATGTAGTCGAGCGTGCGGACGACGGTCCAGTCCGAAGGCACGCTGACGAACTCCGTCGTCATGATCGAGGCGGCGCTGCCCTCTGGATATCCAAGGATCGAAAGCAGCGTGGCGCGCAGCGGCGCGGCAAGCGCGCCGAGCAGCTCCGAGCGGGCCGGCTCGTCCAGCTCGCGCAGGATGTCGGCGGCGCGGTCGACCGACATGGCGGTCAAGAGCTTGCTCGCCTTGGCGCGCGGCAGGTCCTCGACCAGTTCGGGCGCGCTTTCGAGTTCCGGCTGGTCGAAGATCTCGACCAGCCGCTCGAACGGCACGGCGCAAAGCAGCTCGATGGCTGTCTCGCGGGATTCGTGATTGAGCGCCTCGACAACGTCGGCGACGTGGTCGTTGGCAAGGACGCGGGCGACAGCGACCGCTTCGTCGTCCAATACGGGTGCGAATTCGTTCATGGCTCACTCCTTGCCGTCCGGCAGGACGTGAACCGTCAGGTCACGTCAAGCGGACGGCGTTTGCGTTCGACTGTGACTGTCGCCAGGCATGGCGCGTTGACCTTTCTGCTCGCCGGTTTCGGGGTTCAGAATTCTGCGAGCGGCCGCAACATAGGAGCGCTTTTTGCCATGTCAATCGGCAAGCGCGCGAAAATGGTCCATGCGAGGTCGGATCGCGAGACTGTGATCGGCAACAGCCCCGCCGTGCCGCGTCGGTCGCCGTCAAAGGCTTGGAATGGCTGCTATTTCTGCTTTATCCGGCGGAAGCGCAGCCATTTGTCCTCGGCCGGCCGCGGCGGCTGGGCGAGGATCGTCGTGAGCTCGCGCGGCAGGGCCGGAGCGAGCGGCTTCTTGGTGGCGACGCCGTCGGCGATCGACACCACGCTGTGGTAGAACTCCTCGCCACTGAGCGAGCGCGGCGGCACCGCCTCGTGCATGACGCTGATCACGGTGACATCGGGACAATTGTCCTTGATCGCCTGATGGAAGGCGATCTTGCCTTCGGGATCGAGCGCGCCGGTCGCCTCGTCGAGGAAGAGCAGCCCCGGCTGCTGCAGGATAATGCGGGCAACCACAAGCTTCTGCTTCTGGCCGCCGGACAGCACCTGATCCCAGATCTTGCCTTCGCGGCTTTCGTCGGCGAGGTGCTCTATGAAGTCGCCGAGGCCGGCCTTGTGCAAGGCTGCGGCCACCTGCATGTCGCCGTGGTCGTTTTCGGAGCCTGGCAGGCAGACCAGTTGCTTCAGCGAGACCTGCTGCAGCTTGACCTCCTGCGCGGCATAGAAGCTCGTCACACCTTCCGGGAACACGATGGTGCCGCGGCCGTAGGGCCACAGGCCGTTGATCGCCTTGATCAGCGAGGTCTTGCCGCAACCGGATTCGCCCTTGAGGAAGGTCCATTCGCCGGGGCGGAAGCGCAGGTTCGCGGCGCTGAGGAAAGGCGTTGCATCCTCGCCCTGATGCGCCAGTTCCAGCTTCTGGATGGTCAAGCCGAAGACGGGGTTCTGGCTGCCGTAGCTGAAGTCGGAGCGACCGGTCTGGCGGTAGAAGTCTTGCGGCTGTTGAACGCCTTCAATCGCAATGGCGAGCTCGGTCACGCGCTGGCTGTTGGCCCGCAGCGTTGCGATAGCCGGCATCACGTGAATGAACCAGGAGCACTGGCTGATCAGCTGGGCGACCATTTCGGAGCCGGTGATGTAGCCTTTGTAGTCCAATCGGTTGTGGATGAACGACACCAGGCCCGGTCCGTAGGCAACGATACGGGCGCCGATGAAACTGTAGATCAGCTCGAACGACGTGTAGCTGGTGTTGACGACATTGAGCCGCCCCCATGTTTTGTCGATATCGACATAGAGCTTGTCATGCATCGACTTTTGCACGCCTTCGCCATGCGAGGCGGCGACATGGAAGCTGCGGCGCAGGAACGTGATCAGTTCGCTACGGTAGCTGCCCTCTGCCTGCTGCATTCGGACATTGAGCCGCTCAAGCAGGCGTCCAAGCTTGACGGCGATCCAGGTGTTCAGCGGCACGTAAGTGGCCACGGCAACGAAAGCAAGCACCGCGGTGCCGTAACTGCCAAGGAACTCCAGGCCTTTGACCTCGACCGAGGACCCAATCAGGTTTTCGCCGATAAAATAAAGCGAAGTCGCCACACTCAATACGCCCATGGCGAGACCGATAGCGCCGCCGGTCATGTCCTTGATCGATTCCTGGATGCGCTGGTCGATATTATCCGGTGCGACGATACCGCCGGCCGGCGAACCGTGCTGGGCATGGAAATGCGTATGGTTGCCGTCGAGCAGGGCTTGGTTGAACTGGCTGTTCAGCCAGCCCCGCCATTTGCGGTGCAAGGTCGTTGAAACGAGAGTGCGCACGCCGGTGAAGCCTGCATCCTTCAACACAACCAGCACCACCAATATGCCGGCGTTGGTCAGGATTGTCTGCAACGGGTGGGTGTTGGCCGCATCGTGCAGGAAGGCTATCGAATTGCCTAACTCGCCCAACGCCATTGCAAACCAAACGCCGGCTTTGCTGGAGAGCGCCGTCAGCAGCGCGATGACGATAGTGAGCGTCCAGGCTTCCTTCCAGCGCTCAGACAGCCAGTAGGCTCGCATCAGCCCCCAGAAGGTACGCATCGACGATACCGGCGTCAGGGGCGAGGGCTTCGCGGCCTCGCTTGGCAGTTCTGCCGGTACTGTACGTCGCGGATTGTCGACCCGCATCACGATCCCGCCCAAACCTTTTTTAGTTTTGTTACACAGAGTAACACCAATTGATCATTTTCTATTAATTTTCATCCCCCCAATGTGAATCCGCCCACTTGCCGTGACATCAAGGCAACACGAAGCCTCCCGCCAAGGGGCATCTCGCGAGCTGGTTTCATGTTTTATTCCAGCAGGTTGTGCGAGATTGACACAGCGTCAGCCGACCTTCCCTTGGGGAAGCAAAAAACACGCCATTGTGAATAAAAAAGCGTGTCGCTCCGGCCGGAATGGCTACTGAGCGGCAACCGTGATACCTGAAAACTTGCCGTCGGTGAGCTCTTCCGGCTTGCCCGATTCGTCTTTTCCGGCAGCGACGAAATGGCCCGAAATGGTCTTGGTCGCGGCATCGTATTTGTCGATGGCGATCTCGCCATTCACGAAGTGGACATGGCCGACCATGGCGCCGGAATCGAGGATGTTGAAGTTGGCGCTGTTCGCGTGATTGCCGGTCTTGAGCGAATAACTGCCGACGAGGTCGTTCGGATCCTCGAGGGTCAGCATCGAATTGAAGGTCATCGTCGGCGAGCCTTGCTCGGTCCCCGATAGGTTCAGCATCGGCTTGCCGGCCATCTGCATCGTCTGGGCCAGGGTGAAGGACGCCATCCATGGCTTGCCGTCGAAGGTGGCCGACATGACGGCTTCCTCGGCGGACAGTTGCTGTAGAGGGAACGCCAAGGCGACGGCGCAAGATAACAGCAGCAGTGCGCGAAGTCTGACGGCCATATGCATCCCCCGATTGAACAGCCAAATCGCGATTATATTAGCTTGATGTCCTGTCCCAGGCGATTCACCAGATCGTGTCTGGCAGCCGCACGGGATTTGACAAGGCGGTCCCTCGGGCCGAACCTGCAACGGGTTTACATAAAGGGGGATGAAATGTCTGGACGCATGGCATCAGCCGCATTGATCGCCGTTTTCGCCTGGCTGCCGGCGGCATTTGCCGCCAATCAGACCGTTCCCGCCAGTGCGGAGGGCCAAATCGAGTTCAACACACCGTCCGGCAATATCGGTTGCATCTATACGCCAAAGGGCGGGACCAGCACCTATCAGCCGCAGGATGGCGGGCCGGAGATGTCCTGCTCACGCGTCGAGCCGAGCTATGTCACGGTGATATTGGGTCCGAAGGGCCCGGCGACCTTGATCAAGAATCCCGGCGAGCAAGGCTGCTGCAGCGACGTAACCAAGCTCGGCTATGGCAACAGCTGGAGCAAGGGACCTTTCAGTTGCCAGTCGTCGACGAAAGGATTGACCTGCAGCGGCAGCAACGGTCACGGCTTCTTCCTGAGCAAGGCGAAGACGACAGCAAAATAGTTATTTTCGTTGGAGCATGATCTTTTCCGAAAACCGGTTCCCACTTTTCGGGATCATGCTTCTAGCCCACCGTTTCCAGTTCACCGCGCGCCTTGGCCCGGGCGATCTGGCGGATGGCGTCGGCAAGCGCGTCGGGTTCCTGCGCGCCCATGACGGCGTATTTGCCTTCGAGCAGGAAGCAGGGGACGCCGGTGATGCCCATGCGCGAAGCGGTGGCGATCTCGTTGCGCACGGCCTCGACATCGGCGTCGGTCGGCAGCAGCGTCTCGACCACCGAGGCATCCATGCCGGCCTCGCGCGCCGCTTTAGTGAGCACCGCATGGTCGCCGAGATCGGCGCCTTGCTCGAAATACAGCTGGAACAGGCGGCGCACCAAAAGGTTCTGCACCTCCTCGCCCGCAGCACCCGCCCAGCGGATGACGCGGTGCGCATCAAGCGTGTTGGGCGCGACCTTGATGGCGTCGAAGGCGAAATGGATGCCTTCGGCCTCGCCGAGCGGTTCGATACGGGCGTGGGCCTGACGGATACGCTCTTCGCTGCCGAACTTGCCCAGCATGTATTCGCGGCGGTCCATACCGCCGGCCGGAACAGTCGGATCGAGCTGGAAGGGGCGCCAGCGTATCTGCACGTCGACATCGCCCACGGCGGCGATCGCACTATCCAATCGTTTCTGGCCGATGAAGCACCAGGGGCAGACGACATCAGATACAACATCGACGGTGATCGAGTTCTCGGCGCTCATGCTCGTCTCCTTCGTGATGGATTTGCGTCAGTTGGGCTTTCGCCACCAGGCCGGCAGCTGGTAGCCGAATATGGGGGTCTTTTGCGGATGTTCCAGATAGTTCCAGTAAGCGAGCCACTGCTGCGTGTTGAATTGCATCGGCACCATGTAGTTTCCGGAGATCAGCAACCGGTCCAGAACGCGCACCGCAGCAACGTAGTCTTCCTTGGTGCGGGCATTTAACATTGCGTCGATCGCAGCATCGACTGCCGGATCGGCGACACCGGCGAGATTGAATGAGCCTTCGGTTTTCGCCGCCACCGATCCCCAGCGCCCGACCTGCTCACTGCCTGGCGACAGCGAGTTGTTGAAACCGCTCGAACCGATGAGAACCTCGAAGTCGTAGCGCTGTTTGCGCGACTGGATCTGGTCGCCATCGAGCGTGCGGATGGTGACATCGATGCCGATCTTTTCCAGGGTGCGCTGGTAGACGGTTGCCAACCGCTCTTCGTCCTGCGACGCGGTCAGGATTTCGAAACTGAGAGGGTTTCCCTGCGGGTCGAGCATCTTGCCGTCCTGCACATGGTAGCCGGCCGCTTTGAGGAGCTCGAAAGCGGCTTTCAGAACCTTGCGATCCTGGCCGGAGCCGTCGGTGACCGGGGGGCGCCAGGTGCCGTCCATGACGTCCGGGGGCACGCGGCCGGGGTAGGGGGCCAGCAGCGCTTTCTCCCGACCGTCGGCAGGATGGCCGAGCGCTGAAAGCTCGGAATTCTGCCAGTAGCTCATGGTGCGGTTGAACTTGCCGCCGAACAGGTTCTTGTTCGCCCATTCGAAGTCGTAGAGCATGCCGAGCGCGCGCCGCACGACAGGGTTGGCGAACTTCGGCAGCCTGGTGTTGAACAGGAAGCCGTTCACGACAGGCGGAATGCCGGTGGTGAAATACTCCTCTTTCACCTCGCCTCTGCGGAAG
>FTCZ01004931.1_pt1 | contig 9959 bp, 9 predicted proteins | sample 1658871 | NCBI WGS metagenome assembly FTCZ01 (sample SAMEA3914864, study PRJEB12502) | metagenome | biome: forest; material: soil | place: USA | collected 2012-03-12 | depth 0.3 m
CCCTTCAACACGGACGGCGGCGGCTTGTGCAACAATCACCCGGGTAACCGCGGCGGCATGACGAAAGTCATCGAGGCTGTTCGGCAGCTCAGGGGTGAAGCCCATCCTGCCGTGCAGGTCCGCAACTGCGACCTTGCGCTTGCTCATGGCACAGGCGGCGCGCTGGCAACACGCCACGGCAGCGCCACCCTCATCCTCGAGAGGATCGCATGATGCTGACCAAAGAGCGGGTGATCGCTGACCCAGAGATCACCGACGAAAGTCGACGGTTCTGGGAAGATTCGACCCAGGAAAGACTTACGATCGGCAAATGCGACAACTGCGGTGAGGCATATTTCTATCCGCGTGCCCGCTGTCCGTTCTGTCTCTCGTCCAATACGCGTTTGGTGACTGCCTCGGGCGAAGCCCGCATATACAGCTATTCAGTCGTGCGCGCGCCGGTGCCGTTTGTGATCGCCCTGGTGACCCTCGCGGAAGGTCCCACCATCTTGTCCAACATAGTCAACTCCGACCCCGCCACCCTGGTCGTCGAGCAGCCGGTCAGCCTCACCTTCGTCGCGTCGCAAGGTGGTCAGAAGGTACCGGTCTTCGAACCGCTGGACGGAGCGCGCCAGTACAAGGAACAGCAATGAACGAAGCCTACATCGTGGCCGCAGGGCGAACCGCAGGCGGCAAAAAAGGGGGGTGGCTCAAGGACTGGCACCCTGCGGACCTTGGCGGCGCCATGATCGACGCACTGCTGGACCGCAGCAAGGCCGACCCGGGGGTTGTCGAGGACGTGATCTGGGGATGCGTCAGCCAGGTCGCCGAACAGGCGGCGAATATCGGTCGCCAGGTGGTGCTCGCGTCGCGCCTGCCAGAACATGTGCCCGGGGTCTCGATCGACCGTCAGTGCGGGTCGTCGCAGCAGGCGCTTCACTTCGCGGCGCAGGCGGTGATGGCGGGCACGATGGATGTGGTGATCGCAGGAGGCGTCGAAAGCATGACGCGGGTTCCCATGGGGCTGAACACGGTCTTTCCGACGCAGCACGGTTACGGTCACTACAAGGGGTCACGGGTGACCTCCCGATACCCCGGGATCACCTTCAGCCAGTTCGCGGGCGCCAACATGATGGTCGGCAAGTACGGCTTGACGAAGGAGGAGCTGGATCGCTTCTCGCTCGAAAGCCACCAACGGGCTGCTGAGGCTACTAGGCAGGGTCGGTTCAGAGACGAGATCATACCCGTCACGGTCATCGACTCGGAAGGCGGGGAGACGCTGCACACAAGCGACGAGGGCATGCGCTTCGATGCGAGCATCGAGGCCATCGCCGCGGTCAAGAAGATCGCCGAGGACGGGGAACTGACGGCAGCCAACGCGAGCCAGATCTGCGATGGCGCGTCGGGCGTATTGGTAGCGAACAGCGCCGGCCTGAAGAAGCTCGGCCGGGCACCACTGGCTAGAATCCATCAGATGACAGTGACCGGTGGTGACCCGGTCGTAATGCTCGAAACGCCGATCGCCGCGACCCGCACCGCGCTCGCGAGGGCGGGCATGCGGATGAGCGACATCGACCTCTACGAGGTGAACGAGGCCTTCGCGTCGGTTCCGCTCGCCTGGCTCAAGGAGCTCGACGCGGATCCCGGGCGGCTCAACGTCAACGGTGGCGCCATTGCGCTCGGCCATCCGCTCGGCGCATCGGGGACCAAATTGATGTCAACGCTGCTCTACGCGCTCAGAGCCCGTGAGGGTCGCTATGGCTTGCTCACCATGTGCGAAGGCGGCGGACTCGCAAACGTAACCATCGTCGAGCGGTTGTGAGATGGATTACGCGACGATCCGCTGCTCAGTAAGCGATCGCATCCTCACGATCGCGCTGAACCGGCCGGAGAAGCTCAATGCCTTCTCCAGCCAGATGATGCTGGACCTGATCAGCGCGATCGACCACGCAGACGCCGACGACGAGATTCGCGCGGTCATCATGACCGGCGAAGGGCGCGGCTTTTGCGCGGGCGCGGACCTCTCGGGCGGCAGCACAACCTTCGACTACCTCAATGCCTCTCATCGAGCTCACGATCCCGGCTCCCCACTGAAGACAGACGGAGAGATCGATTGGGGCCACGACGCCATCCGCGACTCCGCCGGCCGTGTGACCTTGCGGCTGTTCGAGTGCCTCAAGCCCGTGATCTGCGCTGTGAACGGGCCAGCGGTCGGAGCCGGAGCCACCATTCCACTTGCGGCCGACATCAGGATCGCATCGACGACAGCGAAGTTCGGGTACGTCTTCAGCCGCCGAGGCATCGTTGCGGAGGGCTGCTCCAGTTGGTTCCTGCCGCGCATCGTCGGCATCAGCCGAGCCTTGGAATGGTCACTGTCCGGCCGCCTATTCAACGCTGAGGAGGCGCTCGCCGCAGGTCTGGTGCGCTCCCTACACGAGCCGGGCGAGATCATGACAGCCGCGCGCAAGATCGCCCGGGACATCGTCGACAATGCGGCACCGGTGTCGACCGCACTGATCCGTCAGATGATGTGGAAGATGCTGGGTGCCGACCATCCCATGGAAGCCCACCGAATCGACAGCATGGGCGTATTCGCCCGCGGCCGCTCCGCCGATGCAGCGGAGGGAATAGCATCCTTCATGGACAAGCGCGGGGCCAACTTCACCGACGTAGTATCGGACGACATGCCCTCGTTCTTTCCGTGGTGGAGCGAACGAACTTTTCGATGAACCCGAGGCTGCCGCTAGGCACGCGTGAAGACGATCTCCGGCGAAGCGGTGGCCACTTTCGAAGTCTCCATAGCAGGAGATGGCAGGGAGCCGGCCGTTAGCAGCGCGGTCGGACTTGCAGTCGTTCCGAACGGCAGGTGCTTCGTTGCCGAGCCGGGCGGCCTGCAACGGCGCCGATCAGTGAAGAGACGCGCTGTCGCATAACAGGAGCGGAAGAGCATGGATCACGCGGATGTGGCAATCGTGGGGCAGGCCACAGCGGCGCGCAGGCTGCGATGACGCTCCGCCAACGCAAGTTCGCGGGCTCGATTCTTGTGATCGGCGAAGAGCCCGAAATCCCCTACGAGCGCCCGCCTCTCTCCAAGGAGTATTTCTCGGGCGAAAAGACGTTCGAGCGCATTCTCATCCGTCCCGCGCAGTTCTGGATCGATCGCAACGTCACGATGATGACCGGCACACGTGCCGTCGCGGTCGATCCCGCGGCGCAGAGTATAGCCCTCGAGGACGGGCGAACGATCGGCTATGGCGCGCTCGTCTGGGCGGCCGGGGGCCACGCGCGTCGGCTGACGTGCGAAGGTCCTGCTCTCGCCGGCGTCCACTCAGTGCGTACGCCGGCCGACGTCGACCGGATGATGGGCGAGCTCGAGGCGACGACGCGGGTGGTCGTGATCGGGGGCGGCTATATCGGACTCGAGGCGGCCGCCGTGCTCGCCAAGTTCGGCAAGCAGGTGACCGTGCTCGAGATGCAGGACCGCGTGCTCGCGCGCGTTGCGGGTATGGCACTGTCGCGCTTCTACGAGTCCGAGCATCGCACGCACGGTGTTGACGTGCGGCTAGACATCGCGGTGGAGTGCATCGAGGGCGAAGACAAGGTCACTGGTGTACGACTCAGCGACGGCAGCGTGCTGACGTGCGAGATGGTGATCGTCGGCATCGGCATCGTACCTGCGGTCGAGCCGCTGCTGGCCGCTGGCGCGCGCGGCGGCAACGGCGTCGCGGTCGACGAGCATTGCCGCACCTCGCTTCCGCATGTCTTCGCGATCGGCGACAGCGCTCTCCACACCAACGCGTTTGCCGAGCCGCTCCCCATCCGGCTCGAGTCTGTGCAGAACGCCAACGACATGGCGACCATCGTTGCCAAGGCGATCACCGGTGAGCCCGAGCCGTACCACGCCGTGCCTTGGTTCTGGTCCAACCAGTACGACCTCCGCCTGCAGACCGTCGGCCTGTCGGGTGGGCACGATCAGGAAGTGCTGCGCGGCGACCCCGCCATGCGCAGCTTCTCGATCGTCTATCTGAAGCAGGGCCGGGTGGTCGCTCTCGACTGTGTCAACGCCACCAAGGACTATGTTCAGGGCCGTGCACTTGTGGTGGGGGGCGTACGTATTCCGCCTGAGAAGCTCGCCGACACCAGCGTACCGCTAAAGGAGATGGCTGGCTAACCCACGCCCGCGATATGCAGCCGGAGCTGGCATATCGCGCACGCGCGCGCATGCACCTGAGACGCGCAACAGCCGCTTCAGGCACTCACGCCCGTCCCATCCGCTGCGATGCTCGCCTAACGGGCAGGGGAGGTCGCCGCCTCGGCCAACCACGCATTCATCGCGATTTCGACGGTGATCGGCAGTCTGTCGCGGGAGGCGGCGTCCTACGCAAGAGCCGACATCCACTGGATCAGGGCCATTACGTAAGCGGTACGCGTGGCGGTATCCGTGCCAGGGCAGATCTCCCACCGAGGCGGCGTCCGCGATCCAATTAGCAAGCGTCGGTTCGAATGCGTGCCTGATAGCCGCGAGGTGATGCTGTACGTCGGTAGCCACGTCCAAGATGATTGCTCCGGTGGCCAAGAGACAGCCCGGAGAGATACCCCGCTGGTGCAGGCGGCTCACGCCTGAAGACGTCTCGCATATCGATCCGGCGGCTGTGAGGCTGTGGCGGGGCGCTCAATCAGGACCGTCCCGCAGGGATCTCATCGAACGGAATGCCCTTGTCCGCCCGGATCTCCGCCGGGAGGCCGAGCACGCGTTCGGCGATGATGTTGCGGAGTATCTCGTCCGTGCCGCCTTCTATCCGCGTCCCCGCCGACCGCATCAACATGCCCTGGAAACGTGCTGTGTCTTCGGCTCCACGGCCATCGAGTGCGCCCAACTGTCCCTGCAGTTCGAGCGCATAGGTCGCGATCTCCTGCATCGTCGTTCCCGCAACAAGCTTGCCGATCGAATTCTCGGGCCCGGGCTGCTCTCCCTTGGAAAGGGCCGAGATCGCCCGGGCGGCGGTGTGCTTGAGTCCACTGGTCCTTGCGGCCCAGGAGGCGAGCTTCGATCGTACCGCCAGATCGTCCACAGCCCTCGATCCGTTCAATTCGAACCTGCTACAGAAGGCGAGCAGCTCCGCGAAGCCGGTCGGCATATTCGCCCCGATCGAGAGCCTCTCGTTCATCAGCGTCGTGAGCGAGACCGTCCAGCCCTGTCCAACCGCCCCCAGCCGCTGAGCGTCGGGAATCCGCACGTCGGTCAGAAACACCTCGTTGAAGCCTGAGCCACCGTCGATCTGCTTGATCGGGCGCAACGAGATCCCCGGCGAGCGCATGTCCAGGAAGAACATCGTGAGGCCAGCGTGCTTCGGGACCGACGGATCTGTGCGCGTGAGCAGTATGCCGAAGTCGGCGACATGAGCACGGCTGGTCCAGATCTTCTGGCCGTTGACAATCCAGTCTCCCGTCGGGTCGTCCCGCCTCGCCCGCGTCCGCAGTCCGGCAAGATCCGATCCGGCTGCCGGCTCAGAGAACAGCTGGCACCAGATCTCATCCCCCGACGCGAGCTCGGGGAGATAGCGCCGCCTTTGTTCCTCGCTGGCCCATTGCATTAGCGTGGGCCCGCACATCCCGTGACCGATGCCGAAGAGGCGGGACAGCAGCGCGTAGATCCCCTCTTCCTGTTGCCAGATGACCCGCTCGATGGGCGTCGCGCCCCGCCCCCCATATTCCCTGGGCCAATGAAGACAGGCCCAGCCCGCCTGCCGCTTGCGCCTCTGCCAGGCCTTCGACTCGGCGACGACGTCGCGGTTCGGCAGCTTCAGATCTCCGAATGGCGCAACGTTGAGCTCCCCACGGAGATGGTGCGGTGCGTTCGCATCGAGCCAGCTGCGCGCATCGCGCCGAAAGGCGGCCTCCGCCGGCGTGTCATCGAAATCCATGACATCCTCTTCCCTAGTTCGTCGCGTCACCGCTCAGGCGGCCAGCGGCGTCTTCAAATGTTCGATCAATCGATTCTCCCAGCGGGAGAGGCCTCCAAGATTGAGCGCGAGGAGGTTCGAGCGCCGGTAGTAGAGGTGGCAGTCGAATTCCCAGGTGAAACCCATGCCTCCGTGCACCTGGATGTTGTTCTTGGCGCAATGCTGGTACGCTTGGGTCGCGCTCACACGCGCTGCTGCTGCGGCAGCCGCCAAGTCCGGCGAGTCCGTCGAGAGTGCCCACGCGGCGTAATAGGCGTTGGAGCGCGCCAGGACCGTCGACACGTACATGTCGGCGAGCATGTGCTTGAGAGCCTGGAAGGATCCGATCTGACGACCGAAGGCTCGGCGCTCCAGCGCGTAATCGCGCGCCATCTCCAGTGTCCGGTCGGCACCGCCGATCTGCTCGAAGGCGAACAGCACGGCGGCGCGGTCGAGCACCCTCTCGACGAGTGGCCAGGAGTTGCCCTCGGTGCCCAGCGGCTCGGCGGCCGCGTTCTTGAAGGTTAGCCGCGCGTGGCCCCGGGTCGGGTCGATCGTCGAGACAGGCTCCCGATCCACTTCCGCCTGGGCCAACTCCACGAGGTACAGCGAGACGCCCGCGTCACTTCGCGCTGCGACGACCGCCACATCCGCGACCATACCGTCCGGAACTGGCAGCTTCTCGCCTGCAATCCGTCCGTGGACCACCGTTGCATGGATCCGGTCGGATGACACAGGCCCAGCGATTTCTGCCACCGCAAACGTGCCCACCGCCTCTCCCGAGGCAAGTTTGGGAAGCCAGCTGCTCTTCTGGGCTTCACTTCCCGCCGCAAGAATGAGTTCGGCTGCCAGGTAAATCGACGAAGACATCGGCACAGGCGCGAGCGACCGGCCGAGTTCCTCTGCGATGACGCAGAGCTCCAGATAGCCGAGTCCCAAGCCGCCATACTGGTCAGGGATGGCAGTCCCCGGGAGCCCCATCTCTGCGACGGACCGCCACAAGGAAGGGTCGTGTCCGCTTCCACCGTCCAGCACCGCTCGAACCACGTCGCGCGAGGATTGCTCCTCCAGAAACCGTCGCGCGTGGTCCTTCAAGGCCTTCTGATCGTCAGAAAAATCGAAGTCCATGGTTCCTCGCCTCACATTCCCGCCGACGCCTTCCCGGCACCGCCTGGGCTTGGTCTACCGAAAATTAGTTTGGTTAGGCAAGCCGAATTATCTTGCGTGGCATCACCCATCCATTTAGTTAGGGCAACTGAACTATTGACCCGGAAATGGAGTGGGAAACGCGATGGAGAGGCTTTGCGAAGGGCGCGTGGCTATCGTGACAGGTGCCGGCCGGGGCATTGGCCGCGAATATGCCCTTATGTTGGCCGAGCACGGCGCAAAGGTAGTGGTCAATGACCTCGGCGGCAGCTTGGACGGCACGGGGACGGACGGCTGGCCTGCGCAGCAGGTCGTCGAGGAAATCCGCTCGAAGGGCGGTGAAGCGGTCGCGGACGGCAACGACGTCAGTGACTGGGCTGGCGCCAAGGCCATGATCGACCGCGCGATCGACTCGTTCGGTCAGCTCGATGTCCTCGTCAACAACGCCGGCATTCTTCGGGACCGCATGTTGGCGAACATGGAGGAGGCAGAGTGGGACGCGGTCATCAAGGTGCATCTTAAGGGCACCTTCGCACCCACTCGCCATGCCGTTGCTTATTGGCGTGACCTCGCCAAGAGGACGCAGGCCCCGCTGAGTGCTCGCGTGATCAACACCAGCTCGGTGTCCGGGATTTATGGCAACATCGGCCAGACCAACTATGGCGCGGCGAAAGCGGCGATCGCGACGTTCAGCGTCATCGCGGCACGCGAGTTCGCCCGATATGGCATCACGGTCAACGCCATCGCCCCCATCGCCAATACGCGCCTGACCGAGAATCTGCGCGAATACACAGAAGAGGAGATCAGGCGCCGCGATCCCAAATGGATTGCACCTGCCGTCGTCTGGCTCGCCAGCAAGCACTCGAGTGACATCAATGGCCGCGTGATCGAAGCCGGCAACGGCATAGTGGCCGTCGCCGAGGGCTGGCACCGCGGCCCGACGATCCAGCAGATGGAAGATCCTGCCGCTCTCGGTCCCGAACTAAGCGAGATGGTTCGCCGCGCGCGTAAGAATGCGGGCATCGGCGCCAAGGGTTACCAGGATGAGTTGGACTGACGCCCAGGACGGCGGGCCCATTCGAACAGTATCCAATCGGGAGTCGTGAGTTGAGTGTCACACTGGACGAGCTGATGTCCATCAACGTCAAGGGCGCGCGCTTCGCCTACGGCGATCGTGAGGCCATGCTGTACGCGCTTGGAGTCGGGATGGGCCGGGATCCCCTCGACGAGAAGGAACTGGCCTTCGTGTCGGAACGTGGCAGCGGTCCACGCACCGTGGCCACCATGGCAACGGTTCTCACCCAGTTCAGTGCCCTGCGCACGAGCGGTATCGACTACTCCCAGGTGCTGCACGCCGAACAGCGTTTGACCATGCATCGGCCCCTGCCCCCGGCGGCGGAACTCATCGCCGACTATGGTGTGAGGGGCGTCATCGACAAGGGCGAAGCCAAGGGCATCTTCGTCTACACGGAGACGGCTGTGCGAGATGCGAGCGACAGCGAGCCACTGTTTACTGCGGGCGGCACGGTGATTGCCCGCGGAGACGGAGGCATTGGCAGCTCAGGCATCGCCCCTCCCTCCCCCGTTCGAATCCCCGATCGGCCGCCGGATCACGTCGTCGAGTTGGAGACCCGGCCCGACCAAGCGCTCCTCTACCGGCTGAACGGCGACCGCAATCCGCTGCACTCGGACCCTGAGATCGCGCTTACTGCGGGCTTCCCGAAGCCTATCCTGCACGGTCTCTGCACCTACGGAATAGCCTGCCGGGCCGTGCTTGCGGCCCTCTACGACTATGATCACCGGTGCATCGGGCGCTTCGACGTCCGCTTTTCCTCACCGGTCTTCCCAGGCGAAACGATCGCGACCGAAATCTGGGCCGTCGACGGCGGAGCCTTGTTTCGCTGCCGCGTTCGCGAGCGGGATCTCGTCGCGATCGACAACGGCATTTGCACCTTCGTGACGCCGCCTTAAGCGGTCATCTTCCCTGAGGCAGTGCGGAAGCGACCATGACAAAGGACACCAGTAGTCGGCACAAAACAACGCTGTTCGCGCCAGTCCGCGCGATCACGGCCATCGCGCGCGAGTTCGACAAGGTCGCGCGTGATGAAGACGTCAGCATCGTGCAATACCGGCTCCTCCTCTTTCTTGAGGACGGTCCGCGTCGTGCCGGCGAGATCGCGGCTACAAACCTGGTCACGAAGGCGACCATCTCCGGCCACATCGCCACTCTTCGCCAGAGGGGCTGGATAAGCGTCGAACTGGAGCCCTTCGACAGGCGCGTGACACGCATCGTTCTCACCGACACCGGTCGTGAGGCTATGGAGAAGCTGGAGGCGAAGTTGCTCGAGTGCCTGCGCGGCGTCATCGAGGAAAAGGATCGCGAACGGATCTTGCACGGATTGAGTGAGGTCTATTGGGCACTTTCGGCCACCCGCGATAGCCGCTTTCGTGATCTCGAATCGCCTGACTACCAATTTCTTCCGCCTTCTGGCGGACAATAGGAGCACAGGAATGGCCGCCGTGGAAACAAAGCCGATTATCTCTCAACTCAAGTTGCCTGAAAAAGGAGAGCCTTATCTGGAAGGATGGCGCTGCGAGTCCTGCAAAACGGTCTACGTCGACGCTCGCGAGAACTGCAGCCATTGTCTGGAGCGCGGGCGCATGACGGCCATTCCGCTGAGCAACACCGGCAAGGTCTACAACTGGACGATCGTCTACCGGAACTTTCCCTCGGTCGAAGTGCCCTTCACCTCAGTGATCGTTGATCTCGACGGCGGCGGCACGATCAAAGGAAATCTGATCGACATCGATCCCAAGCCTGAGAACATCCAGTTCGACATGCCGGTCAAGACAGTCTTTCGTCCGGTTGCTCAGACCGACGAAAAGAACAAC
>FTCZ01001171.1_pt1 | contig 9958 bp, 17 predicted proteins | sample 1658871 | NCBI WGS metagenome assembly FTCZ01 (sample SAMEA3914864, study PRJEB12502) | metagenome | biome: forest; material: soil | place: USA | collected 2012-03-12 | depth 0.3 m
AACATGCTGATGCCGGCGGGCCCGCAAAGCGGCTCGGCCTCGACCAACTATCCGCGCGGCATCGAGACCGGCGTCGACTGGTGCACCGGCCTGCTCGAGCATGTCTGGGCCAAGGGCTACACGAAGATCGAGGCGACGGAAGCGGCGGAGAAGCGCTGGACCGACCACGTCGTCAACATGTACGCCATGATGCTGATGCGGAAGGCCAAGTCGTGGTTCACCGGCTACAACTCGAACGTGCCCGGCCACGAGCAGGGCACCATCCGCTATCTCGTCTACAACGGCGGCGCGCCCAAGTACGTGAACGCGATCAACGCGGTCGCCGCGAACGGCTATGAGGGCGTCGTGCTCGGCGCCGATCGCGCCGCGCCGCCGGCCGGCGGTTCGGCTATGAGCAGGCCTGGCCCTTGAGCGGCTCGCGCAGCTTCCAGCAGATCACTTCGCCGTCGCGCGCGCGCGCGGCATTGCAATAGGTGAGCTCCTTGCCCTTCTGCAGCCACAGGCCGCCGGGCACCGCCGCGGCGACGGTGTAGCCCGCGACGATGAGGCCCGCGGCGGACGCGTTGGCCATGTCCTCGTATTGCGAGACGCAGGTGGCGGCGGCAGCGGGGGCGGGCGCCTGGGCGAAAGCGGCGCACGGTACGAACCACGGTACGAATGACGCGAACGCGAGGGCGACGGCGGTCTTCATGGTCTGATCCTTCGATGAAAGAAAACAGCGTGCAGTCATGCGTATGCGCATATATTGCACTTACACTGCCATTTCACCAGGGATGAAATCCGTCGCAGAGACTATGCAAAGGCCGGCTCCTAGCCGCCGAATGGCGCTGCGGTGTCGCCCCACCCTATAGTCGGCTAGATATAGCGCTCCGTTCCCCAGCGAAGGAGCCGTGCCATGAGGATCAGCGCCAGGAACCGCCTCAAGGGAAAGATCGTCGAAGTGAAGAAGGGCGCCACGACCGCCCATGTCCGCATCGACGTCAACGGCACCATCGTCACCGCCTCGATCACCAACGAAGCTGTCGACGAGCTGGGCCTCAAGGTCGGGCAGCAGGCCTATGCCATCGTCAAGGCCTCCGACGTGATGGTCGGGCTGGACGATTGATCGCCGGAGCCGAGCATCGATGGTCCGATTGAACGAGATCCGGCCGGGCGAACGCGCCGTCGACCTGCCGGCGGCGAGCGACGCCGAAGTCTATTTCATCGGGCGCATCCGCACGCCCTGGACGTCGCGGCTCGAGACGCCGCGGCAGGGCCGGCTCGACGGGCCGACCTGCCGCATCGAGCTGGCAGCACCATGGGACGCTGGGCTCGACAGCATCGCGGAGTTCGAGCGCCTCGAGGTGCTCTACTGGCTCCATGAATCGCGGCGCGACCTAGTGCAGCAAAGCCCGCGCAACGACGGCATCGGCCGCGGCGTGTTCTCGCTGCGCACGCCGGTGCGGCCCAATCCCATCGGCACGTCGATCGTGAAGCTCGAGAAGATCGAGGGAGCAGTGCTGTTCGTGCGCGGCCTCGATTGCCTCGACAACACGCCGCTGGTCGATCTCAAGCCGGATCGCACCCTGTTCGAGCCGCTCGCGCCGCCGCAGGCCGGCGATTTCCAGGTGGGGGACAAATGAGCCTTTTGAAGTGCAGTCTGCCGTCGCCGATGCCGTGCGCACCGATGCGGGCGGGAGAAGATCATCGCCGGCAAGCGCATGCTGATCGCCGGATCGCGCTCGGCGGACGCTTGTAGACCTCCGCGAACACCGTGTTGAAACGGCGCAGGCTGGAGAAGCCGGCGCGCAAGGCTATTTCCGTCATCGGCAGGCGCGTGGCGTCGAGCAGGCGCTTGGCGCGCTGCACGCGCACGGTGCGCGCCACCTGCAGCGGCGTGGCGCCGATGTGGCGCTGGAAGAGACGGTCGAGGTGGCGCGGGCCAATGCCCAGACGTTCTGCCAGCGCGTCGACGCCGGCACGATCGAGCGCGCCGCCGTGGATCAGCCGCATGGCGCGGTGGACGGTGGCGCGCGAGCCCTGCCAGGCCGGCGAGAACGGCGCGCTCTCGGGCCGGCAGCGCAGGCACGGGCGGAAGCCGGCGGCTTCGGCGGCGGCGGCCGTGAGATAGAAGCCGACATTCTTGCCCTTAGCCGGACGAACCGGACAAACGGGCCGGCAGTAGATGCGCGTGGTGCGCACGCCGGTGAAGAAGCGCCCGTCGTATTTGCGGTCACGCCTGACGCGCGCGCGCTCGCACTCGCGCGGGTCGAGTGCGGCGTTGAAGGGCGCGACGATGGAGTCTGAATCCGGCGAGCCCGTTTTCATGCCTCATAGTACGTCGCGGGTCATGGCGATCAACCCCCTCGACAATCCGGTCTGGCACGCGCTTGCCGGACCGCACCGCGCCCATGCCGTGGGCCGCGGATTGGCGCTGCATTATCCGCGCGACATGGCTCCGTTCTCGGCGATCGCCGAACCCAGTGCGCAAGCCTATACCGACCTCGCCGCCGATCTTCCTTCGCACACGGAGGCCCGCCTGTTCAGGCCGAGCGAGGAGCCGCTGCCGCCGGGCTGGGAGCAGCTCGATGCCTTTCCCATGCTGCAGATGATCGCCGCGGATGCGCCGCCGCCGGACGCCTCTCCCGTGGTGCTTCTGTCCGAAGCCGACGGACCCGCGATGAGGGAACTCGTGGCGGCGGCCAAGCCCGGCCCGTTCGGGCCACGCACGCCGGCGCTCGGCCGCTATCTCGGCGTCCGGCACGATGGCCGCTGGTCGCCATGGCGGGCGAGCGCCTGCGGCTGCCGGGCCATGTCGAGCTGAGCGCCATCTGCGTCCATCCCGACGCGCAGGGGCGTGGCCATGGCGCGACGCTCACGCGCGCGCTGATGCGGTTGGCGTCCGAAGGAGGCGAGGTGCCTTTCCTGCACATGCGGCCGGACAATGCCGCGGCGGTCGGCCTCTATCGCAAGCTGGGATTCGAGGTCCCGCGCGAGCTGATGGTGCTGTGGCGCCGGCTGCGGTGAGCGAGGTGTCGAAGCGCGACAGTTGGCGGATCGTCTGGATCGCCTTCCTGGTCGCGGTCTTCGGCTGGGGCATCGGCGTGTTCGCTTTCGCCCCGGCCGTGTTCGGCTGGCTGCACGACCTGACGTCGAGCTACGTCGCGGCATTCCTGCTGGCCGCCGCCGCTCAAATCATGGCTGCCTGTGTTCTCGCGTGGGATCGCCGTTTCCGCTGAAGCCAACGCGATGTGGCCGCCAGGTCACACTCGGCGAATGTTAGATTTCAGACGCGCCATCCCGCTTGCCTCGCCGCACGGCTTTTTTAAAATTGGCGTGCTGGGGGAGACACCTCTGTTCGACATCGAACTCAACGACGCGCGCCAGGTTGTTCTCATCCGCTTTCGGGGAGAACTGTCCGAGCGCGACTTTGCCGGCCTGGATGCCATCGGCGGCACGATGAAGGCTGGCGATCGATTCGACTGCATCTTCGACCTGTCCCAGGTCGAGAAGGTCGAACTGGCCGCCGAATTCATTTCCAAACGCGGGGAGCTGCCGCAGGTCTTCACGGACCGGCACCGCATCTACGTCGTGCCGCAGGAGGATATAAAACTGCTGGTGCGCCTGTACGCCGCCTACCAGAGCGCGAAGGGCTGGCGGCCACCGGTCGTCGTCGGGAAGCTCGAGCAGGCGTTCGAGATGCTGGGCGTCGTATCTTCCGACTTCCATGCGGTGCCGCCGCTGCGTTAGCGCGCGCCTCGACGATAATTGCATCGGCCATCGATCGTCGTCGCAAGCTGGACGTAAGGGAATGCTGGTAGATAAAGGGCTCGCTTGGGGGGACTTTCGATGACTCGTAGGATTGCTGCCGCCGCGGCGCTGGTGCTCGGCCTGATGCTTTGCCTCGGCGCGCCCGTCCTGGCGGCCGACGCGCCCAACGACAACGAGCAGGAAATATTGGTCAAGGCGACGTTGATGACCTTCAACGACGCGAACCTGACCGGCAACTACACCATCCTGCATGCCAAGGCGGCGAAGCCGTTCCGCGATCAGATCAGCCCCGAGAAGCTGGCCGATTCCTTCAAGGCCTTCCGCGACAAGAAGGTCAACCTGGCGAGCATCGTTGCCGACGACATCGATTCCGCCAAGGATCCGAAGATCGACAGCGACGGCGTCCTGCACCTGCAGGGGCGCTTCAAGGACGACGACAAGAAGATCCGCTACGACCTCAAGTTCCTCCACGAGGCCGGCGCCTGGAAGCTGGTCGGGATCAACGTGAAATACAAAGAGGACTAGAGCGCGGGGAGCAGGGGCCAAGGGCCGCATTGGTGCGCCGGCAATAAGCGGACAGCGGCGAATTCCAATCATGGACGCCCTGGCGGCGAACGACCTAATCGCACGTGCCGGAGGCGTGATGAGCGGCGGCACTCGCATCGCTGGTCTCTGGAGCGATGCGTTCAGATGTCACCGTGCCGCTCATCGAACCGTCGCTGGGCTTCGTCGACCTGATCAATATGCTCACAAGCCCATTGGCCGAGCGCGAGGACAGGCTTGCTGAGAGACCGTCCCAGTCCGGTGAGCGCATATTCCACCTGGGGCGGACTGGTCGGCATGATGGTGCGCGTGACGAGCCCGTCGCGCTCCAATCCCCGCAGGGTCCGCGTCAGCATCTGTTGCGAAATGCCCGCGATTCCTCGCTTGATCACGTTAAATCGGCGCGGTCCGTCCTGAATATAGACGATAACCATGACGCTCCACTTGTCTCCGACGCGGGTCAGCACGCGGCCAACGCGCCGGTTATCGGCCAGCACCCGCCGTGCTTTGTCAGTCATCTTCATGTGACCAAGTCTCAACTTTCTGCGTTCTTGAAGCCATCATTCTGGGTCGCATATTCATCCCTAGTCAAAATAGTTGACTAGGGAAGGATCGAGATGATTGTCGTTGTAACCGGAGCCAGCCGCGGGGCTGGGAAAGGCATTGCGATCGCCCTAGGGGCTGCCGGCGCCACCGTCTACGTCACAGGCCGGAGCACTTCCGACAGCGACACGCAATGGGGCGGCACCATTCATGAGACGGCCGAACTGGTGACAAAAGCCGGGGGCAAAGGTGTCGCTGTGGCGGTCGACCATGCTGACGACGCTGCCGTCGCGGCCTTTTTTGATCGGATCGCAAAGGAGCATGGACGGCTCGATATTCTCGTCAATAACGCGGTCAAAGCGGTCGCGGTGACCGACCCAGGCGGGTTCTGGGAAAAGCCGCTCGAGGCAGGCGATCTGATCACAGTTGGACTGCGCTCGCATTATGTCGCCAGTTACCATGCGGCGCCGCTGTTGATCGCCAACGGCAGAGGCCTGATCGCCAGTACGGGCCACTATGGCGCGGTCTGCTATTTTCACGGTCCGGCCTATGGCGCGCAGAAAGCGGGAGCGGACAAGATGGCGGCCGACATGGCCAAGGAGCTTCGGCCGCGCAACGTCGCTGCGGTGTCGATCTGGATGGGCGGCCTCGATACAGAGCGCGCACGCGCCTATCTCGCGACGCTTCCTGAAGACCAGCGGTGGACGCAGAAACGCGAGTCGCCGCAGTTTACCGGCCGCGTCCTTGCCGCGCTTTATGCATCCGAAAGGAGGATGGAGCTCTCGGGGCGGGCCTTAATCGGCGCGGAGCTTGGGGCTCTGCTCGGGGTCACCGACATTGACGGCAGCCAGCCGGTTTCCCATCGCTATGCGTTGGGCGGCCCTCCGGAATTGCACCGGTCTCTGTTGGGCTGAAGGGGCGAGTCGAAGCGAACCGACGGCGGACGCGCGGACGGCGGTCTTGCTGACGCCGGCCGTGCGCATGATCTCCACGGTGCCTAGCCCGTCGGCGGTCCCCAGCACGATCCGGGCGCGCCAAACATCTTCTGCAGGCTGTTGTGGTCATCAACGATCGCCTGCAGGCGCTTGCGATCGGTCGGGCTCAGGTGGACGGTGACGCCGGTACGCATCCTGCAGATTCGCTCGACGCAACGCCGCCGGGAATCCCAGCCCGGACTCCTTATGTCAATCCACTAGCTGCGGCGAACGTAGCCCTTGCGGTCCATGCACTGATCGTAGAACTCGATTTCCGACCGGAAGCGCTGATCGTCCGGAACGGGATGACCGGGATCGCCCTGGCGCAGCTGGTCCGGGTAACGAAGTCCCGCCATGCGCCGGGATTCGGTGCGGCAGTACGATATGTCGCCCGCCAGAGGCAGTGCGCCATTTTCCTTCCGCGCCCAACCGGTCTCGGTCTGCGCACACCCTGCGAGCAGCAGAACGACGAGGCAGGTTCGGGTCAGGATCATCCGCGTTCGCATGAGGGGCTCCCAAGACGTCTGTCTGCCTGCGTGTTGAACCGTCGCTTGAAAAGAACCCCCATGATTGGCTCTCGTCGCGTTCGACCGGTACCCGCGCGGATACTCACGTTGGCGGTCTAATCTTCCTTGCGCCAGCTTCCCAGGAGAAAGACCCGCCGCTGCCTTCGGTTTGGCCCGGCTTGGGCATGCACGTCCGACAAATCAACTGCCCTGCGGTCCAGCAACCGCTTGGCTACCGCTCCGAGCACCAGGAACGACCCGAAGAAGATGAGAGCCACAATAAACGCGTGCATTGTGTGCCTCCTAAGGCTGCGGCTGGGCGCAGGGTGGCGTGGGGAGTCATGCTCCGCTTCGTTTGAGATGAATTCAAGGGGTCACAGCGCGTCCGCCCCGCGCTGTGAAGCGCCGGGCAGATGCATCGGGGCAGAAGAAGGTGAAATTGCCTCGGAAAGTATCATGGCGAGTTACGCAATTATGTCTTGACATTGAATGCGATATACGCAATATTGTCGCCATGTCACGCATCCGAACCATCCAACCGACCTTCCCCAAATCCCGCAGCATGGGCCGCGTCAGCCGCGACGCCCGTCTGCTCTTTATCCAGCTCTGGCTTGTCGCAGACGATGCCGGCCGGCTGCGCTTCGACCATGAGACACTGGTCGAAGACCTCTATCCAGAAGACCCCGACGCCTCGACGTTCCTCGCGACCTGGCTCAGTGAGCTGGAACGCGAAAAGTGCATCGAGCGCTATCAGGTCAACGATGGGGCTTTCATTCGCATCGTGAAGTGGCGCAAGCACCAGACCATCCAGCATCCGAGCGCGAGCCATTTGCCCAGCGTTCGTCATGAAGTTCATGAAGCTCATGAAGAATCGCGCCGGAGGCCGGTAGCGTCGACATCGAGACGCGATCCTCATGAGAAGCGAGAATGGACGACGGACACGCTGATCGAAGCGGCCGAGACGATCTATGACGACGCGCGCGAGCGCGGCTCCAGTGCGCAAGCGATCCAGGCGGTGAAGCTGATCGGCCAGACGAAAGGTCTGCTCGGCGGCAAGAAGGAGAAGCCCAAGCCCAAGAGCCCTCCGCTCAGCGAGATCGTGCCCTGATGGAATACGATCTCACCCGCACCGGCGCCTGGAAGGACTCACCCGCGCGCTTCGTGCGCGAGATGTTCGCCGTCACGCCTGATCCCTGGCAGGAGGAATTGCTGGAAGCCTTCCCGCGCCACCAGCGCATCGCCATGAAGGCCTGCAAGGGGCCGGGCAAGACGGCGGTCGAGGCGTGGCTCGCCTGGAACTTCCTGATGACGCGGCGCGACGCCAAGATCGCCGCGACCTCGATCACTTCCGGCAATCTCGCCGACAATCTGTGGGCGGAAATGTCGAAGTGGCAGCAGCGCTCGGCCTACCTGCGCGAGCACTTCGCGTGGAGCAAGACGCGCATCTTCGCCAAGGACCATCCCGAAACCTGGTGGATGTCGGCGCGCACCTGGAACCGCTCGGCCGACAGGGCGCAGCAGGGCAACACGCTGGCCGGCCTGCATGCCGACAACATCATGTTCATCCTCGACGAGTCAGGCGGCATTCCCGACGCCGTGATGGCCACCGCCGAGGCGGCACTTTCGTCCTGCGTCGAGGGCCATATCGTCCAGGCCGGCAATCCCACGCATCTCGAAGGCCCGCTCTATCGTGCCTGCACGTCGGAGCGGCGGCTGTGGCACGTGGTCGAGATCACCGCCGATCCCGACGATCCCAAGCGCTCGACCCGCGTGAAGAAGGAATGGGCGCGCGACCAGATCGAGAAATACGGCCGCGACAATCCCTGGGTTCTGGTGAACGTGTTCGGCAAGTTCCCGCCGGGCTCGCTCAACACCCTGATCGGTCCAGACGAGTGCGCCGAGGCGATCAAGCGGCATTACCGGCCGGAGGATTACGCCAATGCGGCCAGGGTGCTGGGCGTCGACGTGGCGCGCTTCGGCGACGATGCCTCGGTGATCTTCCCGCGCCAGGGGATGGCGGCCTTCGCGCCGATCAAGTATCGCAACCTCGACGGCGTGCAGGGCGCGGGCGCCGTCGCCCGCAAGATGGGTGACTGGAAGGCCGACGCGGTGTTCATCGACGACACCGGCGGCTGGGGCGCCTCGTGGATCGACAATTTGCGGCTGCTCGGCCATGCGCCCATCGCGATCGGCTTTGCCGCGCGGCCCAACGATCCGCGCTACGAGAACAAGCGCAGCGAGATGTATTTCGAGGCGATCGACTGGATCCGCCGCGGCGGCGCGCTGCCCGAGTGTCCCGAGCTGGTCGCGGCGCTGTCGCAAACAACATACTCATTTCGCGGCGATCGCCTGCTGCTCGAGCCCAAGGAGCAGCTGAAGCAGCGGCTGGGCTATTCGCCGGACGAGGGCGACGCCTTCGCGCTCACCTTCGCCCAGCCCGTGGCGGCGCGGCCGGTCTATTACAACATGACGGACGAGCTCTATCACCGGACGATGCAGGCCCGCCGCCGCGGCAAGCCGGGCATGTGCATCACCGAATACGATCCGCTCGAGTATGATTGAGACCGTGGCGGAAGTCCGGTAACGATCCGCATGGCAATCAAGGTCATCACGTTCGACTTCTACGGCACCTTGGTGCAGTGGCATGAGGCGGTCGAGGCGGGCTTCGCGGAGATCCTGCGGCACCACAAGCGCTTCGACGCGCCCCGGCAGATCGCCTCGATGCTGCACGACTTCCACACCGAGGGGCGCCGGCTGCGTGACACGCCGCCGTGGCGGCCCTATCGCGAGGTGCTGAGCGAGAGCATCGGCTTTGCGATGGAGAAGGCGGGGCTGAAGCCTGGTCCGGGCGACATCGAGGGCATGATCGCGCGCCTGTCGAACATCCCCGCGCATCCCGAGGTACCGGCGGCGCTGGCCGAACTCAAGAAGACGTACCGCCTGGCGGCGATCTCGAACACCGACGACGACCTGATCGCGGGCAGCGTGCCCAATCTCGGTGTTCCGCTCGATGCCGTGATCACCGCGCAGCAGGCGCAAGCCTACAAGCCCGACCCGCGGCTGTTTCGCCATGCGCACAAGGTGCTGGGCGTCGAGCTGCACGAGGTGGTGCATGTGGCGATGAGCCAGGCGCTCGACATGGCGGTGTGCAAGGCGCTCGGCATCCGCGCCGTCTGGGTCGATCGCGGACGCGAGAAGGCGGTGGCGTCTTACAGGCCCTATGCGGAAGTGAAGAGCCTCACGGACGTGGCGCGGCTGCTCTAGCGCGAGCGCTGTGGCGAAGAGGCGGCGAAGCGCTATGATCGCGCCCGAAAAACATCCTGGAGGAACTGCCTTATGACTGCCCCCGAGCGCCTGCGTGCCCATCTGAAAGAACCCGGTCTCGTCGTGATGCCGGCGGTGTGGGATGGGCTCACCGCCAAGCTGACGGCGGCTGCGGGCTTCAAGACGGCCTTCCTCTCGGGCTCTTGCGTGGCGGCGAGCCGCCTGGGCGGTCCGGATCTCGATCTCATCTCGTTCGGCGAGATGTTCGACTCCTTCAACATGGTCCATGCCGCGGCGCCCGACCTGCTGGTGCTGGCCGACGGCGACCATGGCTACGGCAATGCGATGAACGTCCAGCGCACCGTGCGGGCCTACGGC
>FTCZ01006099.1_pt1 | contig 9928 bp, 9 predicted proteins | sample 1658871 | NCBI WGS metagenome assembly FTCZ01 (sample SAMEA3914864, study PRJEB12502) | metagenome | biome: forest; material: soil | place: USA | collected 2012-03-12 | depth 0.3 m
ACAGGACCCAACCCTGATGGAGCTATTTCACCCTGAACTGCAATTTTACTATCCAAAGTTCGGAATTGGCCATGGCCCTCAGGCAGTACTCGACATGGTGTCGGGTTTCATCGGGGAACTTGAGTCGATCGAGCATGATTACAGCAACTATCTGTTCGTGGCTCGGCACCCTTTTGTCGTGGTCGAAGGTACAGCCCGCGGACGGATGAAAGGCAAGGACTGGGAAGGCGGCAAGACCTCGAGCGGCCGTTTCTGCAACATGTTCGAGATCCGCGACGGATTGATTGTGCGGTGTCATGTCTATCTCGACCCGGATTATCTCGGCGAAGACGAACCGCGCTTTCGGTGGGGGCGCGACGGTCGGGAGTGGTGATCCGACACCGGTGGCCTGCCTCGCTCCGCTCCGCACCGAGCCACCCGGTCGCCGCCATGATCCCGCAGCAGAGCGGAGCGGACGGGAGCAACATGGCGGACTGGTCCGAACGCCTCGGACCGTCCTGCGCAACGGGAGCTGCCGCCGGATGATAGGACTGCTGCGAGCGGGCCCGACTTAGAGGGCACGAACGCCGCGACGGCGGGCGGCGGATCGCACGAATTTCTACCGATCAATGAGCAGGTCAAAAGAACCAGGAGAGTGGAGATGGCGAGACTGGCGAACAAGGTTGCGATCATCACCGGCGCGGCAAGCGGCCAGGGTGCCGCGGAGGCACGGCTTTTCGCGGCTGAAGGTGCGCGTGTGGTCGTGACTGACGTCAATGAGAAGACGGCCCAGGCCGTCGCGAAGGAAATCGGCGCGAATGCCATTGCGGTCAAGCTCGACGTAACCGACGAAGCCGGTTGGAAAAAGGTGGTCGAGGCAACCCTCGCCGCTTTCGGCAGGATCGATATCCTCGTCAACAATGCCGGCGTCTACAAGCCCAGGCCGATCCAGCAGACCGACCGTGCACTCATGGACCTGCACTACAATGTGAATGTCGTTGGGACCTTCCTCGGCATGCAGGCCGTGCGCGAAGTGATGCGCGACGGCGGGGGCGGCGCGATCGTCAATATCGCCTCGGGCGCCGGCACCAGGGGCTTCCCCGGCATGCTTGCTTATTCGGGCTCGAAGTTCATGGTGCGAGGGATCAGCCGCTGCGCCGCAATCGACCTTGCCGCCGACAAGATTCGGGTCAACCTCATCCTCCCCGGCATCATCGACACTCCGATGCTCGCAGAGAACCCGCCGGAAGTGCTTGCGGCCTTCCCGACCATGTCGCCGGCCCAGCGCCTCGGCACCGTCGAGGAGATCGCGGAAGCCGTGCTTTTCCTCGCTTCCGATGCTGCGTCCTACGTCATGGGTGCCGAGTTGTCGGTCTGTGGCGGGCTGATGGCCTGAATGAAGGGCGGGTCCGTACCTGCTCTTTCGGCGCCCCTCGCCGCCTTCGGAATGGTTCAGGTGAAGTCGACCGTCGTTCCTCACTCGCAATTGATCTTTACGTGCGTACAGTTTATTGTCGACTCATGTTGGACGCCTGCTCCTCGAAGGCAGGTGCGACGGAGAGGACGTGCCGCGCGCATGGCAGGCCATGCCCCACGCTCTTCGTCGATAAGAGCATCGATCAAGACAACGACACGAAGTCAAATCGATAATAGTTCCCTGAATAGCGGAACGGTTCGCTCTCCAGGGACGCGTTGTAAGGAAAGGCATGACATGAGCGAAGCGGCGACCTATCAATATTATGCAGGTGGCGAATGGCGGGACGCGTCCGAGGGGGCCACCTTCGACGTTCACGAGCCCTACAGCCGCAAACTCATGCATCGCATTGCGGCGTGCGGCCCCGCGGAGACGCGGATCGCGATCGACGCGGCCGCGCGGGCGTTCCCCATATGGTCGGCCATGACGCCGGCCGAAAAGGCGGCCTTGTTCTTCAAGGCGGCGGCCATCGTGCGCAGCCGAAGCGGCGAGATCGCGGACCTTCTTTCGCGCGAGACCGGCAGCACGATCTCCTTCTCGGCCTTCCAGCAACATCTCGTCGTTGAAACGCTCGAGGCGGCGGCGGGCTGGGTCTACCATGCGCGCGGCGAGGTCTTCCCGACCAACATGCCCGGCCGCCATTCGTTCAGCGTCCGCCGCCCGCTTGGCGTCGTGGCGAGCTTCACCCCCTGGAACGGCGCCAACATCCTGTCTTGGCGCGCCGTCGTCGCTCCCCTCGCCGCGGGCAATACGGTGGTCGTCAAGCCATCGGAACTGGCGCCTGTCTCGGCGGGCCTGATCGTCGCGAAGATTGCGGAAGAGGCGGGCTTCCCGGCGGGCGTGATCAATGTGGTGCCCCATGCGCCCGGCATGGCTGGTACGATTGCGGACGAGATGTTCGCCTCGCCCGACATTCGCTGCATCAACCTGATCGGCGGCGTGAAGACCGCACGTATCCTGGCGGAACGCGCGGGCAAAACGCTCAAGCGCTCGGTGCTGGAGCTCGGCGGCTACAATCCGCTCATCGTGCTTGACGACGTCGATGTCGATTATGCCGTGCGCTCGGCGGTGTTCGGGTCCTTCTTCCACCAGGGCCAGATCTGCATGAACACGCGCAAGGTCATCATCCAGCGCAAGATTTATGACGAATTCCTGGAAAAGTTCGTGCAGCGCGCCCGGCAGCTCCCGATGGGCGATCCATCCAATCCGCAGACGCTGATCGGCCCGCTGGTGACGCCGGACGCCGTTCGCAAGGTCCATCAGTCGGTTGAAGAAGCCGTGTCCCTAGGAGCACGGATCGAGACGGGAGGCACCTTCGATGGACAGGTGTACCAACCGACGATCCTGACCAACGTGCCCTATGAAGCGACCATCTCCAACGAGGAGACTTTTGGCCCCGTGGTCATTGTCGAGCCGGTCGACACTGTCGAGGATGCGCTCCGCGTCGCCAATCGCGTCTCCTACGGCCTTGTCGCCTCCATCCTGAGCGGTGATTCCTACCGCGCGATGGAGCTTGCGCCGCGCGTGATGGCCGGCGTCGTCAACGTCAACACGTCCACGATCAACGACGAGACGCACGTACCGATGGGCGGCGTGCGCGACAGCGGCTGGGGCCGCACGGGGCCGGACAGCCTAAACGACTTCACCGATACGATCTGGATCAACGCGCGACATAGCGCGAACGAAAGCCAGTATCCGTTCTGACACCGATCGGCCGAGCCGAAAGGCGTGCAGCCGATGGCCCGGGGCACAGGGCCTCCCCTCCCTTCTGCCCCGGGCCAGACCGGATGATTGTTCAAGAGGCGCGATGGTCAGACCGAACACTCTTCGGATCGTCGCTTGCCGCCTCAGCGGCTTCAGGCGAATCCGCACCGGATCATGGCCGTCGTCGGGGCCCAGGCCTTCGCGTCGCAACCGCACACCCACTTGCCTTGGGAGGCTCGCATGACCGACGGGAAAATTGCCCTTGTGACCGGCGCCTCGCGTGGCATTGGTCGTGCCGCCGCTCTCGCTCTTGCCGAATGCGGCGCGCGCATCCTCGCTCATTACGGCCGCAACGCCGCTGAGGCCGAAGCCGTTGTCGGTCAGATCCGCGCAGCAGGCGGCTGGGCGCAAGCGATCGGCACCGATCTCGCCGCGCCAGACGGGCCGGCGGAACTGGCGAAACAGGTCCGCACCCTCGCCGGCGAACGGCTCGACATCCTCGTCGCCAATGCTGGCATCGCGAAGTCCGCTACCATCGAGGAAACCAGCATCGAGGATTTCGATGCGCTCTTTGCGGTCAATGTCCGCGCGCCCTTTTTCCTCGTGCAGCAGCTCTTGCCCATCCTGCGTGAAGGATCGAGCGTGATCTTCACCTCGTCACTCGTCGCACACTCAGCCGTCGGCGCATTGTCCGCTTATGCCGCGACCAAGGGCGCGGTCGACACGATGGTGAAGCATTTCGCCGCTGCCCTCGGCCCACAGGGCATCCGCGTGAACGCCATCGCCCCCGGCGTGGTCGCTACCGACATGTCGAGTTTCGCCTCGACCGACGAGGGCCGCGATTACACGCTGGGCATTCAGGCTCTGAAGCGCGTTGCCCAGCCCGACGACATCGCGGCCGCAATTGCCTTCCTCGCCTCGGACGCCGCCCGCTGGGTTTCAGGTGATACGCTGCGCGTCGACGGCGGCTCGAACCTCTGAACGAACTCGCCCACCTCATGGTGAAGCCGCTTCGGCATCGACCGCCTCGCTCTTTGTGGACCTGTGCCGATTGCACATCGGGAGGCCCACCTGCTCAGAGCGGTGCCTGTCCCGGCGTGAAGAGTGCGCGCTCCTCGGCGACGATGCGCTCGATGAAAGCGGCCGCGGAACGCACGCGCGCGAGCTGGCGCGTATCGGCATGGATGATCATCCACAGCGAGCGCGTCAGCTGCACGTCCCGCTGCAACACGGGGACGAGATCATCGAGGCCGGCAGCGATGAAATTGGGCAATATGCAAAGCCCCGCGCCAGACCTCGTGGCCTGGAGTTGCGCGACCAGATTGCTGCTCTCGAGATCGGTCGCGATCCGGGCATTGACCTGTCGGAGATAGTCGAGCTCCGGCGTATGGAGAAGATCGTTGATGTAGCCAATGAAACGATGCTCGCCCAAGTCCTCCAGCCGTTGAATTTCAGGCATACGCGACAGATATTCGCGCGCGGCGTAGAGGCCGAGCGTATAGTCGGTCAGCCGCTTTGCAAAGAGGCGCCCCTTGACCGGCTGAGAGAGCGCAATGGCGATGTCGGCATCCCGCTTCGACAGACTGTACAGATTGGGGCCAGCGATGAGTTGTACGTGAAGACCTGGATGCTGCCGCGTAAGCTTGATCATGCGCGGCGCCAGATAATAGCTCCCAAATCCTTCCGGGGCGCCGATCCTGACACTGCCCTGGACCTCACGATCCGCCAGACCGACCGCATCCTGTGCCTGGAGGGCGAGAGCTTCTATCTGTTCGGCTATGGGCAGAAGACTTTCGCCCAGGCTGGTGAGCGCATAACCAGTAGGGCCTCGATCAAACAGGGTCGCACGAAGTCCCGCTTCGAGGTTGCCGATACGGCGTGCAATCGTGCTGTGGTCCACGCCCGTTCTTGTAGCCGCAACCGTCAGACGACCATATCGCGCCACCGCGAGAAAGGCCTGAAGATTGTTCCAGTCGAAACCGGAGGTTGTTCGTGCGAATTCGCCCATCCGCTTCGCAACAACTCCCATTGCTGCTTCGACATCCCTTGTGAGACACGATCTGAGTTTTCGCAATCGGGAACGACGAAATGGCGCTCGAATCTGCCTGTCGATGCTCAGACGATCTCGCCTCTCTTCGTGGCGTCCGGCCGGAGCCAACAACCGCCGCCCCAGCAACCGCCGGCGCTGACGAGCCGCCCCCCGGCTGGGCGACGGCTAATCCCGAGTTGGCGCTCCGCCTTCTGTACCTGGCCCCCCGGCCCGGGAGAACCTTGGACGAGCTTATCGCCCGCTGAGCTCGGTGCCCGATTGGCGGGCAAAGCCATTCCCATGGCTTGGCCTGTCCCATTGACGCCGGCCCGAGCGCTTGCGCCAAAGCTGCGTGTCGATCTCAGGCGATACAGAAGCGGGTACCCATGACCATTGGCCGCAGAGGATCCGGCGATGAGCGATACGCAGCAAGACTGGTGGAATGCCGTGGCGGCGGTCGCCAATGCCATGATGAAGGCGGCGACCAGCGCAACGGCGGCGAGGCTGACGCCGCCGCCCTATGACCCACTGGCGATCGCCGACTCCGTCACCGCTTTTGCCGGCAGCCTCTGGCACAAGCCCGTCGACCTCATGCAGGCGCAATTCGACGCTGCGCGCCAATGGGGAGAGTTCTGGCGGGACGCCTGGACCGGCACCGGCCAGCCCGGCCCCAAGGATCGACGCTTTGCGGCGACCGCATGGCAGGACGATCCCTATTATCGGACGATCCGCAACGCCTATCTGCTGGCCTCCGGACAGCTCCGGGCGGTGGCCGCCAAGGGTGAAGGCGACACATCGACACGTGCGATCGTATCCTTTCTGCTCGACCAGTATTTGAACGCAGTTGCGCCGACGAACTTCCCCTTTGCCAATCCAGAGGTTGTTGAGCGCACCCTTGCGACCGGGGGCGCCAACCTCGTCCAGGGATTCGCCCATCTCCTTGAAGACCTCGCCAGCGGTGACGGCCTCGTGCGGCGCCGGACCGATCCGGGCACCTTCGAAAAAGGGAAGACGATCGCCGCTACAACGGGATCGGTTGTGCATCAGGATGATCTGTTTCAGCTCATCCAATATGATCCTGCAACACCGGACGTCGACGCGGAGCCCCTGCTCTACGTACCGCCGCTCGTGAACCGCTTCTACATGATCGACCTCCAGCCGAAGTCGAGCCTGGTCAAGTGGCTGGTCGATCAGGGCAAGACCGTCTTCGTCGTGTCCTGGGTCAATCCGACTGAGGCGCACCGTGACAAGAGCCTGGATGACTATGTTCTTGCAGGCGTCGTCGAAGCGATTGGCGTCGTGCGCGAGCGCAGCGGCGCCGCGCCGGATCTGTTCGCATTCTGCCTCGGTGGTACATTGGCTGTGATTGCGGCCGCGTGGCTCGCGGCCAAGGGCCGGGGCCAGGAGGTCCATTCGATCACACTGATCGGTACGCTCGTGGACTTTGTTGACCTGCGCGACTGGGCGGCGTTCGTGCACGAAGCGCATTTCGAGGCGCTGGAAAACCACCTCGCCCGACGGGGCTTCATCGACTCAACCGAGTTGCAGCGGCTGTTCGCGGCGATGCGCGCCAACGATCTCATCTGGTCGTCGGTCGTGAACCATTATCTCCTCGACCGGCCCGCGCCGCCTTCGGACCTCCTCTATTGGTTCGAGGATGGTGCGCGCATCCCGGCTGCCTTCATGACCAGCTTCAATCGCACACTGCTGCTGGAAAACCGCCTCGCCGGGGCGGCAGGGTTTTCGGTCGCCGGCGAGCCGATCGATCTCGCCACGATTGAGACGCCGGTCCTCTCAATCGCGCTCAGGGACGATCATGTCTCCGCCTGGAGCGCGGTCTACGAGGGAGCGAAGCTGCTCAAGGGCGACTTCATTCTTGGTGGTTCAGGGCACAATGCCGGCGTCATCAACCCACCTTCGGCCAACAAGCACGGCTTTTGGACCAATGAAGCCCGACCGGACAACGCCGAGCAATGGCTTGAAGAGGCGGTGCACCACGACGGTTCATGGTGGCCCTATTGGAGAGAATGGCTCGCCCACCACGGCTCGGGCGAGCGCCTCGCCGCACGCACGATCTCCGACGGTCTCGAGCCGGCTCCGGGCAGCTACGCCAAGGCCCCGTGATCGCGGGAATTGGCGAGCGGCTCGGCTGCGACGATGATGTCGCCTGTCGAGCTGCCGTGCTCGACCGCCTCCTCCTTTGCGGCTTTCCCAGACCAGCCCCTTGGCGGATGGCTGGAAGCGATGTGCTCCAACCGCGGCCCGAACGAGCATGGTTGGGTCAACCAGTTCAACGACATGATCGCCGCCGGTCCGGCTTTGGGCTGATCGCTGCCCGTCTATTGGTGTCGGCACTGGCGAAGCCGGTGCCGACACCATATTCCAGGGGTGTGAAGGATATTTTCGCCCTTCGGCTATACACCCGCGTCGCGCGCCTCGGCAGTTTCTCCGCCGCCGCGCGCGAATGTGGGCTTTCTCAATCGCAGGCTTCCCGGACCGTCGCTGATCTCGAAGCCAGCCTTGGTACACGCCTTCTGTCGCGCACGACACGCGCCGTGGTCCCTACCGAGGCCGGCATCGAATTCCTCGCCCGCCTCGAACCCATATTGGCTGCGCTAGACGATGCGGAGCACAGCGTGCGCGAGGGCGGTGAACTCCGCGGACTGGTAAGGCTGAGCATGCCTGCGAGCGTCGGTCTGCGCGAGGTGATCCCGCGCCTGCCCGCATTCGCGGCAAAGCATCCGCGCCTGCAGATCGAGATTCAGATGGACGATCGCCGGCAGGATCTGGTGCGCGACGCCGTCGATGTCGCCATCCGCGTCGGCCGTCTGCTCGATTCCTCTGCGACCGCGAAGCTCATCACCAGCGTGCCGCGCGTGGCCATCGCCTCTCCAGATTATCTGGCATCCGCCGGAATGCCGGAAATGCCCGCCGCTCTGACCGGGCATCGCATCGTCGGCGGGCCGGCGTCGGCCGTGCCGGACGCATGGATCTTTGAGCGCGACAACGAGAAGGTACAGCCGGATCTCGACGCGCACTTCATGACCAACGAAAATGAAGGGGCCGTGGCGGCGGCTGTCGCCGGCCTTGGCGTCACGTCGACCACGTTGCTGTCGTGCGGTCGGGAGATAGAGCAGGGGCTGCTCGTCCGCCTCTTCCCGGATTGGACCATGGCGCAGATTCCGGTGCACGCCTATTTCCCCATGGGGCGGGACACCCGTGCCGCGGGGCGTGCGATCGTCGATTATCTCATCTCCGAGATGCGACGCGGCCGGCAGGGCGACAACCCTGAGATTGATGCGGATGATGCATAGCTCTTAGCGGGAAAGACCGACTACCGGTGCTCCGTCGAAAGGATGATGGTCGCGCCATCACCTGTTTGACGAGACCGCATCTCATGACCGAGACCGCTTCAAACCTAGTCGCCACGCTGTTTCAGCCGACCCGCATGGGCGACATCGAACTCGCCAACCGCATCGTCATGTCGCCTTTGACGCGGATGCGGGCCGCCAATCCCGGACTGGTGCCGACCGAACTCCACGCCGAATATTATGCGCAACGCGCATCGGCCGGCCTCATCATCACCGAGGGAGCATCGATCAGCCCGGAGGCGGTCGGCTGGGCCGATACGCCGGGTCTGTGGAGCAAGGAGCAACTGCAGGGCTGGTCCCGCGTGCTCGACGCGGTGCACGCGAAAGGCGGCCGCATGGTGGCACAGCTCTGGCACACGGGTGCGATCTCGCATCCCGATTTCGGCGCCATGCCGATGTCCGCGTCCGACGTGAATGTCGGCTATGAGAGCACCACGCCGCTCGGCCGCAAGCCGACAGTGGCGCCCCGGCCGATGACCCTTGACGACATTCGCCGCACCGTCTCCGATTATGCAAGAGCGGTGCGCAACGCGATGAGCGTTGGCTTCGACGGCGTCCAGATCCAGGCCAACTATCTCTATCTCATCGCCCAGTTCCTGAATCGCACGACCAACACCCGCACCGACGAATATGGCGGCAGTCTGGAAAACCGAGCGCGCTTCCTGTTCGAGGTGATTGAGGCGGTGCTGCAGGAGATCGATCCCGGCCGGGTCGGCGTGCGGATCGGGCCGATGAACGAGGTCGGCGCCTTCGCCGCCCATGACGAAACCCTACCGATGGCCGAATATGCGATGCGCGAGCTGAACGGCTACGGCCTGTCCCACATTATGATCATGGGCGCGACCACCGATTTCACCGGGACACCGCTGGAGCATCTCGCCGGCGATGCCATGTTCCGGCACTTCCGCCCGATCTTCACGGGCGCGCTGATCGCCAATGTCGGGATGGATGCCGAGCGCGGAAACCGGCTGATTGCCGAAGGCAGCGCCGATCTGATCGCCTTCGGACGGCCCTTCATCGCCAATCCGGATCTCGTCGAGCGACTCGCGATCGGCGCGCCGCTCGCGGAGATCGACTGGAGCACGGTCTATGCATCGGGCGCGCGGGGCTACACCGACTACCCGCGCTACGCCGCCCCCACGGCCGCCTGACCCGACAAGACAGCATCGGGCGGCCCCAGCGGTCGCCCCTCCCTCACATGGCGAAAAGGAACGTCATCATGACCGCACGCACGCCGGCTGAAAACAAGGCCATCGTCCTCGAAGGGTTCGAGACCCTGTTCAATCGCAAGGATCGGGCCGATGAACGAGGTCGGCGCCTTCGCCGCCCATGACGAAACCCTACCGATGGCCGAATATGCGATGCGCGAGC
>FTCZ01001376.1_pt1 | contig 9926 bp, 8 predicted proteins | sample 1658871 | NCBI WGS metagenome assembly FTCZ01 (sample SAMEA3914864, study PRJEB12502) | metagenome | biome: forest; material: soil | place: USA | collected 2012-03-12 | depth 0.3 m
GACCCGACCGGACGAAAATCCGCGACGCCGGCGTTCAGGAAGGCAATGTCGAGCGTGCCGAAGCGGGCTTTCACCGCATCCGCCACTTGCTGCTGCTGGGCGACGTCGCCGGCATCGGCCTTGAGCACGAGCGCGTCGGGGCCAAGCACGCGCTGGGCTTCGGCAATGTTGTCGAGATTGGTGCCGGTGACGATCACGCGCGCGCCTTCCTCGATGAAGCGGCGGGCGGTCTCCAGCCCGATGCCGCTGGTGCCGCCGGTGACGAGCGCAGTCTTGTTCGCAAGACGAGCCATGATGATGGTCCTTTTTGATGCGGGCTGCACCCTCGCAGCCTTCGAAGAGGAAGTTACGCCTTGCGCCGAACTGGATGAAGGCAACGAACATGCGTACACCGTTCATGAAAAACAAATGATCGAGGCAACCCGATGGACAGGCTACGCGCCTTTGAAGTCTTTTCGACGGTGGTGGCGAAGGGCAGCTTCACCCGCGCCGCCGACGCGCTCGACACCTCCCCCGCCAACGTCACCCGCTATGTTTCCGAGCTGGAGAGCCATCTCGGTACGCGGCTGCTCAACCGCACCTCGCGCCGGCTGTCGCTGACCGAGAGCGGGGAGGCGCTGTACGAGCGTGCACGCTCGATCCTCGAGGATGTGGCGGAGGCCGAAACGATCGCGTCCGCTGCCGCCTTGCACCCGCGGGGAAGGCTCAGGATCAACGCGCCGCTGAGCTTCGGCGTGCTGCATCTGGCGCCGCTCTGGCCGCAGTTCATGGCGCGTCATCCCGACATCGAGCTCGACGTCGACCTGTCCGATCGCATCGTCGATCTGGTGGAGGAGGGCTATGATCTTGCCGTGCGCATCTCGCGCGCGGGATCGACGGCCCATGTCGGGCGCAAGCTTGCCGCCTCGCGCAACATCCTGTGCGCCTCGCCCGATTATGTCGCGCGGGCCGGCGCGCCCGCGACGCTGGACGACCTCCAGCGCCATGCCTTCATCGGCTACACGCTGTCCGCCACCGCCGACACCTGGCCGTTCGTCGACGAGGCGGGCAAGCTCCAGCCGATGAAGGTGCCCTGCGTGATGCACGCCAACAATGGCGACACGGTGCGCGCCGCGGGGCTGGCCGGCATCGGCATCATCAACCAGCCCACCTTCCTCATCGGCGATGATCTGCGCACCGGGCGGCTGGTCGAGCTGCTGCCGGGCTATCGTCTGCCGGATATCGATATTCTGGCGGTCTATCCCAGCCGCCGCCACTTGAGCGTCAAGGTGCGCGCGATGGTGGATTTTCTGGTCGAGTGCTTCCGGGGCACGCCGCACTGGGATTGCTAATCGCTTGGCGAACGGCGCCGATCATTCGGCGGCCTCAGCGGCGTGGATCGCGAACAGTTGGCGGAGCTGGCTCCGGCGATCGAGCAGATGGGCCAGCGTATATTTGTCGAGCACGGCGAGGAAGGCCCGCGTCGCCTCGGCCAGCACGCCGGTCAGCCCGCAGGCCGGCGCGATGAGGCAATGCGCGCAGTCGACCAGATCGAAGCCGGCCTCTGTATGGCGCACCAGCTCGCCGAGATTGATCTCCTCGGGCTTGCGGCCGAGCCGGATGCCGCCATGGCGCCCGCGAACCGTCTCAACGAAGCCGGCTCGGCCGAGATCCTGCACCACCTTCATCAGATGGTTCTGCGAGATGTCGTAGGCGCGCGCGATCTCCGCGATCGACGACAGCCCCCCATCTTGGCCGTCATCGCGCGTGCCCAGGTGCATTAGCACCCGCATCGCATAGTCGGTGTAGCGCGTGAGCTTCATGGGGCCTCGCCAGAACGGCCTCTGCCGGCCACTCAAAATTAATATGCATTCCTATTGCATGTTTTAAGATGGCCGAATAGATGCATCTCAGATGAATGATTTGAGGTGAGTCGTGGAACGGACGCCCATCATCGAGGAAAGCGTACTGCCGGCGCTGCTGGCTCGCTTCTACGGCCGGGTGCGCGCGGACGCGGCGCTAGGCCCGGTGTTCAACGCCGTGGTGCACGACTGGCCCGAGCATCTTGAACGCCTTTCCGCCTTCTGGTCGTCGGTGATGCTCACCACCGGGCGCTACAAGGGCAATCCGATGATGAAGCATCTGGTCCATGCCGAGCGGATCACCCCGGCCATGTTCCAGCGTTGGCTCGCGCTGTGGTCGCTGACCACCGAAGAGATGCTGAGCCCGGAGGGTGCCGCCGCGATGCAGGTCAAGGCGCAGCGCATTTCGGAAAGCCTCCAGCTCGCCATCCGATTCCGCACGCCGGCGCAGGACGAGGCGGTGAAGGCCGAGCAGGTCGCTTCGAAGCCTTATAAGTCCACGCCCGTCTTCGATGCCAAGACGCTGCCGGCGGGTCTCCGCCGCGCGCACAGCACCAAGCCTGGCGTGTGGGGCGTGATCCGCGTGCTGGAAGGCGCCGTCTGCTACCATGTCGAGGATGGTTCTGCGCCACCCGCGCTGCTGACGCCGGCCACCCCCGGCCTCATCCACCCCGAACAACTGCACCATGTCGAGCCGGTCGGCGCGATGCGGATGCAGGTGGAGTTTTACGACCACAGGCCGGCGATCGCCGCCTGACCTAACCCCCGCCCCCAAAAGGAGTAACGATGATGCTGAAGCCGCTGACTGCGGAGACGATCGCGCTCGTCAAGGCCACCGCGCCGGCGCTTGCCGAACATGGCACTGCGATCACCGCCGTGATGTACGCGCGTCTGTTCCAGGACGAGCATATCCACGCGTTGTTCAACCTCGCCAACCAGGGCGAGGGGGGCAAGCAGGTCCATGCGCTGGCCGCCGCCGTGCTCGGCTATGCGCAGAATATCGACAATCTTGGCGCGCTGGCGCCGGTGGTCGAGCGGATCGCGCAGAAGCATATCGGCTACCACATCCTGCCCGAGCATTATCCCTATGTCGCCAACGCGCTGCTCGGCGCGATCGTCGAGGTGCTCGGCGAGGCGGCGACGCCCGAGATCCAGGCCGCCTGGGGCGAGGCCTTCTGGTTCCTCGCCGACATCCTGAAGTGTCGCGAGGCCGTCATCCGCGACGATATCGAGCGTGCGGACGGTGGCTGGAACGGCTGGCGCAAGTTCGTCGTGGCTGGGAAGATCCGCGAGAGCGAGGTCATCACCTCCTTCATCCTGCGTCCGGTCGACGGCCAGCCGGTGCTGCGCCACAAGGCCGGCCAGTATCTCACCTTCCGCTTCGATGCGCCGGGCCATCCGGGTCATAAGCGCAACTACTCCATCTCCTCGGCGCCCAATGGCGAGACGTACCGCATCTCGGTGAAGCGCGAGGAGAATGGACAGGGCGGCTCCAAATTTTTTCACGACTATGTCGAGGTGGGTACCATGCTGGAGATCACGCCGCCCGCCGGCGACTTCTTCCTCGAAGAGCAGCCGCAGCGGCCGGTCGTGCTGCTCTCGGGCGGCGTGGGCCTCACCCCGATGATCAGCATGGTCGAGACGATCGCGGCGGAGCATCCCAAGCTGGAGGCGCATTATGTCCACGGCACGCTGAGCAGCGCGACGCACGCGATGGACGACCATGTCCGCGCGCTGGCGGCGGATCATGGTGCGATCAAGGTCGCGACCTTCTACAGCGATCCGCTCGAGCAGGATGAGCCGGGCCGGACTCACGACCATAGCGGCCTGATCACGGCCGACTGGCTGAAGGCGAACACGCCGCTCACCCATGCGGACGTCTATCTCTGCGGCCCCAAGCCCTTCCTGCGTGCGATGGTAAGCGGGCTGTCGCTCGCCGGCGTCCCGTCCGACCGGATTCATTACGAATTCTTCGGGCCCGCCGACGAGTTGCTGGCCGCCTGATCCTGCTTGCGCGGGGACACGCCCCTGTCTCCACGCTCGCCTGCCCGGCGGTTCTTCCCCCTCTCCCCGTCGCCGGGCGGGCGCATTCGGTTCCTATTGTTCGGCTCGCACATCGCAAATTTGTTGTACCATCGCAGCGATGCAGTCGCCGCTTTCCCTCGCCATCGATCGCAGGGCGGGTCGTACCCTCGCCGCGCAGATTCACCAGGCTATCGATCTCGCCATCCGCGAAGGCCGGCTGGAGCCGGGCGCGCGGATGCCCTCGTGGCGCGATCTCGCCACACAGCTCGGCGTGGCGCGCGGCACGGTGCGTGCCGCCTATGAGCGGCTGATCGACGAGCAGTTGCTGGTGGCCTCGGGTGCGGCGGGGACGCAAGTCGCCGCCCCCCCGCCGTTCGCGGCGCGCCCCGCCGATCCGCCGATGCGGGCGCCTTTGCCCGACATCTACCATGACTTCGGCACGGCCCCGCTGCTCTTCCAGATGGGGGTGCCGGCGCAGGACGCTTTTCCTTTCAAGCTCTGGTCGAGGCTGATGGCGGCGGGCGCGCGGGCGGCGGCGGCGCAGCCGGTGAGCTATCCCGATCCGCGCGGGCTTCCAGAGTTGCGCCACGAAATCGCGGCCTATCTCGCCTATGCGCGGGGCATCGCCTGCTCGCCCGCACAGGTGATCGTCACCAACGGATTTGCCGCTGGCCTCGGCCTCACGGTGCAGGCGCTCGACCTCCGGGGCCAGACGGCGTGGATGGAAGAGCCCGGCTTCCTGCTCACCCGCCGCGCGCTGGAGTTTGCCGGGCTCTCGCTCGCCCCGGTTCCGGTTGATGGGGAGGGGCTCGACGTTGCTGCCGGCCGTGCACGGGCGCCCGATGCGGCGCTCGCCGTGGTCACGCCCGGCCAGCAGGCGCCGCGCGGGGTGACGATGTCACTCGCGCGCCGGTTGGCGCTGCTCGACTGGGCGGCGGGTGCCGACGCCTGGCTGGTCGAGGATGATTATCTGAGCGAGCTTCAGCTGCGCGGCCGTGCAGCGCCGGCGCTGGCCTCGCTCGATCGGGCCGGGCGGGTGATCCATATCGGCAGCTTCAGTAAGACGATCAGCCCGGCTCTGCGCCTGGGTTTCCTTGTGGTCCCGGCACCGCTGGTCGAGCGATTCGGCGATGTCGCAGCCTGTCTCGCGCCGGCGCCATCGTCGGTGGTGCAGCGCGCGGTCGCTGGCTTCATCGCGCAGGGCCATTATCTGCGCCACCTCCGGCGGATGAAGCGGCTTTATCGTGTCCGCGCCGATGCGTTGGTCGCGGCGCTGCGCGAGCGCAAGGGGGAGGGCATCACCGTCCATCCACTCGCCGGGCTGGCGGCGGCGATCGGGCTGCCCGACGGCATCGACGATTCGGACGTTGCGCGGCGCGCGCTCGCTTATGGCCTCGCGCCGGTGCCGTTATCGGCCTGGTACAGCGGGGAGGGCGGGGCGCCGGGCCTGTTGCTCGGCGTCACCAATGTCGCGCCTAAGCGAATCGCGCTGCACTGCGACAGGCTGCTGGGCCTCGTCCGCCGCTGAGCAGCCGGGTCCGATGCAGCTCGTGGCGCAAGCAGGGCCGTTCGTCGCGGACTGTCGCGCAGGTTTAACATGGATGAGCGAGGCGCGGAGCTGACCCGGTCAGAGAGGGGCCGGGAGTTGTTGAAGTAGCGGCGTACAAGCGAAGGACGGCCGGCCGTGGCGATCGCTGCGCGCATGGTCCCGTCTCCACGATACCTTCAGCAGGGGAGTCCTCATGCCAATCAACGTCCTGCGTCTTCGGACGCTGGCCGCCAATTGTCGCCGCTTTGCGGCGATCGCGCGAAACGAGAAGGCGCGGTGCTTCTTGATAGACCTGGCACGGGAATATGAGGCCCGCGCCGTCGATGTTCAGGCCTTCGACGAGGATTGTCGAAATCTAGCTGGGCCGATGCTGCTCGCCGTCTGAGCGTGCGCAACGGCCCGAGCAGGGGGGAAGGCAGGGCGGCGAACGAAATGTCCGCCGCCCTGCCTTTTCAGGCGCCCTGTCTTTTCAGGCCAGCGGGCGCGTTGCTTCTTCCAGCCAGGTCCGCACATCGGCGGGCACCAGCGGACCGATCTCGCGCAGCACGCGGGCGTGATAGGTGTTGAGCCAGTCCCGCTCCTCGGGCGAAAGCATGGCAGCGTCGACCAGCCGCGTATCGATCGGCGCCAGCGTCAGCGTGTGGAAGCCCAGCACCGGCTTTTCCGCGCCGGCGACCTCACGCGGCTCGACCAGCACCAAATTCTCGATGCGGATACCGTAGCCGCCGGTCTTGTAATAGCCGGGCTCGTTGGAGAGGATCATCCCGGCCTTGAGCGGCTCGTCGCCGCCCGATTGACCTGACGGCGTCGCGATGCGCTGCGGACCTTCATGCACCGACAGATAGCTGCCGACGCCGTGGCCGGTGCCGTGGGCGTAGTCGAGCCCCACCTCCCACAGGAACTGCCGCGCCAGCGTATCGAGCTGCACGCCGCGCGTGCCCTGCGGGAAGACCGCGCGGGCCAGCGCGATATGCCCCTTGAGCACGCGGGTGAAGCGATCCTTCATCTCCGCGCTCGGTGTGCCCACGGGCACGGTGCGGGTGATGTCGGTGGTGCCGTCGACATATTGGCCGCCCGAATCGACGAGGAACAGCGTCCCTGCCTCGATCGGCCGCACCGTCTTCTCGGAGACGCGATAGTGCACCACCGCGCCGTTGGGCCCCGAGCCCGAGATGGTGTCGAACGACAGATCCTTGAGCGCGCCGGTCTCGGCGCGGAACGCCTCGAGCTTCGCAGACGCGGTGAGCTCGTCCTCGCCGCCCTGGGCCGCGACGGTGTCGACCCAGTGGAGAAAGCGGGTGACAGCCGCGCCGTCGCGGATATGCGCCGCGGTGGTGCCGGCGATCTCGACCGCGTTCTTGATCGCCTTGGGCAGCACGACCGGATCACGCGCCTCGCGGACGGCAGCACCGGCATGGCCGAGCCGATCGAAGATTGCGGCGACGGCGCGCTCGGGATCGACCATCACGCGCTTGCCGGCCAGCCCGTCGAGCGCGCCCGCGAAGGCATCGCGCGGGTGCAGGCGCACCGCGTTGCCGAGATGCGCGGCGACCGCCTCGTCCACCTTCTCGGGAGCAACGAACAGGTCGGCGGTGGCGTCGGCGTTGATCAGTGCATAGGCGAGCGCCACCGGCGTGCGGCTGACATCCTGCCCGCGCACGTTGAACGCCCAGGCGATCGAATCGAGAGCGGAGAGCACGACCGCGTCGGCACCCTCCTTGGTCAGCCAGTCGGCGACGTCCTGCCGCTTGGCGGCGGCGGACTGGCCGGCGACAGCATCGGGCTGGACAACGAGACGCGCGTCGGACGGCGCCGGGCGATCGTTCCACACCGCGTCGATCGGGTTGGTCTCGACCGCGACCAGTTCGGCACCGCGCGAGGCGAGCGCCTTCTTCGCCGCCTCGATCGCGCCCTTGGTGTGCAGCCAGGGGTCATAGCCGATCCGTGCGCCGGCCGGCGCATGCGCCTTCAGCCACGCGGCGACCGAGGTGTCGGGCACCGACTGGTAGCTCCACTGATCGGCCGAGACCTGCTCGCGCACCTGCAGCGTGTAGCGGCCGTCGACGAAGATCGCGGCTTCTTCCGACAGCACCACGGCGGTGCCGGCGGAGCCTTCGAACCCGGTCAGCCAGGCGAGGCGCTGGGCATAGGCCCCGACATATTCGGACATGTGCTCGTCGGTAAGCGGCACGACAAAGCCGTCGAGACGGCGGCGGGCAAGCTCGCCGCGAAGCGCGGCGAGACGATCGGCATAGCTGGACATGGCGCCTAGATAGTGCCGATCGCGTGTCCGGCAAAGGTAGATCGCTCGTTACCATGTCCCGCGGCATGCATCGGCTTGCACGTCGTCCCGTCCGCCCCCACAAGACGGCGCATGATCGATCCCGCCCAGCTTCCCGCCCCACCGGTCGCCGTCCGTCATCCCCACAGCTTCGAGCATCATGGCCGTCCCGTGGACGATAACCTCCACTGGCTCCGCGACGCCGGCTATCCCGAGGTTTCAGACGAGGCGATCCTCTCCTACCTCAAGGAGGAGAACGCCTATTTCGAGGCGGCGATGGCGCCGGTCCGCCCGCTGGTCGACACGCTGTTCGCCGAGATGAAGGGACGGATGAAGGAGGATGACTCCTCGGTGCCTCGCCGCGACGGGGATTGGGACTATTGGTGGGCGTTCGAGACCGGCGCGCAATATCGCCACTGGTTGCGCCGGCCGACCAGCTCCACCGAGGCACGAGTGATCCTCGACGAAGTGAAGGAGGCCGAGGGCCACGATTATTTCCGCTTGGGGGCGCTCTCGATCAGCCCCGACGGTCGACTCGCGGCCTGGGCGTCGGACACCAGCGGCGCCGAGCGCTTCACGCTGAAAATCCGGGACCTCGCGACCGGTGAGGACATCGAGACGGTCAGCAGTGTGGTCAACGGCGCGGTGGTGTGGTCGGCGGGCTCGGATGCCGTCGCCTACACCGAGGTCAACGACAATTGGCGCACATTCCGCGCGCGGCTGCACAGGCTCGGCACCGATCCGGAGGGCGATCCGACGCTTTACGAGGAGGTCGAGGATATCGGCTTCAACGTCCATGTCGGCCGCACGCAGGATCGGCAGTGGATCGTCGTCGGCACCAACGATCATGAGACGAGTGAAATTCGCCTCGTCCCCGCCGCCGATCCGTTGGCCCAGCCGCTGCTGATTGCGCCGCGCCAATCCAAGCGCCAGTACAGCGTCGATTCCGCGCACGGCACGCTCTGGATCCTCACCAACGACGATCACATCAATTTCCGACTGGCGTCCGCCTCGCCCGAGGCGCCGGGTGAGTGGACGACCGTGATCGCGGGTTCGGATCAGGTCTATCTGCGTGGCGTCAGCAGCTTCGCGCGCCATCTGGTGATCGAGGAGCGGGTCGACGGGCTCGACCAGATTCGCCTCCGCACCTATGCGGGCGACGAGCATCGCGTCGCCTTTCCCGAGGCGAGCTACACCGCCGGTCTCGGCACCAATCCCGAGTTCGATACGACCGACTATCGCATCGGCTACGCGTCGATGGTCACGCCGGACACGGTCTATGACTATGATCCGGCGGCGCGCGCACTCACCGTCCGCAAGGTGCGCGAGGTGCCCTCGGGCTATGACGCCAGCCTCTACGCCACCGAGCGGCTGATGGTGCCGGCGCGCGATGGCAAGTCGATCCCGGTCTCGGTCGTCTATCGCAAGGGGTTCGAGAAGAACGGCAAGGGGCCGCTCTTCCTCTATGCTTATGGCGCCTATGGCTTTGCCTATCCGCCGGGCTTCTCGGCCGATCGTCTGTCGCTGCTTGATCGTGGCTGGGCCTGCGCCATCGCGCATATCCGGGGTGGCGACGATCTCGGCTATGGCTGGTATCTCGACGGCAAGGCCGAGAAGCGCTGGAACACCTTCCACGATTTCTCGGATGCCGCGAAGGGCTTGATCACCGCGGGCTTTGCCTCCCCCGGTCGCATCGCCATCCAGGGCGGATCGGCGGGCGGCGAGTTGATGGGCGTCGTCTCCAACACCGATCCCGATCTGTGGGGCGCGGTGGTTGCGGACGTCCCCTTCGTCGACGTGCTCAACACCATGCTCGACGAGAGCCTGCCGCTCACCCCCGGTGAATGGCCGGAGTGGGGCAACCCGATCACCGATCCGGCCGCCTTCGATCTGATCCAGAGCTACTCGCCCTATGACAATGTGTCGGCGCAGGCCTATCCGCCGATGCTGATCACCGGCGGCCTCAACGACCCGCGCGTCACCTATTGGGAGCCGGCCAAGTGGGCAGCGCGGCTGCGTGCAACCAAGACCGACACCAACCCGCTGCTGCTCAAGATCAACATGGGCGCCGGGCATGGCGGCAAGTCGGGCCGCTACGAGGCGATCACCGAGAAGGCCGAGGCCTTCGCCTTCATGATCGAGGCATTGGGGTGAGCGATCGCCCCGTCTTCGAGATGGCGTTCGAGGCCGGGCCCGCGGAGATCGACGAGCTCGGCCACGTCAACAATGC